>Ga0302324_100003108_pt1 | contig 37594 bp, 32 predicted proteins | sample Palsa_T0_1_FD_201949 | JGI IMG/M metagenome (GOLD analysis project Ga0302324, IMG submission 201949) | Peat permafrost microbial communities from Stordalen Mire near Abisko, Sweden - Palsa_T0_1 | ecosystem: Environmental > Terrestrial > Soil > Palsa > Peat permafrost | place: Sweden: Abisko... | reverse complement strand
GTATCTGACCCATTCGCGGTGGGACTGTGAATGGATGGGGCACGGGGCTTCAGTGTTAGCAGGCCGGAACAACGAGAGTGACCGGGAGGAATGAGAGATGGCTGTCTATTGCAACCAATGCGGAACGTCGCTGCCCCACAGCGCGCGTTTCTGTTCGAAGTGTGGGACGGGCGTACCGGCGGCGGTATATGGGATGCCGACGAAGCGGCTGGTAAGGCCGCTGATGGGGCGGCAGATTGCCGGCGTGTGCATCGGGCTGTCGCAGACGTATGGGTGGGATGTTGCAATCGTGCGCATCTTCACGGTGCTGGGTGCGTTCTTCTCAGGCGGTATGGTTGCGGTGGCTTATCTGGCATGCTGGATTGGAATCCCGGAGGAGGGGATTGAGGCGCCGGGAGTTTATCCTCCAAATGTCTAATGGCGGGCGAATGCATGAAGGGCTGGTACGAGCCGGGCGGAGCGAGGCTGGCATTTGAAGAGACGGGCGAGGGCGAGCCGGTGGTGTTTCTGCACCCCACTCCGCTTGATCACGATTATTGGCGGCCGGTTGTGGAGAGGCTGCAAGAGGTGCGGGGGGTGCGGGCAATTGTGCCCGATCTGCGCGGGCACGGGGCGTCGGAGTTGGGCGCGAGGCTGCCGGTGGGGGGATTCAGAGAGGTCGCGGACGCGCCGGTGCTGACGATGACGCAACTGGGCACCGATGTGCTGGAGCTGCTGGATCGCCTGGAAATTTCGGAAGCGTGTTTTGTGGGCTGCTCGATTGGCGGGTATGTGCTGATGGAGCTGGTGCGAAGAGCGCCCGAGCGGATCAAGGGTCTGGCGTTTGTGTGTTCGAAGGCGCAACCGGATGCGGCGGCGAACCGGGCGCGGCGGATGGCGAACATCGAGCAGGTGAGGGCAGAGGGGACGGATGGGTTCTTTGATGGGCTGGCGCAGAGCCTGATTGGAGCGACTGCGCGGAGCGCGCGGCCGGAGATTGTGGGCGAGTTGCGGGCGCGGATGACGATCTCGGTGGAAGCGGCGGTGGCGGTGCAGGCGGGGCTGGCTACGCGGCCGGATTCGGTGGCGGATATTGCATCGATACGCGTGCCGGTGTTGGCGATTGCGGGCGGGGAAGACCCGGGTGTCACGGCGGCGGAGATGGAAGCGTTCAAGGCTGCGCCGGGCGGGTGTTCGTTGCACGTGATCGAGGACGCGGGACACTTTGCGGCGTATGAGAAGCCAGATGAGGTTGCGGGGATGCTTGGAGAGTGGCTCAGCCGCCAGAAGGATTGAGCGGCAAGCCGTAGGCCGCGGGTAATTCACGACCAAAAACCCTGCGGTGGGAATTATCAGCAAGCGATTCCGCCCAACAAGCAGAGAACAATTCCGTCCAATGAGCAGGGGTGATCCATGAAAAAGTCACTGGTGCTTGGAATTCTTCTCTTTCCAGTCACTGAATTTGCGGCGCCAGCTCCGCAGGCTGCCGACTACAACATACCGGTGCATGTGACGCACTCGAGGCTTGTTCTGCAATGCGCTTCCGGGTTGTGTAACTACTTTGTCCATCTTGAAGGGACGATCGCAGGGAAGAAAGTGGAGGTGGTGGAAACCAGGATTCGGATGGCCGTACTGAACACCGGCGATTACAAGGCAAGGGTGGTAAAAACGGGCGAAGGGAAGACACGCATGGGGCAGGCTGGCACCGTGGTGCCGTATGAGGATGAGATTACCTACGAATTCCTGCTGCCTGATGGGACCACGCGGAAATATTTGCTGATCGGCGAGGAAGAGTAGCAATTTCTCCTGGGCCCGCGGAACAGGCGCAATTGGGATTGGCTGTGTGGTATTCTCCAGCCGTGCAATCCACCACGCAAAGCTTGAATTCAGAGATGACCCGAATGGATGCTTCGCGAGTTGCTCTGCGCGATGCTGCGCAGGCGCAGCGGCACGGCGCGATTGTGCGCATCACCCACTGGATCACGGTGGTGTGCTTCTTTGCGCTGGTGATCACGGGCGGTGAGATCGTGATCTCTCATCCGCGGTTCTATTGGGGCGAGACGGGCAACGTGAACATGAAGCCGCTGTTCACTATTCCGATTGCGTCGTCGCGGGATACGGTGCCGACGGGATACGGCTACGTGATGCCGGATCAGAATGGCTGGAGCCGCTACCTGCACTTTGAGGCGGCATGGGCGGTGGTGCTGACCGGGCTGGTGTATGGGATTGCAGGGCTCGTGAGCGGACACTTTCGCAAGGACCTTATGGCGGGGCGGGGCGAGCGGAGTTGGCGGGCGGTCAGAGATGTGATGGGGAGATACCTGCGGCGAGCGCCGCCGGGGGAGGCCGATGCGCGTTCGTATAACGTGTTGCAAAAGATGGCGTATCTCGGCGTGATCTTTGTGCTGTTTCCGCTGGTGATCTGGACGGGTCTGGCGCTGTCGCCGTCGTTCAATTCGGCGTTTCCTTTTTGGGTGAACGTGCTGGGCGGACGGCAGTGCGCGCGGACGCTGCATTTCTTCGTGTCGGGGGCGCTGGTGGTGTTCCTGGTAGTGCATGTGACCATGGTGGCGATGGCCGGATTCTGGAGCCGGACGAAGGCGATGATTACGGGACGATGACTCTGCCCAAGGAGCTCGTATGAAGGAGATTTCGCGGCGCGGACTTATAACCGGTGGAGTTGCTGCAACTGCGGGCGTGGCGGGTTTGGCTGCGGCCTCCCGAATTGCATCGCGTTATGGATTGATTCCGCCGGACTGCAAAGGCATTTACGGGCCGGGCGAGACGCTGACCTACGCTGCGCAACGGTTGCTGACGGCGCACTCGCTGGCTCGTGAGTTTCCGCGCAGCATGATTTCGAAGATTCCATTCAGGAACGAAACTGCGCCGCCGAGCGATGAGTTTAAAAGGCTGCTGGCGGGAGGGTTTGCGGACTGGCGGCTGGCGGTGGATGGGATGGTGGCGCGGCCGGGAGTCTATTCGATTTCAGAGCTGAAGAGCCTGCCGATGCGCAGCCAGATTACCGAGGTGGTTTGCGAAGAGGGGTGGTCGTATATCGCCGAATGGATTGGAACGCCGCTGAGCGAATTGTTGAACGCGGTGGGGGTTCTGCCCCAGGCGCGATATGTGGCATATTTTTCCATCGAGAAAGACTGGTGGGACTCGATCGACATGGCGGATGCGGGCCATCCACAGACGCTGCTGACGTGGGCAATGAACGATGGGGATCTGCCCGTCGGATTCGGCGGGCCGCTGAGGCTAAGGGTGCCGAGGCAGCTGGGCTACAAGAGCGTGAAGTACCTGACGCGGCTGACGGTGACCGATTCGATGAAGAAATTTGGCCAGGGGCTGGGTTCGGCTGCACCGGAGGGCGGGTACGCGTGGTACGCGGGGATTTAAAGGCAGCTAGCCCGGATTTCTCACAGGGAGCCCAAAACCGTAGCGCCGGCGTCCTCGCCGGCTGTCCTGAGGGCCTCCAGGCCCTCAGAAACCCTTCCAGACCTGCAATTCCGGGCCTTCGTATCGTCTGTGAGAAATGCAGGCTAGTCGGCGAGTCAGCAAGTTAGCGAAACAGTGGGTCATCGGGACGCCTTCAGGTTTGCCGGTGTGGCTTGGGCGAGGGCTAGAACGGCTCCGGCGAAGTACAGCGTGTCGAAGAAGTAGTTGATGCCTTCGACGTTAACATTCACGTCTGAAACGGACAGGGCTGAGATCAGGATTGGTCCGTAGACGACGATGACCATCAGCAGAGTCCAGCCGCCGAGGCAGGTTGCGGCGAGGCGTGTGCGCTTTCCGAAGAGCATGAAGGCTCCGGCAACGAGGAGAAATGCGCCGCTGAGATAGCCGATGAGGAGTTGGGCAGGGATGAATGCGGGCATCATTCCTTCGAGGGGAACAACGGGGCGGGCGTATGGGTGCAGAACCTGCTGAACACCCCAGAACAATGAAGTGATGGCGATGACGATGCGGCCGGTCGGGATGAAGATTGATTTGTAGCGGGCGGACAAGAGGGGCGCGGCGAAGAGCAAACCGCCAGAGGCGAAGGCCAGTTCGCGGAGGGAGAGAGTCCAGATGAAGCGATCACCTGGAGTTGCGATTACGCCGGGGACGTCCAACACAATTACGAAAAGAAGCATCATGAGGCCGAGAAGCAGGCCGGACCAGCGGACGAGGACTCTGGCAGCGATGCTGAGGGATGCAGCGATCAGTGCGACGCCGACAAAGTAGGCCCAGAAGAGGCGAAAGGGCATGTAAGAGGGAACGATGTCGCGGACGAATTCGACGCCCCAGATGTGGAGTGCTCCGAATGCTGCCATGGGGGCGGCGAAGGCGAGATTGGCGAGGGCAACGATCTTGTCGAGACCGCGGGAGCGAGCTATGTCGGTGCGGGCGGCCCAGAGCGCAATGACAGAGACAACGATGCCGGCCACGCACATGGCAAGCGGGACGCGCGAGAGTTGGAAGAAGCCGATGGCAAGGGCTGTGGGCATAGTCAGGCCTGAGATGAGGTCACGTGGAGATCGGGACAATGTTGGTCGTGAAAGATGATGGTTTGAATTGTACGACGCTCGGCGATACGTAGATTACAGAAGCAGGTCCTTCGGCTCCGCTGGAGTGCGCTTCGCTCAGGATGCAGGCGCGGTTTTGACTGTGGAGACTAGGAGAAGCGGTTGGCTTTCCAGAGACCGTAGCCCGCGGCGAGGGCTGAGGCGACGAGGACGGCGGCGAGGATAGCGAGCCAGGTGAAGTTCATGGCGAGGACGGGGACGCGCGCCTGGAGGCCAAGCCATAGAAAGACGCCAACGGCGAGGACGACGATGAGGTAATCCCACCAGCGACGACGGTCGGATCGGGTGAGCGCGGATGTTAGAGCTGGATTCGGGACACTGCGCGTTTGTTGCGAGTTGCCGGATTGGGCGGCGAGGACGCGGTCATAGTCCAGGCCGTAGCGTTGGCACTCGCGCCGGACGGCCACGTTTGTTGAGGCGTTTTCCCTGGCTGAGGCGACGGCGGTGGAGACGGCGAGGGCTCCGAAGATCATAACGATGGAACCGAAGATGACGAGCAGGCGGTGAGACCAGTCGGCGTGGGCCAGTTCACCGAAGACGAGAGCGCCCCAGGCGAGTCCCCAGAGCTGGTTGGTGTTGGCGAGGGGGATGCCGCGGCCTATGCCGAGATACTTGCAGGCGTATTGCTGGAAGATGTCGCCGATGACCCAGACAAAGCCGCCGAGAAACAGCCAGAATATTATTTTTCTGATTTCGAAGGAGTGAAATATCGGTGCATTGATTCCACCATCGAGAGCGAGCACGAGGGAGAAGCAGGTGACGAGCTCGCCGATGGTGAAGATGGTGACGAAAGAGAGCGGGCTCATGCCGCTGATGTAGGCCTTGCGATAGGGGACGTACATGGTTCCCCAGAGCAGGCTGGCGCCGACGGCGGCAAGAATGCCGGAGAGGGCGTGACCCCCGAATTGCGAGCTGGCCTGGTGTGTGTCGGCCTGTAGTGTGGAGAACCCGAGCAGGATGGCGGCGGCGAGGATGGCGAGTGCGCCTAGAAGGACTTTGGCGATGGTGCGGGCGCCGGCGCCGCGGAGCTCCCCGAAGAGCAACCAGCCCCAGAAGATGCCGACGAGGGAGTTGGCGTTCCAGAGAGGGAAGGCGATGGTGAGGCCGACGTCGCGGATGGCGAAGACGGTGAGCGTGTTGGCGACGGCCCATAGCATGCCGGCGAGGATGGCGATGGGGATGAGATGGCGGTTGCGGCTGAGGTCGGCGAAGACGGCGGTGGTGCCTTTGAGGAGGGTGGGGAGGGTCCAGCGGGCAGTGAAAACGCCGGCGACCATGAAGAGCGAAATGGCGAAGGGCGAGAGGCCGGAGTTGACGAGCTTGGTGGGAGCTTCAGCCGCGCCGAGCCAGACTCCGGCGGCAAGAGCGCAGGCCACGCCGAGAGAATGGACGGAGGTGAAGGCGGTGCTCTTATTCGTTTTGAGCGTTTCGCTCATCCCTGCCGTCCTTGGGCTAAATCAGTGGAGCGTTATGAGGAGCGTGAGGCCGAGAAGGAAGACGGCCAGCGGGATGAGGAAGTGTGAATCAGTGAGGATGGCCGAAGCCTTCTTGGAGAATGTCATCGTTGTCCTGCCGGATTGCATTGCGATCGAATGGCGCAAACATAGCGGCGGTGTGTATTTCCTGTCAAGGCGATGAATGGAGTTAGCATGATGGCGGAGCCAGGATGAAAATAGTTCGGTGGGTGCTGGGCATCGTTGTCGCGATTTACCTTTCATTGGTGGTGGCAATGTTCGCTTTTCAGAGAAGCTTGCTTTATTTCCCGAGCAAGGAGTATGTGACGCTGGCCGATGCGCATGCGAACAAGGCGCTGAGGGAGTTGCCGGTAAGAACTGCGGATGGGATCGACTTGAAGGGTTGGTACGCGCCGGCGACGAGCAGGAGGTATACATTTGTCTTCTTCCATGGAAACGGGGACAGCTTGTACGGCGATGCGGACGTGCCGGACCCATACATCGCCGCCGGATATGGGTTCCTGATCGCAGAGTATCGAGGCTACAGCGGGCTGCCGGGCAAGCCGACGGAGGCGGGACTCTATGCGGACGGGCGAGCGTATTTGTATGGATTGATGGCGCAGGGAGTGAAGAGCGAGAACGTCATTCTGATGGGCCATTCGCTGGGGACGGGCGTTGCCGTGCAGATGGCAGGGGAGTTTCACGTGCGCGGGTTGATTCTGCTTGCGCCCTATCTGTCGATTCCGAAGGTGGCACAGTTTCACTACCCGTACATTCCCGCGCTGTACCTGGTGCTGGACCGCTTTGACAACGAGAAGAAGATTGGAAAGATCCATGTACCGGTGTTGATGGTGAACGGACCTCTCGATGACGTTGTTCCTCCATCGCAGGGGAAGCGGCTCTACGAGCTGGCGAATGAGCCGCGGACGTTTATCTCGCTGACAGGGCGCGGGCATAACGATCTGCTGGATGACTTCGCACCGATGGGCCTGGATTGGGCGGGGAAACTGCCGGCCGGGACGGAGACCCTTGACAGGCTGGGCCAATAGAACTACATTGTAGGCATTATGGGCCGGTCGGCGTCGCTCGGAGAGTTCGAACAGATTGTGCTGCTGGCGATTCTGCGGCTCGACAAAGACGCTTATGGAGTGTCGATAAGAGCGGAGATTGCTGCAAGAACGGGCCGCGACCCGGCTCCTGGCGCGTTATATACCACGCTCGATCGCATGGAAGAGAAGGGGATGGTGCGCTCGTGGATGGGCGAGGCGACACCGCAGCGGGGCGGGCGGGCCAAGCGGAATTTTGCAGTGACCAAGGCTGGACGGGCGGCGCTGGTGGACGCACAGCGTGCGTATCAGAGCCTGCTCGAGGGTCTCAATTTATTGGGAGGCGCCAATGCAGGCAGCATCGCTGGTTGAGGGAATTCTGCGCCGGGTAACAACCAAGGATCGCGCCACTGCGATTGTAGGCGATCTGGTGGAGACGAGAGAACAGAAGGGAGCCGTGTGGTTCTGGCTCTCGTCGGCGGGTGTGATGCTCTCGCTGGTGTGGCGCTGGGCGATTGCGTTTGTTGCGTCGTTTTTCGCTGGTTCGTGGTCGGCCTATGCATTTGTGATGGCGACAACGGGGTTTCATGCACCGCATAGACCCCCGGATTATCCGTGGGGCCCAGTTGTCGAGGGGATTGGCCTGGCGGGGTGCAGTGCAATCGCGTTGGGTGTGTACGCGGCGATTCAATATGGCCTGCGCGAGTGCGCCACGCAGATGGTGTTGGCGTGGGCCACTGTGGCTGCCGCAGTGATCTATTTGTGGTGGGCGCCGGCGGCGCTTGTGTTTTGTATAGCAGGGGCTGCGGGTCTCGCCTTTTATTCCGTTTTCGCGCGCGAGGGGCGGTGGGCAAGTGTGGTTGTTTGGCCGGCGATGGTTGTAGGGGTTGCGGGGTTCTTTTTCGTGGGAGGCATTGATGCTTTCTACCAGCACTTGCTGAAACCGGGGCCATGGGGAAGCGACGACATGCTCCGGCATCCTTCGGTGCCGTGGCTGGCGCTTTCGTTGATGCTCTGCGCTCATTTGGCGAAGGTTTGCATGTGGTCGCGGATGCGCGGATGGGCTGCGGAAGCGCGAAGGGCCGGGAGTGAGGCGATTGCAGAGTAGGCGAGAAGCCGGGAACTGGCGGGCGGAACATCTACATCCTGGAAAAACCAGCCGTCGGTCGAGAAAACTGAATCTCTTCGCCGTGTCGTTTCACCCTAACTCAATACATCATCGAGCCAGTCAAATTCGATCTGGTGTTTCAGGCTTGGGTCGTTGATGTTGCAGTGTGCCTCGCCTCCCTCTGCCGAAGTGACAACACGCTCGGTCTTCGGGCAGGTCAGCTTCTCGAAGAACTCGTGGGCCATGGCATTTGCGGATGGTCCTTCGCCTTCACCGCCGATGGATAAGAGCGGGCATGTAATGTTTGCCTCAAGCCCGGCCAGAGTGTAATGGCTCAGGTTCTCGAGGAAGGCAGCGAGTGACTTCCCAGCCATACCGCACCGTTCCTGAACGTTGGTCACAAGAAACTTCTTCATCGGATCGGAGAGGTCGACCTTGCTTTCGAGGTCATCGCCGGACGCGTATTTGAGGCCCAGCATGGCCAGCATGCAGGGCGCAAACAGCGGCAGCAATGAGTTTGCAATGACAGCGCTGATGCGGTTCTCAAAAGCCACTGCACGCGGGGCGAAGTATCCTCCCATGCTATTTCCGCATAGCGCCAACCGCTTCGGGTCGACATCTGTGCGGGATAGGACATAGTCGACTGCATATCGTGTTGGGACTTCATAGTCCGGCCGATAGGTGAGGGTCTTGTCCGCGGCGAATGCGCCCACCTGTCCAGGGCCTTCCCACAACAATGCGTTGTAGCCTCGGCGAATCGCTGCAGCGCCACCACCAAAGTCATACATTTCCTCGCAGGTAGAGTCGCCTCCTCCAAGAAGCATCACGGTCGGGTGCGGAAGACCATCTGCAGCGGCGCGCATGAAATACCCCGGAAGTGTCTTGCCGTTCTCGTAGGGAATGCTGATGGGCTCGATCTGTGGATCGAACAACTTTGCCGCTTGCCTGAAACAAGAGCGGTGGCGCTGGTACATTTCAAACTGGCGCGGATCTTTGGTTTCGAGGTAGAAAAAGCCTGTTCTCCAATACACTGAAGCACGCAGGAACGCTTCGCGAGCACTCACGAGATGTCCGCCGCTAAGGCATTGAGCCGCTATGCCCTCGATCCTGCTTGCGGTGGTGGTCCACTCAACAGTCCAGCTTTCGATATCTTTGTCTTTGATCCGTCGCGCCGTAGAGTAAGACTCTCCGACTGCGCCGCCATCTCCATAGGCACCGGCTAACATGCCTCTTGACAGCTGGTAATCGAAATTTGACTCGAAAATCTGCGGTAGCCCCGGTGTAGCGCTGAAGACCGTTCCGGCTCTTGAGGTCGATACTGCCGGTGTTGGCGCCGCGGACGGGCTGCCGTTTCTCGATTCGGTAGCTGGATCCAGATTCGTTTTCACTTCAGCCACGGACGTCATTTCAGTTTTCCTCTTTTCGTTCGAAACTCCGATTCAATCGGATTGAATCCTCTGGCTCTCGCTCCAAGGATTGCGAGTTCCGATCGAGAGGCAATGCTCTGCGCCCAGTGTCAGTCACCGGGAGAAAGGATGTCTGAGCGAAAAGGGACATATCGCGGCAGTGGTGCGACAGGCCGGGCATGTTTGCATCTTCGTGTGCGCTTACGAAGAAACTCGACGGCGCAAATCGTCGTTCCGGTTGTGTGGCCGGTAGACCTGAGATTGAACCGCTGTTCGAGAGGGGTCGAGGCGCTGAGTGAAATGCTGTAGGCTCAAGGAGAGAATCCTCACTGGAAGCCTACATTGAACGCAGCTAATTTAGATGTCTCAGGTTCAGACTCGGCACGGCCGTTTTTTCGGCCCACGCGCGAAAGCGCACTGCACTGCGGCAAGGTTTCGCTGGAGGGGCTGGCGAAGAAGTTTGGGACGCCGCTGTATGTCTACTCGGGCGATCAGATTGCGGAGCGGCTGGGGCTGTTTGAGGAGGCGCTCAAAGGGCGGGAGCACCTGGTCTGCTACGCGGTGAAGGCGAACTCGGCGCTGGCGATTTTGAAGCTGCTTGCGGGACGTGGGGCGGGGTTCGATATTGTTTCGGGCGGAGAGCTGGAGCGCGTGAAGGCGGCTGCGCCTGAGGCTATGGAGAGGGTGGTGTTCTCTGGCGTGGGCAAGACGGCGGAAGAGATTCAGCTAGCGCTGGGGGCGGGGATCTTGCAGTTCAACGTGGAGAGTGAAGCGGAGCTGGCGCTGCTGGCCGCATGCGCGCGGAAGATGAAGGTGAAGGCGCGGTTTGCGCTGCGCGTGAATCCGGATGTATTTGCCGAGACGCACCCATACATTTCAACTGGGCTGCGGGAACACAAATTTGGGATCGATATTCGCAAAGCGTTGGCGATTTATACGAGCGTGGCGAATGACAAGTGGCTTGAGGCGCATGGAGTGAGCGTGCATATCGGTTCGCAGATAAGGTCGGCGACGCCGTTTGGCGTGGCGATGGAGCGAGTGGCGAAGCTGGTGGGCGAGCTGGAGCGGGATGGTATTGCGCTCGAGACGATTGATGCGGGCGGTGGGCTGGGGATTGACTATCACGGCGGCAGCTTTGACGCGGCGACGAAGGTGGCGGAGTATGCGGCAGCGCTTGAGAAGGCACTTGGGGGATTTAAGGGGAAGCTGTTGCTGGAGCCGGGACGATTCATTGTGGGGCAGGCGGGGGCGCTGGTGACGCGCGTGCTGAGGGTGAAGCGGAACGGAAAGAAGACGTTTGTGATTACGGATGCAGCGATGAACGACCTGATCAGGCCGGCGCTCTACCAGGCGCATCACGAGATCGTGCCGGTGCGGCGCAGGGCGGGCAAGAGCCGCGTAGTGGATGTGGTGGGTCCGGTGTGCGAAACCGGGGACTTTTTTGCGCGTGACCGGAAGCTGGCGCCGGTGGAGGCGGGAGATCTGGTTGCGCTGCTCGACGCAGGGGCATATGGGATGGCGCAGGCCTCGAACTACAACAGCAGGCCGCGTGCGGCGGAGGTGCTGGTGGAGGGGGCGAAGGCGCGACTGATCCGGCGGAGAGAGACGATGGGGGATCTTTTGGGGCCGGAGATGGTGTGAGGTTGGCGTGGATTCTGTTTGGGTCAGCGGTAAGATATTTGCGAGATTGACATGATAGACCGAATCACAATTGAGCCAGGAAAACGATCAGGACAACCGTGCATCCGTCGCTTGCGGATTACCGTTTGGGATGTTTTGGGATGGCTTGCGGCGGGAGCAACGCAGGAGCAGATACTTGAGGACTACCCTGACCTTGAGGTCGACGATTTTCGAGCTGTCTTTGCCTACGCGTTGAAGGTTGGCAAGCCTGAGCTGAGGGCGGATTTGCCGGGGTCGGAGATTCTGCCAAGTCCCTGAGACCCAGACAACTTCAGGCCCGTCCTGATAAGGTGTAGCGCGGGAGAATTTCAGAATGCAAATGGGTCTTGGATTGGTGCGTGCGTTGGCGGTTGCAGGGCTGGCGCTGGGGATGGGTGTGGCTGTTCACGCGGATCCGTTGGCGGTAAAGACTGAACAGGGCAAGGCGCATGGCAAGACGATCAACGAGGGAAAAGTGAAGGCGTTTCTGGGTCTGCCATATGCGGCGCCGCCGGTGGGGGACCTGCGCTGGAAGGCACCCGAGGCGCCGGCCAAGTGGACCGGCGAGCGCGATGCGACGAAGTTTGGCGCGCACTGCGCACAGGGGCACGTATTTGACGACATGATCTTCCAGGACAGCGGCGAGAGCGAGGATTGCCTGTTCTTGAACGTATATGCGCCAGCCGACGCGACGAAGAAGAGCAAGCTGCCGGTGATGTTCTGGATTCACGGCGGTGGGTACGCAGGCGGGTCGGGAGATGAGCCGCGACATAACGGCGACTTTCTGCCGCTCAAGGGCGTAGTGCTGGTGACGATCAACTACCGGCTTGGCGTTCTGGGGTTCCTGGCGACGTCGGAGATGGCGAAGGAAGCCAACGGGGTTGCAGGCAACTACGGGCTGATGGATATGGTTGCGGCGCTTCAATGGGTGAAGGCCAACATCGGCGAGTTTGGCGGGGACCCGGGAAATGTGACGATCTTTGGCGAGAGCGCAGGATCGGCCGCTGTGAGCACGCTGATCGCGTCGCCTATGGCGAAGGGACTTTTCGAGAAGGGAATCGGCGAGAGCGGAGGCGCACTGGGGACGGGCTTGCTAGGGCAGGACTCGCTGGAAGCGCGGACGAAGAGGGACGACACGTGGATGTTGTCGATGGGCGCGAAGACGCTGGCGGAGTTAAGGGCGATGCCGGCGGACAAAGTGATTGCGGCAGCGGCCAAGAGCCGGGGCATGGTGGGATTCGGACCGGATGTAGATGGGGAGTTTCTGACGGAGCCGGTGGCAGCCGTTTATGCTGCGGGTGAACAGGCGAAGGTTCCGCTGATTGCCGGATGGAATCGCGATGAGGGCTACTATCAATCGATCGGAATGACTGCGGAGAAGTGGAAGGCGCGGGCGAAGATATTGTTTGGCGACCGGTCAGACGCGTTTCTGAAGCTGTATGCGGGAGAAACCGATGAGCAGGCGATGGAATCGGCAGGGGACTACGGCGCCGATTCGTTTATCGCCTTCAGCACGTGGAAGTGGATTGAAGCGCAACGCAAGACGAGCGGGGAACCGGTCTATCGCTACCACTTTGAGCTGCGGGCGACGCCGAGCAAGTTCCACCAGGGCACATGGGCTTTTCACTCTGACGACATTGAGTATGTGTTTGGAACGCTGGACACGCGGCCTGGCTGGACAGTGCGGCCCGAGGACAGGAAGCTGAGCGAAGAGATGATGAGCTACTGGACGAACTTTGCGAAGACGGGCGATCCGAATGGACCGGGGCTTCCGTTGTGGCCAAAGTACGACAAGGATGACTCGCTCATTCACCTTGACACGACGATTACATCGGGACCGGACAAGCTGCGAGCGCGGTATGAGTTCCTGGTGGAGGGGATGCCGGCGCAGAGGAATTAACGACAGAGTGCTCTTTGGCGAGGGAGGAAGGACGTTTGTGGCCGGAGTCAAAAAGAAAAAGCAGATTCATCGACTCACCACCCCCAAACTGAACTACGTTTGGGGCCCCTTTCGCACAGGATGACAGCGGCAATTTAGTGCAGGGCTTCGAGAGTGGTGAACAGAGCGGTCTGCGCCATTCAATTTGCTGACATTAGTGGACGACGCCAGAGCCTTCCGCGAAGCCCGCGGCGACGCTGGGTGGGATGGTGCTCACGGGCGGCGGAGGGGCAAAAGAGGCGTTCTTGGAATTGATAGCGTTGGAGTAGTCGGGGCCGAGTCCCAGCGCTTTCAGGGCGCGGGCGTCGGGCATGAGTTTGGTCTGCCAGCCGTGATCGGCCTGATACTTCTGCATGGCGGCCTCGGTTGTGGTATCCCAACGGCCGTCGGCTTCCGAGGACAGGTAGTGCGAACGGATGAGCGCGGTCTGAATCTCAGTCACGCGCTCGGGCGCGATGGCCTGCTGGCCGCGGAGACGCCCAGAACGGGCGGCGGTCTTTTTTCCGCCGGTACGAGAGCGGGAAGTGACTTTATGACCAGCCACGAGCGACGAACCCGGTTTCGACGGGGTTGTGCGATGGGTGGTGGTGGCGAATGCGGAGGAGCAGATGAGCGCCGAAGAGAGCAGAATGGCCGCGTTTGCTCGAGTAAGAATCAAGCGGTTTACCCTTCAGATATCTGGTTGCGAGCGATTGAATAGAAGTCTAGCCAAGCGTTCGGCAATGCGGCAAGCGGAAAATTCGGCCTGACTCCTAAAGTAAAACCTTAACGGAACCGGGCCAGAGGAGGAAATGCCTCCTCCAGCTCCGATTTTGCGACTCGGATTTGGCCGCTACGAGGCGGCCGCTCAGGATCGGAGCCGAGGGTTCGCGGTTATTCGAGCGTGCCGCCCAGATAGTTGGTGCCGAGGTCGGGGCGGCGCGGATCGATCACTTCGAATACAACGTCATCGCCGATTTTGAGCTTGCCGACCACGGCGTCGTACTGATCCTTCGTGCCCGTGGGCAGGCGGTTGATGTGTGTGATGACCAGGCCAGGCTCTAGTCCCTTGAGATCGGCGAAAGAACCGGTGCGGACGGACTGGACCATCACGCCGGAGACATGGATCTTGGCGGCTGCTGCCGGGGGAACGTCGCGGACAACAAGGCCGAGCTTGGTTTCGCCTGCATCGGAGTGCTCGTCGGGAGCGCTCTCAGCCGGATGGGCGCCTGCATCGGCAAAGACCTTGTCGAGGTCGCCGATTGTGACGGAAGCGTCAGCTTGTTTGCCGTCGCGGAGATAGCCGATGCGGATGGATGAGCCGGGGTGCCGGCTGGTGATCTCGTTGACCAGATCGTCCCCGTCCTTGATGGGCCGGCCGTCGACAGTAACGATGATGTCGCCGCCCTTGAGGCCGGCTCTTTCGGCCGGGCCGCCAGGCTGCACACTCTGGACGAGGACGCCATTCTTAAATCCGTAGACGCGGTTGACGGCCGAGGGCAGGCCCTGGTTGAAGCGGATGCCGATGGAGCCTCGTGTGACCTTGTGGCTGGCGCTGATGAGGTCGTTGTAGACCTGGACGACGGTGTTGGAGGGCATGGCAAAGCCGATGCCCTGGTAGCCTGCGGACTGAGTGTAGATGGCGGTGTTGACGCCGATGACTTCGCCGTTCATGTTGAGCAGCGGGCCGCCGGAGTTGCCGGGATTGATGGCGGCGTCGGTCTGGATGAAATGCTGGAATTGTCCTTTTTGGCCGGGCTCGATGGTGCGGTTCTTCGCGGAGATGATTCCGGCGGTAACGGTCTGGGCGAGGGCAAATGGGCTGCCGATTGCTTCCACCCAGTCGCCAACCTGGGTGGAGTCGGAGTTGCCAAGCCTGACGGTGGGCAGCGGTGAACTGGTGTCGATCTTGATGACAGCAAGGTCAGTGGCCTCGTCGACGCCGATGACGTGAGCGGGACGGCCGAGGTCTTGCGAGTCAGGGTCTGTGGAGAGCTTGACGTAGATTTTGTCGGCCTTCTCGACGACGTGATTGTTGGTAATGATGTAGCCCTTGGGGTCGACTATGAAGCCGGAGCCGAGGGACTCGCGCACGCCGCCCTCATCTCCATCCTGATCGGGGATCTGGCCGCCGAAGAAGCGGTTGAAGAAGTCCTGGAAGTTGTTCTGACCGCCCTGCTGGCCCCCCTGATCGTCATCCTGATCGTCGTCTGGATTCTGGGGAGTGGGCTGGATGTGGCCGTGGGGATTGCGGCGGCGGGGATTCGCGGTTTGCTTGGGGAGGGTCTCAGTGTTGATATTGACGACGGCCGGGCCGACTTCCCGCGCTATTTTCACGAATTCGTTGGGGGCGACAGGGGAGTTTACGACTCTGAGGGGAGTCGCGTCGGCGCTGTCACTCTTCTTTTCCTGTCCGCGGACGCCATGGGCGGCGAAGGAACCGGCCACGATGGCGGCCGTAAGGGTTGCAAGCAGGACAAAGACCGAAGCGAGACGGCGGTCGCGAAGGCGTGCATAGAGCGAGTTCATGATTTTTATACCCTCTATCGGATCACAATCAATTGGCTGAAATGCGTGAACTGCACCAAATACCAGTATAGCGATTGGGCATGCGGTGGGATCGCTGAAACGTCTATGGGCATCCCATCCCAACCTTTCGCGATGAAGCTGCGGACAGCCGAACGCGCACCCGGCTTCTTTGTTCCCACCCTATCCGCAAAGAACTCGGATAGGATGGGGCACCCACATCCAACGGCGCCCACGGATTCGGTGTTCGAAATGTGCGATTAATCGATTCATTTCTCAGGGGAAGTGTTGGTCCCGGCCATCTCTCTATGGAAATAGACGGAGGGGCGGGGAAAGAGTCGCAAAGGGTGAAATGGGCCTGTTTGCGTGATAACATCCGGCATGGTTCCCCTGAAAATGACAAGCAAAAAGGTTGGCCGCGTTGTAGTTGTGGCCTTGGGCGTACTGGCTGGATTGACGGGTTCCTATTCGGCTGGGGCGCAAAATGCTGCTCCCGCAGGGCAGGGTGCAGCGGGGCAAACGGCGGCGCCGCCTAGCATGCTGGACCGGATTCAGGCGATGCTGGCTGGCGGCAAGAGCGCGTGGACGCCGGAGCAACTGGCGGTGATGGAACGGCTGCGCGATGCGTCGATGAAGGACACCTATGCGCTGGACGAGCTGCGGCACCTGAGCTACAACATCGGGCCACGGTTGAGCGGATCTCCTCAGGCGGCCAAGGCGGTAGAGTACGTTGCGGGCGAGATGCGCGCACTGGGCGCGGAAGTGACGCTGGAGAAGGCGAAGGTTCCGCATTGGGTGCGTGGCGAGGAGAAGGCGGAGCTGGTTTCTTGGCCGGGACAGGCAGAGGGGACGAAACAGAAGGTAGTGCTGACGGCGCTGGGAGGCAGCGTGGCGACGCCGCCGGAGGGAATCACGGCTGAGGTTGTCGTTGTGGACGACTGGAACCAGCTCCACGCATTGCCGCCGGACGCGGTGAAAGGGAAGATTCTGGTTTTCAACCACAAGTTCGATAAAGAACTGGCCGCGACGGGCAACGGTCTGGGCGCGTATGGAAATGGGGTGGTATATCGCGGAGCGGGGCCGATTGCCGGAGGAGCGCTTGGGGCAGCTGCGGTGCTGGTGCGGTCAGTAGGCGGAGCGGATTATCGGATTCCGCACACTGGGCAGACGGCGTATGCGCCGGGAGTTGCAAAGGTTCCAGCGGCGGCGGTGACGGCGGAAGATGCGGACATGCTGAAGGCGCTGGCGAGCGAGGGTCCGGTGACCATGCACCTGACGCTAACGCCGGAGACGCTGCCCGACGTGGACAGTTTCAATGTGATCGCGGATTGGAAGGGGACAGAGCATCCGGAGGACGTGGTGGTGGTTTCGGGTCATCTGGATTCATGGGATCTGGGCACGGGATCGATTGACGACGGCGCTGGGCTGGTGGTCTCGATGCAGGTGATTCAGGTGTTGAAGCAACTGGGGATTCATCCCAAGCGGACGGTGCGGTTTATAGGGTGGATGAGCGAAGAAGAGGGTTCGCAGGGCGCATCGGCCTACATGGCCGAGCACAGGGACGAGTCGGCGCATTGCATTGGCGCGATCGAGACGGACCTGGGAGCGGACCATGCGTCGGGGATTTACTATGCGGGCAAGTCGGCGCTGGGGGGATGGCTGCGGCCGCTTGCGGCGGTGCTGGAGCCGATTGGCGCGGAGACGCTGGAGTCTTCGCCGGAGACGGGTGAGGATATTGCCGGACTGACCGCGCGGGGTGTACCGAGCTTTGCGCCGATACAGGACAGCAGGTTTTATTTCAACTATCACCACACGCCGGCGGACACGTTTGACAAGGTGGATCCAAAGCATCTGGATGAGAACGCGGCGGTGATCACGGTGCTGGCGTACGCGCTGGCGGATTCGGCAGAGCCGGCGCCGAGGTAGGGTGTCGGGTCCACGGTGCATCGTCGTCTCCCACCCATTTCGCACGGAACGCGAAATGGATGGGGCACGGGGCACCCAAGCGGATCCAGATCGATAAACTAGAAGACAGATTATGACTACGACGACAGAAGAGCGCTTGATTCGGCCTGCGCGGAATATTGCGGGCAGCCTTCGTCTGCCGGGCGACAAATCCATCTGCCATCGCTACGGGATGCTTGCGGCGTTTGCCGAGGGGACGTCGCGGTTTACGAACTTTTCGACTGGCGCGGACTGCGCTTCGACGCTGGCCTGCATGGAGGCGCTGGGCGCGAAGGTGACGAAGACAGCGGAGAATGCGATTGAGGTGACGGGCGTCGCAGGGAAAGTTGTGCCGGCAAATCATCCGCTCGATTGCGGCAATTCGGGCTCGACGATGCGGATGATCTCGGGACTGCTGGCGGCGCAGGATGGAAGCTTCACGCTGGTGGGCGATGAGTCGCTCTCAAGAAGGCCGATGGAGCGGGTGCGGAAGCCGTTGGCCGAGATGGGGGCGGATGTTTTGCTCACCGACGGGCACGCGCCGGTGAGGATTCACGGCAGGCCGCTTAGGGCGATTGACTACACGACTCCGGTGCCGAGCGCGCAGGTGAAGACGTGCATTCTGCTCGCCGGATTGCAGACCGAAGGGACGACCACGGTGCGGGAGGCGGTGAGGACGCGAGATCACAGCGAGCTGGCGCTGAGGGCTTTTGGGGCGAAGCTCGCGCGGAAAGCGGATTCGGTTTCGATTGAGGGGCCGCAGGCGCTGCATGCGATTGACGGAGCGATTCCGGGGGATATCTCTTCGGCGGCGTTCTTTCTCTGCGCGGCGGCGCTGTTTCCGGGATCGAATCTGGTGCTCGCGTCGCTGGGACTGAATCCGACGCGGGCCGCGCTGCTGGATGTGCTGACCGCACTGGGCGCGCACATCGCGGTGCTCGATCTTGAAGAGAAGAATGCGGAGCTGGTGGGGACGGTGCAGATTACATCGCCGCCGGAGGGGCTCGGATCGACGACGGTGAGCGGCGGGCTGGCGGCGCAGTTAATCGACGAGCTGCCGGTGCTGGCGGCAATTGCGCCGTACACGAGCGGAGGGATTCGGATACGCGACGCGAAGGAGCTGCGGGTGAAAGAGTCGGACCGGATTGCGCTGGTGCTGAAGAACCTGCGTGCGATGGGGGCCGAGGTGGAAGAGTTTGAGGATGGGTTGGATGTTCCGGGCGGGCAGACGCTGCATGGGGCGACGATTGACTCGGGCGGAGATCACCGGATTGCCATGGCGTTCAGTGTTGCGGCACTGCGCGCGGACGGGGAGACGCTGATTCAGAGCGCCGAGTCGGCGGGGATCAGCTTTCCGGAGTTCTTTGATCTGCTGGAGCAGGTGGCGGAACGGTAGGGTGTTGGGTCTAGGGTCTGGGGTTTAGGGCGTGAATTCGCCGGTCGAGATGAGATGGCTCGCCCGCGAAGAGGCGGGCCTTTTTTTAGTGTCTGGATTGGCGTATCCCACCGTAGATGAAGTGCTCGATATTGATTCAAGAACAACCGCAGATCCTTCGACTTCGGTCGCTGCGGCGACCTCCGCTCAGGATGACAAGCCTCAATCGACCGCCCAGGAAGACAAGCTTCAATCGAACGCTCAGGATGACGATGTCGAGGTCAAGGCACCCGGATCCGGGCGGGCACCCTGACTATCGGCTATCAGCGTGAAGCGGGTGGCGTGGTAGCGGGGGGAGTGGTGGTGGGCTCTTCGCCGGGTGGGACTTTATCGACTCCGGGGACCACAGGCACGGTGTTGATGTTGCCGGAGGCCGCTTCGGTGAGGTTGATGCCGTAGTGCTGGAGGGTGGAGGCGAGAATCTGATAGAGAGTCGAGCGATCTTTGGCATAGGTCGCGTTGGCGGCAATCAGACTGTCCTCGGCGAGAGCGAGGCCGCGCTCCTGGGCGAGAACGAGGGCGGCGGTGGACGCGCCAAGCTTGAGCTTCTTTTGCTCGTCTTCGAGGCTCTCCTTGTTGAAGTCGCGAGCGGCGACCGAGGCTTCAACCTGGGCGCGGTCGTTGCTCAGAGCGAACATCTGGTTGACGACCTGCATGCGGATCTGGGTGTAAAGCTGCTCGAGGCGAAGCTCGGCCTGGCGGTACTCCATGAGGGAGCGCGCCTGGACGGACTGGGCGAACTTGTTTCCGATGGGGACGTTGATGTTGAAGCCGACTCCCCTGTCGGGCGCGGAGTTATTGAACTCGCCCTCGATGGCCGTGCCGGCGCCAGTGGCGGGCACCACAGGGCAAGTGCCCCCGTAGAAGGAGCAAGAGAGATTTGGATTCTCGGTTCCGGCGATGCCTGATCCGCCGTAGTAGGCAAAAATGTCGACCTGCGGAAGCAGACCGTTGCGCGCGCCTTTGAGGGTGATTTCGTCGTTGCGCAGGGTGAGGACGGCCTGTTCGAGCTCGGGGCGCTGCTGGAACGCTGCCTGGACCACGGCATCGATGGGCTGTGTCTCCTCGGGAATCTTGGCGATGTCAACGCGATCTGTCGGGATCACAGCAGCTGCGACCAGAGCGGGATCGTTGAGATTGCGGGCGACCGCCTGCTTGATGATCTGCTGCTGGTAGTTGAGGCTGCTCTGCGAGAGGATGAGGGCCTGCTTGTCAGAGGCCACCTGCTGATCGGCATCGAGGACGTCGAGCGGAGCCATGGTGCCGATCTGAAGCTGCTTGCGGTTGTCGCTGGCGACCTTGCTGCTCTGTTCGAGAGCGCGGTCCTTGGCTAAAACGTCCTCATAGGCCTGAACGAGGCCCCAGTAGATGCTCTCGACCTGGTTAACGGTATAGAGGATCTGCTGCCGGAAACCGGAATCGGCGATGCGGCGGTCGTTGAGGGCCTGGTACATGAAGCGCTTGTTGACCCAGATGCCCGCGCCGTAGAGCAGATGCTGCGTGACGGTGGCCTTGAAGCTGGAGTTCAACTCCGGGCTGAAAAGGGTTGTGCCGTTGGTGGTTGTCGCGTCGGTGTTGGTGAACCCGATTTGCATTGCAGTTCCGGTGACAAAGCCCTGGTTGTAGGTGAAGTCATAGGTATTGGTGCCGGTTTTGCCGCCGGAAAAGAAGCTGCTCGAAGGGATGGTGGCGCGATCGATCTGGATGGTGCCGGTAACGGAGGGTTCGAGTGCTTCAGGGGTTGGTCCGGCGCCGGCTGTGGTGAGCGAGAGGCCGGCAGAGCCGGAGCCAGCTCCTCCCGAGCCTACCGTGGAACCGCCTGGGCCGCCGCCTGCCGTGAGCGTGGAGGCCGACCCGCCGAGTGTGTTGGTGATGAGGCCGGAGTTGACGCCGAGGGGTGTTGCGCCGGTACGGGTGCGGAGAATATCGGTGTCGGCGATGTCGAGATTGTATCGGGCGATGGCAATGTCATAGTTGTTCTCAAGGGCCAGGGCGATGGCATCGGAGAGACTGAGATAGATTTTGCCGTCTTTGACGAGGTCTGTGAGGCGCACAGAGTTAGCGAAGCTGGCCTTGGGGATGGTGGTGGGGGTGTAGGTGCCGATGGGATTGGTGAGGAAGCGGGCCTTGGGCTTGGAAAAGTCCCGCGAGGAAGTACGAAGATCGAGGGGCTGGGTGAGAACGGGAGCTGGCTCCGGGGGAAGATCGGAGCCTGCCTTGTCGGTGGCTGTGGTGGTGCTTCCCGCCTGCTGGGCGAATCCCGGGGGCATGCCTGCGGCGAGCGTCATCAGGACAGCCGCGACGGCGCGCAAGTTGCGACTCATTCCGGAGCTCGCGTAGTTTTCGAGTTTGGCTTGACCCTGAACGCCGCGGGGAATGCCACGTGCTTTCTGTTGCTCAAACACACTTGTACCGAACAAATGCATGATTCTTCTCCACGGTTTGTTGAGGCATGTGGGTTGCCATTGATGTACTTGAAGACGGCTGGCGAATCCATCGGGACGCAAGCTTTACGACGGCCCGTGGGCAGGACTCGATCCCTGCTCCGAAAGTGGGCCCGGTCAGCGGGATCTTGAACAATTACGTCCGGCGCGATCCCTTTTGTTCCAGGCAGTTTCCATCGGTGAGCAAAGAGCGGTATTTGGTCTTCCACGTTGCCGGATGGCGAAAGCCAGCGAAAAGCTGAGTATATCTCACCCGAAGTGGCCGTTCGCCGCCTGCGGATGGTCGGGTAACCTATTAGATCATTGCTGTTTAGATTAAATCGTGGGAGTTGCGATTCGATGCCTCAGGCCAGCCAATCCGTCAGAAGTCTGCACACGTGGAAGCTCACGATTGCCTACGATGGCACCGGGTTCAGCGGATGGCAGGTGCAGCCCGGAGAGGCGACTATCCAGGGCGAACTGCAGGCGGCGCTGGGACGCGTGACGGGCGAGCGACCGTTGCCGCAGGGGTCGGGGCGGACAGATGCGGGGGTACACGCGCTGGGGCAGGTGGCAAGCTTCGAGCTGGCGGCGGCGATTCCGGCTGCGAATCTGCAGCGCGCGTTGAATCGGACCTTGCCGGCGGCAATTCGCGTGTTGGAAGCGAGAAGAGTACGGAGCGATTTCCATGCTCGCCACTCCGCGGTGGCGAAGACATACGAATATCGGGTGTTTCAGGAGACGATCTGTCCGCCGTTTATGGCGCGGTATGTGCTCGTCTGCGCGTGGCCTATGGATCTGGAGGCCTTGCGGGAGGCGGCGCCGCAGTTCGTGGGTGAGCACGACTTCTTAAGCTTTGCGGCCACGGAGCCGGACCTGGTCACGCGCATGAACGAGGCGGGCGATGAGGCGACCGGTGAGGCCGAGGACGGTCAGGCTGTTGACAACGGCGAGGCTGACAGTCCCAGGACGAAAGCGGCGGACAAGGGAACGGTGCGAAGGGTTTTCTCGTCGGAGTGGGATCAGGTGGAGTCCGAGCCAGGGCGGATATTGATCTACCGTGTGCGGGGGAACGGATTTCTGCATCATATGGTCCGGAACATGGTGGGAACCATGCTGGACGTGGGACGTGGAAGGACGGTGCCGGGTCAGATTCCCGAAATTCTGGCGGCTCGGTCAAGGGCTGCGGCAGGACCGACGGCTCCGGCGCAGGGTCTGTTTCTGAAGTCGGTGGAGTATCCGGAGGGATACGAGCTGGCGGAATAGGGCTGAGGCGGGACGTGCGGTGTTTCTGGACTCCCACCCATTCGGAGTGAAGCTGCAATTGGATGGGACCCGGGAAGCTTGATGTTTGATCGGTGCGTCCGGGCGCGGACGACGCCTGCTACGCTGAAGTTCAGGTAATGGCGCAATTTACACAAAATTCGGCGTTCGGTTGTGTGACTTCGCTCGCATCGCGGCGGCCGGTGCATGCGGCGTTCGCGTGGCTGCATCGGAATCCGGGGCTCATCATGGATTGGCAGTCCGAGCTGGTGAAGATTCCTGCACCGCCATTTGGAGAAAAGGCGCGCAGCGAGTGGCTGGCGGAGCGATTTGCCGATGCCGGACTGAGTGAAGTGCGGACGGATGCGGTGGGGAATGTGTTCGGGAGGATGCTGGCGACGGGATTGCCGGACGAAAGCACGGGGCCGGTGGTGGTGATGTCGGCACATCTGGACACGGTATTCCCTATTGAGACGGAGCTGAAGCCGCGCGTGAATGGGGACCGGCTGGAGTTGCCGGGGATTTGCGATAACGGTGCAGGGGTGGCGGGGATGCTGGCGCTTGCGCACGCCCTGGTTCAATCAAACGTGGAGTTGCCTGCGCCGCTTTTTTTTATAGGAAATGTAGGAGAAGAGGGTGAGGGCGATCTGCGCGGTGTGCGGCACCTGTACATGACGGATTCACTGGCCGGGAGGATTGCGGCGCACATTGTGCTGGACGGGGCTGGAGCAGATTCGGCGGTAACGCAGGGGCTGGGAAGCTGGCGCTATAGGGTCGCGATCAAGGGGCCGGGTGGGCACAGCTTTACTGACGCGGGAAGGCCGAACCCGATCAACGCGCTGGCGCGGGGACTGATGAAACTGGTGGAGGCTCCACTGCCGGATGAGCCGCGGACCACTATGAACGTGGGGACCATCCAGGGCGGGAGCAGCGTGAATTCGATTCCGGAGAATGCGAAGGCGACGATTGATTTCCGGTCGACGAGCCGCGAGGAACTTTTGCGGCTGGAAGTAGCTCTGCACCGCGCGATGGAAGACGCGGTGGACGAATCGAATCGGGCGATCAAAACGCAGTTGGCAAGAAGCATGGGGCTCTTGACGTTTGCGATTGAGAAGATCGGCGACCGGCCAGCCTCGATGCTGCCGGCAAACTCGCCGCTGCTCGATGCGCTGCGGGCAGTGGATCGGCACCTGGGACTCCGAACGGATCTGAGGGTGGGCTCGACGGATGCGAATCTGCCGATGTCGCTGGGGGTTCCGGCGCTGTCGATGGGAGCTGGCGGTGAGGGCGGCGGGGCGCACACACTGGCTGAGTGGTATTCGGCGAAGGACCGGGAGGTTGGGCTGCGGCGGGTGATGCTGCTGACGCTGGCGATGGCGGAGTGGGCGGCGGAGCAGTAGCGGGAGAACGGGGGAGAAATGGGGATTTTCCACGATGGTAAATGCCAAGTATGCAGGTTTTGAAGCCCTCGATCCATTTTTCGAGGTTGTCGAGAATGGCCTACGCGAATTCGTTGGCGGCGATCATTACTTTGACATGATTGCTGAGAATGCGGTCTTCGAGTTTCGCTACCACTTTCCCGGTTGGCCGCTGACAGTGACGGGACGCGAGAATCTGATCGCGCTTTACTCCGGATACGGCAAGAGCATCAAGCTTCACGCCGGTGACGGGCTCGTCGTGCATCCCTCTCGAAACGGAAGCGTAGTGGTCATTGAATATGAGGTTCACGGGCGGGTTCTTTCAAACGGCAACGAATACGACAACAGATTTATCTCAGTAGTGACCATTGAAAACCGAAAGATTGTGCACTGGAGAGACTATATGGATTCTCTTGCTGCGTGGTCGGCGTTGAACGATGGCCCCTGATCCGCTCCGCACTTTTGCTGACGCCGGAATTGTGTGAGGGTGGGATGCGCTTCTGCTAAACTCCGCGCATGCGTTCCAGTGGGCCTAACCTTCTTGCAGTTTTCGCATTCGCGATTGTCGCGGCTTTGTCTCTTAACCAGTGTGGATTTGCGCAGGCTGCGGCACCGCGGAAGAGCGGTGGTTCGCTGAAGAGCGGGAACGCAGACCTGATTCTGATTCACGGGATAATTTATACGGGCGAGGGGTTTGACAGGGACAAGCCGCAGACACTGGAGGCGATTGCGGTGGGCGGGGGCAAGGTGATTGCCGTAGGAACCTCGGCGGAGATTGCGCGGCTGGCGGGGTCGAAGACCACGGTGCGCGATCTAAAGGGGACGGGGACGGTGGTGTTTCCGGGGTTCAACGATGCGCACACGCACTTGGGAAGCGCGGGACAGACCAAGCTCAACGTGGACCTGAGGGGTGTGTCTTCTCTTGGGGAGATGCTCGAGAAGGTTCAGGGGTACGCTGCGAAGGCTGCGCCGGGGCACTGGCTGACGGGCGGGAACTGGGATCACACATTGTGGCCCGATAAGAAGCTGCCGACGCGGCAGGATCTGGACAAGGTGACGGGCGGACATCCTGCATATTTGAGCCGGATAGACGAGCATATTGCGGTTGCCAATACAGCGGCGCTGAAGGCCGCCGGGGTTTCGGGCAAGACGGCCCCGCCGCAGGGTGGGGCGATCGATCTGGACGGGAACGGTGAGCCGACGGGAATTCTGCGCGAGTCGGCGAAGGCGCTCGTGCTTGGTGTCATTCCGCCGCCAAGCAATGAGGATCGGCGAAGAGGCGCCGAGCTGGTGATGGCCGATGCGCTGACGCATGGAGTAACGAGTGTCCAGGACTTCAGCGATTGGCAGGATTTCCTGGTTTACGAGGAGATGGAGAAAGAGGGCAAGCTGCATTTGCGGATTTCGGAGTGGCTGCCGTTCAAGGCCCCGTTGCCGGAGTTGATCAAGATGCGGGCCCATCATGATGAAAACGATCCTATGCTGCACACAGGATTTCTGAAGGGGTTCATGGATGGGTCACTGGGGTCGCGTACGGCGGCGATGAAGGAGCCGTATTCCGATGATCCGGGCAATACGGGGTTGGCGCAGTACACGCAGGAGCAGCTGAACAAAATGGCGGTGGAGCGGGCGAAGGCGGACTTTCAATTGGGCTTTCATGCGATCGGCGACAAGGCGAATGCGATGGCGCTGGAGGCGTTGAGCTATGCGAAGCAAGCTGGCCAAGGCCAAAACCCTTTTTGCCGGCCAGCCGGGCAGGCGCCGCAGCCAATGGACGAGAAAATTGCCTGTGCGCCTCAGCACTACCGCGGGCGAGACCGGATTGAGCACGCACAGGTGGTCGACCGGGGCGAAATCGTCAATTTCAGGCGGGAGGGCGTGATTGCGTCAATGCAGCCGAGCCACATGTTGACGGATATGAATTGGGCGGAGGCGCGGCTTGGTCCGCAGCGGGCAGAGTACTCGTATGCGTGGAAGAAGTTTCTGAATGCGGGCGTGCCCCTGGCGTTCGGAACCGACTACCCCGTCGAGCCGATCACGCCGTTCCGCGGGCTCTACGCGGCGGTGACGCGGAAAAATGAGGCGGGAACGAAGGAATATTACCCGGAGAACAAGATCACACGAGGGCAGGCACTCTACGCGTATACGCAGGGATCGGCGTATGCGGAATTTGCCGAGAAGCGCAAGGGGAAGCTAGAGCCGGGATACGAAGCGGACTTTATTTTGGTGGATCGGGATCTGTATACGGTGGAAGCGCCGAAGATTTTGACGACGGTGGTGCGGGAGACGTGGGTGGGGGGAGAGTTGGCGGCGAAAGGGAAGTGAAGGGTGGCGGATGTGCGTCGATAGGGGCGGGCGTTTTGCAGACTCTCGAAATGGGTTAATGCCTGCCAGCATCCCTCTGCGAGGATTTTTTCTTGCCGCCTTCCGATTCATAATCTCGAACGTTCAACTGCAACAAAGCGGTGTCATCCTGAACGCAGTGAAGGATCTGCGGTTGCATTTGGAAACTTCCAGGTGGCGATTTCTTCGGATATCGCCTCGATGCGGAAATTGGGTGGACCAAATTAGCGGACTTTGAGGACGATGATGGTTTCGTCGTCGAAGCGGTCGTGGGTTCCCTGGAAGACGCCAACGTCGGCGAGGATGGCGTCGGCGATCTGCTCGGCGCTTTGGGTGCGAATGGAGCAGAGGAGCGCGGAGAGACGTTCATCGCCGTACATCTCTTCCTTGTCGTCCTCGGCGTCGAGAATGCCGTCGGAGATGAAGATGATGACGTCTCCGGGCTGCGTAGCGACGGAAAACTCTTCGTAAGTGACATCGGGAAAGAGGCCGAGCGGGAAGCCTTCTGCTCGGACGACGACGGACTCGCCTGCGCCGCAGAAGAGAGGCTGAACCGCGCCGGAGTTGGCCACCTGGAGAGTCTGGTTTTCGTCGTTCCAGAGAGCGAAAAGCAGCGTGACGTATTGTGAGTCGAGTTTTCGCTCCTGAAGCCAATCGTTTAGCAGAGCCATCATTGCCGCGGGTTCAGGGAGTTGAGCCGCCGCTGCGCGCATGATGCCACTGACGAGTGCGGCGAAGAGCGCTGCCGGTGCAGCTTTGCCGCTGACATCGCCGAGAACGATTGCGGTGCGATTGGGACCGTAATCGAGGAAGTCGTAGAGATCGCCGCCGATGGAGCGGGCGGGCAAAAAACGGACGGCCATGTCGGCATGCGGGTGAGAAGGGGCTTCGCGGGGGAGCAGGCGGAGTTGCACCTCGCGGGCCATGGCGATGTCTTTCTCGAGCTGCGCCTCCTGGCGTCGGACGGCCTGGTAGAGACGGGCGTTCTCGATGGCGATCGCGATCTGGCCGGCGAGCGTGGTGAGGGTGCGCTCATGCTCCTCGTTGAAGGCGTGCGGGCGTGTGTGTTCGAGGTCGAGAACGCCGATGACGCGGCCTTTGTAGAACAGCGGCACGATGAGCTCCGAGCGCGTCTCTGGATTCATCTCAAGATAGAGCGGGTCTTTGAGGACGTCGGGGACATTGATGAGTCGCCACTCGCGGACGGCGGCTCCGACGAGGCCGGAAGAGATGGGAAGACGGCGGCGGGGTGCGTGGGTGTAGCCGAAGCGCCATGCGTAGCGCGTGACCAGGGTTTCGCCCTTCTCGTCGAGCAGCATGACGGTGAACATCTGGTAGTCGATGAGGCGGCGCAGCAGCTGGCCAACGCGCTCGAGCAGCGGACCGAGGTCGAGGATGGAGGTGAGCTCTACGGCGATCTCGTTGAGAACCTCGAGGGACTGGGCCTGGCGAGAGACGCGCGCGTAAAGGCGGGCGTTTTCGATCGATTGAGCGATGCGGGAGGCGGTGAGCGTGAGCAGGTGGAGATGCTCGGGGCGGAAGTAGCCGGCCTCTTCGCTCTCGATGTCCATCACGCCGATGAGGCGATTTTTGGCGATGAGCGGCACGGCAAGCTCAGAGCGAACATCGGGATTGACGGAGACGTAGATATCAGAGGTGTTGACGTCGTTGAGGAGGATGGGCTGGCGCGTGAGGGCGACCTGGCCGACGACGCCGCGACCCATGGGGAAACGCATGTGTTCGGCCTGAGGCGTATGGCCGATCTGGAAGCGCATGCGGAGCTCTTTGCTGCGGTCGTTGAGAAGGAGGATGGCGAAGATCCGATATTGAATGACGGAGCGAACAAGTTCTGAGGTGCGATTGAGGAGTGTTTGCAGGTCGAGCGTGGTGCTTAGCGCATCGGACATCTGCATGAGGTAGTTGAAGTCAACGGATTCGACGCGCGGGTTGGCGAGGTCGATGTGGGCGTGCGGGTTTGCTGGATCGGCAGGGCGGTAGTCGCCTTCGAGGTCGTGATGATGCGGCGGAGATGGAGGATTTGGGGACATACGTACCGAAGGAAATGATAGCGGATGGTGACGAACGAAGCAGCAGCATCCGACGGGTTACTTGTGAAGTGGGATGGAGAGAGGTATAAGAAGGGGACTCAGAGCAATGCTGTCCCAAATCATAAATGGGGGAAGGGTGTCGGAATGGATAGTTCCGGGAGCAACCGTGTGGAAGGCTCTTCTCCCATTGTAACGGGTATTTTGTTGTTTGCAGTGCTGGTGCCGGCGATTGCTGCGTTCGCGATTCTGTGGACGCGGGCTTATGCGGCTCCATTCCAGGACGACTACCACGCGGTGCTGGAATTTGGCGGGGACTTTGCGCAGCTGAACAGCGTGAAGGACAAGGTGCTGCTGGTGGCTGCGGCGCAGCACACCGAGTACAAGCTGGTGTTTGAGCATGCGGTGATTGCGGCGGATCTGGTGCTGACGAGGCGAATCGATTTTTCTTTCTTGCAGCTGGCGGGGGATGTTTTTCTTCTGCCGATTGGGTGGTTGTTGTGGCTCGTTTATGGCGAAAGAAAGTGTGGGGTGCGGGCGAGGCTGGTGCGTTTTCTGCCTGTGAGCTTGATCTTCTTTGGTTTGGCCTATTGGGAGACGTTGAACTGGGCCATGGCGGGGCTGCAGAATTTGCCGGTGGTGTTCTTCAGCCTGCTTTCGATTTATCTGCTGGCCGGCAGGGATGGGTTCGTTGTTCAGCCGATGGACAGACGGCGGGTTGAGAGTTTGGGTTTCCCACCCTTGGCACAAGAGCAAGAACGTGCCAAGGATGGGGCACCCCAAGGGTGCGGGTGGGCGTGCGTGGCGGGGGCGCTTGCGGCGTTTTCTTCGGCGAATGGATTTCTGGTGGCGGTGGTTGGGGCTTGGATTCTGTTGCGGAAGCGGGCTTACTGGGCGGGCGTTGGGTGGGGAGCCAGCTTTGTGATTCCGCTGGCGGCGTATCTCTACCACTATGTGAAGGTTCCTCGGCAGGTGTCGGGACTCTACTACGTTGCGCGGCCGCTTGAGGTATTTGCATTTCTGGGTATGGCCGTTGGCTCGTTCTGGGGAGCGCTGATGGCGGGGTTTGCGATTGCGGCGGTGGTGGTGTGGGCGCTCAGGGCCGGGTATGTGCGCGAGAATCCGGTGGGAGTTTACTGGACGATTTGGATTTTGCTTTCGGCGCTGCCGGTAGCGTGGGTGCGGGGCTCGACGGGGGTTGTGATTGCATCGCGGTACAGCATTTACTCGTGCCTGATGCTGGTGTTCTGTTATGCGTTTCTAGCGGATCGTGCTACCGCAAAGGGGCGGGAGGCTGCGCCCGGTCACGGATGGGCGAGGGTGTTCTATCCGGCGGCGCTGGTGGCGGCGACTGCGTTTTGCGTGGTGAAGGATGTGGAGGCATACGAGAAGCTGGGAGCGCGCAGCGAGATGATTCGCGCGGGGATGGAGCACTATCGGCAGAATCCGGAAGTGAACTCGCCTCTGATCGATGCGTTTGTGATCAAAGATGTGCCGGGCGAAGAGCAGTATGAGCGGCAGGAGCTGACGCGGGCGATTGAAAGCGGGATTTACAGGGAGCAGGCAATAGGGAATAGGCAATAGGCAATGGAGAGCAACAGGGAAAAGGGAGAAGGGTGAAGCTACTCTGCGCCGAGTTCGCGGAGGATGGCGACAGAGGCCGAGGCGCCGATACGGTTTGCGCCGGCTTCGAGCATGGCGCGGACGTCGGCGAGGGTGCGGATGCCGCCGGAGGCTTTGACTCCGCAACGCGCACCAGCGACACCGCGCAGGAGCGCAACATCGGCGGGTGTTGCGCCGCCAGTGGAAAATCCCGTAGAGGTTTTGAGAAAATCTGCGCCGGCCTGGATGGCGATCTCGGAGGCGCGAAGCTTTTCTTCGACCGTGAGCAGGCAGGTTTCGAGGATGACCTTGAGAATGGCGGCGTTATCATGGGCGACGGTAGCGGCGGCGTGCACGGCGTGCTGGACGGCGTGGTGATGGCCGCTCTTGAGGGGTCCAATGGGGATGACCATGTCGAGTTCGCGGACGCCGAGCTTGGTGAGGGCGGCGGCTTCCTGACGAAGAGTCGAAACGAGAGAAGCGCCGAGAGGGAAGCCGATGACGACGCCGACAGGGATGCCGGAGCCGGCAAGTTGCGCGACAGCGTTAGCGGCCCACACGGGGTTGACCATGGCGCATGCGAAACGGTAACGGATGGCCTCAGCGCAGACCGCGCTCATTTGGGTGTGAGTGGCGTCGGGCTTGAGCAGGGTGTGGTCGATGACGGCGGCAAGGGACTGCCATGAAGACAGTGTCTGAGCGGTAAACCCCTCGGCATCCCAACTGCCATTGTCGAATTCGAGGTCCGCTGAGTTGATGGGGGTGATTGCGGCCATGAAAGTGCTCCTTGCCCCGGTTTCCTGGGATTCATTGGGGGGACGCGGTTGGGGCCGAACGTGCTCTCCGGGAGATGAGTATAGTTCCTGGCGCAAGGCAAATCCAATGAGGGCCGGGCCAAATTATTCGAAGGGAATGAAAGGGGATGGGTTGCCTGAGCGAACAGGCACAAAACGAACACAGGGCTGGGCAGATCGGAGGATCGCGGCAGCAGGGGAGCGATTGTTTTTGCTTACAGGGCAGCGACAACTTTGAGCCAAGTGAGTGGTATGACCAGTCGCGCTCAAAACGGTATGATCGACGGGGAAAGCCGGGCGGCTGGCGGAGGTAGTTCCTGTGAGGAGACCAGAAGTGAAAAGCGCAATGATCGTGGTTGGGATGTGGCTGATGGGTGTGGCCGCGTGGGCTCAGGGCGCTGGGCGGGTTTGCGATGTTCGAAGTCTCGGCGCGAAGGGCGACGGGGTAACGAAGGATACGGCGGCGATTCAGGCGGCGATTGATGCGTGTGCGGGCGGTAAGGGGACGGCGAGGCTGACGGCCGGAAAGTATTTGAGTGCGCCGATTGTGTTGAAGAGCGGAACGACGCTGAAATTGGAGAAAGGAGCGACACTGCTGGGCTCGCAGGACGTGAAGGACTACCCGGCGAAGACGGAGTTTCGGACGCCGGGCTTGCAGGCGCTGGTGAGCGCGACGAACGCGGCGGATGTAACGATTACCGGCGAGGGAACGATTGACGGGGCGGGCGAGCCGTGGTGGACGGAAGCTCGAAAGGTAAAGGATGCCGGCGTGATGGGGGTAAATCCACGGCCGAGGCTGGTGGTGTTTGATCACTGCAAGCATGTGGTGTTGGAGGGCGTGACTATTCAGAACTCGCCGATGTGGCAGGTGGTGCCGTACTACAGCGACGATGTGATCATTCGGAATGTGAAGGTTCTTGCGCCGGCGCGGTCGCCGAATACGGATGCGATCGATCCGTTTTCTTCTTCGCATGTGCGGATCGAGCATGTGCTGGCGGACGTGGGCGACGACGATGTGGCGATCAAATCGGGAGCGATCGGGTCGCCGGGGCCGGACGATCCAAGCACGGACATAACGATTACGGATTGCACGTTTCTGCACGGGCATGGGCTGAGTGTGGGAAGCGAGATTGCCGGGGGCGCGCGAAATATTGTGGCGGAGAGGATCAGCTTTGAGGGGACGGACAACGGGATTCGCGTGAAGGCGAATCGGGATCGCGGAAACGATGTGGGGCAACTGGTGTTCCGTGACATCACGATGAAGAATGTGAAGTATGCGGTGATTGTGAGTGAGTACTATCCAAAGGTGCTGCCACCGGAGGGGGATACGGCACAGGCGGTAACGCGATTGACTCCGCATTTTCACGACATTGTGATTGAGAACTTGACGGCAACCGGAATTGAGAATGCGGGGGCGATAGTGGGGCTGCCGGAGTCGCCGGTGAAGAACATTGTGCTGAAGAACGTGAAGATTGAGGCGCAGAAGGGGCTGACGATTGGGTTCGCGGATGTGGCGGCGGATGGGCTGAGTGTAGAGGCTGCAGTTGGGAAGGGAATAGTGATGGTGGAGGGCGGGAAGGTGACGGGAAAATGATGGGACGGGGCGAATAGACCGAATTCAAGGCAGATCTTGCTGGGTTTCCGTATCAGGTGACAATCTAGGAGAAAACACGATTGACTCTTTATCATGGACCCAGATGCTTTTACATTTTGGCGCGAATCCTGGTGCTCCCACGAGAACAAAGTAATATCCGTTTGGCAATTGGATGGAGAATTTGCCAGCCCTATCGGGCCTAGCCTCGAAACTAGTCCCTCCGGACGAGCCATGGACCCAGATGTGCGCTGCTGGAATCGGGGCCGATTCGGCTTCATCGACAACCACGCCGCTCAAAGTGGCCTCTGTGGGCTTGGATTGAGCCTCTGTGAGAGACACAAAGCTCCATATCGAGAACGCCATCGCGAATGCAAACAAGAGCTTCTTGAGATTCATTGGGGCGATTCTCCTGATGCGGAATCATTAGACGGGCCAAGAGTGCCGTTTTGCTCTTAACTAAAGCCTCTCCGGAAAATCTAAAAAGTGCAACCGCAGATCCCTCGACTTCGGTCGCTGTGGCGACCTTCGCACGGGATGACAGCGCTTTTATTGGCGAACTTCTAGGCCCGGAACGCTAACGCTGGATGCGGGCGGAGCCGCCTTTGGCGAAGGCGCGGACCTGGTCGAGGGTAGCCATGGTGGTGTCGCCGGGGAAGGTGGTGAGGAGCGCGCCATGAGCCCAGCCGAGCTTGACGGCCTCTTCGGGCTCTTCGCCTGAGATGAGGCCGTAGATGAAGCCCGCGGCAAAGCCATCGCCGCCGCCGACGCGGTCGTAGACGTCGAGTTCGGCGGTTGGTGCGGAGTAGGTTTTGCCATTGATCCAGGCGACGGCGCTCCAACTGTGCCGATTGGTGGTGTGGACCTCGCGGAGGGTTGTGGCGACGGCCTTGACGTGGGGGTGCTTCTTGACGACCGCGTCGATCATGCCGAAGAAGACGCTGGGATCGAGCTTGGATTTGGCTGCAACTTCAGGGCCGGGAACGCCGAGGCCTTTCTGCAGATCTTCTTCGTTGCCGACAAGGACATCGACATTCTCAACGATCGTTGCGATGGTTTCGACGGCCCTCTCGTTGCCGCCGTGAATCTTCCAGAGCTTTTCGCGGAAGTTGAGGTCGAAGGAAGTGACTGCGCGGGCGGCTTTGGCGGCCTTCATCATTTCAGCGGCGAGGGGTGCGGTTGAGGGTGAGAGCGCTGCGAAAATGCCGCCGGAATGGACCCATTTGACGCCATCGGCGAAGATGGCAGGCCAGTCGAAGTCGCCGGGCTTGAGTTGAGCCGCTGCTTCGTTAGCCCGGTTGTAGAAGACGACCGGCGCGCGCACGCCGAAACCCCGATCGCTGTAGACGGCGGCCATGTTGGGGCCGGTTACGCCGTCGTGCTTGAAGTGCTTGTAGAAAGGTTTGACTCCCATGGCGCGGACGCGTTCGGCGATGAGATCGCCGATGGGGTAGTCGGACATCGCTGAAGCGACGGCGGTGCGCAGGCCGAAGCAGTCAGAGAGATTGGCGGCGACGTTGAATTCTCCACCGGAGACATGGATCCGGCATTCGGTGGCTTTGCGGAAGGGAATGATTCCGGGGTCGAGGCGATGGACGAGCGCGCCGAGAGAGAGGAAATCAAGGTCGGCCTTTTGCGGGATGTTCAATGGATTGGTCATGATTGGAATTATCAATGAGGCGGATGTGCGGTCATGCGTTGCGCCCGAGGAAGACGGGAGCGATGTGCCGGTTATAGAGATTTTCGGTGACGTTGCGGGCGATGATGGGCTCGTTGGATTCGAGGAGGCCAAGGTAGCGTGGGCCCATTTTGGCAGCAACTTTGAACCCGACATGCAGAAGCTGGCGAAGGCTGCTGTTGTAGGCCTTGTTGCCGGGGACGTGGCGCAGAGCGGAGGTATATTGCTCGGAGGTCCAGGCGCTGACTTCAGCGGGCGAGGGCAGACGGGCGGAATCGATGTCGATGACGGTGGCGTAGGGGGCGCAGAGCTCTTCGCGATGGGAGAAGGCTTCGGCGTAAATCTCTTTGGCAAGAGCGAGGCCGTCGCCGCCAGCCTCGGCGAGGCCGATGAGTTCCTCGAGCCAGGTGGTGCCTGCGGTCTTGAGGTGAACGCCGACGTCGAAGGTCGTCATGGTGGCGTGAATGGCGGGGTAGATGGAGAACTTGTCGCTTCCGGAGTGGACGCTGAGCTTTAAGTTGGAGGGAAGACCGAAGTGGGTGACGGCGTATTGGATGGCGGCGACGTCGAGAGCAAACTCGCGGTGGAATAGGGGGAGATCGCCGACGTAGTCGACACCTTTGTTGAATCGGCCGCTGAACTTGGGCGCGATGGTCTGGATGGGGATGCCTTCGTCGGCGATGGCGGCGAGGATGATGAGTAGTTCGACGGGACTCTGGGCGCGATCGGTCTCGTCCATGGAGACTTCGGGAATGAAGTTGCCCTCGCCTTTGGCTTCGAGGATAACGCGATAGACCTGGCTGGCCTTTTTAATGGCGGCGAGAAATTTCTGGGCGGTCTGGCGCAGGTCGTTGGCGGTAATTTCGATGTAATCATCGATGCCTGGGAGTTGGATGCGGGTGGCGAGGTCGGCGCGGCGGTGGACGAACTCGGCGACTTCGATCTCATTCGCTGGCTGGCCGATGAAGTCGGCGACATCGATGGTGTAGAAGTCGCAGGGAAGGAGGAAACGGTTGACCGTTTCAAGCGTGATGTGGTCGGCGTCGAGGAAGTAAGGGAGAGTCCAATTGAGAGCTCGGACTGCTGCGTCGGCAGCATCGCGGACGGAGGCAGGCTCGGAGCCGATGATGTTGTGTTCGCGGTTGGACTTGTTCCAGACCGGTACGACCTCGATGCCGGCCTGCAGTGCCTGGATGCAGGCCTGTAACTGGGCCTTTGCCTGATGGGCAAACCGATCGCCCGTGCCAACGGAGTACTTGCTTAGTCTCAATCCCGAATCACTCATACACGATCAAGCTCCCGGCCGGCGCATGAGGTAAAGAAATTGGCGGTTTATCGACTTGCGGAACCGCATTCGTGACGGACAACCCCAAAAAACAGAAGCAGCCGGACGAGCCTCAAAGCGTGGTCAGACCACAAGTATACACTTCAAACCACAGAATGCAATCCATAGGGATACAATTGCTGTGAATTGAGCGTGAACCTATCGGCGACGAAGGGGCATGGGTTGCAGTGATCCGCGGATGAATGCATCGAAAGAGAGTGTTCTCACCACTATGGCTCGAGTGAAGCAGGAAGTGCCGGATACGCACCGAACGATGCATGTGGTGAACCACATCAGGACGATGATCGAGAATGGTTCGCTGCGGCCTGGGGACAAGATTCCGCCGGAGCGTGAGTTTGCGCAGCAGTTGAAGGTGAGCAGGGCGAGTCTGCGAACGGGAATCGGCTACCTGGCGGCGATGGGCGTGATGAAGGTGAAGCACGGGGTAGGGACGTTTGTGGCTGATGAGCCGGTGGCGTTTGGCAAAGACTCCGTGAGCATGCTCGGAGCTCTGCATGGATTCCAGTCGTGGCAGATGTTCGAGGCGCGGTTGCTGATTGAGAGCAACCTGGCGGCGCTGGCGGCCGAGCGCGGGACAGAGGAGCACTACACGGCGCTGGCGGAAGAGGTGGCAGAGATCTTTGCATCGCTTGAAAATCCGTCGGAGTTTCTGATCCACGACGTGCTGTTTCACAGGATCGTGGCGCAGGCATCGGGGAATCCGATTCTGGCTGCGGTAATGGAGACGATCACGTCTTCTCTTTACGAGAACCGCAGGAGGACGGTAGAACGGGCGATCGACCTGCGCGAGTCGGCGGAGATGCACAGAGAAATATTTCGGGCGATCCGGTCGCGGAACCAGGAAGAGGCGCGGCGGATGATGGAGCAGCATCTGCTGATGGCGCAGGCGGCGCAGGGGAAGGAAGACAGCATGGAGCGCAAGGACGGCAAGGCCGAGGTGAAGAGCAGGGTTGCGCGGGTGAAGAAGGCGCAGGCGGTGGGGTTGTAGGGGATCGGGTGTGGGGTATTGGGTATCGGGGAAATGGATGGCTCGGCAGCGTTGAGGAGTGCCGAAAAGCGGGTCCTTCGACTCGCCACCCCCGAACTGAAAAGCGTTCGGGGCCCTGTTCGCTCAGGATGACAGCGGCTCTGCGGTGCGAACTTTAAGGACAGAACACTAGCGGCCAATCGGCTAAATGATACGCCTATTGATGATCAGTGGGCATGAGGCAGATGTCGGGCAGGTTGCGATAGCGCTCGGCGTAGTCCATGCCGTAGCCGATGACGAAGAGGTTGGGGATGGAGAAGCCAACGTAGTCGGCCTCGATGCGCTCGATGCGGCGGGAGGGTTTATCGAGCAGGGCGGCGATGCGCAGCGTTTTGGGGTGGTGCTGGAGGAAGAGCTTGCGAAGGAAGGCGAGAGTGAGGCCGGTGTCGAGAATGTCTTCGACGATGAGGACGTTCTTCCCTTCGATGGGCTCGTCGAGGTCTTTGATGAGCTTGACTGCGCCGGAGGTGCGGTTGCCCTTGCCATAACTGGAGACGGCGACGAAGTCGAATGTGGCGTCGGCCTGGATGGCGCGGGAGAGATCGGCGAGGAAGGGAGCAGCGCCCTTAAGGACACCGACCATGACGAGCTTTTCGCCGTTGAGGTCTTCGGTGATCTGGGCGCCCATTTCGGCGACGCGTTCGGCGATCTGGTGGCGGGTGAAGAGGACCTCAAGTCCCTGAGTGGCGGCTGTGGTGGACATGAAGACAGTATCGCGCGATTGGACGGGAAGCGGGCGGGGAGTTCTGTGCAAATTTGGGCGGTTTTCAGTGGAGAGTGTGCAGTAGACAGTGAACGGTGGACAGTGGTCAGTGAACAGTGATCAGTTTTTAAACGGCGGCGAGGACGCCGCCAGGGCAGTCGGTCTAGAGACCGGCGCTACCGACCTGTGAAACGGGCGGAAACGCTGGGACGTCTATACTCAAGGAGGGTCTGAGAAGGTGAAAAGACCCCACAAAAGGGGAGTTGATGCTGCCGTATCTGCATATCTGGCACCTGAATGTGCCTACTTTTGGGTTGAT
>Ga0302324_100003103_pt1 | contig 37623 bp, 31 predicted proteins | sample Palsa_T0_1_FD_201949 | JGI IMG/M metagenome (GOLD analysis project Ga0302324, IMG submission 201949) | Peat permafrost microbial communities from Stordalen Mire near Abisko, Sweden - Palsa_T0_1 | ecosystem: Environmental > Terrestrial > Soil > Palsa > Peat permafrost | place: Sweden: Abisko... | reverse complement strand
CCCTTGGGAAGCCGCTTAAGCTCGAATTCGAGCGACGGCAGCACGTCCGCGGCGGTGGCATCAAACTCTTCCTCGTCCTGGCCGCGCCCGCCGAAGGCGACGTAATAGTGCGCGTCTTCTCGAGCGCGCTCGTTCCAATCGGCCCGCATGCGATCGCTAACGGAATCCGCCATTGCTTCAGGGTCGCACGGCGGAACATGAGACAATAATCGACTTGCCAGAGAAAGCCGCGCCGCGTTACGGCCGTGCCTTACCGAGCCGCGACCGTGAGGGAGCGGTCTTTAAAGTTGGCCTCTCCGCCTTCCTCTTTGCCCTGAACGCCGCCATCTGCTGGCCGCTGTTCCGCTCGGAATATCTCGACAACTTCCAATCAACTGAGGGCGTGTTCTCGTCGCTGGCTCGCTTCCTGATTCAGTACCTGCCTCACACCAGCTGGTGTCCGTGGTTCGACGCGGGCATTCCTTTCGAGAACACCTATCTGCCCCTTGTTCCCTCCCTCACGGCGCTGATTTCCTTCGCGGCGGGCTCCTCGCCCGCTTACGCTCTGCATTGGCTGGCGGCGCTGGCCTATTGTCTGGCGCCCGTTTTCCTGTTCCTATTCGCCCGGAACATATCCGGCCGAACAGCGCCCGCGTTCGCGGCGGCCCTGCTCTGGTCCGTCTGCTCTCCGTCCATGCTCATCCCAAAGATCCTCGCCGACGTCGGCACGGCCTGGGGCAGCCGCCGTCTCCAGACTGTCATCTTCTATGGCGAAATACCGCATAACTTGGCACTGGCGCTGTTGCCGCTCGCCCTTCTGGCGCTAACCGGATTCTTGAACAAGCCAACTCGCAGAAAACTCGCGCTAGCGGTGTGCGCGGTTGCCGCGGTGATGGCAAGCAACGCCTTTGGGATCGTGGCCGTCGCGGTTTCGGCAGCGATTTTGGTCCTGGTGCGCGAAGAGATTCGGTACCGGCAGTTGCTCTCGGTCGCGGCGATTCTCGCGATCGCTTACCTGCTCATCTGCCGCTTCCTCCCTCCTTCGCTGATCGAACTGATTCGTGTTAACTCACAGGTCTCCGAAGGAGACTACCGATACACAGTCAAATCGATGGCGTTCGCCTTACTGTTCGCGATCGCAATCACCGCGCTCTTCTTCGCCATTCGCCGCCTCCATGATCCGATGCTGCGCTTTGCGATTCTTTTCTCGGCTGCATTCGGCGGAGTCACCGTGCTGGAACTGTGGCTGGGGATCAGCTTCATTCCTCAGCCACATCGTTACCACCTCGAGATGGAAGCCGGCCTGTGCCTACTTGCCGCGTTCGCGCCCGATCCGCTGGCGCGCAGGTTATCCCCAAAATTCAAGTTGGCGGCAGGCGTGCTCGCCGCCGTCGCGCTAAGCGTGATGGCCGCAAGCAATTACGCCTATGCACGTCATCTCATGCACCCCGTCGATATCACCCGGACCATTGCGTACCGTCAGGCCAAATGGATTGGCGCGCACCTCTCCGGCCAGCGCGTCTTCGTCTCCGGCGATAATGAATTCTGGTTCAACCTCTTCGCGGACAATCCACAGTTGAGCGCTGGGCATGAAGGATCAGCACCGAATCTTATGCAGCTGGTCGCGGTTTACACCATCGAGTCCGGCCAAAACGCTGGTGCGCAGGATGGGCCCATCTCGGTCCTCTGGCTCAGGGCTTTTGGCTGCGGCGCCGTCACCGTGCCCGGTCCAGCCAGTCGCGACTATTCTCACCCGATCGCCAATCCGCGCAAGTTCGACGGTCTGCTGCCGCTGGTCTGGCGTGAGGACGACCAATCGGTCTATCAGGTCCCTACGCGCTCCGCCTCACTTGCTCACGTGATTCCCGTTTCCGCCGTTGTGACTCGACGCCCGGCGCACGGATTGGACGTCGAGCCTTTGCGCCCGTATGTGGCGGCGCTGGAAGATCCCACTGTGCCGCCGGCCTCGCTTACCTGGGAAAATCCCGCCCACGGACAGATCACCGCCATGATTGCTCCCACTCAAGTGGTCTCGGTGCAGATCAACTATGACCCGGGATGGCGGGCGACCGCGGGCGGCCGGATGCTCCGCATTCGTCCCGATCCGCTCGGCCTGATGATCATCGATCCGGACGGCGCCGGTTCGCGCTCCATCGATCTGGAGTTCACTGGCGGGACCGAGCGCGCCGTGTGCCTGGCCATCAGCCTGCTGACCGCAGCCGCGCTGTTGGGCCTGCTTATCTGGCCGAAACGCGACAGGGCGGCGATTGGTAGGGTTCGCGTGGATCACCGAAGCCAATAGCGAAGATGGCGATGCCGAGGTCGCGATCGTCCAGGCTCTGCGGGAGGATGTCGCGGGCGTGCCAGATGAAGTCGCTCGTAAGCGTGGTGTCGGCGGAAGCGCCGCGCGGAAGCGTTGGCGGCTGCAGATGATAGTCGTGAACTCCGAAGGTGGCGATGGAAAAGGCGCCGGCCGGCTGGTCGTTCACCTCGACATTTATATGCATAGTCCTGCGCAGTTGATCGACGGGCGCGAAGGCGGAGATCACGAGGTCGCCCGGCGCGGAGATCAGGTGCAGCGATGCGCGGCCGCCGATCCAGCGAAAGGGCGCTTCCCACCAAGAGAATCCGGAGTCGAGGTTCTCTTCGTAGGAAGCCTTTTGAAAATCGATGCGCGAGGCAGCGCGGACCGGCACAAGCAGGCCGTTTTCGACACAGGCGGGCGGAGTAGCCATCCATCGAACGAGGATCGAGTTCTCGATGGCAGCGTCGCGCGCGCCGATCGGCCCATCGGTGAGACGGACGCCGGGCATGCCGCGCGGGTATTCGGAGTAAATGACGAAGGCCAGCGTGAGCGAGTTTCGGTGCGCGCCGTCAATGGGGATAGAGGCGTCGGTAAGAGTCAGGGGCTGCGCGGCGGCGGACGATCGGATGGTTTGCGCCAGCAATCGCCCTTGCGTGAGCGCTCGTGAGGCTGCTTCGAAGTTGTTGCGTGGAACATTGGCAAGGTATCGCGCGCGGCTGGCGGTGAGCGCCGCAGCCATTAAGACGATGAGCGCAACCAAGGCGAACCGGCGCAATTTGACTGCACTCAGAAACAGCACGCATTGCGTGACCAGAGGAAAGAGGAAGAAGTAATAATAGCGATCGGCGGTATAGAGCGAGCCAGGTCCGAAGCGCCAGGGATAATCGGCGCGCGCCATTCCGACTAAAATCGCGAGAAGGATGGCCGGCGTCCAGACGGCGAGCAAGACGCGGCGGTAGTGCGCGCTCATGAACCAAGCGGAGGCGAGCAGGGGCAGCCACGCGAGCGGGGACAACTTACAGATGGTCTGAAATCCAGGCAGCGCGAAGGTTGTGAATCCGCTGAAGAAGCGCAGCGGCGCGGTGAGGATGAGCCATCCCCCGAGCTCGATCCCACGAAGTGAAAGGCTCACTTGCTCCTGCTCATGCCGCAATAACGCTGCTAGCAGAAGCACTGCGATCGCGGCGCCGAAAACGATCGCTTCACGCCGGCGCAGGAAGATCGGAATTCCCAGTGCCGCAACCAGGATGCCGTTGAGCCCAAGCGCGGCGAGGGCGAGCATGAGTACTGAGATGGCGAGCGCCAACTTCGGATTCTTCGCCTCGGGATCGAGTGCGACGATCGCAAGAATGAGAAACGTCGCGCCCAAACAGAAGATGGCGCTGGAGGGCCACCACATCTGCTCATTGATGAAGCCGAACGCGCCTGCGTAGAGCGTGCCTGCGAGGAATCCTGCAAATTTGGATCCGGTCCAGCGCGCGCACAGGATCGCGCAACCCGCCGCGCCAGCGACGTGCGCCGCCGAGATGCCCAGGCGCACCCACGTGAGGTTCATGCCGCCTGCCAGAGTTCCGAACCAGAACAGCAGCCGCAGCAACACCAGCGTCTGGCCTTGGTAGGGGACGATGATCAGATCGCGCGCGGGCCTGAGACCGGCTCGGATTTGCGCGATGAGCTGGCCGTGCTCGAAATCGTCCGACAAATAGGGCAGCGCGAGCGTCGGGCGAACCATCCAAAAGACCAACAGCGCAAGCCAGGCGACGAGCAGGATCAAACCGAAGCGCGAAAACTTATTTTTCATCCGTGCAGGTGTTGTTCCGCAGAGTATTCCCTGACAATTCCACCGTCGGCGCCGCTTCAATGCAATGCGCGGCCATTTTGTAACCGCTGATGACGTTGTTCTCGACGGTGATGTTGCGCGCGGGCGCGGGTCGCTCGCCTCCCTTGGCGAGATAGATGCCGCTCTCGAGAAAGCCGGGCTCGCCCAGGATCGCGATGCATCCGAACTTGGCGTGCGTTTCGTTGCAGTGCGCCGTGTTCAAATGCGTCATGCGATTGTTGCGGATGATGTGGCCCTCGCCCAGCGCGAAGATGCCGCCGAATTTCATTCCGGAGAGCTGATTGCCCTCGATGAGGATGTTTTTCGACTGCATCTCAATGCTGCTGTTGTTGATCGCGATACCGAAATTGCCGTAGGGATAATCCTCGGGCGGCCGGCCATTGGTACAAGTATTGCCGCGCACAGAGCCGTCATGAAAGCCGTCCAGGTCGATGCATTTGCCGTCGATCTCTTCAAAACTGTTGTACTCATACACGGATTGATCCACGTTGCCGGAGGTGTCGATGCCAACCGGAGTTCCGCGGTTTTCGACATCCACCAGGTCGGCGGGAAATCCGATGCGGCTGCCCTGATTGCCGGCCACGTCGACCTGAGTGGCGTGGCCTACCTGAATGGCGTCGCGTCCGATATCGAAGAATGTGTTCTTGGCGATCTTGCCTCCGATATTACGCGGCGACATATAACGCGAGTGCGTCCAAACACCGTTGCCGCGGATGTTGCCAAAAACCGAATCGGCCACGGTGAATTGATCGGTTCCTTCTTCCAGGAGAATGCCGCCGGTGGTGTTGTTTCGGCCCTTGGCGTTCAGCGAACCGCTGTCCCGCACTGAAATATGATCGAGCAGAATGTTGCGCGAGTGGTTGACGATGATCGCAAAACTGGCGATATGCGTGAAATCCAATTGATCGACGGAAAAGCCGTCGGTATCTTCGATCAGAATGCCGTTATCGGGGAAGAAACTCGCGAAGCTCCGGTCAGTGGGCGGCAACGGCAAAGGCTTGCCCACGGCATCCCGATTCCCGTCAATCGCGAAGTTGCGAAAAGCGATTCGGCGGCAATTGCGGCAGCTCAAGATTGCACGGCCACGGAAGTTGGAAGCGGCGCGTAAGGTGCTATGGTCGCCCATGATGGTGAGATCGTGCGCGCCATCCGGCAGCCGCATTTCCGACGAAATTTCGGTCACGCCAGACGGAAGATGAACCAAACCCGTCGACGGGAGCGGCAACGCAAGTAGTAGCGCGAGGATCAAGCGTTATTCTATCTGTCTTATCTGGCATGCTATCAACATGGCCATCGAGTTTCGCGGCGCGCGGCTTGCGCCCTTGCGCGATCTGACGGTTTCGGCTCCCAATGGCTCGGTGATCGGCGTGGTTGGAGAAAAAGGCGCCGGCAAGGCCGCGCTGCTGCGGCTGGCATCGGGCCGGGCGATTCCGGAAGTGGGGGAAGTGATCGCGGATGGCGAGCGGCGCTATTTGGGACCGTTGGACGCGCTGCAGCTTTCGCCCGTGGACATTTTGCTGATGGAGCACTCGCTCGCTCACCACGATGCGCTGGTGCGGGCGCGCGCACTGGCTGGAATCGATCGGCTGCGCAGCGCGGGCGCCACGGTGTTGATCGTTTCGCACGAATTGGACCTGCTGCAATCTCTGTGCGACGAAATTTGGTGGCTCGATGCCGGAGCGCTGCTTCGGCAGGGTGATCCGCGCCAGGTGCTGGATGCCTACCGCGAAAGCATCGCGGAGAAAGTGCGGGCCTGGGGTGCGACTCTCACCAGCCCGCTTCGCCCTGCCATGCGCCGCGGGGATGGACGCGCGGAGATTTTGTCGCTCGAAACGCTGGACGGCGCCGGAAATCCCACCGCTGTCTGGCGCAGCGGCGAGAACGCAATCGTGCGCGTCGCGGTGCGCTATCGCGATCGAGTGGAGGAGCCGGTGATCGGCATCCTGATTCGCACCCGCATTGGCCTGGAGGTGTACGGGACGAATACGGAGCTCGAAAAGGTCGCCACGGGAAATTGCGCGGCGGGTGAGCGCATACGGATCGAGTTCGCGTTCCGCTGCGATTTGTGCCCGGGCGACTACACCATCACGGCCGCCTCGCACGATGCGGACGGCACGGCCCACGATTGGGTGGATGACGCGGTGGCGTTCACGGTGGCGGATTCGCGCTACACCGCGGGCGTGGCGAATCTGCGGGCCAAGGTGAAGGTGCTTCCCGAGCCGCGACTTACCGAACCGCGACCGTGAGGGAGCGGCCCCCTACTTCTGTTCCAAAATAAACGTCGGCGCCACGCCCGACAGCGTCGAGAACCCGGCTGGTCCAACGGCGGTCAGCCAACTGGAGCAACCCTGCACTTTGCCGAGATAGGAGTGCGGATGCACGTCCACGCGCATTTTCTGCATCTCCAGGTGGCCGTATTGCAGCACTGGAAAAACATCAACCACCGGATCCATGGCTTCCTGCACCACATATGGATTGCGGAGAGCGGAGCGTAGCGCTTTTTCCCACGCTGCTTCGTCAACTTCAGAGCCACGGAAGGATTGCTGATCGGCGCCTTCGTCGTTGGGACGCAGAACAAGTTTATTGCGATTGTGCAAGATGAAATCCGGAAGATTGACAGTCCGGTTGTGATATTTGGTCTTGGCTTCCTGGACAACACGGGTCCAAGGCACGAATTCCTTAATCGCTTTGCGCTCCGCCGCGGGAAAGTCGGCGGTGATCTCTTCATCGGTAAGCAGGTCGAAAATGGCTTTCTTCTGCGCGAGCTCGGAGCGGAAGCTGTTCACCATGCACACGGCCCGGTCGCGATAGGCGCGCAACAGGGGATGCGACAGATCGAACCGCACCAGAAACTCCTGGACTTTCACGCGGCGGAAGATCAAATCGATGGCGAAATCGCCGCGCCGCAAAACACCGTCGCGATATTCCAGCTGCTCCGGCGACACCACTTCCACCGTGCAACCGTCGCGGCGCAGGAACTCCCCGAGAATCGCGCTTTCGCCGGACTCGGTGGCCTGGAACGGCTGGCGCAATTCGAGAATCGCGATGTTGGGCTTTTTGTTCTTGCCGCCCCATTCCTTATAGGCCTTGAGAATGGCGTTCAGCAGGTGCTTGGTGCCGGGCAATTTCTCCAGGCGATAACGCTTGCGGAATTCCTTCACCGGGGCAGCGTCGTAAAAGATATCGGACAACGCCTCGCCATACGCGACACCCGTCGGAGTATCGGGAATGTAGCGCGAGAAGCGCAGCGTGCCGTTATTCAGGTGCGTGTCCAGCAGCGACGTGACGGCCGGGAACGAATAGCCGGGGTCAACGGCCGCCAGCATCTTCTCGGCGGGCAGCAATTCCATCCGCGCCAGCAGCGCGGGGCTGTTGAGCGCCTTGGCCTGAACCCGCTGCAGCGAACTCGAAAACGACTCCACCGCCTTCACCAACCCAGCGTACTGTCTGCGCGTGATAAAATGCGGACGCAGAACCGGAGAGACAGGCTTTCCACCGGCGACCAAATTGTGCGCCTTCATGCGTTCCTGGAGTTCGTGTGCCCAGGAAAGATTTTTGTAGTGGTCGCCTTCCAGGATTTTGTGGTAGCGAGTGACGGCCTCGCTTAACTGGTTCATTTTCTTCTCGCGGCTCTCTTTACTCAAGTATCGCACGTCAAAGTGGAAAAAGTGAAGCAAGCCTCCGGTTTTGAGGCGAATTAGTACTTTAGTTTGTGTCGTTTACGGGAGATTTCCGCGATCGCTCGGAGATACGCCTTAGGCCCCGGCAGGCGCGGCTTCCAGCGCGAGCAGCTTCTTTTTGCGATCCACACCCCAGCGATAGCCGCCTACCGCGCCATCCTCGCGCACCACCCGATGACACGGAATTGCAACCGCCACCGGATTGGTTGCGCAAGCGCGTGCCACCGCGCGAGCCGCTTTCGGATGTCCGATATCGGCGGCAATTTTGCTGTACGATTTCGTGGCTCCGCGCGGAATCGCCTCGAGCTCCTCCCAAACCCGGCGCTGAAAAGCGGTGGCCTGAATGTCCAGCGGAAGAGACCCGGTGGATTTGCCGCGGCTCGTGGAATTGCCAAGTATGACCTCACGCATGGCTTTGACTTGGCCTCTGAGCTTTCGATCGGAGCGAGCGATTTCCGCCTTGGGATATTCAGCGCGCAGCTCACGCTCTAAAGCCGCCGAGGAATCCCCAAAACGCACGGCGCAGATTCCGAGCTCGGTGGCCGCCAGCAGCATCTGGCCGATGGGCGTGGGCGCGATGGTGTAGCTAATCCTCACCCCCGCGCCGTGCTTGCGGTAGCGCGCGGGCGTCATTCCCAGGCGCGCGCTAGCGTTTTCGTAGAGCCTGCTGGACGACCCGTAACCGGCATCGTAGAGCGATCGGGTGACGGAGTGCCCTTCCCGCAGCCCGGCCTTAAACGAATTTAGTCGGCGGGAATCCGAGTAGGCGCGCGGCGTAATGCCGGTTCGAGCCTTGAACGTGCGCTGCAGGTGGAACGGACTCATTCCGATCGCGCGGCTCAGCGCTTCGAGCGTGACCGGCTCGCCAGGATGCGCTTCGATGTGCCGGCAGATCTTCTCCACCAGATGCCCGTTGGGATCGGACGCGGCCGCGGCCTCCGGCTTGCAGCGCTTACAGGGGCGAAATCCTGCGCGTTCGGCCGCTTCACGCGCGCGAAAGAACACTACGTTTTCGCGGCGGGGACGCTTGGAAGGGCACGACGGCCGGCAATAGATACCGGTGGTCAGCACGGCATAGTAGAAGGGCTCGGCGACGGCGTTCATCGTCTGTGACATGCCTAATGCTAATCTGAATCGCGAATTGGAAACTATCCGAATCTTGCTCTCAAACTTGACTTGTTGAGCCGCGCGCGTCAGCAAGCGGTCCTACGGATGCTCATCCTTCGTCAATTCAAACGTGATCGTCCCCACCGGGAAACTCATCCGCGCGCGAATTTGCACCGGCAGCCGGTGAGCGTCATCCGTCAGCCATACGAACAGGTCGGCTTTGCGCGTGTACAGCACCCCGTTGAACAGGAAAACTTCATAGCGGATCGTGTCGAAAGTTCCGGCCTTGATCTTGATCTGTTCGCGGGCCTGCGCCTCCACGCGCGCGTAGGCGCTCTTCTTTCCGTCGCTCATCGGAACCTGCTTGCTTTGGCCCGGCTCTAGCTTATCGATGCGAAGCTTGTAGAGGCCGGCGAGAGCATCCAGGGTGCACGCGGGGATATCGACTTCCGATGTCTTGATGACGGCGTTCTTGTCCAGATCGCGCTCCACGTAGCTGGCTTTACCGCGCGCGTGGTCGTAGACCACCTTGGTATCGCGGCGGCGTTTCCCCTCGATCGCGTCGAGCTCGGTCGAAGCGGTGCAAAAGCCGTCTTCCATGTCTGTGGTGTAGGTGTCGTCGAGCCTGTAGAGCTTCGAGACCAGGCCGCCGGATTCGATGCGCAGTTGCGAACCCCACTGGCGCGTATCGCCCGGTTTGGGTTCCAGGCTCATATGGGCGCTGCCCGCGTAAATCAGGCGCCACTCGATGTCGTAGGAAAGCTTTTCGGCCGATGGGAACGGAGCGGTTGCGCCTTCAAAACCCTTATAGGGAATTGCATCGGCCAGAGCCGCTGCTTGGGGCCTGGAATCGGAGGGGATCAGCAACAGGGCCAAACACGCGCCGGTCAGACGTGGGGGAAGACGTCCTGGCATCAAGCTAGAGTTTGACAGACTCGGGGAGTGGGCGCAAATGCTACCGATCCCCCCGTATTCCTCGTATTCCCTGTATTCCTCGTATTCCTCGTACCCCTCGACTTCCTTGAATTCGACCGCTGCCGTTCGCTCAAACGATCCGTCGTTGCTCTCGGTCGTCCTCGCGTTCGAGAATTTCTCTGCCGGCGGCCCACTCACGTAGCAACAATGTGCCAAACGGTTCACGGTAAACTAAACTCATGAATCCCGTCATCGGCCAGTGGGGCCCGGTCGCCGTCATCGTTGGCGGCTACCTGCTCGGGATTTATTTCCAGAACCGCCGCATCGACGACCTGCGCGACTCCATCAACCGCCGCTTCGACGACGTGAATCGGCGCTTCGACGATCTCCGCGACTTGCTGAAGTCCGAGGTCAGTCGCCTCGAATCCGAGATCAAGCGCCTTGATGAGCGCTTCGACCGCCTGGAACACCCCGTCGTCCGCCCATCCTAGTCGTCCAGTCGGTTTAGAACGAACCCATCCCTGCTCTCGGTCGTCTCGGGTTCGAGAATTTCTCTGCCGGCGGCCCGCTCACGTAGCAACAATGTGCCAAACGATTCACGGTAAACTAAACTTATGAATCCCGTCATCGGCCAGTGGGGCCCGGTCGCCGTCATCGTTGGCGGCTACCTGCTCGGGATTTATTTCCAGAACCGCCGCATCGATGACCTGCGCGACTCCATCAACCGCCGCTTCGACGATCTTCGCGACTCCATCAACAAGCGCTTCGACGGCCTACACGACTTGCTTAAATCCGAGGTCAAGCGCCTCGATGAACGCCTCGATCGCCTGGAACACCCCATCGTCCGCTAATCCTAGCCCCGCCGGTTTAGAACGAACCCATCGCTGCTCTCGATCGTCTTCGCGTTCGAGAATTTCTCCACCGGCGGCCCACTCACGTAGCAACAATGTGCCAAACGGTTCACGGTAAACTAAACTTATGAATCCCGTCATCGGCCAGTGGGGCCCGGTCGCCGTCATTGTTGCCGGCTATCTGCTCGGGATTTATTTTCAGAACCGCCGCATCGACGACCTGCGCGACTCCATCAACCGCCGCTTCGACGATCTCCGTGAGTTACTGAAATCAGAGGTCAAGCGCCTTGACGAACGCCTCGATCGCATGCAGCACCCCATCCTCCGCCAATCCTAGCCGCTGGCCCGCCAAATTCCTTGTATTCCCCGTATTCCTTGTATTCCCTGAGTTTCCCCGTTACTCCCGCCCCTCCGGCGCGTAAGCTTGCGCCCGGATGTTACGCTTGAATTACAGGCATGCCCCTTTCCGATTCCTTCTTTGGCCAGAAGTTTGGCATCACCGAGCACGATCTCGAGTCGTATCTTTCCGAGGCTCTGAGCGCCGGAGGCGACTACGCCGATCTGTATTTCGAATACCTGGCCACCAGCCAACTCAGCATCGACGAATCGATTGTCAAAAGCGCGGTCCAGGGTGTATCGCTGGGCGTGGGCGTGCGCGTGATCTCGGGCGAGCGAACCGGCTACGCCTATAGCGACGATCTGAGCCCGGAAAAAATTCGCAAAGCGGCTCGCGTGGCGGCCTGTATCGCGAACGGCCCATCCAAGGTGGACAAGACCGGCTTCACGGAAGTGCGGCCGCGCGATCTCTATCCGCTGGTGACGGCGCCGAACGAAGCAAGTTTGGATGAGCGCGTGGAGCTGGTGAAGCGCGCCGATCGAGCCGCGCGGGCGGCGGACCATCGCGTGTTTCAAGTGCAGGCTAGCTATCTCGACAGCCTGCGCCAGGTGCTGGTGGCCACCAGCGATGGCACGCTGAGTACGGACCGTCAGCCACTGGCGCGCTTGGGAGTGGGGGTGCTGGCGCGCGAGCATGCGGCCAATGGAAATAGTGCTCCGCAACGCGGATACTCGGGCGGCGGAGGCCGCGTCGGCCTGGAGTTTTTCGAGCTGGAGCACACGCCGGAACATTTTGCCCGCGAAGCGGTGCGGCAGGCCATCGTGCAACTCAACGCAGTGCCGGCCCCGGCGGGCGAGATGACCGTGGTGCTGGGACCGGGATGGCCGGGCGTGCTGTTGCATGAAGCGGTGGGGCATGGCCTCGAGGCGGACTTCAATCGCAAGAAAGTTTCGGCGTTCAGCGATCGCATCGGCCAGCAGGTGGCCAGCCCGCTGTGCACCGTTGTTGACGACGGCACCATTCGTAACCGGCGCGGATCTCTCAACGTGGATGATGAAGGCGCGCCCACGCAGGAAAATGTTCTGATCGAAAACGGCGTGCTGCGCGGCTATTTGTACGACAAGCTTTCCAGCCGGTTGTTGCGCTCTAAGACCACCGGCAGCGGGCGCCGCGAAAGTTATCAGCACATTCCGATGCCGCGCATGACGAACACATTCATGCTGGCGGGCGATAGCGACCCGGAAGACATTATCCGTTCCACGCCGCGCGGCCTGTACTGCGCGAATTTCGGCGGCGGCCAAGTGGACATCACCAGCGGCAATTTCGTGTTCAGCGCATCGGAGAGTTATTTGATCGAGGACGGCCATGTCACGCGGCCGGTGCGCGGCGCCACGTTGACCGGCAACGGCCCGGAGGCGCTGAAGTACGTGAGCATGGTGGGACACGACCTGAAGCTCGACGAAGGCATAGGCATCTGCGGCAAGGAAGGCCAAAGCGTGCCGGTGGGCGTCGGGATTCCCACCATCAAGATCGATCGCATGACGGTGGGCGGCACGGGCGGCGATTAATCCAAAATGCCTGACCCACTATGATTGACCCGGAGCTTGCCACTCGCGCAGTGCGCCTGGCGCTCGAGCGCGGGGCAACCGACGCCGAGTGCACCCTCGCGGAAGGCGAAGAATTTTCGGCGCAAGTGCGAATGCGCGCGCTCGAAACGCTCAAGGACGCCGGATCGCGGCGCGCGGGATTGCGCGTTTTAATTGGCAAGCGCGTGGGCTCGGCGCATACCTCGGATCTTTCGTCCGCGGGAATGCGGCAGATGGTGGAATCGGCGCTGGCGGTTGCGGCCATCTCCACCGAAGATCCTTACGCGGACCTGCCGGAATCCTCTGAGCTGGGGTCGCTCGCGGGCGATTTGCGGCTTTATTCCGACGACATTCACAACTTTGACACCGCGGCGCGGATTCAAGCCGCCATCGATGCCGAGGAAGCCGCGCTGTCCTGGGACCCGCGCATCACCAATTCCGAAGGAGCGTCGTTCAGCGCGTATGCGGGCGAACGCGTGTTCGCAAACTCGCGGGGGTTTGCAGGCAGCTATCGCATGAGCAGTTGCTCGCTGAGTACGACGCCCGTGGCGCGGCAAGGCGATTCGATGGAGCGCGATTACTGGTATTCATTGGCTCGCAGCCACTCCAATCTCGAGAGTCCCGCTGCAGTGGGAAGGCGCGCCGCCGAGCGGACGGTCCGGCGATTGGGCGCGCGCAAGGTCCCCACCCAAAAAGCGCCCGTGATCTTCGATCCGATCACCGCGCGATCGCTGCTCGGCAATATCTTCGAGGCGGTGGAAGGCGAGGGGATTTATCGCAAGGCTTCTTTCCTGGAGGGCAAGCTGGGCGAACACGTGGCGTCCGAGAACGTGACGGTCATCGACGACGGCTGCCTCGCGGGATTGTTCGGCACCTCGCCCTTCGACGACGAAGGAGTCCCGTCCCGGCGAACGGTGGTGATCGATCGCGGCGTGTTGCGGAATTACTTGTTGAACACCTACACGGCGACCAAGCTCGGCATGCGCACCACGGGCAACGCGGCGCGCGGCGTCACTGGGAATGCGGGCGTCGGGCACGGGAATTTTTACCTCGAGAAGGGCCAGCGGCCGCCCGAGGAAATCATCCGCGGGTTCCGCCGCGGACTGTATGTCACCGAGCTGATCGGCCAGGGCGTCAATATCGTAACCGGCGACTATTCGCGGGGCGCGGCCGGCTTGTGGATTGAGAACGGCGAGTTCGCGTATCCTGTGTCTGAGATCACCATCGCGGCCACGCTGCAGCAGATGCTGATGGACGTGGAAGCCGCGGGCTCCGATCTGGAATTTCGAGGATCGGTGGCATCGCCGACGCTGCTGATCCGGGAGATGACCATCAGTGGGCAGTAAGACCGCCATCTATGTGATCGCGATCGCGGCGGCCTTGGCCGCGGGACTGCTGTGGTTCGTCAATCGTCCGAAGCCTGTGCAGGCGGTTACGCCGCTGTCGGCCGACGCCAAGGCGTACGTTCGCAATCTGCAGCTCACCGAAGTGACCATGAAGGCCACCGAGAGCTACGTGAAGCAGATGGTAACGGAGATCGAAGGCAAGATCACCAACTCCGGCGCCCGCACCGTGCAGCATGCCGATGTTTATTGCGTTTTCTACAACTCCTATGGCGAGGTGATCTTGCGCGAGCGCGTGCCCATTGTCGTAACGGACCTGAAGCCCGGCGAGACGCGCACGTTCCGGCTGCCGTTCGATGACATTCCCGGAGGCTGGAACAACCAGATGCCGCAGTTGGTGATCGCACGCATCGAGTTCACCTGATGGCGCGCATTCTGGTGGTGGAAGACGACGCCATCCAATTGGAGATGCGCAAGCAAATTCTGGAGCACGCGGGTCACCAAGTGGTGGCGGCGAAAAACGCATCCGAGGCTTTGGAGCGCTGGACCGGATGTCCCGTGGTGGTAATGGACCTTCGAATTCCAGAGCCTGAAGATGGATTGCGATTGATTCAGGCCATCGGGGGCGCCGCGCGGATCATCGTGCTCTCCGGCGGAGAAGTGGATCCCACGCTGCCCGTCGATGAGTTCCTTACGAAGCCCTGCCCTTCGCGAACACTGCTGGCTGCGATCGAAAAATGGAAGAGCTCAGCAACGTAACCCCGGCCGCTAGTGTCGCGAGTGAAATCCACTGCGTGTACGAGAGGCCTAAGTGCAGGCCCTGCTCGTGGAAGCGGAAAAATTCGATGACGAAGCGCGCCGCCGAATAGAGCGTCAGATACCAGCCCAGAATCGCGCCGGAGGTGTGCGCCTTGCCGATCCGCAAATAGAGAAACAGAAAGATCAGCGCGTCCGCGGCCGATTCATAAAGCTGCGTGGGATGCAGCGGAGTGCCCAGCGGAACGCCGGTAAGCTCGGCTGCTTGCGGGTTGTGGAACGTCACTGCCCAAGGCAGATGTGTCTCGATGCCCCAACAGCAGCCCGCCGAGAAACAGCCGAGGCGGCCGATGGCCTGGCCGAGCGCAATACCGGGCGCGAAGACGTCGCAAGTCGCCAGGATCGGCAAGTTTTGGCGGCGCATGTATAGCAGCGCAACCGCGAAAGCCACCACGAAACCACCCTGGTAAACGCCGGCGGCTTGTAGAGTGCTCAGCGAGAGGAGTGAACCCGGATCGTTCCAGTACGCCTTGAAATCGAACAGGATCATGAACAGCTTCGCGCCGGCGAGTCCCGCGAGCGCGCAGTAGATGGCGAGATTCGTGACACGCTCGGAAGGAAGCTTCGCTCGCTTCCCGAGGCGCGTGACCACCCATAAGGCCGCCAGGAACCCAATGGCTACCAGGGTCCCGTACGTGGGAATAAAGAAATTACCGATCGATATTAACTTCGGAAACATGACTGACTTTCCGCTCCCTGGCCCGCCACATGTCGAACAATAGCAGGCACGCGCCAACGGTAATCGCGCTATCGGCGACATTGAATGCCGGGAAGTAATGCTGTCCGGCGTGCGCTTCTACGAAATCGGTCACCGTGCCGTTGACAATTCGATCATACAGGTTTCCGAACGCGCCTCCCAAAATAAAACCTAGGCCAGCGCGAAGCACTGCATCCATCTGGCCGCGCAAAAGGACGGTTGAGATCGCGATCAATACAGCCGACGAAAATCCGATGAGCAGAATGTCGCGCCAGACGCCGGACGCGTTCGCTAGCATACCAAAGGCGATGCCGGGGTTCTCCGTATGGACAATGTTGAGCAGTCCCGGGATTACAGTGATCGAATCGAAGGCGGAGACGTGCGCCTTGATTAACGCTTTGGTGGCTCGATCCAAGCCGACGACCAAGGCGGCGATCAGAAAAGGGGACAGCCGATGGCGCATTTATTTGATGGCGTCGCTGCACGCCGCGCACAGCGTCGGAAATTCCGGATTATTTCCCACATCGAGCGTGTATTTCCAGCAACGCTCGCATTTAATTCCGTCGGCAGCCTGGATTTCGATGGAATAGGCTCCTTCTCGGAGCTCCACTTGGGAAACAATAAAGACAGCAGGCAGATCTGCCGCACATTCCTGAAGCAATGAGTAGAGCGGGTCTGGCGCTGTCACGATCGCTTTCGCTTCCAGTGATTTGCCGACGCGTTTCTCCGCTCGCTCAATCTCGATCTTCTTCAGCACGTCGTCGCGGACCGTCATCACCGCGTCCCACTTTGCGAGGTTCTTCTCGGTGATGCCCTGCGCCAGCTCATCCGCGTCCGGCAGAAGGGCCAGATGCACGCTATCCGGGCTTTCGGCGGGTTTGGACAAGTAGCCCCAGACTTCCTCGCAGGTGAAGGACAGCAACGGCGCGAGTAGACGAACCAATGCGTACACGATTCGATACGCAGCGGTTTGAGCGGAACGGCGGGCGCGCGAGCGGGGACCCGCAGTGTACAGACGGTCTTTGGCGATATCAACCCAGACGGCGCTCAGTTCGGTCGTGGCGAAATCGTAAACCGCGCGGTAGACTTTATGGAACGCATATTCGTCATACCATGCACGGCATTTCGCCACTAATTCTTCTGTCTTTAGAAGAATCCACTGATCAATCTCCACCAGCTTCTCACCAGAAATGGAGTCGGAGTCCGGATTAAAATCGTATAGGTTCCCGAGCAGATTACGGAATATTTTATTGCGAAAGTCAACGTAGGCTTTGCCTAGACTCTTGAGGATGGCGTCCGAGAGCCGGACGTCTTCGACGAAATCGACCGACGAGACCCACAGACGCAGAACATCCGCGCCGAACTTGGAGATCACTTCCTCGGGCTCGACACCGATGCCCAGCGATTTCGACATGGCGCGGCCTTTGTCATCGAGAGTCCAGCCGTGGGTAGCGCACTCGCGATAGGGTGAGGAGCCTTTGAGCGCAACGCCCACCAGCAGCGAGCTGTGGAACCATCCGCGATATTGATCTCCGGCCTCGATATACATGTCTGCCGGCCAAGGCAGGCCGTACTCGGGAGTCAACACTGCAAGATGGCTGCAGCCGGAATCGAACCAGACATCGAGGATATCGGACTCTTTGCGGAATTCGTGCCCGCCGCAACGCAAGCAAGCGACATCGGAGCCAATCAACTCCGCGGCCGAGCGCTCATACCAGGCGTCGGAGGAGTGCCGGCGGAAAAGTTCCACTACGCGATCGAGAACCGTGCGATCCGTCATCGGCTCCTGACAGTTCTCGCAATAGAACGCGATGATCGGAACGCCCCACACGCGCTGGCGCGAGATGCACCAATCGGGCCGCGTCGCGATCATGTTCGACATGCGCTCATCGCCCCACGCCGGTATCCACTTCACGTCCTTGATGGCCTTGAGCGTTCGCGCGCGCAGATCGTTGCGCTCCATTCCGACGAACCATTGCTCGGTGGCGCGAAAGATTGTCGAGTTGTGACAGCGCCAGCAATGCGGATAGCTGTGCGAGATTTTCTCTTCGCCCAGCAGCGCCCCGTGCGACTTCAGAAGTTCGGTGATGATGGGATTCGCTTGCCAGACGGTCTTGCCGATGATGTCTTCCGGAAGCCGGCCCGGCGCGCCTTCGGCATGGTAGAAGCGTCCGCCGGGATCAACCGGGCAGTAGATCGGAAGGCCGTACTTCACGCCGACATCGAAGTCCTCCTGGCCGTGGCCAGGCGCGGTGTGGACGGCGCCAGTGCCCTGCTCCAGCGTGACGTGATCGGCAAGAACCCCGAGCGAATCCCGATCCAGAAATGGATGACGGAAGATGGCGCCTTCTAGCTTCGCGCCTGGAAAGCCCGCGAGCACCTTGGGCGCGGCCCATCCGAGCTTCTCAGCGGTGATTTTCAACAACTCCAGCGCAACGATGTAGACCGCGCCGTCCACATCGACGGCGACGTACTCAAATTTCGGATTGTACGCGATGGCGACGTTGGCCGGAATCGTCCAGGGCGTCGTCGTCCAGATCAGCCCGTAAACATTGCTACCGGCGAGCGCGGGATCGATCGACACCGGATCCGACGTCAGAGCAAACCGCACCCAGATGGACGGGCTGGTGTGCTCCTCATATTCGATTTCAGCTTCAGCCAGCGCGGTGCGATCGTGGATGCACCAGTTCACGGTCTTCAGACCTTTGTATACGTAGCCGCGATCCAGGAATTCGACAAACGCGCCAGCAATCACGGCCTCATACTGCGGGCTCATGGTGAGGTACGGATCCTGCCATTGCCCCAGAATGCCGAGGCGGATGAAATCGGCGCGCTGCAGATCGACATACTTCGCGGCGTATTTGCGGCACTCCGCGCGGATCTGCGCCGTGGTCATTTGCGCCTTGCGCGCGCCCAGCTCGTTGTCGACTTTGATCTCGATGGGCAAGCCGTGGCAATCCCAGCCGGGAACGTACGGCGAATCGTAGCCCTCCATGGTTTTGAGCTTGACGATAAAATCCTTCAGGAGCTTGTTAAGCGCGTGGCCCAGGTGAATGTTGCCGTTGGCGTAAGGAGGCCCGTCGTGCAGCACGTACATGGGGCGTCCCGCGCGCGCCGCGCGAATCTTCGCGTACAAATCCTCGGCATCCCAGCGAAGCAGCGTTTTCGGCTCCATTTGAGCCAGATTCGCCTTCATCGGGAAATCGGTCCGGGGTAGATTGACAGTTTTCTTCACGTCCACGCTTGCGGCGCCCATGGGGATACCTTCATCGTACTAAATGCCTGCTGGTGGCTGGTTAACTATAATGGGTGAGGAGCTGGGGTGTGGCAAAAGACTACGTTGAGGAGCATTCCGGGGCGTACTTCATTAACGGAACCCGCGTGTCCCTGGACTCGGTGGTGCATGCGTTCCTGCGGGGCGAGTCTCCGGAGGGGATTGCGGAATCCTTCCCGGCTCTGACGCTGGAGCAGGTCCTTGGGTCGTTGGCTTTTTATCTGGCAAATCGCGACAAGATCGACCAATATCTCCGTCAAGGCAGCGAGGATTTTGAGCGCCTTCGTCAACAGGCCCATCAAAATAATCCGGGACTCTACGCGCGATTGGCGGATGCCCGCCAGAAGGCCAATCGCCCGGGCGCATGACGCCGCGTTTTCAGGCGGACGCGGATTTCAATCAAAGAATTGTCCTTGGCCTTGGACGAAGAGAGCCAGCGGTCGATTTCCGCGACGCACGCGACGGTGGTGTGATTGGCGCCGCAGATGCCGCCGTATTGCGAATTGCGGCCGAGTCCGGACGAATTCTGGTCTCGCATGATCGAAAGACGATCCCTGGGCATCTGGCGCGGTTCCTTGAAAGCCAATCCAGCCCCGGCGTTATTCTCGTTTCGCAGGCTCTCGACATTGGCGCCGCCATTGAGGATCTGTTGATCATTTGGGCTGCGTCGGATGCGGACGAGTGGCGGAACCATCTCGGTTTTGTGCCGTTGTAGTCACAGCCGGTCGAACAGAAGATGCAGCCCGTCGCGCACCGCCCTGGCCGCTGTGGCGCTCACCCCGAAATCAAGCCAGCACGCTGCTCTTGCCGAATTTCGCTCACCGGCGTTCCTTCAACGTCCGGCGAACCTTGGCCTTGATTCCTTTTAGCAGGCGCTTAATCGGCCGGTTCAGGCTGGCTTGCATAAACTTCATTCAGACAAAGCCGCATCTGCTGCCATTGCCGCCGTTGTTCTCCCCCAACGCTAGACTACGCATCGGAAACAGGCGCGCTCCCTGCCAATCGGAAGGCACGCTAGAATTGGCGTTTGCGTCTAACCCACCAACATTGGCAGTTCATCGTAAGTCTGCTTTCCATCGTGGTGGTTGACTTAACCCTGAGCGGAGACAACGCGGTGGTGATTGCGGCAGCCGCCAAGTCACTCCCGCGGGACATGCGGAAGCGGGCCCTCATCGCCGGCGCCGCCTGCGCCGTGATTGCGCTGGTTACCGCGGCCTTTTTCGTGACGCGTTTGCTGCACGTCGAATTTCTGCAAGTGGCCGGTGGAATCGCGATTCTTTGGATCGCGGTCAATATGTTTCGCGAAGAGCCTCCGCTTGAATCCTCGGCCGCGCGCCTGGCGGGATTTTGGAAGGCGATGTGGTTCATCATCGTCGCCGATGTGACCATGTCCACCGACAACATACTGGCCGTGGGCGCGCTCGCGCAGGGCAATTTCACGCTTCTATTGTTCGGGCTAGGCATCAGCATACCGCTGGTGGTGTTCGCGAGCGGACTGCTCGCCGCCTTGATGGACAAGTATCCAGTCATCGTCTACATCGGCGCCGCGCTGCTCGGCCGAGTGGCTGGGCAAATGATCGTGACCGATGCGTTTATTGTGCAAAGGTTCGCACCCGCCGCGACGCTGCGCTACTCGGCGGAAGCGGCCGGCACGATCGGCGTGCTCATCGCGGGATGGTGGCTGAAGAAGCGTCGACGGACTGCGCGATCACCAGATGAATGAAGTGCAGTTTTGCCACCGCCGGGCGCGGCAGCGCGAAGGGATAGAGATCCGGCTGGCCCATGCTGCGCGACAGTTCGTTCAGCACGGCGCTTAGTTCTATCCACGCGTTCAGGAATGAGAGAAAGCGCTTGGCGCCGAGATCGTTCGGGCGAAATAGCGCCTCGCGGCTGAACGGTTCGATTTCCATTTCGAGCTTGCGAATATCCAGGCCGAAGCTGAGAGCGGTATCCAGCGTGTCGACCATGTGGAGATAGTGCGCCCACGTTTCCGCCCAATCCTCCCACGGATGCACGCTGGCGTAGGCGCTGACGTGTTGTTGCTCCCAGCCAGGCGACGGGCCCTGCTGGTAGTTGCGTTGCAGCGCGGCGGCGTAATCCTGCCGCTCGTCGCCGAACAACGTGCGGAAATCGTCTATCCAAGGTGAGCCGGCTAAGAGACGATCCCAATAATAGTGCCCAGCTTCGTGCCGCAGGTGACCCAGCAAAGTGCGGTACGGCTCGCGCAATTCCTCGCGAATGCGCTCGCGCGCGGAATCGTTGGCTTCTTCAATGTTGATCGTAATAATCCCATCCGCATGGCCTGTCAACACGCGCGGTCCCTCGGCCGGCGAACTCAAAAAATCGAAGGTCAATCCGCGCTGGGTGTCCTGATCCACGCGCGAGTCCACGGGAAGATTCAGCGCGAGTAGCGACGAGACCAGGCGGCGTTTGGCCCCTTCCAGGCGGTTCCACAGCACACCGTTCTCGGGCACGGAAAGATCCGGAATGGTCCGGTTGAGGCGGCATGCTATGCACAACCGGCGTGGGTTGTCCGTCAATTCCCGCTCCGAGACTAACCAGTTGCAGCCGGCCGGCGAATCCAGATTCGCGCAGCGCCGATATGTTTCCGAGCTGATGCCCTCGGCGGCGAGTTGCCAGGTCTCGGGTTCGGATGCGGGCGACAACGGATACACTTGCCGCAGATGCGGCTCGTAGCCGAGCGGAGTATGGCAGGCCAAACAAACGCTATTGCGAAAGAAGACGGGCCTCCCGCAGCGGCAGAAATACGCGCGGCTCGCCGCTACCGGCTTGCGCTTCTTCTTCCGAGCAATCTTGTCGAACAGAGGTTGAATGGTAGTGCTCCCTTGCGTTGGTTAGATGCGCCAGGGCCGTGCGGATTTCAGTCCGGCTGCGCCGACACATCCACCGAGACGCTGATCACTTGTTCGCCGCCGCCGAGCGCGACGCCCTTCACCGGCGAGACGTCGGAATAGTCGCGGCCCCAGGCAATAGTAAAATGGTCGCCGCTCGGCATCACATTGTTCGTCGGATCGAAATCCTGCCAGCCGAACACCGGGCACCAGGCCGAAACCCAGGCGTGCGAAGCGCCATCACCGGTGAGATCCCGGCCGGTGCGCAGATAGCCGCTCACGTACCGCGCGGGTAATTTGAGCGACCGCAGACACGCGATCATCAAGTGCGCGAAATCCTGGCACACGCCGCGGTGGGAGCCCAGCACTTCATCCACCGGCGTTCCGATGGTGGTGGCTCGGCGATCGTAGTGGAACTCGGTGAAGATGCGGCGCGAGAGATCTTCGACGGCGCTCAGGAATGGACGGCCGGGGGCGAAGGAGGCGGCGGCATATTGAGCGAACGGCGCGCCAACCCGAACCGAAGGAGATTCGAAAATAAATTGGCCGGCCTCGAACGTCTCGGGCGTGTCGCGCTGGGCGGCTTCCTCGCGCACCTGCTCCCAGGCGGGCGAGAGTTCCAGAGCCGGCGGCGCCAACGCATCCAAATTCGCCAGGGAGCGCGACGTGATGGTCAGCTCGCGGTGCGGCTCGGCGATGGAGAAGAAGGTGGCTTCGTTGCCGAAGTAATCCTCGCGCGAGAGCAATGAATCCGGCGTGGGGCTGATGTCGAGCGCAAACTCCAGGATGGTTTGGTTCTTGCGGGGACGCGGCTTAAGGTGCACTTCGGTATTGCACATGGAGACGGGTCCCGAGTACCAGTAACGAGTGATGTGCGTGGCCAGCAGCTTCATGGCATCCTCAGAGCCGCCGCGACTGCGCCGCGTGGCTGAAATAGGCGCGAGTCAGTGTTTCCGACAGCAGGCTCAAGTCCGCGGCCAGTTTGCCGAGCATAGCCTCTCGAGCCTCCGCCGCCGCGTGCCCGCCCGCAGTTTGTCCACCCGCAGTTTGTCCATTGGAACGGGCCATCTCGCGCACGTCGATAAGTTGCACGGTGTTCAGCAGCGACAGCGCCATACGCTCTTCGGCAGGCCGCCGGATGGAAGTCTTGCTGCCGGGAAGCTCGCCGATATGCTCGCGCAGCCGCGCGAGTTGGAACGCGATGGAACGCGGATTGGCCTCGTCCACCAGCAGCAGATCCAGAACGAGATCCACTTGCACGGACGTCAAGTAGCGCGAGCGATAGGTGATGGAGCTGTCGGCCATCTCGAGAATCGCTTCCAGCACGCCCACTTCGCCCGAGCCCTCTTGCGGCAACGCATTGCGCAGCAGCCCCACCATTTGAATGGCGCGCTCCAACCGGCGCCCGATGTCGAGAAAACGCCAGCCGTCGCCGCGCGTCATGCTCTCCATCACCAGGCCTCCGAACGCGGAGAGCGTGATGATCGCGTGATTCAGGCGGTCCTGCGCGGCGCTGACGCGAAATTCGTCGGAAGGCGGTTGCTTGGAGAATTGCTGATCCAGCTGGCTCAAGATGAGCCACGCGTCCACCGAGATACGGTCGCGCAGCAGCCAGGCCACGCGGCGCACTTGGTGAATGTTCCAAACCAGGCCGTTCGAGGCGGCTGGGTTGTAGACCATCGCAAGCACTTCTCGTTCGGCGGCGGACGCCTTTTCTCCGGCGATGTAACCAAGAGCCGTCAAGATCTGCAGTCCGGCGTTCAGACCCGCGGCGCGCGCAGCGTCCTCCTCCTGGAAAAAGCGCGACAAGATCGCGCGCGTAACCCGGACCGCGGCCTCCACTCGTTCGGTGTATCGGCCAAGCCAGAAGAGATTGTCGGCGACACGGCTTGGAAGATCGAAGGTAGCGCGACTTACATCGAGAGGATGCGTGGCCGGGCGCAACAGCGTGAACGGAGGAGCGGGCCCATCGCCCAACACCCAGGTATCCTTGCTGCCGCCGCCGCGCTGGATGGACACCACCATGCTGTCGAGCGAGGAGGAGACGCGCGTCAGGCCTCCCGGCATCACGGCGTAGCTTCCGCCCGAAGGCACCGCGTAGACGCGAATCACCATGTGGCGCGGATTCAGCGGACCGTCTTCCCACACCGGCACCGTGGAAAGCGGGACGCGCTCCTGCGCCACGTAACGGCCGGGCTCGGCTCGCACTTTGTCGAGCAGCTTCGCGCGCTCCTTGTTGCCCAGAGCCGCGCCGAAGATGGGATCGCCGCGCGTGCCGGGAAAGGTGGGCTTCAGCACCAGGTCGCCCACGTGATCCAGCACGTACTGGAGCGGCTCTTCCTGGCCGCACCACCAGGTGGGGACCGTGGGAATCTTCAAGTCCTCTTTGAGTAGCAGGCGGCTCAGTCCTGGAAGGAACGCGGCATACGCGGGAGATTCGGCCAGGCCCGATCCCAGCGCGTTGGCGATGGCGACATTGCCGGATCGCACCGCTTGCACCAGCGCGGGCACGCCCAGCATGGAATCGCCGCGTAGCTCCAGCGGATCGCAAAACTGATCGTCCTGGCGGCGTACGATGACGTCCACCGGAAGCAGCCCGCCCAGCGTCTTCAGGTAGACGCGATTGTCGCGCACGGTGAGATCGCCGCCTTCCACCAATGTGTAGCCGAGGTAGCGTGCCAGGAACGCGTGTTCGAAATAAGTCTCGTTGTAAGGGCCGGGAGTCAGGAGCACGATGCGCGGGTTTTCGCGATTGGCGGGCACCAGGCGCTGTAGAGCGTCGCGGTACGTTTGGAAGAAATTGGCGAGACGGCGGATGTAGGACGCGCGGAAAACGTCGGGCAGCACGCGCGTGGTGACTATCCGGTTCTCGAGCGCGTAACCCGCCCCGGACGGCGCTTGCGTGCGATCGGCCAGCACCCACCATTGGCCATCGGGCGACCGCGCCAGGTCCGCCGCGTACATGTGCAAGAACACGCCGCCCGGCGGCTCGATCCCGCAGCACGGGCGCAAAAAGGCCGGGTTGGGAAACACCAGCTCGGCCGGCAGCATCTTCTCGCGCAGCAAACGCTGCGGTCCGTAGAGATCGGCCAGCACGGAGTTGAACAACGTGGCGCGCTGGATGACGGCGGCTTCTATGGTCTTCCACTCGGCCGGATCCATCATCAGCGGAACCGGATCGAGCGGCCAGGGGCGCGCCGTGCTCTCGGGATCGCTGTAGACGTTGTAGGTGATGCCGTTGTCGTGGATCAGGCGCTGGCCTTCGCGCCAACGGCGCTCGAGCCCGGCATGGCCCATTGCAGTCAACGATTCCGCGAGCCCCCTCCAGTGCGGGCGCAGCTGCTTGCCGGAATCCAACACTTCGTCATAGAAGCCGGGGTTGGCCTCATAACTCCACACCGTATCCAGGTGGCTCTCGGCCGCAGTGAGCTTGCGTGTCATGTCAACGAATCGATCCTACCGACCGGCAACCGCGCCTTGCCGAGCCGCGACCTACCGAGCCGCGACCTACCGAGCCGCGACCTACCGAGCCGCGACCTACCGAGCCGCGACCTACCGAGCCGCGACCTACCGAGCCGCGACCGTGAGGGAGCGGTATAAAATGATCTTACGTGACGTACCTGATTACGTTCGCGTGCTACGGCTCCCATTTGCACGGCGACGAATCCGGTTCCGTGGATCGGAACCACAATGTTCCTGGACATCGTGTGGTTGAGGCCGACGAGCCGCGTGCATCGCGCGAGCGCGAACTGATGGGCCAAGCTCCGTATTTCTTGAATGCGCCCGGCCGTAGCGCGGTGCTCTATGCGATACAGGAGGTTTGCGTACACCGCCAGTGGTCGCTTCTGGCAGCCCACGTTCACACGAATCATGTCCATGCGGTCGTGGAGGCAGAGGCAAAACCCGAAAAAGTGATGAACGCCTTCAAATCCTATGCGAGCAGGCGATTGAACCATACTGGCGCGGACGAAACGAATCGAAAACGATGGGCGCGGCACGGAAGTACGCGGTGGCTGTGGAGTCGGAACGAAATTGGAGCAGCAATTCGGTACGTGGTGGATGGGCAGGGGGAGCCGATGGCGGTTCTTGAAGCGGAGGCATAGGGAAACCGCCTCCGGTTTGGCGTCGGTTCGGCAGCGACAACTACCGAGCCGCGACTTACCGAGCCGCGACTTACCGAGCCGCGACCTACCGAGCCGCGACCGTGAGGAAGCGGTATAAATCATCCTCACAACAGGCCATCCGCGGCGCCGGGCACCGGCCTCCGCAAATCGAGGGTCAACGGAAACTCGGGATTCTCCTCCGCCGGCGGCACGCGCATCGGGCCGGCTGTGTGGCCGAATGGGAAAAACCGCGACGCCCGGCGCGCTTCCGCTTCGTTCGCATTCACCGGCAACGTGTCGAAGCTGCGCCCTCCGGGGTGCGACACATGATACGCGCAACCACCGATCGATCGCCCCGTCCACGTATCAACGACATCAAACGTCAACGGCGTATGCACCGGGATGGTCGGATGCAGGCACGACGCCGGTTGCCAGCCGCGATACCGCACGCCGGCCACCCACTCGCCCTGCTTGCCGGTGGAATGCAGCGGCAAACGCCGTCCGTTGCACGCGATCACATAGCGCCCCTCCACCAGGCCTTCGATCTTGATCTGCAACCGGTCCACCGACGAATCGACGTAGCGCGCCGTGCCACCCGGACTGCCTTCCTCGCCCAGCACGTACCACGGCTCGGTGGCTTGCCGCACTTCAATATCGATGCCCCCATGATGCGCGTGGCCGAACACTGGATAACGAAACTCGAAGTGCGGAGCGAACCATTCGGCTTCGAATTCGTAGCCGGCACGCTTCAGATCGCGCAGCACGTCGCGGAAATCCTGAGCCACGAAGTGCGGGAGCATGAATTGATCGTGCAATCGCGTCCCCCAGTGAATGGGGCTCTCGGTGTAGGGCTCATTCCAGAACCGGGCGACTAGCCCGCGCACCAGCAATTGCTGGGTCAGGCTCATGCGCGCGTGCGGCGGCATCTCGAAGCCGCGCAGCTCCAGCAGGCCGAGGCGTCCGGTCGCCGAATCCGGCGAGTACAGCTTGTCGATGCAAAACTCGGCGCGATGCGTGTTGCCCGTCACGTCCACCAGAATGTGCCGGAAGATTCGATCCACCAGCCAGGCCGGAACCGGGCCTTGTTCCGGGCCCGAAATCAAGCTGAACGCGATCTCCAATTCGTACAGGCTGTCCGCGCGCGTTTCGTCGACGCGCGGTGCCTGGCTGGTCGGGCCGATGAAGATGGTCGAGAAGGCGTACGAGAGCGACGGATGATTCAGCCAATACGCAATCATGCTCCGCAGCAGATCGGGCCGCCGCAGGAAAGGACTGTCGGCCGCCGTAGCTCCGCCCAACACGAAATGATTGCCTCCGCCGGTGCCGGTGTGCCGGCCATCCAGCATGAACTTCTCGGCGCCCAGGCGCGACTGGCGCGCGTCATCGTAAAGCGCCGTTGTGTTCGCGGCCAACTCCTGCCAGTTCGCCGCCGGATGCACGTTCACTTCAATCACGCCCGGATCGGGCGTAACTTTGATCTGCCGCAAGCGCGGATCGTCGGGCGGAGGATAGCCTTCGATGACCACCGGCATTTCAAGATGCCCGGCGGTGTCCTCGATGGCGGCCAGCAGGTCGACGTAGTCTTCGGCCGAGGTGGGCGGCGGCATGAACACATGCAAGCGGCCCTCGCGCGCCTCCACGCACAACGCCGTGCGGACGATCCATGGCGCGGATTCGCCCACGTATGGCTTGCGATCCCTGGGCGCCTGCTTTTGCGCCTGCAGGCGCGGGCCATCCGACGGAGTAAATCGCGGCGGAATAGGCAGCGGCCCGCGATTCACCATGGGATCCACGGGATAACTCACGGGCGCTTCCGACGGCGCCACCCACGGCAGGCTCGGCAGCGGAAGGCGCAGCCCGATCGGCGAATCGCCCGGCAGCAGAAACAGATGCTGGCCGCGCAGCATCCATAGCCCAGTCTGCCACTCAGGGCCATTCAATCCCGCGACGCGCTGCACGGGGAGCACGAAGCCGGCCGGGGTATCGAGGCCACGTTCGAAGATCCGCCGCAGACGCTCGCGTTCGCCCGCATCGCTTAACCGGTTGTCCACCGGGTCGACGTTGACGGGCAGTTGGCGCTCTTTCTGCAAATAGTAAAAAGGATCTTCGAAGGCCGGGTTCACGTACTCGGGATCCAGTCCCAACCGCCGCGCCAGCGTTTCCGCGAAGTGCCGCGCTTCCAGCGGACCGAAGTCGTTGCGGAGTTGTTCCTGCGCGAGCAGCGCGCGATCACGCCACAGCGGAACGCCATCGGCGCGCCAGTAGCAGGTGAGAGCCCAGCGCGGCAGCGGCTCGCCGGGATACCACTTGCCCTGTCCATAATGCAGCAGGCCGCCGGGAGCGAAGCGCTTTCGCAGACGATCCAGCAGGCGTTCGGCGAGCGCGCGCTTTTCCGGTCCCAGCGCGGCGATGTTCCACTCCGGGCCATCCATATTATCGATGGAGACGAAGGTCGGCTCGCCACCCATGGTGAGGCGCACGTCACCGGCACAGAGGTCTTGATCGATCCGGCAACCGAGCGCCTGGATGTTCTGCCATTGGGGTTCCGTGTAAGGCAGCGTCACGCGCGGATCTTCGTAGATGCGCGTCACTGACATCTCGTGCGTGAACGTCACTTCGCACTCGTCGACGGCGCCGGAGATGGGCGCGGCGGAGGACGACTCCGGAGTGGCCGCCAGCGGAATGTGACCTTCACCGGCCAGCAGCCCGGACGTCGGATCCAGCCCAATCCAGCCGGCGCCGGGGAGATACACCTCGGTCCAAGCGTGCAAGTCGGTGAAATCCTGCTGTGGGCCCGGCTGGCCGTCCAGCGGTTTCATATCGGGCTTCAACTGGATCAGGTAGCCGGAGACGAAGCGCGCCGCGAGCCCCAGATGGCGCAGGATTTCAACCAGTAACCAAGCGCTATCCCGGCAAGAACCGCTGGCGAGCGTCAAAGTCTCCTCGCTCGATTGGACGCCCGGCTCCATGCGAATCAAGTAGCCGACCTGGTGCTGCAACTGCTGGTTCAAATCGACTAGGAAATCCATCGAACGCCGCTCGGACAAATTCACCGTTTTCAAATATGCAGCCAGCTTGGGTCCGGCGGGACGGACTTGGCGAAAGGGCGCGAGCTCGCGCTCCAGCCCGGCCTCATAACAAAACGGGTACTTCTCGGCGTACGGCTCCAGAAAGAAATCGAACGGATTGATCACGGTCATTTCCGCGACCAGATCGACGTCGACGGAGAAGTACCGCACCGGCTGCGGGAACACCGCCCGAGCGAGGAAGTTACTTTGCGGGTCCTGTTGCCAGTTCAGGAAATGCGGCTTCGGTTCGATCTTCAGCGAATACGCCGTGATGGGCGTGCGGCAATGCGGCGCCGGCCGCAGTCGAATGGTTTGCGGAGATAGTCCGACCAGCCGGTCGTAATGATAAACGGTCTTGTGTCGCAGCGCGACGCGGATGGGCATAGGGGCTCAAAACATTAGGTGGCAAACGGTGCCCTCAGCATCCTCAAACCAGGGGGAGTCTCGTGATCGATTATACCCCGGTCCGCCCACAACACCCTGCGTGAAGCTTCGCGCCGGTTGAGGCACATCCCTCAGCTGCTCGCCGTCTCGTGATCAGTATTGGTGATTCGGCGTGGACTCGTCTGTGCAGAATTGCTCAAATGCGGGCAGGATGGACGGTTTTCGCAGGTCCGGTCAATCCGGGCAGCGATTGGCTGACAGCGTGCTTACCTCAAGCTGAAAGGCGGTTCCCATGCGGGCGTTCCAAAACATTCTCTTTCCGATAGACATGTCGGATAGTTGCACGGCGACGGCTCCATTTGTCGAGGCAATGGCCAAGAAATACAGCGCGGAAGTCACAATGCTGCACGTGCTCGAAATGCCGTCCGGTCTGATTCCGGATTGGTATGGCGGCACCGTGCCGGTGATCGATACCGCCGCGATCTGGAAGGCGGAAACCGAAGCGGCCCAGTCGTATCTGATGGACAAGTTCCAAGGCCTAAAGGTGCAACGCGTGGTGATGGCGGGCGATGCCGCCCAGGCCATCGACGCCTATGCCCAGGAGCACGGCACGGACTTGATCATGATGCCGACCCACGGATACGGGCTCTTCCGCACGTTGTTGCTGGGATCGGTGACCGCCAAGGTCCTGCACGACACCGGGTGTCCAGTCTGGACCGGAGTGCACGTGGAAGACGCGCCGGCTACATCGCCCGAATTCGCAACCATCATGTGCGCGGTGGATCGCACCGAGGACAGCGTTCTCACCATGCGGTTCGCCTGCCGGCTGGCGCACGATAATCACGCCGGGCTTTACTTGGTTCATGCCGTGCCCGGGGCCGAAATCGCGCCGGAAAAATACTTCGACGCCGATCTCCGCATGTACCTCGAGCAGGACGCGAGAAAGACTATCGCCCAGTTGCAAGAAACCGCGGGCGTCGCCGCATCGCTGTGTCTGGGGATGGGCGAGGTATCGCACGTGGTACGGGACTCCGCGCTGGGCCACGGCGCCGACCTCGTTGTCATCGGCCGCGGGCACGCCACACGAACCCTGGGACGGCTCCGCAGCAACGTGTATTCGATCATTCGCGACGCTCCCTGTCCCGTGATCAGCGTCTGACTTTCGTGTAAGGATCAAGCATGCTGCCTTTCCGCAAGATAGTTTTCCCGGTGGATTATTCCGCGCCTTGCCAAGCCGTCATCCCCTATGTTCAGGAAATGGCCTGCCGCTTCTCCGCCGAGCTGACGGCGGTTCACGCCTACGCACCTTTGGCCGCGATTGCGAACAGTGAAAAACTGTTGATGTCCGATCCCGACCTGCAGGCCAAAGCTCACGCCCTGGAAGACGGCAGGCTGCGGCAGTTCGTCAGCCAGGTTTTTCCAGGCCAAACGGTGGAATGTTTCGCTCAATTGGGAGAGCCGGGCAGCGTGATCGAAAAGATGGCGCAGGAGCAGCGCGCCGATTTAGTAATGTTGGCCACGCGCGGCCACGGCCCGGTGCGGCGGTTCTTGTTGGGCTCGGTTACCGCCAAGGTTCTGCACGACGCGAGCTGCGCGGTATGGACTGGCGCGGGAGCCACGCTGCCGGATCATCCCGTGAGAATTCCGTGCCAGTCGATCGTCTGCGCCTTGGATGAAAGTAACGAAGCCGAGGCCGTGTTGCGCGCTGCCGCCTCCATCGCCTCGGCCTATCGCGCCGAGCTTTGGATCCTGCATGTCGTGCCGACCCCGCCGGCCTATCCGGACGTCGATCTTGAAGAACACACCAAGCAACTCACGGAAGCTTCTCAATTCAAGCTGCGGGAGCTGAAGGCGAAGCTCGGCGTGGACGCCCCGCATACGGTGATCGATGCACTGCTGGCCGATGGCATACACCATGAGATTGTTCGAAGGAAGGCCGATCTGCTGGTCACCGGCCGCGGCCACTCCATTGGAACCTTCAGCCGTTTGTGGTCGCACCTCTATTCGATTATTCGCGACTCCCCATGCCCCGTGCTGAGTATCTGATCCGCGCAGCTTATGGTGAGATGGTTGGACAAGTCGCGGATGCCCGGAGCCGACCATGCAGCCCGCTCGGCCGCCTCGCGCTGGGACGCCGAATCAACGCAGCCCCACAAGCGCGCGCAATCGCCGTCCACTTCGACCACAATTTGCCGCGCATCCAAATCAGCGGCACGGTTGAGCGCTGTCTCGATCTCTTCTTTGAGCTCTCGTGACGGGACCGCCGGACGCACCGCGATCAAGTTGGTGACGCCCACCACTCCAGCCAAATCGGACACGGCGTCTTCGGCGGCCATCTTCTCGAATCTGCGCTCCACGGCGCCTTCCAGCACGATCCATCCTTTGGAGACATTCACCGAGACGCGCTCGGGCGGAACCAGGGCGCTCCAAGCAAGCGCATTGGCGGCCGCCCAGGCAATGTCCGCATCGGTGCGCTCCGCCGGCCCAAGAGGTTTTACTTCCAGTTGGCTGCTGACCGCTCTGACCCCACGCACGCGTCCGGCGGCCCGTTCGACGGCGCGCTTGGCCGCATGGCTATCCACAACACCGCTCAGCGTCACAATCCCGTCCTTCACACCTACCCCAAGCTCGGTGGAGCGGACCACCGGCTCCCAATCCAGTTCGCGGATAACGTCTTCCTGCACGGATTTGTCTTGCAACATAAGCGCCTCCTTCATAAAACACGATTATTTGCTTTGAATATCCCGCAAATAGCGTGCCAGATTATCGATTCGCACGCGGCCTAGATCCTGATCCCGAGTCACTTGGGAAAAGGTCGGCCCCCAGATCGGCATGGCGCGGGTTCCGTGACCGCTCGGCAGTGCTTCTTCGCCGGAAATGATGCGGTCCACCCGCGCGAGCGGAAAATCTCCCCCGTTGCGGGCAGCGATCCGCGTCAGGTCGGAAGGCGCCACTTTGAGCCACGCCGCCATCGCGCCATGCCCCTTCGCATCTTCGCCATGGCAGGAAGCGCAATAGGTTTTGTAGAGCGCGGGTCCTTGTATGGAGCCAATCAATTGTTCTCCCGCGGCAGCATAGGCGAGCAAGGCGCCGGACATCATTAAACTGCCTAGTATTTTTCCAGTCATAGCTGCCTTTGAACCGTGCAACTGGAGGCCCAATGAGACCGCAACCGAATGGCCCGAGACTGGGCGCCGGCTTGGCTTGGCGAGTGGCCACACATGCGGTGCAGCGTCGCCTGGCCCATTTCGTTGCGGGATTTCACTCAGGCTTAGTCGGGTGGAGCTCGGCCTCGGGCTCTAGTTGCGCCTTCAGCTTCGAAACGGTCACCGGCTTGGTGAGGTACTCATCAAACCCGGCCGCGAGCGCCCTTTCGCGGTCACCTTGCATGGCGAAGGCCGTCAGTGCCACCACGCGCAGCCCCTGGAGCGACGGATCACGGCGGATTTCGCGCAGGACCTCGTAGCCATCCATCTCCGGCATCTGGATGTCGAGCAGCACCAGATCGGGCCGCATCTCGCGGATTTTTTCGAGCGCCTCCCGCCCATCGGCCGCCTCGATAATGGAATTGACGTGCGGGCCCAAGGCTTCGCGGACCAATTCGCGGCCGGATGGATTGTCGTCCGCCACCAGCACTCGTTTCCCTCCGGAGCGCCGCAAACGGTGGAGCTGTTCCAGCAGTTGCTGGCGCCAGCCCGCGCCTTTCGCAAACACGTGCGCGCCTTGGGCGGCCAGCGTCTGCCGCTCGCGCTCGCTTAGATCCTTTACCGTCAGCACCAGCGCCGGAATGTGGCGCAGCCTCGGATCGGCGCGGATTTCGGTCAGCACTTCAAAACCATTGCGGCCCGGAAGCAGAAGATCCAGCACAATTGCATCCACGCGGGCAGTCGCCAATGTGTCCAGCGCCTCCGCCGCGAAACGGGCCATCAGCGGCGTATGCCCTTCGTTCAGGAGCGTGTCCGCCAGCAGCTCCCGCGTTTCCAGATCGTCGTCGACAATCAGCACGCGCAACGAATCCTCCGACCCGAGAACTTTGCGCGCGGCCCGGATCAGCGCCCCGCCGGTGAGCGGCTTCGTCAACGATTCGGCGGCGCCCAGAGCCGCGCCCATCTTTTGTTCGTCCGCGCCGGAAGCGATGATCACCGGAATGGCGCGCGTCTCGGGCCACGTCTTGAGCTCGTGCAGCGTCTCCCATCCGCTCTTGCCCGGAAGCTCCATGTCCAATACCACTAGATTGGGGCGCAGCTCCTTGGCTTTGTGAAGCGCATCCGCGCCGGACGCGGCGGTTTCCACTCGATATCCTTCGCGTTCGAGTTGTTTCAAAATCTCCTCGCGCCAGGATGCCAGGTGGCTGGTTACCAACAGCAGCGGCGCCGGCCGTCCGCCAGCCTTCGCAACGGCGGATTCGTGATCGGGCTCCTGATTCAGCCGCAAAGTAAAGTAAAACCGGCTGCCTTTGCCCAATTCGCTTTCGAGCCAGATTTTTCCGCCGTGGTGCTCCACCAAACGCCTGGTGATGGCGAGGCCCAGGCCCGTGCCCTCGCGGACGCCTTTGGTCGTAACGCTGGCTTGCCGAAAACTCTCGAAGATGGCCTGCTGATCCTCGATCGCGATTCCGATTCCGGTGTCGCCCACCACTACGCGCGCCGATCCATCTTCAACCGCCGACTCGATCCAGACCCGGCCGCCCGCGGGCGTGAACTTGATCGCATTGCTGAGCAGGTTGTAGAGGATTTCCTTGAACCGCACTCGATCGGCCTGCAACACCATCGCCGTGTCCAGATCGCTATCCAAGGCGATCCCCTTGGTGGCGGCCAGCGGCCGGATGCTGGTCAGCACCTCGGCGGCCGCAACCGCCATGGGAAATTTCTCCAGACGCAATTCCAGGCGCCCCGCTTCGATTTTGGAAAGATCCAGAACGTCGTTGATCAGCTCCAGCAGATGATTCGCGTCATGCTGGATGTGCGACAGAAAGCGTTTCTGCTTCTCATTCAGGGCCCCGGCGCTTTCTTCGGAGAGCAACTCCGAGAATCCAAGGATGGTATTCAACGGCGTGCGTAATTCATGACTCATGCTGGCCAGGAATTCGCTCTTGAGCCGGTTGGCGCGCTCCACTTCTTGATTTCGTACGGAAAGCTCTTGATTCGCCGTCGCCACTTCCGAAGACCGGCGCTCCAAACTTTGATTCAAGATTCGAATTCTCTCTTCGGCGCTTCGGCGCTGGCTCACGTCCCGCACGATGCACATCACGTGCCCGTCCTGGACTCCGGATAGGGGGCTGAGGTTGATGTCGACCGCGAATTCGGCGCCATCCTTGCGTAGGCCGAACAAGTCCAGGCCCGCGCCCATTGGCCGGCGCACGGGATGAGCGCCATACTGCGTGCGATGTGCGACGTGCCCTCCGCGATAGCGTGTAGGCACCAACGCCTCCACCGGCATTCCCACCAACTCTTCGCGCCCTCGCTGGAACAAGCGCTGAGCCTCCGAGTTCGCCAAGACAATCCGGCCTTGCGCGTCTACTTCGAAAATCGCGTCCGGCGCAGCTTCCAGCAATAACGAGAAGCGCTCGGCGGCGCGAGTCTCGGTGAGATCCGCCAGCACTACCAGACGGCCCCCCATGCTCGCGATCGGCGCGGTCCAGATCCTCACGGGAACGCGGACGCCATCTTTCCGTATGCAAATGGACTCAGCTCCGTGCTCGGGATCTCCTGGCAGCAAGTGCTCGGTCCCGGCAAAAACAATCGGCAGCAATTGCCCCAATACTTCCGCTTCATTCCAACCGAACATTCGTTCCGCGCTCTGGTTCCAAAGAATGACGCGTTCTTCCGCATCAACAGCGATAATCGCCAGTGGCGAGGCCTTAATAATTGCTTCCAGCACGAGTGAATCTATATTATGTAAGCAGTTTTCGTTCCAAGCCCATTATGCTTCCTTCGTTAAAGTTGGTGGCGATCGACGACACTGCCACCAGCCTTGAACTGCTGAGCGAAGCTTTGCAGCAGGAAGGACTCGCCATCTTCACCTCCACGGACCCTGAAGAGGGTCTGGACCTCATTTTCCGGGAACATCCGCAAATCGTTCTAGTTGACTTGGTAATGCCCAAGCTGAGCGGCTTGGAGGTGCTCGAGCGCGTTGTGGAATTCGATCCCTCCATCGATGTAATCCTGATGACCGCGCACTACACCACCGAAACCGCCGTCGAGGCCATCCAGAAGGGCGCGAGCGACTATCTCAACAAGCCGATCTCGATCGCCGCGCTGCGCGGCCGGGTGGAGAAGCTGTTAGCGAACGTTCGCCGGCGCCAGCGCGCCTTGGAACTGGATAGCGAGCTGCTGGAAACGTCGCGCTTCGAAGGTATGATTGGGCGCAGTCCGCTGATGTGGGACCTGTTTGCGCGCATCCGCCGCGTGGCGCCGCACTATCGCTCCGCGCTCATCACCGGACCCACTGGAACGGGCAAGGATTTGGTGGCGAAGGCGCTGCACAACTTGAGTCCCGTCAGCTCGGGCCGCTTCGTCACCTGCAATTGCTCGGCAGTGGTGGAAACGCTCTTTGAAAGCGAGCTATTCGGCTACGTGAAAGGGGCATTCACCGGGGCCACCTCGGACAAAATGGGTCTGATGGAGTTCGCCCACGGCGGCACTCTGTTTTTGGACGAGATCGGGGACATGCCCCAGAGCACGCAAGCCAAATTATTGCGCGCTCTCCAGAACCAGGAAGTCACGCGAGTGGGTTCGGTCACGCCGCGAAAGGTGGATGTGCGCGTCATCGCCGCCACCAATCGCGACGTCCAGGAGTTGATCGCGCAAAAACAGTTCCGCGAGGACTTGTTTTATCGCCTGGCCATGGTCGAGCTGAAGACACCGGCTTTGGCGGACCGGCGCGAGGATCTTCCGCTGCTGGAGAAATTTCTTCTGGACCGATTTGCCGCTCAATTCCACAAAGAGATTCACGGGCTTACCAGCCGGGCCAAAATCGTGCTCGCGCGGCATTCCTGGCCCGGCAACATCCGGGAACTGGAAAACGCGCTAGGCCATGCCTGCATGATGACGCTCGGCGACACCATCGACGTGGAGGATCTGCCTGCGTCGTTGCGACATTCCGAGGCTCGTAGCGCGGGAGCGGCCAACTCGCACGAATCGGAAACTCCCGGAGCCGCGCTCTCATTTGAGGACCACGAAAAGGGGCTGCTTACCGACGCCTTGGAGCGCGCCAGCGGAAATCAATCCGAGGCTGCCCGGTTGCTGCGCATCAGCCGCGACCGATTGCGCTACAAGATGGCGAAGTACAACCTGCGTTAGCCGCCGCTTGCCGGAATCTACTGAGCCGCGCACGTCAGTAAGCGGTGCTTGGGTATTTCTGCCGGGCTACGGCAGCGGCGGCTCCCAATCCGGCGGCATCTTCGAAAAATCCATCAACGGCTGCCGTTCGTCCCGATCCATAGCCTCCTGCGCCTGCCGGTAAAGGCTGGTACCGGCCTCGGCGGAAAACGAAACCTCCGGAAAGGCCGCTCCCTTATGGGTGGGCCGCTCGACAAATTCCGGAAATCCGACCTCGGCCGGATTCGTGTCATCGTGGTAGCCCCGCGCGAAAACCTGCCGCACGTATCCGAATCCATCGTGGCGCTGCAGAATCGGCCCCAGCAGATTCACTCCAAATTCCATCACCTGGGTGCGAAACCCCGACAAATCCTGCACCAGAAAAGCCACGTGCTGCACCGCATGGTCGCCATGCTTTTTCAGAAACGCGGTCACGTGCGATTCTTCTTCCCGATCGATTCCAGCCGCCAGGGCGATGCCGAATTCGCCAAAATCGATGCACCACAGCATCATGCTGGATTTTTCCCCAGGATTGGTGTCATCCTTCCGCAGGATCATTTTGCCGCCCATCACATCCAGATAAAACCAGGCCCACTTGCGGATGGTTCTAGGATCCACCACGAAGGTGACGTGGTCGACCTTCATAAGCCGAGACATTCCGGTTCCCTCCCTACCTCAATTTCACCGCACCGATTTTACCAGTTCCCGCTGGCCTAATATGGAAATTGCCGGAACAGACAAAATGAAAAAGCTCGTCATTGTCATCGCCATCATTGCGGTTGTTATACTGCTGGCCATATTTCGACCCTGGGTTCCCAAACCTGTGGCCGACCGCGCAGCGCTGCGGCATCCGCCCGCCGGTGACGTGATCGGCTTCGCCGACAAGCACAACACCTTCGCATGGTTGGGCGTGCCGTTCGCCATGCCCCCGGTCGGCGATCTGCGCTGGCGCGCGCCTCGGCCGTTGCCCCGCTGGCGGGACGAGCGCAAGGCGCTGGCGCTGAGCCCGCCCTGCGCCCAGTTGCAGACTCTGGCCATTTTCAGTAAGCATGCCCTGACCGGCTCCGAAGATTGCCTCTACCTCAATGTCTGGACGCCCCGGATGGCGCCGGCGGCGGATGAGGTTGCGCGCAAGCGCCTGCCGGTGATGGTGTGGATTCAAGGTGG
>Ga0302324_100003101_pt1 | contig 37626 bp, 24 predicted proteins | sample Palsa_T0_1_FD_201949 | JGI IMG/M metagenome (GOLD analysis project Ga0302324, IMG submission 201949) | Peat permafrost microbial communities from Stordalen Mire near Abisko, Sweden - Palsa_T0_1 | ecosystem: Environmental > Terrestrial > Soil > Palsa > Peat permafrost | place: Sweden: Abisko... | reverse complement strand
AGCGGGTTTCGAAATGTGGCCAGGTAGCTCAGGTGGTAGAGCGCAGCCCTGAAAAGGCTGGCGTCGGCGGTTCAACTCCGTCCCTGGCCACCATCATTCTAAAGAACTTGGCGGCCGAGAGCCGAAATTTCCGATCCACGATCCAACCCACGATTCGGAGATTCGATCCACGATATCTCATTGAACGCTCCCCGTGAGCGGGCGAATCCTGTCGCCCACTAGCTGCTGCAGGAAGTTGCCCCTGTGCCTCGCGCATCGACTCCATATCGGACTGTGCGCGTAGCGTTGCATGGTCGTCCCCAAGTCCTCGTGACGCAATATCGCTTGCATCGCCTTCGCATCCACTCGCATGTTGACGAGCACCGGCGCCAGGGCGTCCCGGAAGTTGTGAAAGCCAAAACGCCAGATGGACGAGCGCCCGAATCTTTCTCTGTAACTCGCGACCTATCTGCGGCAGGCCATCGCTACCTAAGAATATTCCGGTAACTCAGCAACGACGCCCGGGCATTGGCGCCACACAACTGTCACGCAAAGGGCGGGCACAGGGCAATTCGGTGGCGTCCAGTACCGAGTGCCGCACTGCGAGTACGGGGCAAACAGCAATGCGCGGGCGATCCGACAATCTTGCCCGCGAAATCCTTTACCGGCGCCAGTCCGGTAAGAATTCGAGGTGGCACGTCTGCAGAGTGGCTCAGTTCAGAATTCCAAAATGGGAAGCGCCGGCGAAAAAAGGCCCATTTGGTGTGAGCGAAGTCCTTGTGTCTACGACTGCGCGAGAGTTAGCTAGCGAAATAGAGTCATGCAATCGCGCGGCCCGCTGCGAAGCGGAGAGAAGAAGGATGAAGGTCATGCGTAGATACAGTAATTCCAAGCTCTGGTATATAGCATTCCTACTGCTCATCTTCAGCCCCGGCTGCTGTAATTCTGGCGCCAACCCCGACTTAGCCACGCCTGCCGTGATTTCCGTAACCCCTCTTGGCGCTTCGACCGGAGTGTGCCCCAACGCGCCAGTCAGCGCAACCTTCAGTCTGGCGATGAATCCTGCCACGATTACTGGCACGACTTTTACCTTGACCGGGCCAGGCACTACACCTGTGGCAGGAGTAGTTACTTACGTTGCTTCAAGCAACACTGCGACCTTCACGCCATCCAGCGCTCTCGCACTGAGTACCCTCTATACCGCCACGATTACGACAGGGGCCGTCGACGAGTTTGGCATTGCGCTGGCGAGTAACTATGTATGGACCTTTACAACCGGTGCGAACCCGTGCGTTGGCCCCTCGGTGCTTTCTGAAGTTCCGGCCAACCATGCGGTCGGTGTCTGTCCGAGCACGGTCGTGACCGCCACTTTCAGCGAAGCGATGAATCCGGCCACGATCACCACCACCACTTTTACTTTGATGGGGCCTGGGAATACAGCCGTGAACGGAGTAGTTACCTACGCCGGATCAACTGCCACGTTTACGCCGTCAAGCCCTCTGGCGCTGAACACCGTCTATACCGCCACGATCACAACCGGCGCTACAGACACCTTTGGCAATCCATTAGCCAGTAACTTCGTATGGAGCTTCACAACCAGCACTACGTCATGTGCTCCGACCGTGATTTCGGTAGCCCCGCCTAATCTCGCTGTCGGCATATGTCCCAGCACACTGGTGGTTGCCACCTTCAGCGAGGCGATGAATCCTGCCACGATCAACAGTCCCGCCACAAACTTTACGTTGACGGGGCCGGGCGCCACAACTGTGCCCGGAACAGTCAGCTACGACGTGTCGAGCAATGCCGCGACCTTCACACCCACCAACCCTCTCGCACTGAACACCCTCTACACGGCTACGATTACCACGGGGGCGCAGGATCTCGCTGGCGATGCACTCGCAGCTCCTTATGTATGGACCTTCACAACATCTGCCACGGCATGTCAAGCCACGGTACCGTTGGGAACGGCCTGCATGTTTGGAATTCTGGCCGCCACCCCCGCCGTTGCCAATAGCGGAGGCACTATTGTTACCGGAGATGTAGGAATCTATCCGGCAGCTTCGATTACGGGATTTCCGCCGGGAACCCTGACGGGAACGGAATACGCGGGCGATGCGGTCGCCCAGACCGCACAGGGTGACTTGACCACGGCGTATAACTTCGCCGCGGCAGCGGCGGGCGGGATCATCATGCCTGCCGATATCGGAGGCCTAACTCTCGCTCCTGGCGTCTATAAGACGACGAGCGCCCAACCCTCACTGGGAATCACCGGGAATCTTACCCTCAGCGGCAATGGCGTCTACATCTTTCAGATCGTGTCCACGCTGACGACGGCGGCGAACAACAGCCAAGTCATCCTAAGCGGCGGCGCTGCGGCTCAAGACGTCTTCTGGCAGGTCGGAAGTTCGGCCACGCTGGGAACCACCACAACATTTGAAGGAACCATTATGGCTGAGGCGTCGGTCTCGCTTGACACCGGCGCGACGCTGGATGGCAGAGCGCTGGCCCTAACGGGCGCAGTCACCTTGCTAAGCAATCCGGTGAATGTACCTCCATGTCCAGCTGAATAAGGTATTTCGTCGGTGGATCCGCTTGGGACTGATCCACTTCCCGGGCAGGCAGGAAACGCATGATTTCACGTTGTTGAAGTTCGGAGGAATTGGCACATGTCATCTCACTCTCATAATCCTTATCCTTGTGGCCGGGTTGCAGTGATGCGGTTGGCAATCGTTGCTGTCCTGTGCAGCGTAGGCACGCTCGCGGCAGCGCAGGAGCCACCCGCTCCCAAGTGGGAGCTTTATGGCGGATACTCCGTTTTCTATCCAGGCTGCGATCTGCACGGCTTGCTTCCCGGAGGAGTGACCCCGGTGAGCAGTTGTCTGAAATGGGATCCGCGGGGCGCGGGTGCCAGTATCACCTACGACTTTAACCGCTGGTTCGGATTGTCGGTCGACAGCAGTGGAGAGTGGGGCAGCGGTCAGAGCGGAGTGGCCGCGCGGATTGAACAAGTCGAATTCTTTAACCTCTCTGCTGGACCGAAGATAACTTTTCGCTCGCACTATTTTTCCCCGTTTCTGGAAGCGCTGGTGGGCGAGCATCGCCTGGCGTCCGAAGTCTTCGGAAGCGATCGCGAAGTCGGGTTCATGGCTGGCGGCGGTCTCGATCTGAACTTCAGCCGGCACTTCGCCTGGCGCCTGATCCGAGCCGATTTTGTGTTTTCGAATCATCAGTTTGGCCCGTCGGCGGTCGTCCCCCCCACGGATGTCAGGGGCGCGAGACTGCAGACTGGCTTGGTATTGATGTGGGGAGGTAAGCGAATGGTAACCTCACCCACCGCAGTATGCTCGGTACAGCCAGTCGAGGTCTTTGCCGGGGAGCCGGTGACCGCGACCGCCGATGGATCTAATTTCAATCCCGGCCGCACGGTCGCATACAACTGGAGCGGCTCTGCGGTCAAGCCTGGCGAAACCCATGCTGCCACGCAGATTGACACCACCGGCTTGCAGCCTGGCTCATACCAAGTCACCGCCAGCTTGTGCGATGGCAGCGATAATGGCGTTGCCTCGTGCAGCGCCAGCTTCACCGTGAAAACGCCGCGTCCGCCGGTGATTTCATGCTCGTCTGACCCGGCGAGCGTGCCGATGGGTGGAACCTCAACCATTACTTCGACCGCCAGCAGCCCCGATGGCCGCAGTTTGACTTACAACTACACGGCCAGCGCCGGAAACATTACCGGCAACACCGCAACTGCCATGCTCGTAACCGGGGGCGTGCAACCCGGCACAATTACCGTGAGCTGCAACGTAAGCGATGATCGCAATCTGCCGCTCACGGCTTCTGGTTCAACCGCGGTAGAGGTGCAGGTTCCGCCACCTCCACCCCCGCAGCCGGATTTCGTTGCTATCGAGAAGAGGCTTGCCCTGCACAGCGTGTACTTTGCGACGGCGAAGCCGACGATCGAGAATCCCGATGCCGGCCTGCTTGCCAGCCAGGAAAAAACTCTCAGTGCGCTCGCCGGCGATTTCTTGATCTATCTCCAGGCCAAGCCGGACGCCCGCCTGACTCTGGAAGGCCATGCTGATCCGCGCGGATCGGTGGAGTACAACCAGGGGCTCTCGGAGCGGCGGGTCGACCGCGTCAAGCGGTTCCTCGTCGAACAGGGGGTTCCTGCCGCTAACATCCAGACCCAGGCATTCGGCAAGCAAGCAAACCTCACGGACCGGCAGGTAAGAAATGCAGTTGAACGGAATCCTGAGTTGAGCCCGGAAGACCGGCAGAGAGTGCTCAATAATATGAGGACGATCATCCTGGCCAGCAATCGCCGTGTGGACATCACCCTGAGCAATCCCGGCCAGGCGGCGCAACAGTCTGTCCGCGAGTACCCCTTCAACGCGGCCGATTCACTGACGCTGCTCAAGGAAGAGCAAGCGAAGAAGACCACTGCCCCGGCGGTCAGGAAAAAGGCAAAGCCTTAAGGTTCAACAGTAACCCGACCCGAAGGCGCAATGAAAAATGAAAAGGGCCGGCCCAGTGCATTCCCTGGCCGGCCCTCTTGTCTTGTCCTTCACCAACCTGATCGTGCCGGGTTACGCCACGCAGTTGAACTGCTTCAGCACGCGACGAATTACATTCCCGCTTAGTCCCGGGTTCTTCTGAATGCGGGTGTGGCCACGTTCATTCCGTTTTCCGCTAGTAAAGGATGCAGCGGCGCGGGACCTTTCGGCTTCATAGGAAATTCAAATTTCCCGGACTGGACCCATGGAATCCAGGATTTTTCCTTTCCCGGACTTTTCGAGCAAGCCCGCGTATAGGGCGGCGGTTCGAGGAGAGATTTTCCCGCCCGGGCCGTTCTGAATATTACCGTTTCAAGATCGTGTGCAGGTCCGTTGGCTGACCGTCAAAGGCCCGCGAAGCCGTGCTGCGCGCGCGATTTCAGAGGCAGCGACGGGGTTCGCTTCGCCCTTAGGAATAAATACGACCCTTCGTAAGTCCTCGCCTGCGCCAAGTTTCGCTCCAACCACAACTCTGGAAATCCAGATGCTTAGTTCCTTTCCGAGCAAGCGGAATTGTGAGATCGCCCTCAAGTCGAGCACAGCATCTTCCGATTGGATTCCAGTGGAGAAAAACATGTCCAAAGCAACAACTGCCGTTGTGAGTCTGATTGTTGTCGCCTGCATTTTCGCTTTTGCCCGGTGGTTCTCGGCCGTGCTGGCTGCGAACGCCATCGTCTCCACTCTTTTCATGGCTCTGATCCTAATGGTGACGTTAGCCGGAATGGCGCGGCGGGGCCGCGGGCGAAGTACAGGGCGAAGTAGATGGTTGCTGTGCCATGCCGCGCCGGGGTTGGCGATTCTGCTGGCCCCGGGGCTGGCGTGGGGAATTGTCCAGACCTCGTTCAACGGTGTAGCGAAGCTGATCCCCACTGGTTCGGTCAACCTGAGCGTCCCCGAAGACATCGTCGTGGATAGCCAGGGAAATATCTACGTCATTGACTTAGGCAACGACGATCTGGTGGAGATTAGCGCGGCCGGGGTGGTAACGACCCAAACCTTCTCCACTCTGGGTGGTCTCAGCAGTCCGGCGGCAGTGGCGGTGGATGGATCGGGGAACATCTATGTCGCGGACTCCGGACACCACCGCGTGGTCGAGCTGGCGGCGGGCGTGGAGTCGGTGGTCGACACGGGCGACCTGGTGAGCCCCACCACCGGCAATCCGGATGGATTGGTGCTGGACGCGGCCGGCGACCTCTTCATCGCCGATGCCGGCGCCAACGACATTGTGGAAATCCCGGCGAGCGGCAGCGGGGCGGTGGTGTACAGCTTTACCGGGGGTCTTTCCCTGAGTGCACCGCAGGGGCTGGCCGTCGATACCGAAGGCAACCTCTGGATCGCGGACACGGGAAACAGCCGCATTGTGACCGTGACCGTGGGCCAGGTGGGATCGACGCTTCCCATCAGCTGTAGCACCGGTCTGGACGGACCACGGGGCGTCGCCCTGGACGGGTCGAATAACGTTTACATCGCCGACACGGGCCACAGCCGCATCGTGAAGGTCACCAGCCCAAGCGGCAACTGTGCGGCCCTGGCCACGACTCAACCCCTGAGCAGCCCGGCCGGCGTGGCCGTCGACTACTGGGGAGGGAGCGTCTATATCGCCAACTCCATCGACGCCAATCTGGTGGAACTGCTGGAGTCGCCGGTCAACTTGGGCGACCTGCCGGTCGGATCGTCATCCCCGACGGTTATGAGCTTGCCTTTCACGGTGGGAACCGGGGTCACGCTGGGCAGCGTGAAAGTGCTCACCATGGGCACGGCGAGCCTCGACTTCACCGTGGTCGCGACCGGAACCACATGCGCGGCCGGGGCAACCGCTGGAGCCTGCAACCTGAACGTACAATTTTCGCCCACTACCGCCGGATTGCGGAAGGGCACGGTGGTGTTGTTCAACAACGCCAGCCCGAACGCCCCGATACTTACCATTCCCCTCTACGGAACCGGCAATGCGCCTCTGGCCTCGCTCACTCCAGGCAATGCCAGCGTAGTCAGCGTGGGGAGCGTGGTGACCCTCAATCAGCCCACTCAAATTGCGCTCGATGGCGCCGGCAATATGTACGTGGTGAATCAGGACGCCGCCAACGTGTTGAAATTGCCCCCCGGTGGAGGCTCGGCGATCGTGGTCGGGACGGGTGCAGTGAGATTGCAGAGTCCGTCCGGCGTGGCTGTGGATGGCGCGGGCAATCTCTATATCGCGGATCAAACGCGCGAGCAGGCGGTCGAGGTTACGCCCGCAGGCGTGGCCAGCGTATACGCGAGCTTTGACGACGGCACCGCTCCTGGGCCCATGGCCATGGATCTAGCGGGGAATCTTTATGTCGTCGATTTCGATAACAGCGACGTCATAAAAGTATCGCCTGGGGGCGCGCAGTCGCCGGTGCAGACGGGAAGCATTGCGGTCGGCCTTGCCGCGTCGGTTGCCGTGGATGCTGCGGGAACCGTCTATATCGCCGATCCGGAAAATGGACAAGTGGTCAAGGTAACGGCGGCGGGAGCGGCCTCGATCGTCACGCTTCCCGGTTTTCTGGGCCAGGCGTTCGACGACTACATTGAACAGCCGGAAGGAGTGGGCGTGGATGGGATGGGCAACCTCTACGTTACCGACAACGACGGCTATGGACCGACCATCTGGGAAGTGACGACGGGAGGGCAAACGGCGGTGGAGTATGTGCAGAGCCCGACCATCATTCTCGGTTCCCCTCAAGGAGTGGCGGTCGATGGCAATGGCAATCTCTTCATCCCAGACCCGGCGGTTAACCAGATCGTGGAAATAAACTCTGCCGGCGGCAGTCAGATGTTTCAAAATACCTTCGTCGGCCAGTCGACCTACAACTTCACGGGGACAACCGTAACCAATATTGGCAACCTGCCCCTGACCTTCACCGGCAACCCCACCTACACCACGAACTTTCCCCTGGACAGCGAAGAATTCGACTACCAGTTTCTCTGCGGATCGGACACCGCGCTGGGGGCCGGCGAAATCTGCGATGTGCACGCTTACTTCAATCCGCAATCGGTGGGGGCTCTCTCCGCCAACATTCTGGTGACCGATAACAGCCTCAACGGCGCCAATGTCACGCAAACCGTCGTGGCCAGCGGTATCGGCCTGGCGGCAGACTCAACGGCAGTCACCGTTTCCACGCTCCCGACCAGCGCCTACGCCGGGCAGCCGATTACCATCACGGCCGTGGTGAGCGATACGACCAGCGGCGATCCGGGTGGCGTCCCCACCGGTGCTGTGACGTTTACGGACACGGTGGGAGTGACCAACACGCCGCTCAATGGCGGCAATCCGGTCACGCTGCAGAACGGCAGCGCAACTCTTACGGGAGTGCTGCTGAGCGGGGCAGGCTCGCACACCATCACGGCCTACTATTCGGGCGTGCCGAATATGTTCGCCGCCAGCAGCAATACCACCACCATCCTGATTGCGGCTCCTCTGGTGAGCGCGGTTACGTTGAGCATTGCCCCGGCCCGTTCGGTTGTGGCTGGGACAGCGGCCACGCTGACCGCGACGGTCATGGCCAACAGCGCTCCGGTCACTGCCGGCACGGTGCTGTTCTGCAACGTCACCGCCGCGCAGTGCTCTGGCGAGGCGGTCTATGGCAGCGCCCAGTTGACCTCGGCGGGAACCGCTGCCATCAAGCTCACGCTGGGAGTGGGTACTTACAGCATCCTCGCGAAGTTTCAAGCCACCAATCCGACCCTGGCCGGGGTGTCCGCGCCGCAGCCGCTTACGGTGACTGGCGCCGCCAGTTACTTATCCTACACAGCCATTGCGGAGAGCGGGGTTGCCGGCGACTATACGCTGACGGGCACGGTCACCGCCTTCGGAGCGGTCGTGCCCACCGGGACTGTTTCCTTCCTCGATACCAGGGCCGGAAATGGCGTGGTGGGAACGGCGGCGCTGAATCCCGCCAGCCTGGGCTTCACTTTCCTGCCGGCCGCCGGCTCGCCGGTGAGCACGGGCCAGGCGCCCCTGGCCTCGGTTCTGGGCGACTTCAATCACGACGGAAAACTGGATATGGCGGTAGTGAACGTTGGCGATCAAACCATCAGCGTCCTGTTGGGGAACGGCGACGGAACCTTTCAGCCCCAGGTCACTTATGCAGTCGGGCATCAGAGCGAGGGGATCGCGATGGGCGACTTCAACCGGGATGGGAATCTTGATCTGGTCGTGTCCAACTATGCCGACGACACCGTCAGCGTTCTGTTGGGCATCGGGGATGGAACCTTCGCCCCGCAGGTGACCTACGCTATCGCCCAAAGCCCGCAGGGGATTGCGGTAGCCGATTTCAACCACGACGGACATCTTGACCTGGCGGTGGTGAATACGTTCGGTGCTGCTGTAACCATTCTGCTCGGCCAGGGCGATGGCACGTTCGTTGCGGACAGCCCCGCGACCTTTGCGGTCGGGAACTATCCCGTGGCCATTGCGACGGCAGACTTCAACGGGGATGGAAATGCCGACCTGGTCGTGACCAACTCCGGGGACGGCTCGGCCAGCGTTCTGCTGGGAAATGGCGATGGCACCTTCCAGAGCCAGGTCGTCCTTACCCTCCCCGGCTACCCCGATCTCACCCCGGTTGCGGTCGGAGATTTCAATGGAGATGGAATTCCCGACTTCGCGGTCGGAGACGCGGAATACGACGACATTTACGTGTTCCTGGGCATCAACGGTCTGACCTTTCAAGCGCCCGTGTCCTATACCGTGGGAAACGCCCCATTCGGAATCGTGGCCGCTGACTTCCAGGGGACCGGACACCTGGACTTGGCGGTCACCAATCTCGGCGACAGCACCGTCAGTTTGCTGCTCAACCAGGGAGGTGGCACGGGAACGTTCCAAACCCAGGTCACTTTCCCGGCGGGGAGCAGCCCTACGGGCGTTACCGCGGGCGACTTGAACGGAGATGGGCTTCCGGACCTGGCGGTAGCAAACAACAGTTACTCAGCCCCGTTTACCGCGAGCATTCTGCTCGCGGCCCAGACCGAGACTGCCGTCGCCACCGGGCAGGCGGTCTACGGAACCGGCACTCATAACGTTCTCGCCAGCTATCCCGGTGACGCTGACCGTGCGCCGAGCCAATCGACCACCGTGTCCCTGGCGGCTATTCCGCTGACGGCTACGGCAACGACATTCACGGCTGAGCCCAACCCGGCTTTTGCCGGACAGCTGGTCACGCTCACGGCGACCGTAACGCCCGTGCCCACCGGTACGCCTCTCGGGACGGTGAGCTTTTACAACGGGTCAACGTTGCTGGGCATGGCAACCGTCAACTCTTCCGGCGTTGCGACTTTCGTGGGCAGCTTGCCGGCAGGAGTCTTGAGCGTTACCGCCGTCTATTCCGGCAATGCCGAATTTGCCGGCTCGACTTCATCCGCCCAGACTGTGACCGTTAACCTAAACCCAACCACAACTACCCTGACGGCGGCGCCGAATCCGGCCAACCAAGGCCAGGTGGTCACGCTCACCGCCACGGTGAATCCGCCTCCGGCCTTCGATCTGGGACTGCGGGGTCATGCAGTTCCAGGACCTATCTCGCTCGGAACGGTCAGCTTCTACTACGGCGAGACGCTTTTGGGCAGCGGCAACGTCAACTTTTCGGGAGTGGCTACCTCGTCCACGGCTACTCTGCCCGTGGGAGCGGACGGCGTGACGGCGGTGTATTCGGGCGACTCCGGTTTTGCGGGGTCTACATCGAGCGTATACACGGAGACGATCACAGCGGTGGCCGCGACGAGCACGACTACGGTGATGACGGCATCGCCGAATCCAGCGAACCTAGGCCAGTCGGTAGCACTCACGGCCACGGTGAACCCAGTGCCGATCGCACCGGATTTGCGAGGTCGGGCAGTTGCGGAAAACACGGCATCGCTCGGAACGGTCAGCTTCTACTATGGCGAGACGCTTCTGGGCACCGGCAACGTCAACTCGTCGGGCGTGGCCACATCGTCCACGACTACGCTGCCGGTGGGGGCGGACGGACTGACGGCGGTGTATTCGGGCGACACCGGTTTTTCGGGGTCCACATCGATCGTATACACGGAGACGATCACCGGGGCGGTGACGAGTACGACTACGGTGCTGACGGCATTGCCGAATCCAGCCGTGGCCGGGCAATCGGTTACGCTCACCGCTACGGTCGCGCCTGCGCCCACGGGTACACCCGCGGGAACGGTCAGCTTCTATAACGGCACCACATTGCTGGGCACGACTGCCGTCAATTCGTCCGGCATCGCAGCCTTTGTCACCAGCAGCCTGCCGGCGGGAACATTGAGTATCACAGCAGTCTATTCCGGCAATGCCGGATTCGCCGCTTCCACCTCGACTGCGGTCACTGAAACGGTGGCTGCACCCCCCGCCAGCGCGACCACCACCACGCTCACGGTTTCGCCTAATCCGTCGTTCGACGGACAGCCCGTAACCCTTACCGCGACCGTCACGCCAGCGCCCACGGGAACTCCCGCAGGCATCGTTACTTTCTATAGCGGAACTACCGTACTGGGTACCGGCACGCTCAACGCCTCCGGAGTAGCTACGCTTACTCTGAGTAGCCTGGCGGTCGGCGCCGACAGCATTACGGCGGCATATCCGGGCAACGCGGGATTCGCCGCTTCCACCTCGCCGGCCGTCAGCGAGACGGTGACGACGGCCTACACTGTCACTGGTCCCGCCACGCCGGTCCCGGTCGCACCGGGAGGCTCGGTCAATATCAACATCACAGTGCCACCCTTGGGAGGCGCATTCGACAGCGTTGTCACGCTCTCGGCTTCCGGGCTTCCGCCGGGCGCAACTGCTACCTTCAATCCTCCGACGGTTACGCCGGGGAGCGCGGGCGCTCCGACTGTGATGACGATCCAACTCGCAACTCTTGCCGCGAGCAATTCCGACGGCCACATTCCGGCCCACCATAACGGATTCCCGCTGGTGCCGTTCACCTTGGGGTTCGCCGTGTTTGGCGCTGTGCTGGGACGCAAGCGCATTCCGCGAACACTGGTGCTGGGTTTGGCGCTCGCGGTCTTGGGCGTTAGCACCCTGGCCGTCACCGGCTGCGGCGGCGGTTTCGCGAATACTCCATCCACTCCGCCCGGAAATTACACGGTTACCGTCACAGGAACCAGCGGAGCATTCCAGGCCTCGACGACGATGACGCTGGTGGTGGAGTGAGGATGAATTTCACTCAGCAAATCCGGCGCACCAAAATCAGCAAACCAGCGGCGAACAACATAAGGATAAAGGTAAATCCAATGAGGAAGTTAATATCAATGAAGACGGTCGTTTTTCTTCTGCTGCTTCTCGGATTCACCGCGTTCTCCACCCGATCCGCAGGCGCGCAGAGCGGCTCCTTAGTGGATGTGGGCGTTGACTACAACTTTGTCCGGGCGAATGCGCCGGTCGGAGACTGCGGATGCTTCGACCTGAACGGCGGAAGCGTGTGGGTGGCAGTCAACTTCAGCCACTCCCTCGGCATCGTCGGCGAAATCGCCAGCCAGCATAGTTCGAACATCTCCGGCAGCGGTGCGGACCTGACTCTTACGTCGTATCTCGCGGGTCCGCGCTACACTTGGGGGCGGGCGCGCCACTTCGCGCCCTTCGCTCAGGTACTGCTCGGGGGAGCCCATGCGAGTGGAAGTCTGGCTCCGGGCAGCTCTGGGCTAGCGGGATCAGCCAACGCTTTCGGCATGACCGCCGGGGGCGGATTGGATATCAGCCTAACCCGGCACATCGCCTTGCGAGCCTTTGAGGCTGATTACTATTTAACGCGCTTCGATAATGGCGTGAACGATCATCAAAACAATCTTCGCCTCGCGGCAGGCGTGATCATTCGATTTTAGCGGAGGCAGGTAGTCTGGGCCAGTTCGGCCTTCGACGAACCAGTTGCAACCAGCCCGCCCGCTTCACGAGACTGGCGGCGCCTGTTAACAAATTGCCATTTTCTGACTCGCGGTTTTCGCGGCACGATACCAGCTCGGACGGAGTCTTTTCGTTCAGCACCGTATCGGGCAACCAGTCGTGCAAGAACTTACGGCTCTAGCCAGTACTTATTAAAACCTTCGTAGTCTGACTGCAAGTTCGCCAGAATGGTTCTGCGCAATTCCAACATGTCCACGGAGCCTTGTTTCTGATAGAGGACTTTCCCATCGGGAGCAATCAGGACCGTATAAGGCACGGCTGATTCCCAGACAGGATCAAAGGCAGCCTGCAACGCGGCTGTATCGTCGGAAGCAAACAGCAAGTTTCGACTGGTAGCGTGCATGTTCGCAAGCACACGCAATACCGTGTTCTTTTCATCCGGCATGTTGGCCGCTACCGTCACTAACTCCAGGTCGCGCACCCCGTACATCCGGAACGTGTCCTGGAAATCGGGAAACTCGTGGATACAGGAACCACACCAGGTTGCCCAAAAACTCACCAACAATATTTTGCCAGTGGAATTCGCTCGCAACGCTTTCAAGTCCGCGGCCGAAGCCATGTCCAGTCGCACGGGTTGCGATTCGATTTTTCGAAGCGCCTCCAGACGCGAGCCTTGCTTCTCTTTCCATTTGGTCGAACAGCCGAAGACACCGGTGTGCTTCACAGCTACTTCCCGATGCGCGAGGAGAGCGTCAAGGGCATCGCGCGCTTCATTGTGTTTGACCAGTTCGGTGCGATAGCTGTTGTCCATGCGGCCTTCGTAACGGAGGCGGCGATCGCGATCGAACACAAACACGTGGGGCGTTGCCTGTGGACCGTAGGCTTCCGCAACCGACTGTGTTTCGCCATCGTAAAGATAGGGGTAGGTCAGATGCTTGTACTGTGCCCGGATCCTCATCTCTTCGAGACTGTCGCTGATGTCGGAGGAATCCAGTTCATCGATCCTGATGGCGGTCGGATCATTCGGCTGAATCGCAACAACGGCGACGCCGCGATCCTTGTAATCCGCCGCAAGCTGTGCGATGCGACGCTCATACATTTGCGCAATTGGACAATGATTGCAGGTAAAGACCACGACGAGGACCGGACTGGAAGAGTAATCCGCGAGCTTATGAGTGGCTCCATCGACGCCCGGAAGTTCGAAGTTTGGCGCCGGCGAACCGAGTGCGAGGACAGGATGCGGTTCCTGAGCCCAGGCAGTTAGCGCAAGGACACAAATCGCGAGAACTCTCCACATATTTTATCCCCTTACCTCCTTCATGTTGACGGAGACCGTCGGACCGACGAGCGTGATCGTCGCGCCTTGTCCGTTGGTAATGAAGATGCCGGAGTCGTTGACGACGATCAGGGCGCCGCCCGTGGCTTTGAGAATGATTCCGCCGCCAACTGGTGTAGGCGCGGCATCGCTGATCATCAGCGCATTCTGGCCGGTAGTTTGCATCACGATGTTCTGTCCCGGAGGAATGGCGGGCGGGGAGGTCGCGACAACCGGAACATCGCCCGCCGCGCTCCAAAAGCCGCCTGCCCAGACCGGAGCGTCGGGATTTCCCTGTTCGAACTCAATCCATACCTGGGAACCGACGGAAGGGACGATGAAGCATCCCGCCTGAACGCCTGCTGCCGGAACGCAGGGCATGGCCCAAAGGGAAATCATCTCGCCGAGCACGGCTGGAACCTGCGCGCGGATGCGCCCGATCTGCAGCGGATCGACGTTATCGACCACGACACCGCGATACTTGCCGTAATAACGCTGCACAAGCACATTGGCTGCTTGCTGATTGTCCATACTTAACCACCTCTGTTGCTGGAGTGCCGGCCGTTGCGGAGATCAGGAAAAGGTATGCCCGATGTTTTGTGTCAGCGCGGATCAGTGTAGCACCCTGGGCAAGGCCCGAGTGAACACAGCGAACAAGAGCTGCCGATGCATCTCGTAAGCGCGTCTGTTCTGAAGTCAGGAAAGATGTGAAACCTGATCATCCCTGGTGAGCAAAACGGAACAGATTATGCACTGCCTCCAGTGTCATGATTGTAGTGTCGTACGAGTTAAGAGATCTCTGGCGAGTGGCTGGCATTCATGATTCTGCGACCGAACAAAGCAGGGTGATATGAACTCCGAAATCCAGGGCGCCGGAATACTCTTAACGGATCTGCTCGTGGCTTACCAGGATCTGCCCCAGAATATTCAGGGACAGCTTAGGTGCCTGCTGTATGAGAGTTCGCTGCAGCAGCAAACTTGCGAAGAGCGTGCCGTATGACGATCAAGGCGACGAATAAACTTGGCGCCGGCACAAATAAGCTCCACTGGCCGGGCCGCAGACAGTTGCGGCATTCCAAGGAGCAGGTTCGGGGAGAATATGCCGTGAAACACGGCTAACGGAGGCTGAAGAGTATGGCTGCAAAAGTTGGTTCAGTCGGCGTCTGTGCGCAAGAAACGGGCACCATCCGTGACAGTAGCGTGATGTTGGGCAGCGGCAACGGCAAACCGCAGGGCGACACCATGCAATTCGACAGCGGATATCTCTCGCCCTACTTCATCACTGATCCCGAGCGCATGGAAGTTACCTTCGAGAACGTCTACATCCTTATTCACGAAAATCTCATCGGCTCCAGGCAAGAACTGCTCCCGCTGCTGGAGCAGATTCGAAAAACTGGCAGACCGCTGCTCATCATTGCGGAGGATGTCGCCGGTGAGGCGCTGTCAGCCCTAGTAGTTAATAAAATAGGTGGTCCACTTCAGGTTGTCGCGGTCAGGGCACCCGGCTCCGGAGATCAACGCAAGGACCAGCTGCGGGAGATCGCCCTGCTGACCGGTGGCAAGATCATCGCTGAAGGCTTCAATATCCAGTTGAGAAACATTCTGCTTTCCGACCTTGGGCAGGCCAAGAAAATTACCGTCGACAAGAACCATACGTTGGTGGAAGGCAGGGCCAAGTACGACCAGCTTTGCCTGCCTGAGCCACGCTCGAATGCGCACATGCTGCCGGTTGAATCTTTACGAACGGACGTCGGCCGAAGCACTCATGGAACACTGGTGGCATGAGCACCCACCGGAACGGCTGACCGACTCAGTGCTTGTGAACCACTCGGATTGCGCTGGAACCGCGCGACGGCAGGCGGGGGTGATCAGCGCACTCGTGTTGGTCGAACGATTCCTTTATTCTGGCCGACGCCGATTCAGGCAATGGGCCACGACTCGATACGATCCAGCTGCAACCATTGCATCCCCAAGCGGCAAACGAGTCATTTTCCAGCCAAACAAGTTCTCTTGCCATGGGCGAGTCTGCCACAGCTCATTGAACCTTGCCAAGCGCAAAATCAGGTTTACGTCTTGATTTGTCTTCACACGACAGAGATTGCTTTTTCCATTTGTCGTCACGCGAAAAGATGGATTCGTTAGTTGGATTTTCAGGTAAACATGGTTTGGACAAAAGAATTCGACGATAGCAGACAAAGTCCGCGGCCGGCGCACGTGCGAAAGGTTGTCGAAGCCCTCAAGCCGGCCGCAAACTGAACTCAGGCTGCGTTACGCCTTTGCTTCGGGCGAATCAGCCACGCCGCCCGGCGGCAAAGTATCTGGAACGTCAAGCCGCGCAACTCCGATCCGATTGTCGGCCATCCCGTAATAGACGTCGAGGCGGTCGGGTAAACCGAGGTCGTCGCGCCGGTCGATGCCCGTGGGGAACACAACATGAGCGATCGTGCCAAGACATTCCTCTGGCAACGTCGGAGTGAGCACTGGCTTCGCCGAGCGATAGCGGATCACTTGGGGATGCTCCTTCGAGAGCACCATTACGCCGGCTGAGTAACACAATGGATGTCCAACTTTAGATGGTGCCCGGCTGGGATTCTCGTGTCGTGTTTCGATTTCGCTCACTCCGTGGTAAACGACGAGCCAACCGTGCCGGGTCAGAATGGGTGGAGTGCCGCAACCGATTTTGAGCCGCTCCCAGGATGACACCGGAGTCGCCAGACGGTGATGAGAGAACTGCATTTCGAGACTTGGTTGAAAAGCTTCCATGGAAACAGGACGGTAGGAAATCCAGATGCTCTCGCGACCAATATCAAGGTCACGGGACTCGGGAGCGCGAGCGGTTTCTTCTGGACGGGTGCCGGGAAACAGAGGCCGATGAAGCATGGCCAACTCCGGTTCCCCGGAAGGATTCGGAATGGCAGTCGGAAACAGGCAGGCATCCTTGTCGTCGATGTTGCTGAGGTCGATGCCCTGATAGGGAGCAAAGGGGACAAGCCCATGCCGTTTCCAGTGGAAAAGATCGGTCGAACTGGCCGCGGCGATGCGCGGACCACGAGGCGAAAATGCGGTGTAAGTCATCACATAACGCTGCAGCGGTTCGACGAAGGTAATACGAGGGTCCTCGCAGCCCCCGCCGCCGCCGGGGCGCTTCTCATAGTCCGTCTCTGGTTCCAGTGCGATGCCCAGGCGCTCGACGCCCGAGGGGTCGCCAGCTTTGTTGAACTGCACGCGCGCAATACCGATGCGCGAGTAATTGCCGCGCGCCACCAGCCGCGGGAAGATGTAAAGCTTGCCGTCCGGCCCGCGAGCCGCAGCCGGGTTCAGGACGCCCTCCACTTCGTGGGGATTGCCTGGGTCCGGCTCCATCAACATTCCCAGACGGTGCAACTGGAAGTCGCTCACTGATGCTGCCCGTCCGCGACGGCGGTCATGCCGCCCGGTCGCAATCTGACAGGCACGCGATGATGATCTTGATCACCCGCTTCGTCTCCTCGGGGCCCTTGACCAGGATACAATCCACGCCGGCTTTTTCGACGGGATAGTCGTTCCCATCTGGGAACAGGGCATCGCCGATGTAAATCATCTCTTTCAACGAAATGTGCAGGAGGTCGCGCAGCTTTCCGATTCCATATGCCTTATCAATGCCGGGTTTGGTGATATCAATCGAGGTCGAGCCGCCAATTCGGACGGAAAACTGGGGAAGGAGCTTGCCAAGAATCGCCCTGATCTTCTGCCGCTTGGTGTGGTCGGGATCCCATTTATTTTTCTCTTCCAAAGGCGCCTGCTGACCTAATGCGGAAAATGTTATCTGGCTTCCCCGGTCTTCGATCGCTTCTCCCCAGACCTTTGCGACTTGGTAACCCGCTTCAGCCAACGCTTTATTGAGGGAATTGAGTATTGTTTCCCGTTCGTTTCCGGTGAAGTCTTCTTCGTAAAGCTTTTTCCATTCGCCTGAGTACTGGTAGAACTTTGTTCCACAAGTAGGAAGCAGGGATAGCTGCGCCAGACGTTCGTCACGAGGAAGTTTGGAGACGGCTTGCTTTTCAAACTGCGGCCAATCGCCTCCGGAAATAATGGCTACCTTCGCGATCGCGAGAAGGTCATGCAGCAGTCCTGACATTTCAGGATCAACTGCCGATTTGCTTTCGGCAAGGGTTCCGTCCAGGTCGAACACAATTAGCCTTTTCAAAATGTTCCCGCCTTCTTAAATCCTTGGCTTCTCAATCGGGCAGCGCAATCTCCAACAGGTTCACTTCGGTGCGCGGCCGAAAAGTACACACCCCAATGGCTGCCGGCAAAAGGAATACGTCGCCTTGTCCTACTGCATGACTGGCGCCATCGTGCTCGACACCTCCTCTGCCCTCGATGCATACCAGCACACGCGGCACGTCTTCTGCACCGACGCTGAAGGGCGATTGTCCTCGCAGGCGCCATAACAAGAAATGCTCACAGTCAAACATCCGTTCGCGTTCCACCGGTACTGTGGTCTCGACGACGGGCGCAACCAGACCGACAGGGCCTTTCGCAAAATCAATGCAGGCAATCGCTTTATCTACGTCGAGCGCTCGCGGCTTCCCGGTTTTCGGGTCCACATGGTCCCAGTCATAAAGGCGAAAGGTGACGTCGCTATTTTGCTGAATTTCGAACACCACGACGTCCCCCAGAGCGTGAACTGTTCCAGCCCTGCAGAAAATCCCGTCGCCGGACTTTGGCGTGAACCCGGCGAGCAGGTCCACTACGTTCTTATTTTTCAGCGCCAGCCGCAGACTGTCAGCGGTCGTTCCGGACTTTAGGCCAGCGTAGACCCGACTTCGCATCCCGGCTTGCAGCACCACCCATGCTTCGGTCTTCGCGGTTTCGCCTGCTGGCAGCAAGTTCTGATTCGCTTGCGTGGGATGCACCTGGACCGAGAGCATTTCGTGCACATCGAGAAACTTCAGCAGCAGCGGAAATCGCTGAAAGCGGGAGGCCAGCTTTCCCAGCATTTCTTCTGGAAATTGCTGCAACACCTGGCCGATCGTCTGCCCTTTGAGATATCCCTCGGCTACCTGGCTGGCATGGTCATCGCGGTCACTGAGCAGCCACGCTTCGCCGACCGGACCCTCTGGCAGCGTCGCCGTGAGCAGATCAGCCAAACGCCGGCCGCCCCACAGCCGATATTGGTAAATTGGCTCGAATCGCAACGGGTACAAAGCAACTTTCGAGTCGGCGGGTCCTTTCTCGCCCAGCTCTGCCGCCCGCAACTCAGTCGCTACCGCCATCCAGGGTCTCCACTAAGGCGCGGAAGTAGGCGCGGCTATTGGCTGATCCGACATTAGCAACGGTTCCGCCATTGTTCTGAGCAAGACTGCTCACTGCGCGCGAGGCTGCTCTTAAATACATCGCTTCTTCAGAGGCGGCGGGGTCAGTCGGAACGGCACCGTCCGGCCATAGTATCTGGGTCATGATGAAGCGCTGGAATGGATGTGTCCAAAACAGTACAGTTCTTCGGTCTTCTGATGGCTGAAGATAAGACTTCAGCCACTGCCTGGTTCGGCAGGAGATTGGTTGCGCAGGGAGATCGGTGCGCCAGGAGATCATTATGCTGGTACCTGTTGATTTCAGCTCGTCCCGCGATGCCGCGCTGAAGAATGCATCGGTGCTTGCTCAGCGTTGTCATGCTGAAGTGACCTAGCGGAATTATGGCTGCGCATGTCGAAGTCTCGCCGTCGAGCCCACCCGCAAAGCCGGCTCAGCCGACTGCCTCAAACGGACTGACCGGGGCGGAAGCACATAGCCGTCTTCAAGAAGACGGCCCGAACGCAATGCCGGATGTGTCCGCTCATCCCCTGCAAAACGCATTGGCCAAGTTCTGGGCGCCCGTCCCGTGGTTGCTCGAAGCCGCGATTGTGCTTCAGGTCGTTCTGCATAAATATGCCGAGGCTGCGGTCATCGCGGGGCTGCTGGTCTTCAATGCAGGGCTCGCCTATTTTCAGGAGGGTCGCGCCCAAGCTACCCTCAAAGCTTTGAACTCGCGTCTCGCCCTGAACGCCTCCGTCGAACGCGATGGGGTCTGGAAGACGGTACCGGCTGCGGAGTTGGTGCGTGGCGATCTCGTGAAGTTGTCGCTAGGCGGCGTGGTTGCGGCGGATGTCCATTTGATCGGGGGATCGGTGCTGCTCGATCAATCCATGCTGACCGGCGAATCCCTACCCATAGAGGCTGGTCCGGGCGTTGATACCTATGCGGGAGCACTGGTGCGACGCGGTGAAGCCACGGTGCTGGTGACCGCCACGGGCGCTCATACCAAGTTTGGTCGTACAGCAGAACTCGTGCGCACGGCGCACGCTGCGAGTTCGCAGCAAAACGCTGTGCTGCGCATCGTGCGTAATCTGGCCATTTTCAACGGCGTCGTCATCCTTGTTATCGGAGCGTACGCCTATTTGCATGCGATGCCGTGGAGCGAGATTATCCCTCTGCTGCTCACGTCGGTTCTTGCTGCCATCCCCGTAGCCCTGCCCGCAACGTTCACACTCGCGGCGGCGCTCGGAGCGCGATCTCTGGCAAAGCTGGGCGTGTTGCCCACCCGGCTTTCCGCCGTCGACGAAGCTGCGACCATTGATGTCTTGTGCTCGGATAAAACCGGAACCCTGACCCGCAACGAACTTTCCGTAACCAGCGTCAAGCCCTTGCCCGGGTTCGACGAATCCCACGTTCTTGGCATGGCAGCTCTCGCCAGTTCTGAGGGTGGCGATGACTCTGTGGATACGGCGATTCGCGCCGCCTCCAAGGAAAAACCAGCAGCGGACCTCCCAAAGCTGATCGCGTTTGTGCCTTTCGACCCCGCAAAAAAAACCTCCGAAGCAACCGCAACCGATGCAAAGGGTGGAGTCGAGCGCATCGTGAAGGGCGCTTTTACGGCAGTCGCGAGTCTGACTGCGCCATCGCCCACCGCGGCCGGGTTAGCCGATGAACTTGAAAAACAAGGTTTCAGGGTCTTGGCGGTCGCTGCTGGCCCTTCAGCGTCGATACAACTCATGGGGCTGATCGCACTCAGTGACCCACCCCGCAAGGACTCGACCTCTCTGATTTCGGAACTCAAGACCCTGGGCGTGCGCACGGTCATGGTGACGGGCGACGCTCCGGCTACGGCGGCAATCGTTGCCCACGCGGTCGGATTGGACGGGGCTATCTGCCCGCCCGGAACAATTCCGGATGGCGTAAAACCGGAGGACTTTGCGGTGTTCGCCAGTACTCTTCCCGAAGGAAAATTCAATCTGGTCAAGGCCTTCCAGAAGAACGGGCACATGGTGGGGATGTGCGGCGATGGCGCCAACGATGCACCAGCGCTCCGCCAGGCGCAAATGGGAATTGCCGTTTCGACCGCAACGGATGTCGCCAAATCGGCGGCTGGGATTGTGTTGACGGAGCCAGGGCTCGGCGGCATCGTCGCCGCGGTAAAAGAGGGTCGGACCACCTTTCAGCGCATTCTTACTTACACGCTGAACTCCGTCCTCAAGAAGATCGTGCAGGTGCTATTGCTGGCAATTGGCCTGGTCATGACGGGACACGCGGTTTTGACGCCCATGCTCATGGTCATTGTGATGATCACCGGTGACTTTCTGGCCATGGCGCTGACCACCGACAGAGTACGGCCATCACCGCTGCCAAATTCCTGGCAAGTCGGCAGAATTACGCTCGCAGGAGTCATTCTGGGAGGCTGTTTTTTGGCGTTCTGTATCGCGGTCTTGTCGGTCGGCAAGTTCGAAATGCGATTCGGGATAGAAGCCCTCAGAACGCTCTCTGTCGTGGCTATCGTTTATGGCAGCCAAGCCACAATTTACGCTTTGCGGGCGCGACGCCATCTCTGGGGACTGCGTCCGACCGCCTGGCTCGTAGCATCGTCGATTGCGGACATTATTATTATTTCAACCCTGGCGGTTCGCGGAGTCGCCATGGCGCCGTTGCCGCTTCCGGTGCTCGCCGTTGAATTTGCAGCGGCGATTGCTTTCGGAGTGATTTTGGATGCGGTTAAGATCCCGGTCTTTGCTCGCCTCGGCATCTCTTAAGTGGATTCGTTTCATTCTTGAGCTTCGCTGTTGTGAAATTCGGCGGTTTTCTTCGCGATTAACGCGCCGCTGGTGCCCGCATCAAAAAGGAAAAACCGTCCATCCTGTAGAGCACTTTTCCGGAGCGAGTCGGGCGACGGTAGGTTGGCCGGGATGAGAACGTCGGCGCGATAATCTAAAGACACTACCGTTTCGCGCTTCGACCATCGCTGATACTTCGTTCATATTATTGACTCGCCGTTACGTGTCCCTATAATCGCGGACTTACTGAAAAACAAATAGGGAGACACATGCGCAAGTTTGGAAAACTGGCCCTCGTGCTGGTAACGGTCGTTGCTGGGTTAAGTCTCGCAGGTTCGAACGCCGAGGCGCAGCAGATCACAGCAAGCATCCGCGGAACAGTTTTGGATCCGAGCGGCGCAATCGTCCAGGCCGCCACGGTGACCGCCAAACAAATCGAAACCGGCCTGACTCGAGAGGCGATTACGGATCGTCAGGGAGAGTACGTGCTGATCGAACTCCCGATCGGACACTACCAGTTAGAGGTTCAGGCGAAAGGTTTCCAGAAGTATTTGCAGCAGGGAATCTCTCTGGATGTCAATGAAACGGCGACGGTCGGCATTCACCTCAAGCTCGGGTCGGAAACGCAGCAGGTGGAAGTGAGTGCCAATGCAGCGTTGGTGCAGAGCACAGTCAGCAGTCTCGGCGAAACCGTGATGGAGCACGAGATTCTCGACCTTCCGCTGGACGGGCGCAACTTTTCTCAGCTCGGACTGCTTCAGCCCGGCGTGGTGCCGTTGACGCCCGGACTGCTCGAGGCGGGCGGTCCGGCGAGGCAGAACCAGGCCTATGCCGTCGACGGCCAGAGGCCGGAATCGAACAATTTCATGATTGACGGCGCCGACAATGAGAGTTCTGTGGACGGTGGATTCGTGCTCAAGCCGCCGATCGACGCGATCGCGGAGTTCAAAATTCTGAGCCACAACGCGAATGCGGAGTTCGGACGCAACACCGGCTCCACGACGAATATCGTTACGCGGTCGGGGTCCAATTCATTTCACGGGGCGGCGTGGGAATTTCTGCGCAACGATGCGATGGATGCGTCCGATTACTTCACGCAAAACGTCCAGCCTTTGAAACAAAACCAGTTCGGCGCCACGTTTGGAGGACCGATCGTTAAGGACAAGACTTTTTTCTTCGGGTATTACGAAGGCTTCCGCAACCGGCAGGGTGAGACCGTTCCTGCAACCGTGCCTTCCTCGGCGGAAAGAACGGGCAATTTCGGGGAGCTCTGCAACAACATTACCGGAGACAGCTTTAGCACGAGCGGCCCGTATGCCAGCCAGTGCGTCAATTCCCTGGGCAACCCAGATCCCAACGGCCAACTTACCTTTTTCGGCACTCCGGTACCCTTCAACCAGATGACGGTTTTCACGCCCATCGACCCGATCGCGACCAATGTCTTGCCGTTTTTCCCGTCGCCAAACGTTGGAGAGAATGGGTTCACCGCCACGCAGACCTTGATCGCGAATAACGATCAATTCGGCTTGCGCCTGGATCATTATCTTTCGAGTACCGACACTCTGAATTTTCGCTATATGTACAGCAGCGGCCCGACGACCGATCCGCTTTCGCCCGTCGGAGCCAATGTTCCCGGCTTTCCGGTGGGCGAGTATGACCGCGCACAGAACTTTGTCACGCAGGAGACGCACATCTTCTCGCCAACCACCATCGGGGTCGCGCGCTTTTCCTTTCTTCGCAATACCTTCCTGCTCGACGAGCACTTGAATCATGAGTCGCCGGCGGACTTAGGCTTTCAGTACGCTCCGACGTTGCCCTCGGCTGCTGGACCTCCATTTATTCAGGTTGGCGGATACGCCTCAGTGGGCGACCCCATCACGGGGCCGCGCAACACCTATCAGAATACGTTTGATCTCTCTGGCTCTCTGAGCTGGATCCGCGGCCGTCACGAATTCAAATTTGGTGGAGGCTACCGGCGCGACCAGATCAATGCTTTGCAGGGGATCGCGAGCAACGGCTTTTTCGTGTTCGAGGGCATCCCCTCATTTGAGAGCTTCATCTACAACGACGGGTTTGCCAATTTTCTTTCAGGCAATCCGGTTGTTTTCTTGCAAGGCGGAGGTAACTTTGCCCGCGAAATCCGCGACCGGGCGCTGGACGCGTACGGCCAGGATACTTACAAAGTCAATTCTCACCTGACGTTGAACCTGGGACTTCGTTACGAACTGCCGTTCCCCTCCACTGAAAACCACAACGAGGTCAATCTCTTCGTTCCGGGGGCGCAATCGACGGTCCTTCCGAATGCCCCCGCAGGACTGCTGTATCCCGGCGATGCGGGCGTGCCTGCGGGCTTGATTCCAACCCAGAAAACGGCTTTCGCTCCGCGCTTCGGTCTAGCGTGGGACCCGCGTGGCAACTCCAAAACGGTGGTCAGTGCGGCCTACGGACTTTTCTACGAGCCGTACTACACTGGCGAGGGCGGGCCATTGCAGGATCCGGTCAGCTCGCCTCCTTATCTGAAGACGGAGCAAATTGGTTTCCCCGTCAACTCATTTGCCAATCCGTTTTATACGCCGAACCCGTTTAGCCTGGCGTTCCCCGAGCCGATGACATTACTCGTTGTTGCTCGCAACCTGCATCTGCCCTACGCGCAGGATTGGAATCTCAACATTCAACGATCATTCGGCGGGGACTGGCTGCTTCAGATCGGGTACGTGGGCACGAGTGGGGTGAGGCTGCCGCGATTCATTGAAGGCAATCCGCCAGTCTTTATCCCCGGCGCGGATACTACCAGCCCTGGCTGCGCGCCGCCGGCACAGCCATGTCCGATTTCTAACGAAAACAATGTGAACCAGCGACGCCTCTACTCTGGATGCACCTTAGCGAACCCGAACAATTGCATCTACAGTTCAGTCGGGGAGATCGCGGGTATCGCAAACTCCAGCTATAACGCCCTGGAAGCCAGCCTGCGCAAGCGCTTCAGTCACGGGCTTTCCTTCCTTGCCTCGTATACATGGTCGCATGCCATCGATGACGTTTCTTCTTTCAACATTACCGGCTCGGCTTCGCAGCCGGTTGCGGGAGAAAATGATCTGGCACAGAATCCCTTTGATCTTGCGGCCGAGCGGGGCCGGTCGATGTTCGATTCCCACCAGCGCTTCGTGCTGAGTTACCAGTGGAGCCTCCCATTCCTGCAACACTCAAGCAGTTGGTATGGGCACGTTTTCGGCAACTGGCAGTTGAACGGGATCTTCACCGCTATGAGTGGCGGCCCGTTCACGGTGTTCGACTCGAACGACGTTTCGATTCAGGGGCAGGCGCCAGAGATCACCGGCTTTTCGGCGAACCGCCCCAATCTGATTGGCAACCCAAACTCCGGCCCGCGCACGCCTCAGGAATGGTTCAACGTTAGCGCCTTTCAGCAACTTCAACCGGATCCTCTAGGACGGTTCGAGGTCTTTGGGGACGAAGGCCGCAACGTCGTCCAGGGCCCGGGATATGTGAACTGGGACGCCTCGGCCTTCAAGAACATTCGGCTAACCGAATCAAAGGAACTTCAATTCCGCGGCGAACTGTTTAATCTGCTGAACCACACCAATTTCCGCTTGCCGGTCAGCGACATCGAATCCCCGACTTTCGGCCAAATCCAGTCGGACGTCAGCCCCAGAGTGATTCAGGTGGCGCTGAAGTTTTTGTTTTAACGATCTTGTAAGGAGGTCACCGTTATGGCTCACATCAAAGTTCCTGAGAATTTGCCCGGCATTCTGGGTCCCATGGCAACCAGTCCAGAAAGCACTAAAGCATTGCGCGAACTGGCAGAGGTTTTGCTGCGTGATCCCAATACGCTCACCTCTGCCGAACGCGAGATCATTGCAACATACGTTTCGTCGCAGAACGATTGCTGTTTCTGCCAGCTTTCCCACGGTGCGGCGGCAGCCGAGTATCTGGGTGGAAACTACGAACTGATCGATCGAATCAAGCGGAACTTTGACGCGGCGGAGATTTCGGAGAAGCTAAAGGCACTGTTGGAAATCGCCCGCAAAGTGCAAAAAGGCGGCAAGCAAGTGACCGGGGAAGATGTCGAACGGGCGCGAGAGCATGGCGCAACGGATAAAGAAATTCACGACACGGTGCTGATCGCGGCTGCATTCTGCATGTTCAACCGCTACGTGGATGGCCTAGGAACGTGGCAGCCGACTGACCCGAAGGCCTACCGCGAAATGGGGAGGGTCATGGCGGAAGTCGGCTACGTAAGACCGAATTGGGAGGACCCAAATCCTGACGAACCCGTGGAAGCAGCGTAACAAATATCTGTCGCACTGGAGGATCGCCGATGGCTCACATTCAACTTCCTGAAGGCATTCCCGGAATTCTCGGGCCGATGGCTTTCAGCCCTGAAACGGCCAAACCGCTCAACGCGCTGGCGGAAGTGCTTCTCCGCGGGCCGAACAGTCTGCCTGCCGCGGACCGCGAAATGATCGCTACCTATGTTTCTTCTCAGAACGATTGCTATTTCTGCCAGCACGCTCATGGAGCTGTGGCGGCGTATCGCCTGGGCGGCGATGAGAAGCTGGTGAACGATGTAAAGCTCAACTTCGAGTCAGCGGCGGTCTCCGACAAAATGAAAGCTCTGCTGGCCATTGCGGGCAAAGTGCAAAAGGGCGGCAAACAAGTCACGACCTCTGATGTCGACCGTGCTCGCCAGCACGGCGCCACCGATAAAGAAATCCACGACACTGTGCTGATCGCGGCTGCATTCTGTATGTACAACCGATATGTGGATGGCCTGGGAACGTGGGCTCCGAGCGACGCGAATATGTATCGCGAGAATGGCCGGCGGCTGGCTGAAGTGGGCTACGTCGAGTCGACCGCGCAATTACCTCCGATCGAGAAAAAATATGCGCAGTTTGGTTCACATCTTGGGGCCAAGGGCAAACCGGTAGAAGATCCTGACAAAGCGAGATTGACGCCCGGCGAATGGGTATGGTGAAATCGGGCCATCTGTTGTTGAGTCGATTCAATATCGTTGTCATTTTATCGGATTCCAGTGCCAGGAGGCTTACACAATGTCAGAAGGCAAAATGCTCGCTAATCAGAAGACGATTGTCCGGAATCAGAAGGCCATCCTCGCCAATCAGACTGCACTCCGGGCGAATCAGACCACGATCAAAAAAAACCAGGCGACCTTACTGAAGAATCAGGCCAGCATTCTCAAGAACCAGGGTGCTTTCAACACGATCATCGAGAATCAAAAGGAGATTCTCGCTCGACTGAATAAGTGATGCAGGCACCGGAGTTGGCTCATCACTTTCGCGAAGAGGTAGGCGCCGAAGACTGAGGGGAGCCGGTCTTGGAAAAGACAATAGGCTGGGCCGAAATAATGCCTTTGCCTTCTTTCACCGTGATGAACTGATCGGGCTTGATGTCTGGGATCGTATCTTTCTGGCCGCTGGGCCAGACAATTTCCAGGCTCACCATCTTGCCAGTTCCCGATTTGCCCAGGCCGAAGGTCAGCGGCAGCTCGCTTTGGGACAAATAACTTGAACCGGACTTCACCATGGCAAACAGGCGCGTTCCTGTATTTGTCTTAACGGTGACTTTCGCACCGATGCCATCGCGGTTCGATCGTGTCCCGACGGTCTTCACTCGCAGCATGTCGTTCTGATTTCCGTTGTCGTTGCGCAGCAACCGCGCTGGCCCGTTGTTGGCGGTAATCAACAGATCCAGATCGCCGTCATTGTCGAAGTCTCCGTAGGCCGCGCCACGGCCCACGATCGGACGTTGCAGTGCGGAGCCTACCGTGGTAGTTGTTTCTTCGAACGTGTTCTTGCCCAGGTTGTGAAAAAGATGCGGCGGTTGTGCATACTTAACCTGCGGCTGCACCACGCTGATGTCGTCAGAAACATGGCCGTTGACCGCGAGAATGTCGGGCAGACCATCGAGATCGTAGTCGAAGAAAAACGTGCCAAATGTAAGCGACTTGGTCGAGATCCTCTTAATGCCGGTAGCAGGGGCTTCATCGGTAAACAGTCCCGAGCCATCGTTGCGGTATAGCGCCATGCCCTCGTTGGTGAAGTTGCCGATCACCAGGCTCTGCCAGCCGGAGTTGTCGTAGTCAGCGGCATCCGTACCCATCCCGGCGCGCACCGTCCCCGCTTCACTGTAAGCAACGCCAGCAGCGACGGCCACATCCGTGAAGGTGCCGTTGTGATTGTTTCGGTAGAGCTTGTTGGGTTCGGTGTCGTTGGAGACGAAAAGGTCTAACCAGCCATCGTTGTCATAGTCCAACATAGCGACCCCAAGCGATTTACTGGTCGGATCGTAGAGTCCGGCCCGTCGCGTGACGTTCTCAAATGTTCCATCGCCCTTGTTGTGGAACAGCGTGGAGCTTTGCCCTTTGTACCTCTGTGGAGTGCAGTAGGACTTGTTCTTGTTGTCGAGCGAGCAGTATTGATCTGTCTCGATAGACCAGTCGATGTAGTGGGCGACGAAAAGATCCAGCTTGCCGTCGTTGTCATAGTCAAACCACACGGCGCTGGCGGAAAATCCCGGATCGCCCACTCCCGCCTTGCCGGTCACGTCAGCAAACTTGCCATTGCCAAGATTGTGGAAAAGATGATTGGAACCGAGGGTCGTGATGTAAATATCGTCGTAGCCATCGTTGTCATAGTCGCCGACGGCACAACCCAGCCCATACATCTCCACCGCGAGGCCGGCCTGCCGCGTCACATCGGTAAACGTTCCGTCCTGATTGTTGTGATAGAGCGCGGGGAAGGATTTGCCGGACTTATGTCCCGGCCAGTCCATGGAATTGACCAGAAGAACATCCTGCCATCCGTCATTGTCGTAATCGAGAAAGCACGCGCCGCTGCCCATGGTCTCCGGGAGATACTTTTTCCCGAAAGCACCACTGTTGTGTTTGAAATGAATGCCTGCCTGTGCAGTCACATCCGTGAACTCAATGGGACCTGAGGGACGAGGAGGCTTTGCGGTCGAGTCGATTGCAGAAGAGTGGGTTTGAGACTCTACGGGTATGGGGATCTGCGCCTGGGGCGCCGGAACAGCTTTCGGCTCGCTCGATGCCTTCGGCTTGCAACTCGCCAGCAAGAAGAGAGCAACCACCAGCGCGGAACAAATGACACGGCGAAGTGGCCTCTGAGATCGAGGACGCCCTTTACGGACCGTCACTGAGCCACCGTTCGATTCGTTGCGTTCGCGCGGCGGGAATCGAGCCAAATCTCGACCAGCATGGCCGTTGGACCCACCACGAAGAGGGCATAAAAAGGTGCGTAGACAATTTGATCTAGTCGCAGAACCATTTCCACCACAGCCACCAGAAACACGACCAGACATTGACCTCGCTTGGACCGAACTGTGGTCTTTGGATCGGTAATCATGAAGAAAATGAACAGTTGGTACATGGGGCCCGTAATCGGCGCAATCTCCGATTGCCAGGGGCTTCCGGTCATCCAGCTTCGAATAAATGCGAAGGTGATGAACGACGCGACATAAATGCCCGTGATATGAAATCGCCGCAGCCGGCAGATAATCACCGAGCCCAGCGCCCAGATCACAAGCATGGGCAAAAGGTAATTACCCCACTGGATGCTCAGCGTGGCCACCGTCTCAGCAGCCAGAAACAACATCACGGAAATGCCGAAGTTCGACGGGTTCCAGATGTGACGGCCCTTCACCCGCAACACATATTTCGACGTGATGGAGATCGCGCTGCACAGCGCGTATGGCCAGAAGGCCGGCGAACGAACCAGAATGCCGACGCTGATTCCCGAGATATAGGCGCTGGCGGGATGTACCCACTTGTGAAAGAAAATCCGGCCGAGCACCAGTTCGAGCCCGATGCTTGTGGCGATGGCCAGCAGCGTCTTCTGATAACTCTCGAGAATGCCGAACGACAAGTGGCCAGCCAGCAGAATGCAGGTAATAAAAGCGGGCGCAATGTAGCGGTTGTCGAGGCTGAACCTAGGCGTCTTCTGAGCTGGCGCTTGAGGCGACACGACGGGTGCACTCATCGGCTCGCTCATGCGGGCTCCTTCATCTTGTGCAACTGATTGACTGCCGGTTGGTCGATGGTTTGAACCTTGCCCGATGGCCAGCGAATGATGGCCCTTTCAATGTGTGGATTCTGGCCCAGGCCGAAATGCAACCGCCGGTCATTCTGCGCGGCGAAACCACTGCCGCCAGAAACTTCTTGCACCTGCTGCTGGCCATTCCAGAATAGCGTCACTTGGGCGCCGATCGCGCTGCGGTTACTGCCGCCGTGACTTGAGCTTGTTCCTTCCAACTCAAATTCGATCCATTCATTCTGTGGCGCGACCGTATTTTTGTAAAGCAGCAACGGGCCGTTCTGATTGGCGACAACAACGTCGAGCACGCCGCGATTCCATAAATCGACCAGCGCTACGGAGCGTCCGTCATAAGTGTCGGTGGCGCCAACGGCCTGGGCGACGTCGACGAACTTGCCGGCTCCATCGTTGAGCCAGACTCTCTTGGTTTGATAGCCAGACAAACTGCGTCCTTCAAATGCCGGCCAGTTCTTGGCGTCGCCAATAATGGTACTGTTTCCGCCGGCAACTTTTGAGAAGTCGTACCAGTAACTACGATTCCGGTCGAGAGAGATGTAACCATTAGTCAAAAACAGGTCTAGCGTTCCATCGTTATTCAAATCGCCAAACTGCGCGCCGAAACTCCATCCGCCGAGTTCCACGCCAAAGTCCCGGGCCAGATTGTGATACTTAACCGCATCGCCGGTCGTGCCTTCTTTCGGCATCCACAAGTTATTTCCTTGAATGAGGATGCCGTCCTCGGAAATATTAGAAACGTAAACAGCGTATCTGCCCTGATTAAGGATGTCGCCGAACGCAGCGTTCATGCCGCTCTTGGGGGCAAAGCCGATGCCCGTCTGTTCGCCGACCTCGTGAAATCGTTTGCCGTCGTTGAAGTAAAGCTCCGATACTCCATAATCATTCGCCACAAACAGATCCGGATGGCCCGTTCCGCGCAGATCGGCCGCGGCTGCGGCCAGGGCCCAGCGCCGGCTGCTGATGCCAACTTTCGCGCTGAGCTCTTCAAATTTCCCGTTGCCGAGATTGTGGAACAAATATTTTCGCCCGCCATTCTTGGCATACTCAAAACTCTCGGGCATGATGCGCGTCGTCGTGAGATGCCACAGATCAATGTCTTCCGAATAGTACCCGCCGACAAAGAGGTCCAACAGCCCGTCACCGTCGTAATCTAACCAGATGGCCGTGTTGGCATTGATCCAGGGCGACAATCCAGCTTGGTCGGTTACGCGGGTGAAGCCGCGGCCCTGGTCATTGTGAAACAACTCCGGTCGTCCCCATTTGATCAGGAACAAATCTTCATATCCATCATTGTCGTAGTCTCCCCAAACCGCGCCCGTCGAAACCCCAGTGCCGGGCTGGTTGACGTCGGCAATGCCCAATTGGCCAGCCACATCTTTGAACGTTCCATCATGCATGTTGCGATAGAGAGCATTCTTGCTCCCGATCGCGCTGTTCGTAACGTAGATGTCGGGCCAGCCATCGCGATCGAAATCGACGATCGACACCGACGCTCCCATCGACGCAACCTCGGGCATAATGGGATCTAACTTCGGATCAAGCTTCGGAGATTGATGGACAAAATTGATGCCGGCCGCTTGAGAGACCTCTTCCAGATAGAACCCGTGACGGGCCAATGCGGTCTTTGCCTCGAACTTCGATCTGTCGGCTTCCCGCCTCGCCGAGAAGCGCTTAATAACAAAAGGAGTAGCCAATAGACCTATAAAAAAGAGAATTAAAACGGCCCTTGCGATCCGGTTGCCTGTCATTTGCCGGTTTCATCCCTTAATGCGTTCTTGAAAACATCAGGAGTGACGTAACGCGTGTGATAGCTTTTCCAGTCGTCGGGATGCTGCCGGTAGACCCACTCATCTTCCAGGCGGCCGGGCCGCGTCGTGTACTCATTCTTGGCGTGATACGGAAGGGGCAGCACGGTCTTGGAAAACGTCGAATTGTAGTCGCCGTCCTTGATCCAGCCGTCGCCGACGATCACGAAGTCGCGCACCCAGCCCGCAGGCGGAGGTGGTTGCTCCAGGAAGCGCAGAGAAAGTTCATCTCCTGAATTCACGATCACGTAACGGTCGTCGATCTTGTTTACAAGTTCGCGCACGTCGCCGTAGCGGGTGTAGTAGCCGATCAGATCGCGCCAACGCTGCTTGGTGCCCTCGATCTGGTTGTAATCGGGCACCTCGGGTGCTCGCGCGGCCCCCGGCATGTGCATGACGGAATATCCGCGATAGTGCAGATCGGCCACGTTGGGACTTAGAGTCACAGTCTTCAATTGCGTGTCCGGCGCGCCCTGTGCCCAATGAATGGCATCCCAGTAGATTTCCAGATTGGTTCGTATTCGCACGCGGCGCGGAGTGCCGGGCCGAAAGATGTTGGTCAGATTGAAAAGAACCGTTTTCTTCCGGCCCGCGGGAAAGCCCAGATGGTCCTGCGCCATAAGCCAGCCACCATGGCCATCCGGGACTTCCAGGCTCAGCCCGTGAGCGCGCCAGCGGCTGCCTTGGGTGATGGCGACGTTCACCGATGACTCGGTGTCGTGGATCGATCCCTGTGCGATCAGATAGAGAGGGCCGCTTTTCGGAGCATCGTCGCCGAGGTCGACTTCAAGATAATGATCCCGTGTGATTCCCTGATACTGGCCGCGTCCAAAGCTGGCAAGCGCTTTTCCGTCGAGCGTTCGGACGATGTCGGTAACGTCCTGGCCCGCATCGTCGATGGCGCGCGCAATTTCGTGCGGCGTAGCAACGGTCGTGAGGCCCAGCTTCAGCGGAGGAATTACGAAGCGCTCATCGACAAAAATCTCCGTGCCCACCGGATGGTCGACAGCCATGAGCGCCAGATAATCGTAGTAATAAACCTCCCACAACTCCGCCGTGATTCGCAGGTCGTAGTAGCCGTCGTGGGGCACGAGTTGGTCGCGGCCAATCTTGTACCATTCTCCGGTGGCCGCAATTTGTGCAGAACCAAGAGTATTGATGCGCAGGCCGATCGCCGATCCCCACGGGACTGCGTCTTTCACGAACTCCATCTGCTTTCCGTTATAAGCGAACAAGAATGGACACGAAGCTTTCAGGCGTTGCTCGGTAACGATTTCCTGATCAGCCTTCACGCCGAACTCGGCGCGCACCGTTCCATTCGGCCAGACTACTTGCACGATCTCCGCCTCGGTCTGTTCTCCCAACCCGAAATGAAGTTGCGGACCGGTGATCGGTTGCTTCTGCACCAGCAAGCCGGAACGTATTTCAATTTCGCCGCCGACGCCGAATGGGTTGATGCGCTGGTCGCCGACAGCCTGTACGGCGTGCGGCCGAACGATCTGCCAATGATAATTCTTCGAGCCTTGATTCATCGCCTGGACGGGCGCTCCGTCGGCGGTAAGGCCCAGAAGATCGAGTTTGCCATCGCCCTGCAAGTCCGCGGCGTCAAACACCAAAGCTGGTCCGGCAGGATGGTCCAGCGGCACGAAGTTGCCCTTGACGTCGCCAAGCCAGATCAGCGCGCCGGCCGCACCAGACGCAGGGTTTGTTGGAGCCAGAAACAGATCAAGGGCTCCGTTGTTGTCGAGGTCAGCGACGTGGAGCCGCACCTCTCCCGCAAGATTGGTGGCAGCGTCCGGGACTCTGGCGATTTCTGCCATGTCCCAGCTTTCTCCTTCGTTCTTGTCAGAAATCCGAACGATGGCCCCGTCAGCCTGCACCGCCAGGAGATCGAGAACTCCATCGTTGTTCGCATCAGCGACTGCAATCGCTTTAACGAGCGGCAATCCCGCGGGGAGTGGACGCTCGCGGAACTGGCCTTGGCGCTCATTCACAAAAACGTGCAGCCGGCCTTCGCCGTCTATGATGGCGGCGTCGGGATTGCCGTCACCGTCAAGATCGGCCCAGGCGAATCCGAGTACGCCGGCAATTCCCGCAAAGGGATGGATGGCTAGGAATGTGCCATCTCCGTTGTTTCGCAAAACAGTCGGAGTCGAATCCTTTGAGCCCAGAACGATATCGAGATCACCGTCCGCTTCAATGTCTACTGCCCACGCGCCCGTGCAGCGGGCGTTCGTCACGGACTTCGGCAACTTGGTTTGTCCAGTCACGTCGGTGAACGCGCTCGGACTGTCCTGGCGAAATAAGCGAACTCCTCCCGCGCCCGCGAGGACGAGATCGGTTTTGAAATCGTAGTTGAAGTCGACTTGCAAAACTCCCTCGGGCGACGGCGGAACAGAAGATGGTCCGCCGGGGAAGGGAAGCATTGCACCGCTGGGCGAAGACAAATGCACTTCGCGGGCATTGGCCTCGGCAATGACGGGCACGCCGGCGCTGCCCAGTTGGATGGCTCCAATCCAATTCCATCGGCCATTGCCAGCATCCGCAACTGGCTGAGTGGGGAATTGGATCGCCAAATCTGCAGGAGCAGGCCTGAAGACAGGCGATTCCATTCGCACAAAGTGCGTGAAGGGCCGCGCCTCTTCGCCCGCGGGCGCCTTGATGACGGAGAGACTTTGCCGGTACTCGGGAACCCGCATGAGGACGTTGCGCAGGAAAGTGGTTCGCGTGGCGGCCGCCCGTAAATCCGTTCCCGCCGCCGCAGCCTGCACGGTTGCAAGTTGCTGTTGCACCTCGGACGGCCATGCGGAGGCCCGCGCACTAATCCGAGCGACCGCGGATTTCAGGGTGTCCGCATCGCCGCGCTTCGCGGCTACGCGGCTCAACTCGAGCAAGGCGGCGAGATTGTCCGGCTGCGAAGCGAGAATCGTTTGAATCACGTTCTGAAATTCGGCTTCGCTGTTGGCGTCTCCCTGGCGTTCGATTTCTTCCCCAAGTGCATAGGCGGCGCGCAGGTTTCTTGGATTGAGTTCAACGGCTTTTCGCAGATCAGCAATCGCTTCCGCGGAATGGCCGCGATCCGCTTCAAGGATTCCCAGCAGATCGTAGATTTGATCGTTTTGCGGGGCGAGATCGAGGGCTCGTTCCAGTCTTTGCGCGGCCAAGTCGTAGTTTCGCTGGCGCAATGCAAGCACTCCCCAGTTCGCCCATCCGGCAGGTTCCGTGGGCACGAGTTGGGTCAGTTCCGAAAGCTTGCTCTCGGCGTGAACGTCATCGCCAACCTGGAGCGCTGCCAATCCGACATAGAACGCCGAAACAACATCGGCATAGGCCTTCGATCCTTTCTCGGGCAGCCTGGGGCTGGAATGGCATCCCGAGAGTATCGCGACTAGGCTTCCGAGAAGCAGCGACGAGATCGCACGCTGAAAATTGCCTGATCGCTTATCGCGCAGAGCTGAGGCTCGGCTGCAACATCGGATCGAGTCGACGCACATTAGGAAACAGCCTCCACGAATCATCTAGAGAATCGCAGCCTCAATTGGAATGTTTCACAGGGCCTGCCGTCTGCGCGGCAATTTCCATTTCGGCTCGGTCCCGCAATCGCGCGTTCTTGCGGCGCTTCATGCGCGAAATGCCATGAAACCATAAGAACGCCACAATCAGAAATGGCAAAAGATACAACAATAGGTCCCACCGCCCAAACCCGGGTGGAGTCACTTCTACCTCGGCTGTTGCCTCGCCACCGCCTTGCGAACTTTGAATCACAAGACGCACTCGCCACAACTCCTGCCGGTCGAACTCGGCCTTAGCGTCGTATTGCACCTGTCCGTGCGACTTCACTCGCTCGGCCGCATAAAATGTCTCAGGCAGCCGCCCGGTTACGGGCTGAACGCCTATCTTGATCTTCAGATCGTCCGGAAGCGTACCGCCCGCCTCCGGTTCCACGAACACATAAAAAGCCCCGGTGCCAACGTCAGGATGAGTCCAAAGAGCAACCATACAGGGCCCAATTTTCTTGTTTTCAATAATGGGGAATGGCGGGCCGTTGTGCGCGCCTGCTGGCGTATGCGATACCAACAAGAGCGCAACCAGAAGTCCAACCGAAACTTTTCCCGCACTGGCAGGGCGATTCAACATCGTCGATAAACCATCGTCAATAGATCTGCTCCGGCTATCCGCTCATCAGCATGGCACGCATTTCCATGGGCTGAAACATCAACCACAGCGACGCACACCAAAGAACCAGGCACACCGCCGCCCAGGGAAGAAACGCCCGCAGGGGTTTATCCGGAGAGTCGTCCTCCGCCAGACTGTAGGTCACCACCAGGGAACCGGCAAATCCGAGCACGAGGAATCCGATCTCGATGACTTGCACGACGTTTGCTGGCAGGCCCGTCAAGGTCCAACGCGGCTCCCCCAGGAAGGGCCGGCCCAGACTCGCGATCGCGTTTTGAGTGACGGGGATCAGCGTGTAGAGCCCGGTTAAGAAGTGAAAGCAATAGTGAGCCAACCACATTCCGAAGCCCAGAGGAACGAGGCCGTAGGTGTATCGCACCGCCAGCGGCAACAGAGCCCGTGGGCTGCGAGCCCAAACGCGGGTCAACCATGCGGCCAGCCCCAGCAGCAGAAGCGGCTCCACGATCAGGAAAAATGTGAAGATCAATCCCAGCACAGGGGCTTCGTGACTTACATGCAGCATTTTCCCGAGCCACGTCTCCACCGCATATACCGGACTGACCATGCCAAACGCATTCAGCAGCGCGCCAAACGTGAACACGATTGCCAACGCTGCCAGGTCCTTCCGCCGCGAGAAGTAACCAATCCCTGATCGTATTGGATCAACTATTAATTCACTCGCTGGCAGACGGCTCAAGATGCCAATGTTATCGTGCGGGCAGGCATGAACGCAGTCCAAACAGAACGTGCAATCCATGTTGCCGACTTTGCTGGGCAAAAACAGAGCCAGCTCACAGCCGCGGATCGTCACCAGATCCGATACCGGCTCCCGCCTGCCACGGATGCAGTCTTTGGTATGGCAGCGGGTGCAAACATCCTGCTCGCGCACCTTTACCTCGAACGGCGAAAGTGTAGAAGCCACAAAGTTGAATTGTCCGATGGGACAAACAAACTTGCAAAAGGAAGCGTGTTTGAAAAAGCCATCCACTATGAGCACGGTTAGAAAGTAGGCCACGATCAGCCAGGCCGTCCACCACGGCGAAGACCACAGGTCGAATAGCTCGTAAGTAAAGAGGATCAGAACGAAAAGACCGACCGAAAGCCACTTGTTGCGCAAAGGCCGGGGCCAGGTGAACCGGGGCCTGAGGAATCGTCGCGCCGCTTGACGCACCAGCATGAAAGGGCAGGCCAGACAGAAAAAATTTCCCGCGCACAATAGCACCAGCACCAGCACACCGCGAAAGTGAAGCCAACTCAGGGTTGTGGCCAGATTCTTGGGCGCCAGGGTCGGCCCAAACAATCCGTGCCCGATCATTACCAAACTGAGGACGAGCAGAGGAGCCTGAAGCAGCGGGCGCGCATATCGCCAGCGGAATAACTGGCCCAGACCAGGTACTCGCATCAGATCGAACGGAAGCGACTCAGGAGTGTCCAGGGCCGGGATGGAGGATGGATTCAACAGCTTGCCTAGTTAGGTTGGACGCCGGGTCGGACGCCCCTCACGTGGATCTGTCGTTCCAGTTTCTTCCCGTCGGGCAGCGTGACATGGAGGAGGATAACCCAATCACCGGCCATCTGAAAGTGCAAGTGAGCCTGGTAGCGGCCCGGTTCTGCTTCCTTCGCTTCTGCGCACAAGGGACTCATCCCCGCATGCGACATGTCAGCCTCAACCGCAATGTGGGCACCGATGATCGGTTTGCCGGTGGCATCGGCCAACTTGAGAGTGACCGTGGCGGCGCCGACCCGCGCGGGCTGAGGCGAAATTGCGTGCTCAA
>Ga0302324_100003100_pt1 | contig 37636 bp, 34 predicted proteins | sample Palsa_T0_1_FD_201949 | JGI IMG/M metagenome (GOLD analysis project Ga0302324, IMG submission 201949) | Peat permafrost microbial communities from Stordalen Mire near Abisko, Sweden - Palsa_T0_1 | ecosystem: Environmental > Terrestrial > Soil > Palsa > Peat permafrost | place: Sweden: Abisko... | reverse complement strand
TCTTGCGCGTGTGCGGTGATGCCGACCACGCCCACGTCGCCCTCCACCCGAACCCACTCATGCTCTTTGGTGTACCGAAGGTTTTCTGGATACATTATTTCGCTCGCTTATAAAATGGAGTCGCAACCGTCACCGCTTCCACGGGCTGGCTCCGAATCAGCACTTGGATGCGCTGGCCAGGCTTGGCTCGATCGCAGGGAAGGTAGCACAGCCCGATGTTCTTGTTGAGCGTCGGGGAGGGTCCGCCGCTGGTGACCCAGCCCGCCGGGACGCCGTCCAGCAACACCTCGTAACCATCGCGACCGATGCCGCGCCCGGTCATTTCGAAGCCGATCAGCTTGCGCGTGACGCCTTGCGCTTTCTGTTTCAGAAGAGCGGCCCGGCCGATGAACTCGCCTTTGTCCATTTTGACGATCCAGGCCAGATCCGCTTCCCAGGGCGTGATGGAGGCGTGAATTTCATGGCCGTAAAGCGCCATCTTGGCCTCCAGCCGCAAAGTGTTTCGCGCTCCCAGACCGCAGGGCTTGATGCCGAATTCGGCGCCGGCGCCTAGGATCTCGTTCCAGATCCGCTCCGCTTGATCGGGAGCGATGTAGATCTCGAACCCATCCTCGCCGGTGTAGCCTGTGCGCGCGATGCGAGCCGGAACGCCGGAGACGACGCCGTCGACGAAATGATAATAGACGATTGCCGCCAAGTCCGTGGTGGTCAGCTTGCCGAGAGTGGCGAGCGCGCGCGGCCCCTGAATCGCCAATTGCGCGTAGCGGCCGCTTGCGAATTCGACCGTCGCGCCGCTCTGGTTGCCGGCTGCGATGTGCTCGAAATCCTTTTCCTGGTTCGAGGCGTTGACGCACAGGAAATAATGGTCGTCGGCCACTTTATGCACCAGGATGTCGTCGACGAAGCCGCCGTGCTCGTAGAGCAGTCCGGAATAATGCGCTTGGCCGATCTTCAGTTTCGCAACGGCGTTGGTGGTGATCGAATCGGTGAACGCGCCCGCCTCGTGCCCGCGGATTTCGATCTCGCCCATGTGGCTGACGTCGAACAAGCCCACGCGCTGGCGCACAGCCTGATGTTCATCCAGGATGCCCGAATACTGCACGGGCATGTCCCAGCCTCCGAAATCGACCATCTTGGCGCCCAGCTTGCGGTGTGCGGAGTGGAGTGGAGTAGTTTTAAGAACTGCGACGGGTTGAGTCATCGAAAAGCGCTTTGAGAGCGGTCTTTTATTTTAGCAGCCGCTATTGCTGGAAGCTTTTCACGGCGGAGTCTTCGTCGTCGAACACCTCGACCACTCGATACACCCGCGTGAGCTGAACCAGGTCCTGGACGCGCTTGGTGAGCTTCATCACCTTGAGTTTTCCGCCGCGCTCGGTGGCGCTGGTGCAGGCCGATACCAGTTCGCCCAGCCCGCTGCTGTCGATGTAGTAAACCTCGGCCATGTTGAGCAGGATTTTCTTCTTGCCGGCGTCGAGAGTTTCATGGATAAGAGTGCGGAACTTCTGCGTCGCCTCGCCGAACGTGATCGGGCCTTGTAGATGTAAAACGAACACGTCTCCTACTTCCCAGTCGAAGTACTCGAGGGCCATGTTGCGACGTTACCAGAAAAAGAGGGTCGAACGTGCGGATGGCCGGGTTCTCACGCATGGCGTGGGTGTGTCAAACGAGACAGGCCGCCTATTCCCGTGCGGGCTTCCCGGTTCTATCTCGTTGGAGCACCTCGCGTGGGTGGTGATGCATTGTTTCGGCACGCCCATTGCAGGCTATACGCGAGATTCGTTAACTCGTCCGAAGCGCACAGGGAGCGGGACGCAACCGTGCAAGAAAGTCTACGCGCCGTTAAGTCCCGCACCCGATGCGCGTGAAGAATCTTAGATCAAGGTGGCGCGCTAACGAATGATCGATCGTAAGCAAGGAGGATTTATATGCCCGAAATCAAAGTTACTAAAGAGAATGGCGGCGCTATGACCCACCGTCCGGAGGTGTATTTCCCGACGTTTCCGTTCGGGAGCCTGCTCGGCACGCGTCCTTTTGGATTGATGAAGCGGTTCTCCGATGAGATGGACCGCACGTTTGCAGGCCTGGCGCCGGCAACGGAGTATGATCTGTGGGCGCCGCTGCTGGAAGTCAAACACTACAACGGCAACTTCATCGTGACGGCGGAGCTGCCGGGCATCGCTAAGGAAGACGTGAAGGTGGAGGTGCTCGACGAGTCCTTGGTGATCGAAGGCGAGAAGAAGAACGTAAAGGAGGAAAAGGGAGAGGGGTTCTATCGGTCAGAACGATGCTACGGCAAGTTCTATCGGTCCATTCCTCTGCCGAAGGGCGCGAAGCCGGAGTTGATTAAGGCGGAAATGACGAACGGAATCCTGAAGGTCACGATTCCGGTGCCGGAGGTAAAGCCGACGCTTCGCGAAGTGCCGATCACAGCGGTCAAGTAGGGTAGCGGGAGCCACGCTCCCAGCCAAATCGGGGGACGCGGCCGGCAGCCTCCCTGGGCTCCTTTGTCGGTCGCGTCCCTTACTGATGAACCGCGGTGTAGAGCGTCTGCGCGCCGGGCGTCCCACCCAGATTGAAAGTCAGCGGCACCAGATCGTTGTCCGGCACCGAGGGAACCACTACGTCGAACTGATACAAGCCAACATAGTTCGGCGCCAGCCCGTCATACGACAATTGCGCCGAGGTCTGGCCAAACATTAGTTGGAAAGAAGTCGCGAGTTCGTTCTGCTGGGTGACGATCTGGCCCGCGGGGAAGTTCGGCGTGACTGAGCCGAATCCAACGCCATACATCGTTATTTTCTCTCCAGGCGGGGCGGGCCGTGAGTTGACGCCCGCGATCGATCCTGCCGGAAGTACGTAAGTCCCGTCCTTATGAATGGCCACGACATATTGGTTTCCGCCGATTTTGAACGACGCAGGCGCGAGCAGGCCGGGCTCGGTGGTATTCACCATCAGGGTAATGGCGTTGCTGACCACACCGCCGTTGCTGACCGTGAGTTGGAGCATTCCTCCGGTGGCGATGTTCGACGGCAACTGCGCGTTCACTTGGCCGTTGGAGGCCGATGAGACGTAGTCGACGAACGCCTTCTGCCCTCCGATCATCACCTCGACGCCGTCCAGCGCAGTAGGCGCGTTGTCGCCACTGAAATCGCTGCCGCCCCACTCCCGCGTGTCGGGCGCGAGATTCGTCCCGTAGATCTCGACCCACGACCCTGGCGCGACGCTCGAAAATTCGCCGAACGCCGACGCGCTCACCACTCCGCTGATGGACGGGGTCGGCGGCGGACCACCGGAGGCGCCGGAACAAGGGCCGATGCTGGTGATCGGATAGTCGGTGGAACCGGCGCTGTTGTTTACTACGATGTTGTTCTCGTTTGCCGGAAGCACCCAGGACGAGATCGGCGGAAAAGCGGCGGGCTGGGGCAGCACACCGCTCGGGATTACATCGCCCGCGCCGCCCAAGACGACGAACCAGGAATTCATCGGCCCCGGCAAGTTGGCTGGGACGGACATGGTGAAGGCGGTTACCGAGCCGTTGCCGGGCTGGTAATTGAAGATCGCGCTGCCGAGCTGGCAATTTACGCAGTCTGGCGTAGCCGCGGTGCTGATGGATGTCTCCGTGACGCCCCCGATGGTCAGGCTGTTGGTGCCCTGGAAATAGTCGTTGGTGATGTATCCGGTGCCGTTCGAAAACGTGGGCCCGTTCTTGCTGGTGAACGAGGAGATGGTGATCTGGATCGTCGCGCCGGAACCGGAGAACTGATAACATTGCGCGCCGGCCGTGGACGCTGTGAGGGCGATCAGGAAGAGGCTGGACAAGGCTCGCATGTTTTGCATTGGAAGCTCTGAGTATAAATGATGCGTCGAACGGGAAACTTGCAAGAAAAGCGTGCGTGGTCTATTTAGCCGCGTTGGTCGCGGATCACGATAGTCTCGGCGATACGGTCGTGAACCGTACGGCGGTTCGGGTGGATGAAGTACTGCGCGAATCCGAATCCAAATTCGAGGGCCGACGCGCCGTAGCCAAGCGCTCGTTCAATGGAGTGCCACAGCGACATCCTGGAATGGACCAGCGATACGACACGGATGCCCATCACGCGCTTACCCAGGGTGCGCCCGTTTCCCCAATAAACAGACAGCCCGAAGAAGATGACCAGATAGACGACGCTGTACCAGTTGTGGAAGAAGTTCAGCTCGATGTGGATGTTCTGGTCGCTCTTCCCAAGGCTCGTAAACCGGTTCAAGAGCTTCGCGGCCGCGACGAGGACTCCGAGAAATAATGCCCCGGCAATAAGAAAGTCGACAAAAAAGGCGATGGCGCGCGAAGCAAACGAGGCCAACTCCACGCCATCGAGTTCCTTCGTGCGCTCGGTTTCGTGAGCGTTGTAGAGCTTTAATCGCCCGGCCATGCCCGCCTCAATGAGATTCCCACGGATCTTTGCACGATACTCTAGTTTAGGCTTGGCGCGCCCGGAGGGACTCGAACCCCCGGCCTATTGGTTCGAAGCCAATCGCTCTATCCAGCTGAGCTACGGGCGCGGTTGGTGGCACTGCTATTCGATGGTAGCATCGCCGGAATTGCCCCGCGCGGCTAGAAAACACTCAATGTCACTAATGTTTTTTCCACAAGTCACCAATATGTAACCGAACCCGCGTTACAAAGGGGCATGCGGTGCGACCTGCACGTACACACGCGACATTCCGGCATGTGCAATGTTCCATGGATGAATCGGATTTGCCGCGAATGCTATAACGATCCGCGGGCCGTCTACGAGACGCTCAAACGGCGCGGCATGGACCTGGTGACCGTCACCGATCACGATTCCATCGATGCGGCCGAGGAGCTCCGCCGCTATCCCGACTTCTTCCTGAGCGAAGAGGTTACCTGCATCACCGAAAGCGGCACCGAAATTCACGTGGGCGCGTATGGGATCGAGGAGCGCCATCACGCCGAACTGCAGCGCCGCCGCAGGGATGTTCCGGCCTTAGCCGCGTATCTGCGGGAACAAAACATTTTCTTCAGCATCAACCATGTATATTCCAGTCTCACCGGGCGTCGCACCGATCAGGATTTTCAGCTCTTCGAGCGGGAATTTCCCGCCATCGAAACACGGAACGGACAGATACCGCGCGCCAATAACCGTTCCGCCGAGAGGCTGGCCGAGGAGTGGCGGAAAGCCATTGTGGCCGGTAGCGACGCGCATACCCTATCGTCCCTGGGCCTGACCTCGACCGACGTTCCCGGCACGCGCGATGTTCCGGAGTTTCTTCGCGCGCTGCGGCATGGGCGCGCGCAGGCATGCGGCGAGGCGGGGGACTACGTCAAGCTCACGCGCGCAGTGGCGGAGATCGGGCTTCGATTGATCGGCGAGCACAACTGGACCATCGTCTTGGCGCCCTTGTTCCTGGCCGTGCCGCTGGTCACGCTCGGCAACTATGCGTGCGAAGTTTTTTTCAACTACCGATGGTCGCGCCGAAGCTGGGCGGGCCAGCCGCTCGAAGCTAGTCCGACTTCGACTTATCCGACGTAGCCGGCTTCGATTCGGCCGGTTTGGCGTCGCTTTTAGTCTCGGTCGTGGTCTCGCTCTTCGTTTCGGCGGTTGAAGCGGGGGCGTTGGCGCCTGAATCGCTTTTCGCAGGCGTCCCGCCGCTGCTCTTGGCGTAGTCGGTTGCGTACCAGCCTGAGCCTTTCAACTGGAACGCGGACCGAGAGATCAGGCGCTCCAGGTTACCGCCGCAGTTATCGTGAACCTTGAGCGGCTCGTCGGAAAACCTCTGTCGTACTTCTATGACGTCGCCGCATTTATCGCACTTGTACTCGTAAAGCGGCATCCAACCTACCGGGGTTGCTGCGGATGCGGCACGTTGAGCGGAGTGAGAACGCGCTCGGGGCTTGCCTTTTCGGCGGCGGGCGCAGCGCCATTCCCGGCCGATGCGATATCGGTTTTGCCCTTGGTCACCACCTCGATCGCCTTCTTAAGCAGAAGGTCCTCGTTCGGCCGCTGTGGCTCGGCGCTGGTTGGATTGCCGTCGTCATCCACAGCGGCGGGCTCAACCTCGGCCACGGGCACCGAAGGGGTGACGCCGGTGTCCTGAATCGCCTTCCCGTCGGGAGAATAATACTTCGCCACCGATAGAATCACAGCGGAGCCGTCGTCCATGGTGATCACCTTGCGGACGGCGGCGTCTCCGTAAGTCCGCTCGCCCACCACCTCGGCGCGCTTGCCGAGCAGAGCGGCGGCGGCCACCTCGGCGCCATCCGCCGTGCCGCGATCCACGATCACGACCAAGGGAAGATGGCTGATATCGGCCGAGGCAACCGCGTTCGTATCCTCGCGCTGCACCTTTTGCCCTTGGATGTAGGTGATCAGTCCCTTGTCCAAAAAGAGATTGGCGAGTTTCGAACCGTCGCCGGGCCCGCCGGTGGCGCAATGGCGCAGGTCGAGCACCAGACGCTTGGCGCCTTGCTTTTGCAATTCCTCCACCTTGGTGGCAACGTCGGCGACGTTGTGGCCTTCCAGGCTCTCGGCTTGAACCAGGCCAACTTGCTCCGGCAGCATCTTGGCTGTGATTGCGGGATACTCGATGACCGCGCGCGTAAGGGTCAGCTTCTGCGGTTCTGGCTTGCGGAATCGCAGCACGCCCACTTCGACCGTAGTTCCGGGATCGCCCTGGAGCAGCAGTTCGGCAAAAGCGAGCGGCATATCGCGCGTCGCCACGCCATTGATGGTCTCGAGCACATCCGTGGTGGTCAAGCCGGCTTTGGCTGCCGGCGATCCGGGAATCGCGTCCACAATTCCTACATAGCCGAACTTTTTCGAAAGAACCAATCCGACGCCGGCCTTGTGCTGATCCTTGCTCTTGAGCCACTGCTTGTACTGATCCGCGCTGAGATAACTGGCGTACGGGTCGACGGACTCAAGCAGGCCGTTTACGGCCCCCAGGGTCACGCTCTTCATGTCGGGGTCTTCGACGTAATCGCTCTTGATTCGCGAAAGAACCTCGGTGTACACGGCCAAGTGCCGGTAAGTATCTTCAGGAGCGGCGCTTTTGCCGCGCATCGCTCCGAACAGGAGCACGAACACGAGGCAAGTGGAAGTGGAAGCGACAAAAATCTTGATACGGCTATTCATCATATGAGCCCAGCGACTACCTAGCATCAGTATAGCGTGGGTCCCGGCGCGATGACTACGCCAGTGGCTTTCGGGTAGTGGGCTACTTTGATTTTGGGCCTTGCCAATCCAACCAATTCTGACACAGCGCGATCGCGGCGAATGCCATTGCTAGGCCCCACGCTAGTGGAGACACTGCTTGAATCGAGTGCTTCATGATGTAGGCTCCCAAAAGGATGGCTATAAACATCAGAATGCAGAGGGCTCGTGCAGTTGTGACGCCGCGGGGCAGATTGGAGAGTCGCAGGCGCTTAGCTCCTATTCGATTATTTTTACGATGCTCTTTCTACCCCGTTCCCGACTTCCCACAGCCGACTTTGGCCACGATTCTCTAATGGACCTCGAAGCGCTCTAGCGGTTCGCCGGCGTCGTTAACGGGGACAAGAGTCTTGCCTCCGTACAGATCAATCCAAGACAGCTCCGACCGACTGAGATTACGTTGAACATTGGATGGATGCAATTCCGAAGGCGTCGCCGCGCGATTTTGTCCGTCAAGACGATGCCGGCCGTGGGCGATTAGGTGACCCACGGGATCCCAAGCCCGACAAACATCGACGTCTCCCGCGCGATCTAATGAGCAGTCAATCCAGGCCGCGATCTCGATCCTTAGAAACGTACCGAGCACGCGAAGAGACGCCTGGCGGTCGCGTAAGCGGCTGCCACAAGCCGAAGGCGACTCCGATATGATACACCGGCCGAGAGAATAAGACCAACGCCACCGCGACAGGTAAAACTAAGACGCGCCTGATCAGAAATACCTCTTGTAACGACGATGACATCGCTCGCGCGGCATTTTCGCTTCCCTAGGTGAACGCGGCATTTTCGCTTCCCTAGGTGAACGCCGTCGAGTGAGCGGCTAGAATTCGGAGATAGCTGTCATACCGAGCGAGCGCGATATCGCCGGACTCCACGGCCTGCTTGACGCCGCAATCCGGCTCGTGGCTATGCGAGCAATCGGCGAAGGCGCATCGGCACTCGTCGAATTCGTGAAAGTAGCGGCGGATATCGCCGGCGCTGACATTCCATAATCCAAACTCGCGGATTCCGGGCGTGTCGATCACCATGCCTCCGCCCGGCAGATGGTACAGAGCCGATGACGTAGTGGTGTGCTTACCCTTCTGATTCGCGGAACTAACGTCGCCGGCGACGAGATCGAGTCGGGGATCGAGGGCGTTCAGCAATGACGACTTGCCGACGCCACTATGGCCCGTGAACACACATAATTTCCCGGCCAATTTTTCCGATAGCTCGGCCACGCCCGCACCCGTTGCGGCCGAGCAGCGGACCATCTCAAGGCCCACGTCCTGGTAGGGCCGGAGGACATCGAGCTGAGAGGAATCTTCGAGCAGATCGATCTTATTTACGCACAGCAGCGGCTCAGCGCCCGACTTGCCGATCGCAATCAGGTAGCGATCGATCAATCCCGGCCGCAATGGCGGACTCTTGAGCGATACGACGTTCACCACCAGCTCGATATTGGCCGCGATCACGCGCTCCAGGCGAGGATTATCCGGGTCGCTACGGGAAAGGACGCTGCGCCGCGGCAGTATCTCTTCAATGCGGCGGCGGTCGTCGGAAAACAGCACTCGATCGCCCACGGCCGCGTCCGAGGGGCGGCAGCGCTCGCGATGTGAGCCGCACAGGACGCCGCAAAAGCCGGCGCCGGTCTCGACCACCAGTCCGGTCGCCCACGCTTCGGATCGCGCCCGCTGAGTCCTGTTGTCTAATTTCGTTGCATGTTTACGCGCCAGGCGCAATGCCCGCTTCGTGCGCGCTTCAAAATGTTTGCGTAGTTTTCTGTCCTCACGAGACATTACAAATCTCCTCAAGCAGTGCTGAATGCACACTTCTCCTTACATAGGCGGGGTCGCCGGTAAGCGTGTAAGTTGAGTTGCTACGTCCGGGACGTGGCAGCTCGATGCTAGAGGACAGTCATAGGCGGACCTGAGATCATCGTACCTAGGAGGCCTATTGCAATGCAATGCACCGAAGAAGCGGGCATTCGTTTCGTGGAGGGCGAGGCCGGCCAACCGCTGATGCGAAGCGTCAAAGACGCCGGCCTCGTCTTGGAGGCATGCTTTTCCGCAGGGACCGACTCCGCCCTGCTCTACCCGGAAAATCTTACCGAGGCGTTCTTCGATTTGAGCTCAGGGGAAGCCGGTGAAATCCTGCAGAAGTTTCGCAACTACCGCGTCCGAGTCGTGGTGGTGTGCGCGCCAGGCAGCGTTCGCTTCAGCACGCGGTTCGCCGAAATGGCGTCCGAGGAAACACGCGGAAGGCACTTCGGAGTGGTGGAATCCCGCCAAGCGGCCCAAGAATGGCTCAGTCGGTGACGGGCGATTTTTTCTTTTGCTCTTTTTCGTATTCCCTGAGCACGCGGCTGACGTAGTCGATGGTCTCCCGATAGGGCGGGATGCCGTTGTATTTGTCGACTGCGGCGGGGCCCGCGTTATAAGCGGCGACGGCTTTCGACACCTGATGCGGATCGTTCTCGTATTTCAGCAACAGCTCGCGCAGGTATTGAGCCCCGGCTTGTGCGTTTTGATCCGGATCATAGGGGTTGGCGTTAAGCTCGGCGGCGGTGCCAGGCATGAGCTGCATCAATCCGACAGCGCCTTTCGAGGACACCGCGTCAATCCGGTATCCCGATTCGGCGCGAGCGATGCTGTGGACGATCTCCGGAGGCAGGCCCGCTTGAATCGCGGCGCGCGTGATCAGCTCTTGGGGCGAAACCGCTGGAGAGGCTGACGAAACCGCGGGGGGCGTTTCCGGAGCGGCCGGCGGCGCATAATCTTCGCTCTCGAAGCGAGCGATGGCCGTCGCCTGCATCTCGATCACGCCTTGGTTGGTCTGAAGCCTAACCACCGCGCCTTCGGTTTCGTGACTGTCGGCGTGGATTCGAAACCCGTTGCCCAGTACCGCGTATTCGCCCGCCGAGGCGGTCAGGGTAGCGAACAGAATGGATAGTACTATCCTCACTCCTATAAATTGTGACGCATTTTTGAGCCAAACCGTGGGAGTCAATCTGAAACCGCCAGTTCGCCCGGCAGGATGGGGCGGGTTCTCGGCAGAATACCGCGCCGGGCGAGAGCGCCGACGCCGGCAAAAATCCCCGTGAAAATGACGAGTTTGACGGCGTCCGCCGCGCGGCTGTGCGGCATGGTCTTCCAGAGAATGCCCAACACCGGCTGCGCGATGCAGGATCCCCACACGGCGCCGTAAAAATAGCGGCGCTCGTGGCCTTCACCTTTCGTGGACGCCTTGACGCGAGGCAATACGCCTGCCGCGCCCAGAGTCCAGATCGTGATCGCGATGGGGAAATAGCCGTACTCGTAAATCTGTTTCAATCGCCAGGCCCCCGTTGCGACGGCCACGGCGAGCCCGGCGAAATTCAAGATGGCGAAGGCGATGACGATGCTCCAGGCAAACGTGTAACAGATGCGCCGGTAGAGCGGATTGGGTTTGTCTTCGATGAAACGAATGATATAAGGCCTGGGTTCGACGCCCGGAAGTCGCCCGCGCAATCCGGCGACTCCCGTGGCCAGGATCACCAGGCCCAACCAGACCAGCCTGGAACGGTTGAAGCCGTGCTCGAACAGGTCAAACGTTGACGGACCGGGTGCGATGAAGAATACGAAGATCCAGATCGGCCAGTGCGCCAGCCTATACGCCGGACGGTTACGCTCGCGCAGCTTGCGGTCGCTCGCAAGCTCGATTCGGGTAGCCGGCTTCACATCGCGGTGGCGTTAATTGGTGGGCGGGGCCGGCTTCGGCGTTGGGGGAGCAGCGGGCTTGGGAGCGGCAGCCGGCGCGGGCGTAGCTGGCTTGGCCGTGCCCGAAGCACCCATCGCGGCGCTGCTCTGATCGTAAAGCTCGATGATCTCCTTGGTGATGTCGATGCTGGGAGAGGCGTACAAGATGGGGCTCTGCTGGGAACTTACGTCCACCACCATGGTGTAGCCATGATCGCGAGAATACTTCTCGATCACCGCCATGATCTTCTGGCCCAGTTGTTGCAGAATTTTCTGCTGCTCCTGATCGAGTTCCGCCTGCGCATCCTCGATATCCCGCTGAAGAGATTTCTTGGAGCTCTCTATTTTCTTGTACAGATCGTTCTTGGTGGCCTCGCTCAACGTGTTCTGGCCTTTGTTGAGCTGATCCTGCATGGAGGTAATGTTGGTTTGCTTTTCCTCGATGGCTTTCTTCTTTGGCGCGGCCTTGGCTTCCAACTCGGCGGCAGCTTTTTGGCCGTCCTTGGTGCTGATGATGGCCTGTTGAACCGCGATGACGGCAACCTTGCCGCCGGGCTGGGTTTGGGCCTGGGATCCTAAAGCCGCGGCCAGAACCAATGCCGGCCCCACTAAAATCTTGATATTCACTGTGAAACTCCTAACCATATATTGTACCTTTGACAAGCTAAAGCATGTCCTACTAGAACGTCCGGCCGATGGAGAAGCGGAACAAGTCGCGCCGCTCGACCAAGGGAATCGGCGCGCCGATCGAAGCGAGCGCGTTCAAGAAGGTGGCGTTGTTGGGGAAGTACGAACGGTCGGCTGCGATGGGCGGCTGGATGGTTCCGCGGAAGGTGCTCGGATTGTACGCATACCACACGCGGAAGGGAGCATTGACCACCGGCATCAAGACCTGCAGTTCGAGTCCGGTGGATGCGCGCAGTTTCTGCGTACCGGGCACGATATAGGCGTGGCCGTTAAAACCAGCTTGAGGGAACTCGGAATTCAGGCTCGCGAGATCGCTTGGGTTTACGCGCAACTGGTTGGGAAGAGTAAGCTTATCGATGCCCACGTCGGCAAAAATGGCAAGTTTGACGGGCCCAAAGATCGGGATCCGATATTCGAAGTTTCCCACCACGTTGGTATCGCCGCCCGGAAACACAAACTGGTACGAAGGAATGGTCATGGTCACGGGCGCGAACTGCTTTACGCCGTTCACGTACTGCTGCTGAAGGCGCTGCGTGCCGTCGTTATTGAGAACGTTGACGGTAGAGGAAGTAGGAATGAACGCAATCGGGCTGATGCTCCAAATGTCGAACCCGCGGATGTCGTTCTCGCCGCCCGTATAGTAGCGCGAAAACGGCGGAGCGGTCTTGCCGCCATATCCGGCGATGAAACGACCCAGAAGGCGCATGCCGATCACGTGACCTTTCTTGAGCCCCGGCCGGAAGTATTTGGCTTCCATGGTCGGTTCAATAGTGTTCACGTTACCGCCCAGGACGCTTCCGGCGAACGATGTCGAAATGAACAGCGACTTGCCTCCGCTGGGGTCGATGGGATGATTAATGCTGTTGTAGGTGTAGGACGGAATAACTTTACTCGTGCGGATGCCGCTGAGCTGGTTGGGGCCGCTCACGGTAGCCCGGAAGTCGATGTAGTCAAAGTAGGTGGTGGCGGCCGGCGTCAGAGTCTTGATATTTGAAATATCGAAGCCATAGGTTAAGCCGACGCGCGCGAAACTGCGGCGAAGCGGGTAGGACACAAACATCGTGGCGCCGTAGCCGTTGGAGACGTAATTCAGAAGGTTGCTCGAACCGAGGGAATTGTAATACGAGATCAGGTTAGTTCCGGATAGGATGGACGCTTCCCGCGCCTGGTTGTAGTTGAAGCGATTGACGAACACCGTGAAGCCGGCCTGAAGATGCAAATCAAACAAGTAAGGCTCGGTGAAGCCGAACCGCGCCTCGCGAAGGCGTGTCCCCAACTGCGAACTGAGGCTGAGAGTCTCGCCCAGCCCAAAGAAGTTGTTGGTTGAATAGGACGCGCCGATGAAGGTACCGGCAATGCCCGAAACCCCGCCGTTCAATTGAATCGAGTTCTTGCCGCGCTCCCTGACCTTGAGCGTGATGTCCACGGTATTGGTCCGGGTGTCGGTCTTGATGTCGGCGGCGTCTTCAGCCTTTAACGGCTCGAAATATCCCAGCTGATTCAGTTTCAGGATGCTCAACTCCCACAGGCGGTTGTTGAAAATCTGACCCTCGTCGATCAGCAACTCGCGGCGAATCACTCGGTCGCGCGTGGTGGTGTTCCCGGAAAAATCGATGCGGCGCACAAAAAATTGGTTGCCTTCGTCCACCGAGAGCGAAAGGTCAATCTGGTCTGAATTCGGAATCGGTTCGAAGGACGGCTCGACAACGAAATTGATGTAGCCGAAATCGCCGTACAACTTGCGCATGTTCTCGATGCCTTTGCGGAGCTTGGCCGTCGAGAAAACATCGCCTTTCGCCATCTGAAACAAGGGCGTCATGAGAGCTTCCGGCGTTCGGAAGAACTTAACGCCGCTGAAAGTAATGTTGTTCAGATGGTACTTTCTGCCTTCTTCGATGAAGATGGTGATGTCGGCGCGTGTTCCGGGCTTGTTCTCGTGAATGAGAGGCAGGTGGAAGCCTTCGCCGCCGAACTGGCGCATGGTGACCGTGGAGTCGGTCACCTTGGCCGTGAAGTACCCGTGTTCCTGATAAAACACCTGAACGCGCTGCTTGTCCTCTTCCAGCTTGGTGGAATCGTAGGTCTTGGCGAAGAGGTTTTCGAAGAAAATAGAATACGGAATGCCGATGGGGTGCAAGTTCTTCATGGCGCGAATGACATCGGCCCTCGGAAAGACGGTATCCCCCTTGATGGTGATTTCGCCCACCTTGACCTTGGGTCCTTCATCGATTTTGAATGTGACTTCCAGCGATGAAGGCGGGACGCGACGCACCTGCGCATCCACCTTGGCGTATTGGTGTCCGCGCTCGGCTTCCATATCGAGCAGAACGTTCTTGGCGCGCTGGATCTTGTTCGGATCGTATTGCGACTCGACCACCAGACCCACTTTTCTTTCCTTGAAGCGATCCAGAATGTCGGACTCGCTCATCGACTTGTTGCCCGTGTAGCTGATGGATCGGACTACGGGCCGTTCGACGATCACGAAGCGAATGATCCAGCCGGTCTTGCCCGGCTCGCGCTCGATGTGGATATCGTCGAATCGCCCGCTGTTCCATAACGCGATGAAATCCCGATGCAGCGTGTCCTCATCGTACCGGTCGCCTTTTTTGGTGTAGATTAGCGCTTGCAAAGTGTCCTGACGGACGCGCCGTGCGCCGCGGAACTCCACGCTTTCGACAACATTCTCCGGAGGCTGGCCAGGCTGCGTGGTGACCACGTTGGATGGCGGCGGTGGCGGCGTCGGCCGCGCGGGTTCCACCGGCGCGGTCGGGACGGTCTCGAAAGGATTGGGCGGACGTGGGGGCTGACCGGGTTGCTGCTGTTGTTGGGCCGGCTGTTGCTGCGGCTGACCAGGCGATTGCGGCGCTCCCGCTAATGCAGCAACAGTGGAAAAAAAGCCCGTGTAAAGCAGCAGAGATCGCAGGCGTCCAGGCCTGTGAAACATCATCTCAAGAAGGGTTCCTTTCCACTCTGCGCCAACGTTTCGAGACGTCCGCTATCTCAGCTCGGTTTCACGGCACACTGACGGACGAAGCTCTATTCTAGCTGAAACCAGCAGGAACTCGGAATGGGCGCAATGCGCACAGTGGGCCGGTACCGCACAGCAGACCGCCACCCAAACCTGCGTCTTTCCATTAGATCACGGCGGCTTACTGAATGTCAGGGGGCGCGTGGGGATCGGACTGGTCGGCGTTGCTTTGGCCGGAGTAGTAGGAGCGATAATAACTGTACTTACTATACAATTCGCCCTGGCGAGCGCCGTTGACGACGATGCCGAGGACGTTGTTTTGACAAAGCGACTGCATGGCGCGCGTAATGGAATCGACGGTAGTGGCGCCGATCCGGGCAACCAGAATCGTGCCGTGACAAAGCGTGGACAATAGGTTCGCATCGGCGGCCACCAGCAAGGGCGGGCTGTCTAGAATGATCCAATTGAACAGATCGGGCAATCGCTCAAGCATCTTTTTAACTTCCCTGAGGTTTAGCAGCTCGAGCGGGTTCATCACCGGTTCGCCTGCCGTCATAACGTAGAGATTGCTATCGCCGATTCTACGCATCGCTTCGTGTAGCGGAACCTTGCCCTGCAAGTAATCCGCAATACCAGGAGCGCGATCGATTCCGAAGAGATCGTGGATGGTCGGCCGGCGAAAATCGAAGTCGCAGAGCAAAGTGAGATTGCCCGCCAGTTGCGCCTCGGCCAGCGCGAGGTTGGCGGCCACGAAGGACTTGCCCTCTGCCGGAGAGGGGCTGGTGACGATCACGGCGTGGATGGGCTGCATGCTCTGCATGTGATTGATGCGCGTGCGGACGGTTCGAAATTCCTCGCCGGCGGGTTCGAGCGGGCGCGATGCGTCAATGATCAGCCCATTCGGCGAACGAGCGCACGGCACGCTTGGGACCAATGTCAGAAGGTCTTCCGCAAAGTACGCCCCATTGTTCGATGACTGTGGGGCGGCGACCGCGCTTCCGAACGTGGCGAAGGGTTCGGCCAGGCCCGATCGCCGCAAAGCTTCATGTACTCGACTCAAAGATCCTCCCGTTCCTATAGCTTGATGGCGAAGTAGTACACCACCGATCCGGACATGACAAGCACGCCCAGAGCGCAGGCTGCCGACCAGGCCAGCCAAGCCAGCCGCCTGCGGCGTCGCACCACCGACTCATCCTCGATGAGCGAGAGGCTTCCCAAAATCGGCAATTCCGTATGCGCGCGAACATCCCTGAGATTCTTGAGCGTGGCGTCCCGCATTTCGCGCGCTCCCGCCAGACAAAGGCCGGCGATCAGGCCGATCGCGGTTCCCAAGGCGATAATCACCGTTCGTTTGGGTTCGGCGGGGGTCTGGGGAAGGGAGGGCGGATCGAGCTGCTCCAGGCGCTCGCCTTGCTGTCGATTCTCGAGCGCGGTGGACAGCGCGGAGCTGTTCAGATGCCGGTCCAAGTCCTCGTAGTCGCGTTTTGCGAGGTCGCGATCGCGAATCAGCTCATCGTAGTCTTTCATTCCGATCGGCACGCCCTCGATGCGGGCCTGATAGCTCTTGATCGCCGCGTCCAATTGCGCGGCTTGTTTGCGATAGTCCTCCAGTTCCAGATCCTTGGCCTGGAGCAAGCCTTGCGTTCGCTCGATCAGCCCCTCTAATTCGCGCTGTTCGCGAACGAATTGAGGGTTTGCAGGCGCCTGGATGGCTGCGTGAGCCGGTTTGGTGTCGTCCTGCTTCAGAATCGTTTCGCGCTGTTTTTTCGCGGCCGCCAGAAGGCCCGACAGGCGCTGCACGTCCGGATGATTTTCGCGGTAGCGTTGCCGCGACGTTGCCAACTCGTCCTCGTACTGAGAAATCTCGCGATCCTTGCCGGCCAGCGTGTCATTCTTTTGCTGGATGGCGGGTTCCTGAGCATGGGAATCCTTCAACGACGCGAGCTGTTCGCGATAGATCCGGAGTTGGTTCTCACTGAGCAACTTCTCCTGGCCCACCCGATTCAGCGACAGGTTGAGATTGAGCTTCTGGCTCTCGAGCGCCGTCAAATTCTGGTAGTTGTTCTGCTGTTCCTCGGGCAGACGGCCCATATTGCGGGAACGGAACACGCTGAGTCTTTGTTCGATATCGTCCAGTTTCTTCTTGGCCACGTCCCACTGATCCCGCAGAAATTGCGTGGTGGAGACGGTTTCCTGCGAAACCTCGCGAACGTTCTCCTCCAGGAACCGCGCCACTATATCGGTGGTCACTTTCTGGGCCGTGAAGCGATCGCTATATGCGAAGCGGATCTCAAAGGCGGGATATTGCTGTTTTTGGTTCTGCGCCTGATTGAAGCTCAACTGCACCGGAAGAACCTTGATGTCGTGCAGCCTCATGTTGTCGATCACCTCGTCCAGCGGGAGACTCGCGAGCTCCTTCTTGTACAGACCATGCGTGTTGATGATATTGGTCAGCGTGGCGCGATTCAGGATAAGCTGAACCAGCGAGTTCACGCGGCCCTGGAGATCCACGTTCACGTTGGCGGGCACGAAATTTTCCGGCACCTGTGGAGGCACCACGCGAATGGTCGCGGTGGACACGTAGGTGTCGGGCCAGAGGAAGGCCGTCACCACCGATATCACCAGAGCCGCGAAGGCAGGGCCTAATATCCAAGCTTTGTGCCGCCGCAGGATGTCGAGATAATCGTCCAAATCGAGTGCGCGGCGCGCGGAGGGTAACGATCCTTGAGGTTGCATGCTGGTTTTCTTCCGCGTTTCGCTGGACTAGCGGACGATGACGTGATCTCCGTTCTCCAGCAAGATGTTCTGTTCCAGACGCTTGCCGCTGGTGACTTGCTTGTAATTGAAGTAATAGACTTTATTGCCTCTGAGAATGCGGATCTTTTTCGTGTTGGCAAAATCCTTGAAGCCGCCTCCGTGACTTAACGCTTCGAGAACCGTGGTAGGCGTTACCAACGGGAATGCTCCAGGACGGTTCAGCTCTCCGTCCAGGTAAAATTTCTTGCTTCGGACTTCGGTGACGAATACGGTCACGTCCGCGTTGTTGATGTACTTTGCCAGGAGCTCCGTGAGGTGCTTGGTGAGCTGGTCGGGTGTTTGATGCCCGGCTTGCACTTCGCCGATCAGCGGAAGGGTGATCTTTCCGTCGGGCCGAACCGCGACGGGCAAGGTAAAGTCGGGCTCTCGCCACACCTTTATGAAAAGAACATCTTCCGGGCCGATGAGGTACCGGTTAGGATCAACCGCCGCGCCCACACCATCGACGATGATGTTCTCGGGAGGATGAGGACTGTCGGACCTGCTTTGTCCGTCCACCGTCAGGCTGCCGAATGCGATCACTGCCGCGAATGCAGCCTGCGCGGAGAAATGAGCCTTCACGGATGCGCAGTAGCGCCTTCATTGTACAATGTCTCGGTCCGCCTTACGTAATGGTTCGAAACTATGAAATATTTTCTCGCGAAGACCGACCCTGAAACCTACTCCGTCGATCAATTGGAAAAGGAGAAGAAGACCGTGTGGGACGGCGTCCGGAACCCACAGGCCGTGCGCGCGATCCGGGACATGGCTCCCGGCGACAAGGTGTTCATCTATCACAGCGGCGGGCTGGCCGCGGTGGTGGGACTGGCGCGCGTCGGCTCCGAACCGAGAACGGATCCCAAGAATCCGAAATTAGCGGTGGTCGACTTCGAGTTCGTCGGCAGGCTGGAGCCGCCGGTTACGCTGGCCGAAATCAAAGCGTCGAAGCTGTTCGACGATTGGGCGCTGGTCCGGCAAGGCCGCCTGTCAACCATGGCCGCTCCGGAGAAATTTGCCGCCTGGATGCGAAAGAAGTTTCCGAAGGCCGGGATCTGATCGGCGGCTAGACCAAAGCCGGCTCAGTCACTTCGCTCGCGGTGAAATACGCGCAATCCGGATGGTGGAACACCAGGGCGCTGACGCTCGCCTCCGGCTCCATCATCATACCCTCGGTCAACTCGACGCCGATCTCCTCGGGATGCAGCAGCTTCCACATTCCCTGCTGATCGTCCAGGTTGGGACAGGCCGGATAACCGAAGCTGTAGCGCTTCCCGCGATAACGCGATGTAAACCGCTCCTGCATCGTCATCGTGGGGGGATCGGGAAAACCCCAGTCTTCGCGAATGCGCCGATGCAGCCATTCCGCGCAACCCTCGGCGCTTTCAATGGCGAGCGCCTGAAGCGCGTGGGCCTTGAAAAATTCCCCGGCTTGTTTGGCCCGCTCGGATTCCTCGCGAACTCGATCACCCGCGGTGACCACGAATAGCGCCAGGTGATCGCGCCGGCCCTCCTCGGCGTCTAGGACATAATCGCTCAGGCACAGGCCATCCGCGCGGGGCTGCCGGCCGAACTGGAACGTGTGGATCGGGCTTTGGACGCCGGGCGCGAACAAGCGCACCGCGGTGCCGTCGCGTTCGGCTTCGAAGAACTGCCACACTGCCTTCACCTTCATGTATCGCGCCGCTTCCGCCTTCACCTCTTCGACTTCGTGATATAGCTTGAGCGCCTTGGCGTCGCGCTCGGCCAGCAGTTTTTCGAAATTGCCCTTGAATCCGAGATGCCGACCGTACAGCATGTACGGATTAATGTAGCTCCAGATCTCGGGCAGATTCGGCACTTCGCGAACCTTGCGATCAAGATAAGGCGCGGCCGGGATGGGGATGTCGGCCCGAACCTTGGAACTGCGGACTTCCCCCTTCGGCGCGGGCGGCGCGACGGCCTCGACAACGTTTCCACCATCTTCGGAAAAAATGTGCGACGCCAGCACCTGTTCGCGCGTGGCCGGGTCCATGATCTCGTTCAGGATGCGCAGGCCGGTCATGGCGTCCTTGGCGTAAAACGTGGGCGCGGCATAGCTGGGCCCGATCTTCGTTTTAGTGAATTTCTCCGAAAGCGCGGCGCCGCCTACCAGCAGCGGAACGCCCACGCCGTGATCCTTCAAGTCTCCGCCGGTCACTACCATTTGATGCGCGCTCTTCACCAGCAAGCCCGACAGGCCGATGGCATCCGGCTGGTGCTCCTGGCAGGCTTTGATCAAATCCTCCGGTGGAACCTTGATCCCGAGGTTGACCACCTGGTAACCGTTATTGCTCAGGATGATCTCCACCAGATTTTTGCCGATGTCATGCACGTCGCCTTTCACCGTGGCGAGCACGATCTTGCCGCGCGCCGCGGTGTCCGCTTTCTCCATGAACTGCTCCAGGTGGCTCACGCCGGCCTTCATGGCCTCGGCCGATTGCAGCACTTCGGCGACGATCAGTTCGTTGTTGTTAAACAGCCGCCCCACCTCGGACATTCCCGCCATCAGCGGGCCGTTTATGATCGCCAGCGGCTCCACGCCCTCGGCGCGTTTGCGGTCCAGGTCAGCGGTCAGCCCGTCCTTGGTGCCCTCGATGATGTAGTTGGCCAGGCGCTCGTCGAGGGGCAGATCGGCGGCTTTCTTCTTCTCCCGATGGCCGGTTTTCCGAAAGTGATCCGTAATGGCGGCGATATGAAACTGATTGATCGCGGCCTTCAATTCGCGGGATTGCGCGCGCCAATCTTCCGGAGCGGTTTTCAACTCCTCGGCGCGGGGATGGTCGGCGGGGACATCGGCCGGCGGCGTATTGAAAAGCAGGCTCTCCGCCAGGCGGCGTTCCTCCACCGGAATGGAAGCGAAGCGCTCCAGCTTTTCCGCATTTACGATCGCCAGATCGAGTCCGGCCTTGGTGCAGTAATACAAGAAGACTGAGTTCACCACTTCGCGAGCCGCGGGCGGCAGCCCGAAGGAAATGTTGGAAACGCCCAGTATCGTCTTGACGAACGGGATGGCGGCTTTGATCAGACGAACGGCTTCGATGGTCTCCACCGCGCCGCCGATATAGTTTTCGTCTCCCGTGGCGCAAGGGAAAACCAGAGGATCGATGATGACATCCTCCGGGGCGATTCCGTATTTCTCGGTGAGCAATCGCACCGAACGCTCGGCCACGGCCAGCTTGCGTTCTCGCGTGAAGGCCTGCGCCTGGAGTTTATCCTCGTCAATAGTCCCCACCACCAGCGCCGCGCCATACGCCTTCGCCAGCGGACAGATTTTTTCGAACTTCTCTTCGCCATCCTCGAGATTGATCGAATTAATGATCGACTTGCCCTGGCAATACGTCAGCGCCAGCTCCACCGATTTCGGATCGGTGGTGTCGATCATGATCGGCGCCTTGATTTTGCGGATCAATTTGGCGTAGAACGGCGGAATATCGAGGATCTCATCGCGATCGCTGGATTGCAGGCACACGTCGATCACGTGCGCGCCGTTGCGAATCTGCCAGCGCGCGATCTCCGTCGCTTCCTCCCACTTTTCCTCCGCGATCAGATTCTTGAACAGCCGCGACCCGATCACGTTGGTGCGCTCGCCGACGATCAGCGGACGGTTGCTTTCCTCCGCCTCCACCAGTTCTTTATTGGAGTAATAGGCTCGGTGGAAGGCAGGCTTGAGTACGCGCGGCCGCTTGCCGGACGCCATCCTGGCGATCGCCCGAATGTGCTCCGGCGTTGTACCGCAGCATCCGCCTACAATATTCAGCCAACCGTGATCGATGAATTTTTCGAGCTGCGCCGCCAGCGACTCGGGCGTCTCTCCGAATTTGCCTTCCGCGTTCGGCAGGCCCGCGTTTGGATAACACGAAATGCGGAATGAAGAGATCTCGTGCAAGCTGCGTATGTGGTCGGTCATCAGATCCGGACCGGTGGCGCAATTCATTCCGATCGCCAAAAGGTCATTGTTGGCGACGGAAGCGTACAGCGCATCGATCGGCTGTCCGCCCAGCATGGTTCCGTTCCGCTCGATGGTCACCGAAGCGATCACGGGAATGTGCAGGCCCAGATCACGTCGCAAGTTCTGCACCGCCAGCAGGCCGGCTTTCAGGCTGCCGGTATCGAAAGCAGTCTCGATCAGCAGCAGATCGGCGCCGCCTTCCACCAGCGCCTTCGCTTGCTGGTAAAAGGCACCCAGCATTTGCGCGAAGGTGGTAGTGGCGGTTATGTTCAGGTCTTTGGTGGTGGGCCCCATCGACCCCGCCACGAAGCGCGGCCGCGCCGCCGTCGACAGCTCGTCAGCCGCTGCTCGGGCGATTCTGGCCGCCGCATAGTTCAATTCGTAGGCGCGATCTTGGAGTTGGAATTCCGCCAGAACGATGCCCGTGCCCCCGAAGGTATCGGTCTCGATAATGTCGGCGCCCGCTTCGAGATACGCGCGATGGATGTCCCCGATGACGTCAGGCCGCGTAACTACCAGGATCTCAGGGCAATTCTCACGCCCAAGATAATCCGTCTCGATCGAGAGCGGCGCCTGGTGGATCATCGTGCCCATCGCGCCATCCAGAACCAGAATGCGGCTCTCGAGCGCTCCAATCAGAGTCTGATAGCGGGAGGACATCGGCTTTTGCAACAGGAACCTGATTCTAGTTTAGCCGGAGGAGCTAAACGGTTGCAGAAGCGTTGGTAATCGACTGTATGGCTGTTTCGTTGAAGCTATAGCCGAAGCCGCGCACCGCCCGAATGAAGGACGGATTTGCAGGGTCCAGCTCGATCTTTTGCCGCAAGCGCAGAATGTAGACGTCGACCGTTCGATCCGTTACCGCCCGGTCGTGGCCCCACACCGAATCGAGCAGTTGCTCGCGGCTATAAACAACGCCGGGGCGACTCATCAGAAACTCCAGCAGGCGAAACTCGGTGGCGGTGAGCGCGATCTCGCTTCCCCGCAGCAGCACGCGGCAGGAAGCGCGGTCTAGCTCCAGTACGCCCGCTCGGATCGTGCGCGCAGGCGTGGACTGCGTGCGGAACTGGTTCTTAATCCGGGCGATCAATTCCCGGATGAAGAACGGCTTGACGATGTAGTCGTTCGCACCCAGTTCCAATCCCAGAATGCGATCCGTTTCCGAAACCCGGGCCGTGAGAAAGATGATTGGAACGCTACCGAGCTCGGAGTGGTTCCGAAGGCCTTTGCAAATATCGAGTCCGTCCGAATCCGGCAGCATGATATCGAGAATAATAAGATCCGGCCGCTCGCGGCGGCACAGTTCAATCGCGCCCCGGCCGGTCTGCGATCCCGCGACCTCAAATCCTTCCTTTTCCAGGTTGTACTTCACCAGGGCGAACAGGTCGGCGTCGTCCTCGATCAGAACAATTTTCTTCATGAGCCTTTCCTTTTGAAGGTACCGCGATTTCGATTACAAAAGGATTACAGAGCCGTGAAAGCTGGCTGACAATCCGGCTTAAAGGTTATGAATTACAGCATCGGTGAACTCATGGGTGGTAGCAGCGCCTCCGACGTCGGGCGTTAGCTGCTGCCTGGCGGCGTAGACACGCTCGATGGCGGACCTGAGCCGCGTCGCAGCCGCTTGCTCTCCTAAGTGGATCAACATGAGAGCCGCAGACAGCATTAATGCCGTGGGGTTCGCGACGCCTTTACCGGCGATATCCGGCGCGCTCCCATGTACCGCCTCAAAAACCGCGATGTGGTCGCCCATATTGGCTCCCGGAACCACCCCCAAACCGCCTACCAAGCCGGCGGCGAGATCCGAGACGATGTCGCCGTACAGGTTCGGAAGTAGCAGAAGGTCGAACGTTTCCGGTCGAATCACAAGCTGCATGGAAGCGTTGTCCACGATCAGCTCCTTGTATTCGATGGCCGGAAAGCGCTGGGCCACTTCGCGGCAGCATTTCAGGAACAGGCCGTCGGCGAGTTTCATGATGTTGGCTTTGTGAATCGCGGTCACTTTTTTGCGGCCGTACTTGCGCGCGAAATCGAACGCGTACTCGGCGATTCGTATGGATGCCGTGCGCGTAATTACCTTCAGGCTGGTGACCACGTCCTTGACTACCTCATGTTCGAGGCCCGAGTACAAATCCTCGGTGTTCTCACGAAAGATGACCATGTCGATCCGGACGTCGTCGAACCGCGTCCTCAGACCCGGCAGCGAATGCACCGGGCGAACGTTAGCATACAGGTCGAAGTGCTTGCGTAACGCCACGTTGACGCTCGGAAATCCGCCTCCGATCGGCGTGGTCACCGGACCTTTCAAGCCGACGTGCGTCCTGTCGAGCGACTCAATCACGTGCGGCGGCAGAACCTGTCCCGACTTGGTGATGATGCTGGCGTTGAGATCCGCTCTCTGCCAATCGATGGAAACGCCGGTTGCATTGACCGCGCGCACCGTTGCATCGGCCACTTCTGGACCGATGCCATCGCCTGGAATTAACGTTACCGGATAGGACACGTTTACCATTGTAGGTAATGGTCGCAATCAAACGGGCACTCATTAGCGTTACCGACAAGAGCGGAATTGTGGACTTCGCGCGGGGTCTTCGAGATCTGGGCGTCGAGCTTGTATCGACAGGCGGCACCGCGCGCGCGATCCAGGAAGCCGGAATTCCGGTACGCGAGGTTTCCGAGCTGACGGGCTTCCCCGAAATGCTGGACGGGCGCCTGAAAACCATCAACCCCCGCATCGCGGGCGGGATTCTCGCCATCCGCGCGAACCCCGAACACATGCATGCTCTGGCCGAGCACGGCATCGGAACCATTGAGATGGTGGTGGTGAATCTGTACGCCTTCGAGAAAGTTGCCGCCAAGGAGGGCGTCGGCATGGCGGAGCTGATCGAGAACATCGACATCGGCGGCCCCACGCTGATCCGCGCAGCCGCGAAGAATTATCAGGACGTCGCGGTGGTGGTTTCCCCGGACGATTATCCCGCCATTCTTCAGGAACTGCACCAGTGTCAAGGTCAGCTCTCCGAACCAACGCTATGGCGATTGGCGCAGCGAGCTTTTGCGTTGACTGCCGCTTACGACCGTGCCATCAGCACTCGGCTGGCTTCCACCGGCGACGCGGATCAATCCGGCCTTCCCGCGTTTCTCGACATTCGAGCTCCGCGAGCGCTGGACTTGCGCTACGGCGAAAATCCGCATCAGAAAGCGGCGCTGTACTCCAAGCGTCAGGGCGGAATCGCCGCCGCCGAACAGTTGCAGGGCAAGGAACTTTCGTACAACAATCTCGTCGATCTAGATGCTGCCTGGCAATTGATCCAGGAGTTCGATCAGCCCGCGGCCGCGATCATCAAACACACCAATCCCTGCGGGTGCGCGGAGTCGTCGACGGTCGTCGAAGCTTACAAGCGCGCGCTGGAAGCGGATCCGATTTCGGCGTTCGGTGGCGTGCTGGCCTTCAACCGCGCGTTGGACGAAGAAGCGGCGCGCGAAGTCGCGAAGCTGTTCGTGGAAGCCATCGCCGCGCCGGATTACGATCCGGGCGCACGCACCGCGCTCGCGTCCAAGAAGAACCTCAGGCTGCTCCGGGTCGAGCCGGCGCCGTCGGACGAGCCGGTGCTGAAATCGATCAGCGGCGGATATCTGGTGCAGACCGCGGATGCGCATCGATTGGAGCGGTCGGAGTGCCAGGTGAAGACCGAGCGCGCCCCCAGCGAAGAAGAATGGCGCGCCCTGGAATTTGGCTGGAAGGTATGCAAGCACGTGAAGTCGAACGCGATCGTATACGCGCGCGCCGGCCAGTCCGTCAGCGTGGGCGCTGGGCAAATGAGCCGGGTGGATTCGGTCAAAGTCGGCGCAATGAAGGCCGTGCTGCCATTAGCGGGAACCGTGCTCGCTTCCGATGCTTTTTTTCCTTTTGCGGACGGCATCGAAGAAGCCGCGAAGCACGGAATCACGGCGGTGATTCAGCCCGGCGGGTCGGTACGCGACGATGAAGTGGTGGCCGCCGCCAATAAACTCGGGCTGGCGATGGTGTTCACTGGCGTGCGGCACTTCCGGCATTAATTTCATGGAGCGCCCACCAGCACATACGATTCCGGCCAACATAAGATTATTGTGTCTTGTGGCGCTGCTCACTCCCACCGTTCTTATCGCTTGGTTTCTAATCGACTGTAATCGCGAAATGCGGGTCCGAATCGTTGGCAATCCTGACGGCGTGACGATGGCGCTGGACCAAGAAGGTCTTCAAATGCTTTACGGTTCTCACGCGAGGGTGCCCGACCTTGAGGATGGGCTTCAGATTTTAGACGGATCGCCTAAAGCAATGGCTAAGCTGAACTCTAGTCACGTGGTGGTTCTCCCTAAGGCCACTCGGCTGGAGAGCTTGGACGAGAACGTAATGTGCAAGAACGATCAACTGTCGACACGTGACGCCAGAACAAGGGACAGAGGGTTGGCATTGCATGGCCCGGTCGAGTTGGAGAAAGTACGGGTCGTCAGCGGTCCCCGAATGGGGCTCGAAGGATGGGTTCATGACTACGGACTGAAGCGAGCCGTCGCAATGCCCTGAAGGGTTAAAATAAAGGCGAGTCCTCTTTAATATGATTCCGGCTAACGAATACGTCGAAATCCGAAACGATGGCTACTACGTCGCCGGGACGCGCATTGGCCTTGACGTTGTGGCGTTCGCTTTTCGGAATGGCCGATCCGCCGAGGCGATTTTCGACGCGTACCCCGGTATTGGATCGTTGGCGAAAGTCTACGGCTCGATCACGTTCATCCTAGAGCATCCGATCGAGTTGGAAGCCTACCTAAGAGACCAGGAGCGCATTTTCGAGGAGTTCAAGGCTCAGCACGCTATGTCGCCGGACATGATCGAACGGTTTGAGCGGGCCAAGAACGAACGTTCCGCTAACCTCGCTTGAAGATCGCCTTTCAAGCTGACGCCGATCTTGATCCTGACATCGGAAGAGGGTTACGGCGCAGGGAGTCCGCCATCGATTTTCGCGGCGCAGCCAGCGTAATTCCTGACGGTGCCTCAGACCTGGTCGTACTGCATATTGCCGCTCAAGCCGGACGGGTTCTTGTTACCCGCGACCTACGAACAATGCGGGTTCACTTCCAAGATTTCGTGGCGATCAGCGAATCACCCGGCGTTCTGCTGGTGCCGTCATTTCGGTCCATCGGATCAACGATCGAGAGCCTCTTGATCGTTTGGCTGACGTGGTCGCGGGACGACTTGCGCAATCAGATGTGGTGGCTCCCTTGACGCCCAACTCTTGTCTACGAACTAGTTGAGCACTTTCAGCTCGCTCGCTTGCGCGTGGTAGAACTCCCGCACCCGGCGACCCGCGGCCGCGCCGATCACCTTCGCCAGTTCCTCCGCCGACGCCTCGCGCACCCGCTCCAGGCTTCCGAATTCCCGCAATAGCTTGGCGATCGTCTTGCTCCCGACCCCCTCGATCTGCTCCAGCTCCGAGGTCAGCCGCGCGGCATTTCTCCGCGTCCTATGGAACGTTACGGCGAACCGGTGCGCCTCGTCGCGAACCATCTGGATCAGGTGCAGGACCGGAGAATAATGGTCCAGGACGATCGGCTCATTCTCCTGGCCGTAAACATAGATGATCTCCTCGCGCTTGGCGATCGATGCCAGCGGTTGGTTGATCACTCCGATCGCTTCGAGAGCCTGCGCCGCTGCATGTAGCTGCCCGAGACCGCCGTCCACCAGAATCAAGGTTGGAAAAGCCTTCTTTTCCTCCGTCAGCCGGGAGTACCGTCGCGTGATCACCTCGCGCATGGAAGCGAAATCGTCATTGCCCACCACGGTCCGAATGATGAATTTCCGATAGTCGGACTTCTTCATCCGCCCGTCTTCCCACACCACCATGCTCGCCACCTTGTCGGTTCCCTGAATGTGCGAGATATCGAAACACTCGATCCGTTTGGGCGTGTCCGGCAATCCCAGCACATCCTGCAGCGATTCCTGGATCGCCTTCGACGACGGCTTCATGACGCGGAACCGCTGGTGAAACGCGTGCTTCGCATTGGTCTCCACCAAGTCGAGCAGCGCCTTCTTTTGCCCGCGCTGCGGCGTGTGAATTTCCACTTTGTGGCCGCGCTTTTCGCTTAACAATTCTTCGAGCGCCTCCCGGTCCTCGAAATCCACCGGCACGTGGATGCGGCTGGGGATATATGGCTGGTCGAGATAGATTTGTTTCAACAGTGAAGAAAAGAACTCCGATGGCTGGAAATCGAACAGATCTTCCCAGAAATATTCGCGCCGATCGACGATGCGCCCGTTGCGCAGGTGGAACAGATTGGCGGCCACCAGAGGCGGCTCGGCATAGTAGGCCAGGATATCGATGTTTTCGCCCTCGGCCGCCGCGATCTTCTGTTTCTCTTCCATCTCTTCCACGGTAGCGATGAGATCGCGCTGCGCCGCCGCTTCCTCGAAACGCATATCGTTCGAAGCCTGCTGCATCCGGGCGCGCAGGTCTCTCGCCAGATCCTTGAGACGCCCTTCCAGGAACAAACGCACGTCGCGGACGGCCGCCGTGTACTCCGCTTCGGTGGTCAATCCTTCCACGCACGGGCCGAGACATCGATGGATGTGGAATTCCAGACAGGGATGCGTGTGAAAGCGCGTGAGATCCACTTTGCACGAAGGAATTTTGAAGTGCCGATGAATAAAACTAACCAACCGGTGCGCAAGATTGCCCGGAAAATAGGGACCGAAATAGCTGGAACCATCCTTGATCAGGCGCCGCGTGACATACACGCGTGGATATTTTTCGTGGGTCAGTTTGATGTATGGAAACGTCTTGTCATCCCGCAACAGGATGTTGAAGCGCGGCTTCCATTGCTTGATCAGGTTGTTCTCGAGCGCCAGCGCTTCCTTGTTGTTGTCAACCAGGATGTACTCGATATCGCGGGCGTCGGAAATCAGCGTCCCCGTCTTGACATCCGCAAGGCGCTCGTCGGAAAAATAGCTGCGCACTCGGGCGCGAAGATTCTTGGCCTTGCCGACGTAGATGACGTCGCCGTGCTGGTCCTTGTACAGGTACACTCCCGGCAGTAGAGGCAACTGTGCCGCTTTGTCTCGGAGTTCCATGGGAGCTACTTCTATTGTCGCAGGGCGCCGCGAGAATGACGTATGATCTCAGCCATGGTTGTCAGTTCAGAGTCCGTGCACATTCCCGCGGGCCCGAAGCCGATGAGCATGTTCGTCGCAATGCCGCAAGCGTCCGGAACATATCCGGGCATTCTGTGCTACTCCGATATCTTCCAGCTCACCGGTCCCATGCTGAGAGCCTGTACGCGGCTGGCGGGCTATGGCTTCGTAATCGCCGCGCCCGAAATCTATCATCGCGTCGAGCCCGCCGGCGCCGCGATTCCATTTGACGATGCGGGCAGAACTCGCGGTTTGGAGAACGCCCGCCGCACCCCCGTGGCTCACTTCGATGAGGATCGCCGCGCGGCGCTTCAATATCTGGCCGCGCATCCTAAAGTGGCGGAGGGGAAGCTGGGCGCAATGGGCTTCTGCATCGGCGGACACCTGGCCTTTCGCGCGGCATTCGAATCGACCGTGTTGGCCACGGCTTGCTTCTACGGAACGGGGATTCACGATGGATCGCTCGGGCTGGACGACGACGCCGGGTCGCTCGGCCGCGCCGCCGAGATCCGCGGAAAGTTGCTCATGATTTGGGGCGCACAGGATCCGCACGTACCCACGGAGGGTCGCGCCGAGATCGACAACAAACTCCGCGAAGCCCAGGTGGACTACGCCTTTAAGCTCTATCCCGCGGAGCACGCCTTCACGCGCGACGAGGGCCCTCGCTACGATCCGGAAGCCACGGATCAGGCTTTCGGCGACATGATCGCCTTGTTTCGTAACGCGTTTCGTAACGTTTTGGCGCGCTAGATATACTGAAATGGTGGTGGGACGAAGCTGGATGGTATTGGCCCCGCTGGCCTGTGCGTTATGGGCGCAGAGCGACAAAACTTCGCAGAAGGCGAACAGCGCTCCCAATGCGCAGGAGCAGGAGCCTCCCGAGGAAGACGAAAGTCTCAAGCCGAAGGAGTACGCCTTCAATCCGCTGGAAGCCGAACACGATCTCAAAGTCGGCCTTTATTACTACAAGAAAGGAAACTACGCGGCTGCCATGGCCCGGTTTCGCGAGGCCACCCGCTGGAATCCGAGCTATGCGGAAGCGTTTCTGCATCTTGGGGAGACCGAAGAAAAACTCAAAGACAAAGCGAAGGCGCACGATGCTTACGCCAAGTATCTGGAACTCGCCCCGGACGCAAAAGACGCCGAGGCCGTCAAAAAGAAACTAGCCGGCAAGCGGTAATCGCTTCCGCCTTCTTCCCTTCTGCTCATTGTCCATTACGGCCAGCACTTTGTTCACGCCGGTCTCCCAGTCTGGAAACAAGTCGATATATTGGAGTTGTTTTGAGATCCGGTTCGGAACCAGACAGTCCTCCAGCCGGAGGGGAACGAGGAAGATTTCGTCCAACGGAATCCTGGCGGCGCAGGTAAGCGCGTAGCGCAATTCGCTATGAAACGATCCGCGTTTGGTGGTGGAACGCCCGGAGAAGCAGGCGACGAAGAAGTCCGAAGTTTCGATCGCGGTTTCGATCGCCCTCGGCCAGTTTTGGCCCGGCATCAGCTTCTTTTTGTCGAGCCACGGACGCAGACCCCGCTGCTCGAAAACGTCGTAGAGTCTTTCGACGGAATCGAGGTCTTCCTCCACGTACGCTATGAACACGCGCGGCTTGGTCTGCGCGACGAACCGAAAGCCCTGCTCGTGGCCGGGCAGGAAAGTGCCCAGCCCATCGATCTCAACAGCCAGCCCATTCTCCAGAGCTTCGCGGAGTATGCGGGCGACTTGATTCGCTCCAGCGGGTTTGGGCTGCGGATTTTTCATCGGGCGGCCTTCTTCGATGCCTTGTCCCGCGAAACGCCCGCGAGCGCATCCTCGAACTGGAAATCGCGGCCCTTTCCTGCTCGAAAGCTTCCCAAACCGGGAATCGACGCCGCCTCGCCTTTACGCAGCCGTTTCAAGATCTCGGACACAATCCGGTCCAGTTGATCCGCCGCCGCAGCCGCGGAGATGTGGGACTCCTTAGCCAGCCGACGGGCGATCTGCTCTTTCTTCATTCGAGGAATAGCATATGCCCTAAAACTGAGATTCCGCACTGGCCTCGGCTCGCCGCTCGCTCAAAGGTATATATTTTTCAGTAGCATAGACGTAATATACAAGCTGTCCCCAGGGCGTGACTCTATTAGAAATGAAGCCATTTTAATAGGCTCTTAAGCCCAAGTTCATGTCGGGCTGAAATGATAGGAGTCAGAAGTTAAGCACTAGCTTCTAAATTTAAGGAGATCTCTAATGAAGAAATTGATGAGTCTGATGCTCGGTCTGGCGCTGCTGACGGGTGCGACCGCTGTGGTGTTTGGTCAAACCACCACCTCCACCACCAAGACCAAGAAGGCCAAGAAGGCCAAGAAGACCGACACGACCGCCACCACAAAGTAACTGATCGAGCTTCAATCGATCGAAGATTCGTCGCGCATGCGTCCCCTGTTTGGGGCGGCTCATGCGCGACAAGTTTTTTGCGGGTGGCATGATCTAAGCTGTTTATTGGGTGCCCGGCCTCCGCGACCAGCAGATCCATCTCCTCACGCAAGCCGACCTCGACGTTTTGGTGGTGGGCGGCGGGATTAACGGCGCCGGGGTCATCCGCGACCTCGCCCTGCGCGCTCAGCATGCCCGGCAGCCGCTTCGAATCGGCTTGGTGGAGCAAGGCCACTTTGGTTCCGGAACCAGCGGCAGGAATTCTCAACTGATTCATGGCGGCCTCCGCTATCTGAAGTATCTCCAGTTCCAGTTGGTTCGCGAGTCTCTGCGCGAACGCACCATCCTGCTGAAGATTGCTCCTCAATTCGTCGAGCCGTTGGCGTTTCTTCTTCCCATGTACGGCGTCAAGTCGCGCGTGGTTTACGGAATCGGCCTGAGGTTGTACGATGAACTGGCCGGCACGCACCGCATCGCTCGTCATAAGATGCTCTCCGCCGGGCAAGCCGCTCAACTGGAGCCGGAACTCGAGCGCGCGAGCCTTAGCGCCGCCGCGATCTTTTGGGATGCCCGCGTCCACTCGGGGAGGTTCGTGGTCGAAAACGTCTTGGATGCGATCGCCAATGGCGCGCTGGCGTCCAACTATGTGAAAGCCGAGTCCTGGGTGCGCGACGGCGACGGGCTCTGGCGCGTCGAATGCCGCGACGCACTCGGCCAAGATCGATTCCAACTGAGGGCCCGCAAGCTGGTTGATGCGCGAGGCGCCTGGATCGGCGGAGAGACTCTGCGGCTGGTCCGCGGCTCCCACATCGTGATCCCTCGATTGAATGCCGGCGATCACGCCATCGCGCATTTCGAGCCCAGCGGCCGCATCGTGTTTCTTATTCCGTGGGGCAGCCGCAATCAGCTCACTTTGGTGGGAACGACGGATGTGGATCACGCCGATTCGCCGGATCGAGTTCACATTGCGCCCGCCGAGCGCGACTATCTTATTGGAGTTGTACGCAAGCTGTTTCCCTCCCACGCCGACGTTACGCCGGTTTCGACGTTCAGTTCCGTGCGCCCTTTGCTGCGGGAAGGTTCGGGATCGGCCATGAGCACGACGCGCGAGCACCGCATCTGGAATTCGCCCGATGGGATTTTGCACATCGCCGGCGGTAAGTACACCACCTACCGGCTGATGAGCGAACAAGCCGCAGATCTGGTGTCGAGAGAAGTGGCCCCGCCTCTAGTCGCGATACACCCCACCTCGGATACGCCGTTTCCGTGCGTCGAGCGGGACATCGGCGATGCCATGGAGCAGCGTCTGTGGGACTATCTGTTCGTTTCGACGTCACTGGGTTACGAGCGTAGCTGGGATGCGGGCTCGCTGGCGCCGCTTGCCGAGGAACTCGGTCGGAAGCTCGGCTGGAGCGACGCTCGCATTCGCCAAGAAGCCGAGGACACAGCACTCAGCGCTTGCTCGTCTTCATGACTGCGCCGAGATCCTCATACTGGTCCGTGGCGACAAAATTGACGCCGGCGGCCAGCGCCGCTTTCCAACGGGCGAGCACGGCAGTGCGCGAACCGAAGTTGTAGCCATCGTCCCAACCCTGATCCTCGGCCGGCTCGAAGCCGTCCAGTGTATAAAAGCGAATCCAGTATCCCAGGCGATGCGCATGCGCTACCAGCGCGCGCAAGCGGCGATTATCGGCGCCGGTCCAATCGCCCGCCTGCTTTTGGCCGCCCTCTTCGACCACAAACCATGAGTTATTCCACCAGCGCCGATAGTTAGTGGGCGGGGCGGAGATCAACTTCTCCGGCGGCATGGTCGCCGCCAGGTGGATGCGCTCCTCGCGCGATGCGGCATCAATCGGATTGCCGTGGGCGGAGCCGAACAGACGGAGTTTCGCTCCAACGGGAACCTGGTTAAAAAACACTTCTTCCTGCTCGTCGGAGTCCTCGGTGATCACGAGGATCGGCTTCGGCTCGAATGGCGACAGCCGGTTCGGATCGGCGGTCTTGACGGCGGTTGTGATCCAACTTTCGTATTCGCCCAGCAAATCCCAAACCGCGTGGAGCAGCGGCGCATCGGTCATCTTGAAATCGAAATGCAGGACGATCAATGGCCAGCGGCTGCGATCATTGTCTTTGAACGCTTTCTCGACGATGGGGCGTATGCGCTCAAAGAAATAGTCGCGCAGCAACGGCTCGGAACCGCTAGTTTCCCGCTTGTGCGATAGAACGACGCGGCCTTGAAACCACGCGAGATCCTGCTCGATGCTAACTGGAAATCCGGATTTCAGAGCTCGGTCGATGCGATCAGCCCAGCGCCCTTCGTAGGGGTAACAGTTATGAGCATCCAGGATCGGACGATTGTGATTGAGAAAGTCGAGTGAGGGCGTCTGCGCCATCGCCGGCACAATGGTCGCCAGAAGAATCGCGCCAAGTTTCACAAGTCTCTCAAGATTAGCGCGATCGTTCACTTCCAGACAAAAAAAGACCCGCCCCGAAGGGCGGGCCCGATTTACGTGCTGTTGAAAACGGATCGCCACTGCGCCAGAGGCGCCCTGGCCGCCCCGCGAGGGGCTTAGTAGTCCATGTCCGGTCCGTGCGGACCGCCGCCGGGCGCCGGAGCCGACTTCTTCTCCGGAATCTCGGCGATCATCGCTTCGGTGGTCAACATGAGCGCCGCGATCGACGAAGCGTTCTGCAAAGCCGAGCGCGTCACCTTGGTTGGATCGATAACGCCCGACTTCACCAGGTCCTCGTATTCGGCCGTGGCGGCGTTGAAACCGTAGTGCGGATCGTTGTGGTGACGGATCTTCTCGATGATGATCGCGCCCTCGTAACCGGCGTTGCCGACGATCTGGCGCACCGGCTCCTCGCAAGCCCGTTTCACGATGTCCACGCCGATCTGTTCGTCGCCGTTCACCTTGAGACCTTCGAGAGCCTTCACCGCGCGCAGCAGAGCTACGCCGCCGCCGGGAACGATGCCTTCCTCGACAGCCGCGCGAGTTGCGTGCAGCGCGTCTTCCACCCGAGCCTTCTTCTCTTTCATCTCGGTCTCGGTGGCCGCGCCGACCTTGATCACCGCCACGCCGCCGGCCAGCTTGGCCAGCCGCTCTTGCAGCTTCTCGCGATCATAATCGCTGGTGGTCTCTTCGATCTGAGCGCGCAATTGCTTGATGCGGCCTTCGATGTTCTTCTGCGTGCCGCCGCCGTCCACGATGGTGGTGTTGTCCTTGTCCACCGTGACGCGCTTGGCGCGGCCGAGATCATCCAGACGAACGCCTTCCAGCTTAATGCCGGTTTCGTCCATGATGGCCTTGCCGCCGGTCAGAATCCCGATATCCTCGAGCATCGCTTTGCGGCGATCCCCGAAGCCCGGCGCCTTCACGGCGCAAGCGTTCAACGTTCCGCGCAGCTTGTTGACCACCAGAGTGGCCAGCGCTTCGCCTTCCACTTCCTCGGCGATCACCAGCAACGGCTTGCCCGCGCGCGCGATCTGTTCGAGCAGCGGCAGAAGATCCTTCATGTTGCTGATCTTCTTTTCGTGGATCAAAATGTACGGATCTTCCAGAACGCACTCCATGCGGTCCGGATCGCTGATGAAATAGGGCGACAGATAGCCGCGGTCGAATTGCATTCCATCCACGGTCTGCAGCTCGGTGGTCATGGTGCGGGATTCCTCCACCGTGATGACGCCGTCTTTGCCCACTTTCTTCATCGCGTTAGCGATGGTGTTGCCGATTTCGGTGTCGCCGTTGGCGGAAATCGTGCCCACTTGAGCGATCATATCGCCGGAAACCGGCTTCGACAGCTTCTTCACATCCTCGACGATCGCTTCGACGGCCTTCTCGACGCCGCGCTTCAGCGCCATCGGATTCGCACCCGCCGCAACTGCCTTTACGCCTTCGCGGAAAATCGCCTGGGCCAGGATGGTGGCGGTGGTGGTTCCGTCGCCCGCCGTATCGGAGGTCTTGGAAGCAACCTCGCGGACCATCTGCGCGCCCATGTTCTCGAGCGGGTCCTTCAGTTCCACTTCCTTGGCCACGGTGACGCCGTCTTTAGTAATGGTGGGGCCGCCGAATTTTTTCTCCAGTACCACATTGCGGCCGCGGGGTCCGAGCGTTACCTTTACCGCATCCGCCAACTGGTTTACGCCGCGCAGGATCGCCTGGCGGGAATTCTCGCTATAAACAATTTGTTTTGCTGGCATGAAATCTTCTTCTCCTTATCGAAACTTTCGCGCCTTAAGCGACCTTCGCGGTCTTGGCGGCGCTGTCCACAATTCCAAGCACTTCATCTTCGCGCATGATCAGGTATTCTTCGCCATCCAGCCTGATCTCGCTGCCCGAGTATTTTCCGAACAGAATGCGGTCGCCCTTCTGGACATCCAGCGGGACCACTTTTCCGTCTTCCAGGCGCTTGCCTTTTCCGACGGCGACTACTTGTCCTTCCTGCGGTTTCTCTTTCGCGGAGTCCGGGATAAACAGACCACCGACCTTGGTCTCTTGCTCTTCGATCCGTTTAACAACGATCCGGTCATAGAGCGGTCGAATATTCATACGTTGAACCTCCTGTGGCTTTGCTATTTTTTGCGATTGGCGCGCGTGATCGCGCTCGCCTCAAGTATCTTAGCAGACTCGGTCAACGAGTGACAAGATCCTTTTGTAAATAAATGAAACTACGCTAGTTCCATCCGTGTATTGTCACAATCTTTATCGGTTGCATCGGCGCGATGATATCCTGGATACGGATACGTTGATGCGATTCGTTCGGCCGCTGTTCCTGTTGGCCATTCTCGTGATTCTGACGGGCGTCGGAGCCACGTATTATGCGCGGCTCAAGCAACAGGCCGGAACGGCGCCGGAAAGACCCAGGCCGCTCGCTGCAGGCACCACGCTCACCTCGCATGCCTGGACCTATCGGCACACCACCGGTGGAAACTCCAACATCGCGCTGACTGCCGAGGATATGCAGGAAATCGACGGCAAGCAGCAGTTGACCGGCGTCACGCTCGAAATCTATCGCAAAGAGGGCGACCAGTTCGACCGCGTGAAAAGCGCCAAGGCGCAATTCGATCCCGAGTCCGGAATCCTATATTCGGACGGCGACGTTGAAATCACGATGAACATACCCGTGGATCATCCGCCCACCGGCCAGCTCATGGTCATCACCTCATCCGGCGTGCATGTCGAAGTCAAGACCAGCAAAGCCTACACGGATCGGCCGGTGGCCTTCAAGTTCGACCGGGGCGACGGCACGGCGGTGGGGGCGGACTATGATCCGAACACCCGCGAGCTGAACTTGCACGACCAGGTGAGCTTGAATTGGCGCGGCCTCGATCCCGGGACTGTGCCCATGAAAATCGAGACCGCGCAGTTAGCCTACAAAGAGCACGAAGCCAAGGTCTATCTCTCGCCATGGTCCAAACTGACTCGCGACACCATGACGCTCAATGCCGGCCCGGCTATCGTCACTCTGTCGGACCAGAAGCTGAAGCTGGTTGAGACTATCCAGGCGCATGGCACGGATCAGCGCCCGGATCGAAATCTGGAATATAGCGCCAATCAGCTCAGCATCGATTTCAACGACAATAATCAAGTTCAGAAAATCACTGCCGTCGATCAGGCGCGCCTGGTTTCCACCGCGGAAACAACCGCGACAACTCTCACGGCGGATCGCGTGGTGATGGATTTCGACACATCCGGAAGCGACAGTCTTCTCACGAATACACTGGCCGAAGGCCACAGCGTCATGGAAAACAGGCCCGTCATCAAGCCGGGCGTGGACCCTTCGGACACGCGCATTCTGAAAAGCGAGATCATCCGCACCAAGATGCGGGCGGGAGGGCGCGATTTGGAGTCGGTGGAAACGGATACGCCGGGTGCGATCGAGTTCGTTCCCAATCGACCCGATCAACCGCACCGCTGGATGAACGGCGAGCGCATCTCCATGGCCTACGCCGAGAAGAATCAAATTCAATCCGTAAGGTCCAACGCCGTCACCACCCGAACGGAAAAGCCCAAACTCGCCGACATGAAGGAGACGCCCGCGCCGGAGCTGACCTGGAGCAAAAACCTGGTGGCCACCTTCCAGCCCAACTCCACTCAGATCGCCAAACTCGAGCAATGGGGCGATTTCCGCTACGAGGAGGGTGATCGGCGAGCCAAAGCCGACCGCGCTGTTCTGGATCAACCCAACAACGTGATCGATCTCACCACCGGGGCGCGCATTTGGGACGCCACCGGTTCGGCGAACGCCGACAAGATCGTGATGAATCAGAAATCCGGCGACTTCAGCGCCGAAGGCAACGTCAGTTCCACTCGCATGCCGGACAAAAAGAAGGATGATTCGAACGGCGGAGGAATGCTCTCGCAAGACGAGCCGCTGCATGCGCGCGCGAAGAAGATGATTTCCACCGACAACAACCTGCAGATCCGGTATGAGGGCAACGCCGTGCTGTGGCAAGGCGCGAACCGTCTGGAAGCCGATGTAGTAGACATCGATCGCGACAACGACATCCTGAAAGCGCAGGGACATGTGGTGAGCCAGTTGGTGGACAAAGGCCAGAACGATTCCAAAGACAAGGACGGCGGGAAAACCGCGCCCAATCCGCCCAAGAAATCGGCGGCCGACGCGACCGCGCGCGTGTTTACCGTAGTGAAGGCGCCCTTGCTCGAATATAACGACGACGACCGGATCGCTCGCTACAAAGAGGGCGTTGAGCTGTCGCG
>Ga0302324_100003097_pt1 | contig 37657 bp, 40 predicted proteins | sample Palsa_T0_1_FD_201949 | JGI IMG/M metagenome (GOLD analysis project Ga0302324, IMG submission 201949) | Peat permafrost microbial communities from Stordalen Mire near Abisko, Sweden - Palsa_T0_1 | ecosystem: Environmental > Terrestrial > Soil > Palsa > Peat permafrost | place: Sweden: Abisko... | reverse complement strand
TCACGAAGCCATCCCGAAAGGCGCTCGCGCGTGGCGCGCCACACCAAACGGCCGGCGGCGAGAAATTCGTTGAGCGTCGGCGCGCAAAACACGTCGCGCGCGCGCGGCGCGATCCCCTCGAGCAGGCCGCCTTCCGCAAGCGCTCGCAGATCGATGAGCGACTCGCCGATCGCCACGCCGAGCCGCGGTTCGTCGCCTGGGCGGCGGAAGATACCCAGCGGCAAGTTCTGTATCGGAAAGTCGCTCTCGCCCGGCACCGGAACCCATGAACGCAGCGCCGGATCCGTCGTGAGGTCGAGGTTCACGCGACGCCCGCGGGCAGCATCGCGAGCGCCCGCAAATCATCGACGGGCTCGGTGAGGCTGCAGCTTCCGTATCCGTGAACGAAATTCGCCCGTGCGTCACCGATCTCCGCACCGTCGGCGCCGATGCCGGACCATGCGAAGCGCTCCTCATCGAGCTGGAAATTCGCCGGGTCGCGATCGAGGATCAGACGCTCGAGGGACCGCAGGTCCAGACCGCGAGCGCGGGCGAGCACTGCCCCGCCGATCACGTTGAGGAAACCGTGGCGGGTCGCGCCGTCGGAACGATCGTCGTGCCGGAGCGGATGATGGAGCCCGGCCGTCGCTTTGAATGGAACGTGCAAAGCGTTAGCCGTCCAGATAAACCGCGCGAGCGACGCAGCACCCGGAATCGACGACGGTTCGATTCCTCCGCAGCGAACCTTCGCCGCGGCTTCGAAATCGCGTGAGCGCGCGCGATGGAGTGCGCCGAGTTGCTGTGAGCCGACTTCGCCGAGACCGATCTCGACATAGAGATCCGGGCGCTCGGAAAAATCGGCCGCCCCGAGTGCGGATTCGAGACGCACGAACCGCTCGTCGTCCGTACCGCCGTCGATGGAAGCGAATGGGATCTCAATCGCTTCGAGTGCGATCCGTGATGCGAGCGCCCGCGCTTCGCTTGCGAGCTCCCGCAGCCTCGGCTCGAGCGGGCCGGGCGCGTCGAGAATGATGCTTGTCGCGAGGGCTTGCGGCGCATCGTCGAGTTCGCTCGCCAACTCGCGCAAACGCGACGCCGGGACGACGAAGCGCCCCACGGTCCAGAACGCGTCGCTCGCAAGCGCCCGTTCGCGCGCCGCCAAGGCTTCGCTCATCGGCAGGCGCGCCGGCGGAAAGAGCCCGGCATCGTCGATCAGCTCGCCCAAGAACGCACGCCTTGCGTCGTGTCTCACGCCGCAATCATCCCCGCCGAAGCGCGCGATTCCCTACGAAGGAGTCGCTTCGGTCACGACGACGCTCGGGTAATCGGCTTGATTCTCCCGACGGCCTTCCGACACGGCCGTGCAGGGGATCGTACATATCGACTGTCATCTGCATCCGCATCCACGACTCGGCGCTGAACCCGAGCGCCCGCTCGAAGCGGAGGGCAGAATCCATCGTCACAGGCCGCTTACCATGAATAATTTCGGAAAGGCGCGCGTTCGTGATGCCGATGTGCTTAGCGAAGGCGGACTGTGTAATTCCCAATGGCTGGACTAGCGCAGGAGGATGCTCCCGGGAGGAATCGGTCGCCGATGGGTTGGGATCGTAAGCGGGCGGTTCATCATCGTCTCCTAGTTGTGATAGTCGACAATTTCGACATCGATTGCGCCGGCAATCGTCCAGCGGAAGCAGACGCGGTATTGGTCATTGATTCGGACGGAATGCTGCCCGGCGCGTGTGCCGTGCAGTGCTCCGAGCCGCTTTCCCGGCGGGACGCGAAGCTGCTCCAAGCTCACTGCTGCGTCGAGCAGAGTCAGCTTGTCGATGGCTCTTTGGCGCAGCGCAGCCGGGACTACTCTGCGGGCTGCCTTCGAAGCGATCCCATGTCCGATAATATCGTCAAAGTGATAAATTCGCAGCATGCCTGCGGCGCCCGCCTCAAAGAAAGGCGACGGTGTGCCGGGAGACCGTTAAGGAGAGAGCAAAGTAGAGTTCATCGCACAGGAACAGCAGCCGGCTCCAGAATTGTACGTCTCTTGCGACGTCGAGGCGAACGGGCCGTGCCCGGGCCTTTTTTCGATGTTGAGTTTCGGGCTCGCGGCGTTCACGGTCGAGAAAGAACTCGTCGCGACGTTTTCGCGCAACCTCGAATTACTCGACGGCGCCGACGTCGACGAGCGCACCACGCTCTGGTGGGCGCAGCCGGAGCAGAGCGAAGCCTACAAGCGCTCGCGCGAATGCCTCACCTCGCCGCGCGCGGCGATGGTCGATTGTAAGAACTGGCTCGACGATTTGCGCCCGTTCGGAAAACCGATCGTCTGCGGCGCGCCGAGCGGCTTCGACTTCACGTTCATGTACTACTATTTCCAACGGTTTCTCGGAGAAAGCCCGATTGGTTTTGCCAGCCTCGACTTGCGCAGCTATGCCGCCGCCGCTCTCAAACGGCAGTACCGTCATGTCGGAAAACGTCAATATCCGGCTGAGTGGATCGACCAGAACCTGCCGCACACGCACGTCGCTCTCGACGACGCGATCGAACAAGGCTGCATCCTGATCAACATGATCCGAGCGAACCTCGCGCTACCGCGAATCACGGCGTTCGTGGACCGGCGCGAGCCTGCGCGGACGATCTCCTCCGCCGGCGCTTAGGCCGGGGTGTCGTTGCCGATCAGGCGAAGGCCGCCGCTCGTTCCGTTCGCCGAAATCTCATGGTCGCGGGCGACTTGAATAGCACTCGCTACGTCGCTGAAGCACGCGAGCGCGCGGTTGAGTTGCGTGACTTCAAATACGCGTGATGCCGGATGCGGTGGCAGGACGATCATGAGCCGCTGACCCCGTCCCTGGCGCGCCTTATGCTCCCGCACCAAAACCCCGAGCCCGGAAGAATCGATGTACTCGACCTCGAGCAGCGATACGACCACGCACTCTTCACCGCTCTCGGCGGCAAGCGCCTGGCGAAAATTGTCGGCGGTCGCGATGTCTATCTCGCCGGAAACGCTGACGATGGAAACGCCGTACACGCGCGCGCTTCGGATGATCTGACGCACGTTCATTTCTTACTCCCAGGGCGGGAAGGGGGCGACGGGTGCCCCCGATTGTAGCAATTGCTCCAAAGGCTTGGCGTACGCGAGCGTACAATTTCTCGATCTGTGAAGCTCAGCAGGAACCCCCTGCCTAGCGCTTAATGAAGCCTCTACTCGTCCTTTTTGCGCGTGCGCACGGTGCCAGTCCCCTCATAGACCTATTGGAGCCGATGCCGAGTCAACCCGATACGGCCGTTCTATGGGCCGAGAGGACGACTCGTCCGTGGACGCTCGTAGCAGCATCGCGCGTGACACCGGCAACCTGTTCATCGATCGGCTTGCCGTTGGGCCGCGCAGATCTTTGCTCCCGCACCTCACACGCGTTTCGCTCAAGCACGGCGAGATCGTGTACGAGCCGGACGCTGCGATGGCCCGGGTACTCTTTCCGATCCACAGCGTCGTCTCGGTCGTGACGGAGATGCTCGACGGCTCGATTATCGAGGTCGGCTTCATCGGTCGCGAGGGAATGACCGGCCTGCCGATCGCGCTCGGGACCGACAGAGTCGCGCAGCGCGCCCTCGTTCAGATCCCGGACGCGGGGTGGAGTATCAGCACGGCCGATTTCGAGGCGTGTCTGCGCGCCGAGCCGGAGTTGCGCACGTGGTGCCTTCGCTACGCGCAGGCCGTGTTAGCCTCGGTTTCGCAGTTCGCGGCGTGTAACAAGCTGCACTCCGTCAACGAACGCTGCGCGCGCTGGCTTCTCATGGCGCACGACCGCGTCCCGGGCGACGTCATCCCCTTGACCCACCTGTTCCTGAGCCAAATGCTCGGCGTTCGGCGTGCGGGCGTATCGGTAGCGGCAGCGACGCTGCAAGCCGCCGGCTTTATCGAGTACAGCAACAACGGCCGCATCCACATCCGCAATCGGTTGGCCCTCGAAAGCGCTTCCTGCGAATGCTATGCCGTCGTCGAGCGCCAGTGGGAGCAAATCTTCGGCTATAGCGTGCGCAAGACCGTCTCCGACGGTCGCGCCGCCTCGCGCGAAATCGAGAGCGCCTGAACTAGCCGTTCGGCGAGGCGTGCGCGAGCAAGGTGCCCCTTTCGGGCTGCCGGCTCGCCGGAGCCATAGTGACGGGTCACGAAACGAGCGGGCATGCCGTTTTACGTCCGTGCCGGCGCCGTACCGCCGAAGCGCCACATTCAGTTCCGGCGGCCCGACGGCGGCCTCTACGCCGAGGAGCTGTTCTCGACGCGCGGTTTTGAGAGCATTTACTCGCTGCTCTACCACCTTCGGCCACCGACCGCGACCATCGAGGTGAAGCCCTGGGCGCGCCGGCCGGAACGCTTTCTGCGCAACGATCCGCTGCGCAACCGGCACTTTTTAACCGGGCGCTCGCAGCAGCCGGGCGACGCCGTGGAAGGCCGGGTCCCGATTCTGGGCAACGACGACCTCAAGCTTTCGATCGTCGACGCCGATCGCGCGATGGCATACTTCTATCGCAACACCGGCGGCGACGAACTACTGTTCATCCATCGCGGCTCGGGGATGCTCGAAACGACGTTCGGAGAACTCGCCTATCGCGCGCATGACTACGTCGTCATTCCGTGCGGGACGACGTACCGGTTGCGGCCGGCGGAGCCGACCCGGATTCTCGTCTACGAATCGCGGGGACACGTCGCGATCCCGCGCAAGTTTCGCAACGAATACGGACAGCTCGAAGAGCACGCGCCGTACTACGAGCGGGACATGCGCACGCCGGCGCTGCGCGATCCGATCGACGCGCGCGGCGAGTTCGAAGTGCGCGTCACGAGCGGCGGTCGCAACGCGACCTACGTCGTGCAGAATCATCCCTTCGATCTGATCGGCTGGGACGGGTACTGCTATCCGTACGCATTCAACGCCGACGAATACGCCCCGATCACGGGCAAACTCCATCAGCCTCCGCCGGCGCACGCCACGTTCGAGGCACCGGGCGCGGCGTTTTGCGTTTTCGTCCCGCGTCTGTTCGACTATCACCCGCTCGCGATCCCCGTGCCGTACAATCACTCGAGCGTCGACTGCGACGAGGTGCTGTATTATGTCAGCGGCAACTTCATGAGTCGCCGCGGCGTCGAGGAAGGTTCCATCACCTTACATGCGGCGGGGGCGCCGCACGGACCCCAACCGGGCGCGGTGGAAGGCAGTCTTGGGAAGACCTCGACCGACGAACTCGCGGTTATGGTCGACACGTTCGCGCCGCTCGGCATTGCCGATGCCGCGCTCGCGCTGGAAGACGAAGGCTACTATCGTTCGTGGATCGAGCCGGCCGCGGTGCCGGGTTAGGAGGAAGCGTGGCAACGGAACTTGCGGGAAGATCGGCGGCGCTCGACCGCCTCGACTGGGATCACCTCCACTTCTACGTGGGCAACGCGAAGCAAGCCGCGCACTTCTACGCGACCGCGTTCGGCTTTCGGATTGCCGCCTATTGCGGTCCCGAGACGGGCGTTGCGGGGCGCGCCTCCTACCTGCTCGAGCAGAACCAATTGCGCTTCGTGCTAACGAGTTCGCTGTCGCCGTCAGGCTCGATCGCCGAGCACGTGCGCGTGCACGGCGACGGCATCGCAGACATCGCGCTGCGCGTGCCGGACGCGCGCGCCGCGTTTACGCTTGCGACCTCGCACGGCGCGCGCCCGGTCTCCGAGCCGCGCGAACACCGTGACGAGCACGGGCGCATCGTGCTCGCAACGATTGCGACCTACGGCGACACCGTGCACACGTTCGTCGAGCGCGACGCGTACCGCGGAACCTTCATGCCCGGCTTCGTGCCCCTCGGCGCATCGCCGCAAGCGCCTCATGCCCCGAACCTGCGGGCCGTCGACCACTGCGTCGGCAACGTCGGCTGGAACGAGATGGACCGCTGGACGGCGTACTACGCCGACGCGTTTGGGTTCTCGCAGCTCGTTTCGTTCGACGACAAGGACATCTCGACCGAATATTCCGCGCTGCGCTCGAAGGTGATGTCCGACGCCGAGCACCGCGTCAAGTTTCCGATCAACGAGCCGGCCGAGGGCCTGCGGAAATCGCAGATCGAGGAATTCCTCGATTTCTACGGTGGTCCCGGCATCCAGCACGTCGCGATCGCGACCGACGACATCGTCGCGACCGTGCGCGCCCTGCGCGCGAACGGCGTCCAGTTCCTCGAGACCCCCGGGACGTACTACGATGCCCTGCGCGAACGCGTCGGCGCGATTGACGAGTCGATCGAGGTCCTGCGCGAGCAGAGCATCCTCGTCGACCGGGACGACCTGGGCTACATGCTGCAGATCTTCACGAAGCCGCTTCAGGACCGCCCGACCCTGTTCTTCGAGATCATCCAGCGCCGCGGCAGCCTATCGTTCGGTAAGGGCAATTTCAAGGCGCTCTTCGTCTCGATCGAAGAGGAACAGGCCAAGCGCGGCAACCTCTAAGCGCACCGCTTTGCCCCGGGAAATGTGATCTCGCTGCCGCCCTGACTGACACTCGTGCGCGGCGTCACGGGGCCGCGCGTGACCCGAATCAAACAGAATCTTTACACGTGTTGAGGGGTCCCCCCGACCCCGATATTCTGTTTGTGACGATTTCTTTACTGGGGATCTCCCTCGCCGCATCGCTCGTTAGCCCGCACACGCTCCCGCTGACGACCGCCTCCAGCGCCGTGACCGATCCCGGCCAGAGCGGCAGAATCGCCGCCTACGCCGTCGCCGACCGGGCCGCAGACGTCAACCTGATGCTCGCCGCCCTCAATCACCGCCGGGCCGCAAAGGGCCTGGGGCCGCTGCAGCTCGATTCGCGCCTTTGCGACGTCGCCTACGAGCACGCCGCCGACATGTCGGTCCGAAACTACTTCGATCACAACACCCCCGAAGGGCTGACGCCCTTCCAGCGCATGACCCGCGCGCACGTCCCCTACGGCTACGCCGGCGAGAACATGGCGCTCGACCAGAGCACCAGCGCCGCCGAGCTCGCGCTGTGGCAGTCGCCCGAGCACCGCGATAACATCCTCCAGCCGCATTATGCGAAGGTCGGCATCGCCGCGGTCACCTCGACCGACGGCCTGATCTTCGTCGAGGACTTCAGCGACTAGACTCTGGGCCAGGTCCGGTCCAAAAAAAATCCCGCCGCCACGTTTGAGAGGACGCGGCGGCGGGCAATACCCCGCCAATAACCTGTGACGGGCGTCTCACTCGGCTTTCCCCGGCAAGAATTGACACCCGTGTCCGCGACTGTCTCTACGGTGGGAGCTCGTTTGCGTACCTCGACACTTTTCGCAGTGCTGGGATTGGTCGTATTGGCGATGCCCTCGGCAGTCCAGGCATCATTTGCCGATCGCGACGTTACGCTGCTTTTCCAGACGATGAACGCGGCACGGATCGACAACGGGCTACGGCCCCTCCAGCTCGACCTTCGGCTCTGCAGCGTTGCCTACGAGCACGCCGCCGACATGGCCCGGCGGCACTATTTCGAGCACACGACGCCCGAGGGCATCACCGCCTTCCAGCGGATGCGTGCCGACCACATCCGCTTCGGCTACGCCGGCGAGAACCTCGCGGTCGATCAAAGCGCCCAATCGATCTTCTGGGACTTCTGGGAGTCCTACGAACACCGTGAAAATATGCTCGGCGCCCATTATGCGCGGGTCGGAATCGCCGCCATCGACGCCCCGGTCGGGACGATCGTGGTCGAAGACTTTAGCGACTAAGGGCCTCCGCTTCGGCGGGCTCCCCCAGCGGCGCGGTGCGCGAGATGAGCGGCAAGCGCAAGCGGAACTGGGCGCCGCCAAGGGGCGAATCGACGACGTCGACTTCGCCGCCGATACGTTCGAGCATCAAGCGAACGACGGCGAGCCCGATCCCCGAGCCTTTGGCCCGCGCGTTCGCGCCGCGGCTTGCGAGCGTAAATATCGATTCGCGCTCGCTCGCGGCGACCCCGGGCCCGTCGTCGTCGACCCGAATCTCAACGTAGCGGAGGTCGAGCGACTGGGCCGAGACACGAACGCGACCGCCCTCGTAGCCGTGCTTGATCGCGTTCTCGACGACGTTGATGAGGATTTGCAACAGGCGATCGGTCCCGATCGCCACCTCGAGATCGTCACACGGAAGCAGTGTCATCGATGCGCGGCGGCCCGCGGCAAGCGGCGCGATCGTATTTAACGCCGCGCCAAGGGTCGGGGCAAGCCGGCTCGATTCCGCGTGCGACGAGCCGGCCCGCAGATCGAGCATCGATATGTCGAACATGCCGTCCACGAGCCGGCCCAAGCGCATCGCTTCGCTGCGAGCAACTTCGAGGAAGTGGCGCGCCGTTTGCGGATCGAGATCCTCCTCGATAAGCGTCTCGAGGTAGCCGCGAATCGAGGTTAGCGGCGTTCGCAGCTCGTGTCCAATCGTCGAGAAAAAGGCGTAGCGTTCCCGCTCGCGGGCGCCGCGCTCGAGCGCGCCTTCGATCGCCGCCGCCAGTCCCGCGCTGCCGGCAATCCCGTAGAGAATCGTCCAGCCCGTTTCGACGCGCATGCCGTCATCCGATTCCATGGCGGATGCCAGCCGCGCGAGGGTCGCTCGGCAGTCCGTCGGCGTTGCGACCGCGCCCGAATTCCGCGTCGGCGAGATCAGCGCCGCGAGAAAATCCTCGCTCTCGTCGTCGTGCGCGAGGACGTCGCTGGCCCGCAGCGTCCGCGAAGCCGTTTCCACGAACGATCGCATGCTGCGACGCTCGACGGCGCGCGCCGCCGGCCGGCCCTCGCGCCACGCGATGCGCTCGAGGTCTCGCAGGCGCACGACGAGCAGCGGAACGGGCGTGCTCGTGTCGCTCACCTTCAAGCGCCTGACGAGGCCTGCGTTGTCTCCGATGGTGAGCGATCCCGCGAACTTACGCTTGCGAGAATTTATAGCCAAAGCCGTGAACCGTATGCAAGCAGGTCGCGAGCCGGTGTTCTTCTTCTAAGCGCATGCGCAGACGGCGCATGTGCACGTCGACGGTTCGCTCGTCTCCGTCGAAATCGTAGCCCCAGACCCGTTCTAGGAGTGTGTCGCGCGACAAAGCGACGCCCGCGTTTGCAACGAGCGTCAACAAAAGTGCGTATTCGCGCGGCTTGAGGCCGACGTCGCGACCGTCGACGCGGGCTTCGCGTGCGCCCTCATCGATTTCGAGCCGGCCGAAGCGCAAGGTCTGTGGACCCGTCTCCTGCTTCATTCCGCTGCGCCGCAGGATCGCGCGGACCCGCGCGATGACTTCGCGCGGTGAAAACGGCTTCACGACGTAGTCGTCCGCGCCGAGCTCGAACCCAACGACGCGGTCGACTTCGTCCGTTCGCGCGGTGAGGATCACGATCGGCATTCCGCGCCCCTCGCGGCGCAACGTTCGCGCGATCTCGAAGCCGTCGACGCCGGGCAACCCAATATCGAGCAAGAGCAAATCGACGCCTTCGCGCGCCGCGCGCAACGTCGCTTGGCCGTCGGCAGCCTCGACCGGCGTGAAGCCGTCGCGCTCGAGATGATGAACGAGCAGCTCGCGTATCGCGCGATCGTCCTCGGCAACAAGAACTCGGATGCTTCCCATGTCCGCATCAGTGCCCATGGGCCTCACTTCGCGACCGTCGCTTAAGTTCATCGTCGGTCCAGTTCTATGATTAAAACCTCCCCGACCATACGGTCACCATCGCGCGTAAATCTCGCTTTTGCCGGGACCATCGGTGTCATTTCGCCGCTTTGGGCTAAATGATCCTAGCGTTACTATTCGATTTAACATTCCCGTAAAATTTCGGACACAATTGTTTCCGATACTTGTCTGACCTTGAGGGCCGGCTCTTTTGTCACCGGCTCTCGATGGCGCTACACAAACTTTAGGAGCATTCCGGATTTGGTCAACCCGGTTTTCGTGGGAGAACAGTCTCCTGCTCTCTTTGGTCATGCTTGTGCCGACGGCAGCCGGCGCGCTGCGGCCGATCGACTCGTGACCGCGCACCAGCATTTGTGCCGGCGGGGCGCTCGAAAGTTTTGGCGTTCGGGGCTCGAGCGCTGCGATCTCGAACAAGTTGCCGCCGTCGGCCTGATCAAGGCCTCGCGACGCTACGACCCCGCGGCATCCACCCCGTTCGAAGCGTACGCTTGGATGACGATTGTCGGCGAGCTAATGCATTATGTGCGCGATCACGAGCGTGCCGTTCGCGTACCACGCCGCCTCAAAGCGCTCGAGCCGCATTTCAACCGCGCGCTCGAAGTCTGCGGCGCCCGGCTTGGGCACGAGCCGAGCGACGCGGAGCTCGCCGCGGAGATGGGCATACTCGAACACACGGTTGCAGAAATCCGGCGCGTTCGCGTCGCGGCCGCGATGCTGCCGCTCGACGATCCCGGGGCGCGCGCAATTGCCTGCGACCCGAGCATCGCGATCGAGGACCGGATGCTGGTCGATGCCGCATTTGCTCGCTTGAGCCTGCTCGAGCGCCGGATCGTCGTTGGGGTTTACGTCTTGGGACTCACCCAGCTCGAGCTCGGACGGACACTCGGCCTCTCGTCACGTCGCGTTTCGCGGGTCCGGCACGCCGCGCTCGCTCGCATGCAACGCGCGTGGGTTCCGTGACGTGCTCGTTCCTTTCGCTCTGGCCGGCCTTTTTGCGCGCTGCGCGCCGGCCGTTGGGCCCGTTACGATGAGCGCGATCGTCGCTTACGAAAGTGGCGCCCGGCCAAACGCGATCGGCGACAATACGTCGCGGCGTTCGTACGATCCGCCAACCCAACAGGACGCGATTTTACTCGCCGTAGAACTTCTGCGCCGCGGCCACAACATCGATGTCGGCTACGCGCAGATCAACTCCAGGAATTTCGTTCCTTACGGGCTGAGCATCCCAAGCGCCTTCGATCCGTGCACGAACATCGCGACCGGCGCTCGCATACTGCGAGCGGCGTACGCCGGCACGGCACACAGGTACGGGCCCGGTCAGGTTGCCCTCGTGCATGCGCTTTCCGCCTACAATTCGGGCAGCTACTGGGCCGGTCTCGGTTACGCGCACGCGGTTTTCGCGACCGCAGCGCAGTTGCACTACATAGGCGACCGCCGCTCGCGCCTGCAGCCGCGCCGCGCGGTGCCGTTCCGGCCGAGGCCGGTCTGGAAATCGGGGGCCGCGTCGTGACCGAAACCGTCGATTTTCTCAGCTCGCCGACCCAACGCACCGCGGCCGCATTGCTTTCGCGCTCCTTCGCCTATGATGCGGACGTCCTCCCGATCTCATACGACGGCGTCTTCGTGACGGTTGCGGTCGCGCTCGAAAGCGTCGAGCTGATCGATCGCATCCGTCAGGTTACCCGTAAGGAAGTCCGCACCGTGCTCTTGCCGGTGCGGGAGATTCGCGAGGGGCTCAAGGCACTCTATCCGGCTGCGATCGTTCGCGACGCCGATTCGCAAGCGGCGGTGACGCTCGACGAAATCTTCGCTTCAGCGATCGGCAACTACGCCTCCGACGTACACATCGAACCGCTCGACGGCCGCGCCGGCCGCGTCCGGCTCGACGTCGACGGCATGCTGCAACCCGACCGAGCCCTCGAAGCGGGATTGTTCGAGCGCGTCGTCTCCCTCGTCAAAGTCCGCTCGAACATGAACACCGGTGAATCACGCCTCCCGCAAGACGGACGGCTGACCGTAACCTTCGACGGCCGAACGTTCGACGTCAGAACCTCAACGATTCCGGTCGGCGGCCTGGAAAAGGTCGTGCTGCGCTTTTTACAGCGCTTCGACCTCGTGCCCGACCTCGAGCAACTCGGAATGGGTAACGAACTCTTGGCGCGCTATCAGAGGGCGCTCAAGCGCCCAGGCTCCTTCTGCGTCATCGCCGGCCCGACCGGCTCCGGCAAATCGACGACCGCCTACGCGTCGTTGCAGACGATCAGCCTCGAGGCAACTAACGTCTGCAGCGTCGAAGATCCGATCGAGTGCCGCATCCCCGGCGTCGCTCAAATCGCCGTCAACGAGAAGGCTGGTATGACATTTCCGGTCTCGTTGCGCGCGCTGTTGCGTCAGAACCCGCACCAGCTTTTCATCGGGGAGCTGCGCGACGCTGAAACCGTCGCAATCGCGCTGCAGGCGAGTTTGACCGGAATCTCACTCGTGACGACTCTGCACGCGCGAGATGCGCTGCGCGTCACAGCGCGGCTTGCCGAGCTCGGGGCGAACCGGTCAACCCTCGGGTCGTCGCTAACGCTCGCGGTCTCGCAGCGGCTGGTCCGCACGCTTTGCCGCCGCTGCAAGATCAAGACATCGATTTCCTCGCAGGCGCTCGCCGTCGGACGGCGATACGGATGCGCGCTTGGAATCGAGGCTTGGGATGCGCAAGGCTGCGAAGCGTGCGCGTACACCGGATTTCAAGGCCGGATCGGCGCCTTCGAGGTGCTCGAAGTGAAACCCGAGCTCGCCGCCGCGATCGAGCGGGGCGACACGCCGACGCAGCTCGGCAAACTCGCTTTCGGCGTCGGTTACAAACCGATGGTCGTCGACGCGCTCCGCCACGTTGCATCCGGCGCTACCTCGGAAGGCGAGGTACTGCGCCACCTTACGTACGACGACGCCGAGTGAAAGCGAAAAACTAAGATGCCGGCCGATATCGAAGAAGCGATTCGCGTTTCCCGTGAAAGCGCGCAAGCTGCGAGCACGTCGGATCTTCACATCGAAGGGAACGAGCCGCCCTGGCACCGCGTCGACGGCGCGATGCACCGCATGGACCTTCCGATCACCGAGCCCGAATCGGTTCGCACGTTCTGCGAGGCCTATCTCAGCAAGAGAGAATACGAGCGCCTCAACGGACCGCTTGGGGCCGCGGATGGCGCGATCCAGCACCCGAGCTTCGGCGCCGTCCGAATCCACGCATTCCGTGGCGAGAATGGACTGGCGCTCTCCCTGCGGCTGCTGCGCGACGGCGTCCCCGAACTCGCGACGCTCGGCTTGCCGCCGATCGTCTCAACGTTCGCCGATTTCCCAACCGGTCTGGTCCTCTTCACCGGCCCGACCGGCTCCGGCAAATCGACCGCACTCGCGGCGCTGATCAACGAAATCAACAAGAAATACGAGCGCCACATCGTGACCGTGGAAGACCCGATCGAATATCGTCATCGCAGCAAGAAGTCGCTCGTCCGCCAGCGCGAGATCGGGCGCGACGTCGATTCGTACGCGGAGTCTCTGCGCGGGGTATTGCGCGCCGACCCGGACGTGATCCTGATCGGCGAGCTGCGCGACCCGGACGTCATGTCGGCCTGCCTCGCAGCCAGCGAAACCGGGCATCTCGTCTTTTCAACCCTGCACACTTCCGAAGCCGCCGAGACCGTGCAGCGGATCGTCGGCGTCTTCGAAGGCGGCCGGCAAGAACAGGCGCGGGTGCAACTCGCGCAAGCGCTGCAAGCGATCGTTTCGACCCGTTTGATCCCCGACGCGAGCGGTCACGGGCGCCGGCCGGCCTGCGAAGTGTTGCTCAACTCCCCCGCGGTCCGCTCCCAGCTCATGTCCCCCGAAAAGACGATTCAGATCCGTAACACGATCGAGACGTCTCGCAAGGACGGGATGCAAACGCTGGAAATGGATCTCTCCCGGATGGTCCACGAGCGTCTGATCACTCACGAGGCGGCAGTCGCAGCATCCGACTATCCGGACCAAATCCGCGTCGCAACGGGGTTTGCGGCCAGATGAGCGTTACATTTGCCTACCGCGCTCGAACGCCAAGCGGCGAGCGCGTCGAAGGAACCATGCGCGCGATCGACCGCGGCTCGGCGCTGGCCGCACTGCGCGAACGGATGCTCATTCCCTCGCGGCTCGAGTCGCTCGCCACGACGTTCTCGTTCGCGCGCCTCTTTGCGCGTTCGAAGCCGGGCGAACGGCTCGCCTTTTTCCGTGCCTATGCCGCGCTCGAAGAATCCGGGGTCGACTTCGCCACGTCGTTCGAACTTCTGATCGCGCAAGCGCGCACGACGCGCATGCGTGAAGCGCTCGCAAGCATTCGCGCCGACGTCGAGCGCGGCGGCGAAAAGTTGTGGACTGCGATGTCCTATCGGCCTGACGAGTTCAGCGACCTTGAGGTCGCAATGGTTGCCGCCGGCGAGGAGGCGGGCAACCGCGAAGAGGTCTTCGACCGGCTCGCGGCTTTCCTCGAGCGTGACGAGCGGCTGCGCAAGCGCTTGAGTGCGGCGCTCCTTTATCCGGCGATCGTCGTCATCGCCGCAATCGCGATCTCGGTCTATCTGTTTGCGTTCGTTATCCCACAGTTCGCCCAGCTCTTCGCGAGCTTCGGCGTAGCGCCGTCGCCCCTCATGCTGGCCTTGCTCTCGCTATCGGCGTTCTTCGGAAATCCCGTCGTGGCGATCGCCCTGCTGTCCTCTTGCGGGGCCGTCATGATCGCAAGCGCGCGTGCGCTCAGCACGATCGAGGGTGCAATCGCCTTCGACGCGCTGCGGATGCGCACGCCGCTGCTCGGCGATGCCCTCCGCAAATCGACCCTCGCGCGCGTGTGCCGCGTGCTTGCGACGCTCTTGCAGTCGGGCGTTAATCTCGTGCGCGCGCTCGAGGTTGCGGTTCCCGTGGCGGAGAGCCCTATCTTCGCGCGTGCGATCGAGTTCTCGCGCGAGCGCATCGCCGGCGGCGTCTCGGCTTCACTCGACGAGGCGCTTGCCGTAAGCGGGCACTTCCCGCCGTTGCTTCTGGGCTTCATTCGCGTCGGCGGCACGGCCGGAAACGTACCGCAAATGCTCGTCAAAGTAGCCGAGTACTACGAGGAAGACGTCGAGTCGATCCTCTCCTCGCTGCCGGCGATCGTCCAGACGATTGTGACGCTCGGTCTCGGGGTCGTCGTCGCGGCCATCGTCTACGTCGTTTACGTTCCGCTTTCGAGCCTAAGTACGTCGATTCACTAGTCCCCGAATTGAAGGAGAACCATGCAGAAAGTGCATTCTCGCGAACTGGGTTTCACGCTCGTCGAGCTCATGGTCGTCGTCGCGATCATCGCGCTGCTAGCAGCGATCATCATCCCGAACTACGTGCACGCTCGCGCACAGGCGGCCGTCTCGGAGAGCGAAGCGAATCTCAAGCAAATCGCGACCTCCCTCGAACTGTACTATGGCGACAATCAGGCTTATCCGCCAACCGGCGGAGGGCAAGTCAATCCGGCACTTTTCGGTGGTGCGACGAATCCGTACATGACCTCGACGCCGACCAATGCGCTCGGCCGACAACCGTATGCATACCTAAACGTACCGGCTGCCGCCGGGAAGCCCGATTCGTACACGGTCACCGACGCTGGTCCGTACGACCCGACGACACTCGGGAGTCTGCCGAAGGGTGCCGGAAGCGGTGCGCTCTGCAGCAGCGCCGGTTGCACGGAGATCCTCTACGACCCGCAAGACGGGCTCTACGGCCAGTAGCGTGGCACTCGCGACGGCAGGGGCCGCTCTCGCTTTGATTGCTTGGACGATCGGCGGCCTCGCACTGGTCCGCGGCGCGGAACGCCGCGCGCTGCGCCGGATCCCGCCGCCGTCGTGGCGCGCGGCCGCGTTTGCGCTCGGCGCGACCGCCTGCGCCGTCGCCTTTCGCGCGACGCCGCTCGAGGCCGTCGCGTGCGGAGCGACCTGCATTGCGCTGATTGTCGCAGGTGACGCGGACGCAAGGACCGGTTATCTGTTCGATGCGATCACGTTCCCGACGGCACTGCTGATCACGGCGATCGCGGTCGCCGGCGGCACGACGTCGGACGCGGCGTGTGGCGTCTGCGTTCTCGTCGGCTCATTTGGAGCGCTCGTCGTCTTTTCGCGCGGACGCCTGATGGGGCTTGGAGACGTCAAGGCGATGTTTGCGATCGGCGCGGCGTTCGGACCGCTTGAATCGCTCGTCGCGATCTTTGCAGCCTGCCTTAGCGGCATCGTTTGGACGGCAATCGCCGGCCGGTTTCACCGCAGCGCGCGCGTGCGTTTCGGACCGCATCTGGCTGCCGGCAGCGGGTTCGCGCTCGTCGGCGGCGACTTCGTCGTCCATCGCATGATGGGGCTTTAACATCGGCATGAAACTCTTCGGACGCTCGGCCAGCCTCCCGCTCGGCGTCGACATCGGCAGCAACTCGGTCTCCGTCGTTTCTTGCCAAGCAATCGATGGGGGTTTCTCCGTATGCGAAACACGAACGCTCGAAGTCCCGCGCGCCGACGCCGCCCATCTCGACCTGAAGGTGGCCGAAACGATTCGCCAGATCCTCGCCGGCTTGCAAACCAGCGAACGGCGTTGCATTTTGGCTGCGCCATCGAGCGATGTCGTGAACCGCGTGTTTCGCGTTCCACCCGGAATGCGGCGCAGCGAAGCCGAGCGCGCCGCCGCGCTGGAGGCGGACACCCTGGTCGATTGGCCACTTTCGGAGCGCCTCGTCGCGCTCGATCCGATACCCGGAGAGGCCGACGAGATGCTTCTCTCGGTCGCGCGAAACGGAACGATCGAGCGGCTGGTCGGCGCCGCTCGCGCCGGCGGCTTACGGCCGGTCGCCGTCGATGTCCCGCTCTGCGCTTGGCGCCGGGCGATCCCCGACGCCGATGCCGTGCTCGACTGCTTGACCGATCGCGCAGAGCTCGTCATTTTCGGAATTCCCGTCGGGCTTGCGCAACTTTTCCCGCCGCGCCTCGTCGACGATCGGCTCGCGAACCAGGTGCGTGGAGCGTTCGTCGAAGCACGCCGCGACGGGATCGCCGACGTGCAGCGGCTCGCCATTCTCGGCTCGCGTTTTCGCTTCGAATCGATTGAGCCGCTCTTGCGCGGCGATGGCTACGCGATCGCCCCGGTGGAACTCGGCGGCCTCGAAGCGCCCCCTTGGACGCTGGCGTTCGGTCTTGCCTCGTGGTCGATCGCTCCGCGAGGACTGGTGCCCGTATGATCCGTGCGAATCTCTTGCCACGCCCCAAGGAGACCATCGCGCTGTTCGGTTTCGAACTCGACGGCGACTACGCGCGCCAAGCACTCGTCGGCTTTGCCGTCGTGATTGCAGTCGCACTCCTTGGAATCGGAATCGAGACGATGCGCACGCAGCGGCTCGAAGCAGCGGCGCGCGACGCGGAGAGCGCGCTCGCCGCGCATGGACCCGCGCGGATCGAATCGCAGCGACTTGCCCTCGACGTCGCGCGTTATCAAGAGATTGCGCGCGAGGCCGCCGCTGTCGGCCGCAGCGGCGCCACAGCCGCTATCGAGATCGCGCGAATCGGCAACGCCGTCCCCGAGCGCGTCTGGCTCGACTCGCTCGCGCACAGCCCGAGCGGTTTCGATCTTGCCGGCGGGACGAGTTCGGTCGACACGCTGAGCGGAACCATCCTGACCCTCGGCGATGCGCTTCCCGGCCGCGCCGCGTCGCTCGTGAGCATCGATAATCGCGATGCCGGCGCGGCCGGCATCCGGTTCGCGGCTCGGATCGCTGAAAATGCCACGAGAACGGCGCGATGAACGCGGCGCCGATCGACGTCCCGCGCTTGATCCGAATCGCAAGCCTGCTGTTTGCGATCCTGGCCGGCGCACTCGTCTATTTCGCCTACCAACCGCAGATCGACGGCCTACAAACGAGGCTCGACGACGCGGAGGCGCAATTGCGCTCCGAGGAGGTCGCGTTTACGGAAATGCCGCGACTGCGCGCAGAGCGGTTCGCACTCGCAGAGCGCTACGACGCACTCTTCGAGCAGAACCCGGAAGCGGTGTTCCTACGCGAGCTGGCATCGACCGTTCATCGCCACGACGTCCGGCTCGTCGCGACTTCTGTTACACCGGATGCGACCGCCGAAAACGGCCCGGCGGCCGCGCACCCGGCGCTTTTCAAGCAGACCGGCGTATCGCTTGAACTGCGCGGAACCTACGCGCATCTGCTTGGCGCGATCGGCGACTTGTCGCGCGGCTCCGAGATCGTCGGCGTCGACCCGCCGACCCTGCGTCGCGACGGCGATGCCGTGGTCGCGAGCGTTCCGGTAACGATTTACGAGCCGTCCAAGAACGGGAACCCCCCGTGACGTTCACGCTGACCCGCCGCACGCGGGCGATGCTTCTTTTTCTGTCCGCAGCCGGCTACACTGCATGGTTTTCCGGACTCGGCGAACGGACCGAAGCGCAGGGCGTCGCCGAACCGAACGTTCGCGCCTTCACCTTGCCACGGACGCCGCTCTGGCCGAACGTCGCCGCGGCAATCCTGCGCGACCCATTTGCCGGCGCTCCCGGACGCGCAGCGCCGTCGATCGGCTCTGCTCCGCCGAGCGCGATGACGCAGGAACGAGCTGGTAACGTTCCAGCCGGAGTCGTCGTACCGAACATTGGAGAGGTCGCGGATGCGGATCCGCCGGCGATGCAACTCGCCGTCCGCGCGACGATTGTCGGTCCGAATCCGGTCGCATACGTGGAAAACGGGACCGTGATGGACATCGTCCGGGTCGGCGATACGCTCGGAGATCAGCGGATCGTACGGATTGACTTACGCGGCATCACGTTCGGCGACGGCTCGCAGCTCGTTTTGCCGGACGCCTACGCCGCCACCCCGCCGCCGGCGCGCGCCGTCGAGTCGGCGATTACGTTGCGGCTTGCGGATCTGCGCCGGCTGCTTGCGCCGCGACAGGCCCAGGTCGCGGCGGCAACACCGGCTGCTCCCGTCCCGACGCCAACCCCATCCGCGAGTTATCCCACGCCTGGTCCGCTGCCGACCGTGAACACGCAAGGCATCCCCGTCGGCGTAAACCCGACGTTCGACCCAACCGCTCCGACACCGTACCCGTATCCCTATCCGTACGCGCCGCCGCGCTGAAGGACGAACACCGATGAGACGCAGACCTGCAATTGCATTCTACGCGCTAGCGCTCGTCGCAGCGACGGCCGCGCCTCTTCGCGCAAACGGACTGATCTCTCTGGACGTGCGTGATTTGGACATCTACGACGCCGTGCGGCTTCTCTCGACGCAGGCGTCGGTAAACTTGGTGCTCGATGCCTCCGTGCAACATCATCCCGTAACGTTGCGGCTCCAAAACGTGACGTTCGATCAAGCGCTCGCGACGCTCGCGCAGACGAACGATCTTGAGGCCGTCAAAGCCGGGAACGTCATCTACCTTGGCAATAGCGACGTCATGAATCGCCGTTATCCGCCGGGTTCGGGGCTCGGCACGCGAACCGTCGTATTCGCCCTGAAGAACGCGGCTCCGGACCAAGTCGCAAAGAGTTTGATTGACGCGCTACCCAAGGGCACCGTGGTCGAGGCCGACCGTCGCACCTCGAGCGTTCTGGTCGGCGGTTCTGCGATCGCGCTAAACCGGGCGCGCGGCATCGTCAGTGCCCTCGACGGCCCCACGGGCGGCGACCCGACTTCCGCGATTGCGATGCGCTACGTTAAAGCAAGCGACGCGCTGCGGGCATTGCAAGCGACCCTTGCTATCGCGCCGCCCGACAGCGCCTTCGCGAGCGACCAGCAGAATCAAGTCGTGCTCACGGGCTCGCCGGATTTTCTGGCGCTTGCGACCGATTTGCTCGGTAAAGTTGACCGTCCCGGACAGCAGGTGCGCTATGAGGTCCGGGTGACGGACATCTCGCCCTCGGAGTCAAGCAACGTCGGCTTCCTCTTCGGCGGGGTCGACGAGAACGGCCAGGAGCACGCCGGGACCGGCTCGACGGTCACCACGTTCATGCGCAACTCGCTTATGATCAACGCGACGATCAACGCGATGGTCGCAGACGGCGAGGCGGAAATCTTGGCTCGGCCGAGCATCTCGTCGCTCAACAACGTCCCGGCTTCGCTGCTCGTGGGGCAGCAATACCCGATCGTCTATTTCGACGCCCGCACCGGAACGCAGCAGGTCCAGTTCGTCAACGTCGGCGTGAACCTCAACGTCACGCCCACAATCGGCAGCGACGGCATGATCACGACCGAGCTCGAGACGGACTACAGCCAGATCACCGGTACGATCGCGAATTTTCCGATCATCACGACACGCAAAGCGCAATCGACCTTGCGCGTCCACGACGGCGAAACGATCGTTATCGCGGGCCTGTTTTCCGACGTCGATTCAAAGACGCTCACCAAGGTTCCGTTTCTTGGCGACATCCCGTTCATCGGCGAGATCTTCCGCAACCGCCAGCGTAACCACAGCAAAGACGAAGTCGTTTTCCTGATCACGCCGCACTTGGTCGTTGACGGCGATCCCGCAAACGCCAAGCAACTGCCCGACCTCACAACGGAACGTTAGGAGGCGCGATGTCGCTCCCAATCGATCTTCCCGAACTTACGATCGTCCGCGCCCTAACCGGAGCTGGACCGTTTGCCTCCGGCGACACGCTCTCGGTCGCATTCAACAGCCCGACCGTAGGCCGGCTCGTGCCGCATGGCCGGTCTCAGCCGGCCGCGCGGCCGGCGAGAGCCGGCGAGGCAGTGCTACCCGAGACGATCTCGGTTGCCGTGTTAGTCGCAGCCGGCCCGTATGCGGAAGGCGACGTCCTGACGCTATCGTACGTCGACCCGAGGATCGCGCGCATTCACGCTTCGACGCCGACGTCCAGTCGCGAGGGAGATCCTAGCGATGAGGCCGCGCCCGAACCCACGGTACCGCCCTCCCCCGAACCGGGTGCCGAAACCCGGGCATCAGTGGCGGCGTTGCCGCGACGGCCCGATGCGACCGCTAACACCCGCGGCGTGCAGACGCGACTGTCCTGGAGTGCAGACCGCGTCCGCCGTTTCGTGCAGGTGAGCGACAAATTATTCACCGTCGACCGTTTGGGTTGGTACCGGCACGCGTTTGCGATGCGCTTGCTCGTCCCCGACGAGGTCTCGTGCGGCGATTCGGAGGCCGACCGCGAGGTCGCGCAGCATCTGCGAGCGTTACGCAACGCGACGGCGGAAACGCTCGGCCGTCCCCTACTCGCGGCCTTTATGCCGAATTTCAGCGTTACGCCGGAGTGGCTCGACACACTTGATGACCCTGCCGCCGCACGCGCTCTTGCGAGCGTGAGGGACGTGGTGGCGAGGTACGCCACCGATGAACCTAACCCGTGCGAAAGCGACGATCCAGGCTGGACGCACGGCGACGTCTTGCGGTCGCACCTGACGATCGCGCCGCTCGCGAACGTGGAAGCCGCGCTTCCGCTGCTTATCGCGAACGTCTCGAGGTTCGCCGCCGTCACCGAGAAGCTGACGGACTATCGGCGCGCACTCATCGAGTTGTTCGGCCAAACCGCAGAATCGGTCGAGACCGTGAGACTCAAACAGATGGCGCAACCGAATCACACGCTCGACGACCGTCTTTGGCAGCTCGTTGGCACCGTCGGCGAATGCTTCGGCGGACTCGCCGTCGCTTAGAAAGGCATGTCCGCTGCAACCCGAACAACTCGTCCTCCCCGCCATCGCGACCGCCGCACTCGGCACGGCGTTGCTCGTGCCGCTACGTGACGACCGGCGCGGCAAGCGCGCGACGCTCGCCGGATGCGATGCGCCGCTCGTTCCGGATTTCCGGGCCTTAGGGCCCAAGCAAACTGCTCGGGAGGCTCGTCCCGATCCGGCTGCCGCGGTCGCAGCTCTCTACACCGATTGGAGTGCACGCGCGCGGGCGCTCGCTCTCACCATTTGGAAATTCTTCGAAGCTCCCGAACGTGGGTCGAGCGAACCGCGGGCGGCGCCAACGTCCGACGACCATATTCTCATTGCGCGTTCGTTCGCCGAAGAACTCGCGTCATTACTACCCGTCGCCGAGCGGCGGGCTGACTCACCGCAAGCCGTGGCCCCTGCGCCGCAAGTCGAGGCCGAAGCCGCCGCGATCGTCGTAGCTCCAGCGCCGCGGCCCGCGTTCGAGCGCGTCGTTCCGCTGACGCGCACGCCGCTGCGACCGCACAGCGCGTCGATCACCTGGCCGCGTTTGACGAACGCTGCGCCCGATCTCGAGTCGCCGGCCGAGCGTCACGCGTTCCTGCGCGACGCTCCGCGAGCTGTCGACGCCTCGCTCGCCGCCGCTCTGCAGACCGCCTACCGCGAGGAGGAGGGTGAGGGACGCCTGCTTGCGTTGCGCGCGCTGAGGCGCGGCAACGTTGCGGCCGCGCGCGACACGTTCGTCGACGCGCTCGCGGTCGGTACCGACGACGAGCGCTCCGTAGCGGTCGACGCGCTGCTCGCGCTCGGTGAGCGCGAGGCAGTCACTTCGGCGTTCTCCGACCGCATCGACGCGATCGCGGCGCAAGCGGCGCTCGGTTACGTTGCAACGAATTTACGAAAGGACTACTTTGCTGCGCTCGACCCATTTGTGGACCGCACGCGAATCGAGGCGATTCTCAGTTTGCTCGCCGGCGTCGTAGAATGATGGCGGCCGAGCGCATCTTCGCTCTACTCGAACGCGGGCGCACGCGTCAGGCATCCGATCTTCACGTCGAGCCGGGACAAGGCGCTGCGCTGCGCGTCTTCACCCATGTCGAGCGGGTTGTGGACGTTCGCCCGGAGACTAGTGAAGTCGAGGCATTCTTGGATGAGACGATCGACCGGGTTTCCCGGGCCCGCCTCGACAAGATCGGAATTTCCGATGCCGTTTATGCCGACGATCGGATCGGCTCGATTCGCATCCACGCCTCGCGTGGAAAGCATGGCCCGCGTCTTGCAATTCGGCTGTTGGCTCGCGCCATCCCCGAGCTCCAAGAGTTGCGGCTACCGGAGATTATCGAAAGCTTCGCGAGTTTGCGTTCGGGGCTCGTCCTGATCGCGGGCCCAACAGGCTCCGGCAAATCGACGACGATCGCGTCGCTTCTCGATCGCATTAACGCGACGGCTGCGAAGCACATCGTGACGTTCGAAGATCCAATTGAATACCAACACCGATGGGCCCGGTCAATCATCACGCAATATGAGGTCGGACGCGACGTATCAAGCTTCGCGGAGGGCGTTCGCGGCGCCTTGCGCGCCGATCCCGACGTGCTGTTCATCGGCGAGTTGCGAGGGATCGAGACGGTGGCGGCCGCGGTTGCGGCCGCCGAAACGGGGCATCTCGTTTTCGCTGCGCTTCACACGCCGTCGGAGACACCGCACGCGATCAACCGCATCGTCGGACTGTTCCCCTCCGAAGAACAAGAGAACGCGCGCTTGCGGCTGGCCGACACGCTGCGCGCCGTCGTCGGGCTGCGTTTGATCCCGCTGCGCGACAACAGCGGCTTGCGAGCCGCCGCCGAGATCATGATAGTCAACGAAGCCGTGCGCCGTTTGATTCGCGACGGGGCGACGCATCAGCTGCGCATGACGATCGCAAGCTCCCGCAAAGAAGGCAGCCAAACCCTCGAAAGCCATCTTTCAGAACTGGTTTCGAACGGCGAGATCGAATTCGCTGCCGCCCGAGCCGCTTCGCTGTACCCTGAAGAGATTCGCGAACTCGCAACGCAGTACCGCCGGCGATGACACGCGCCGGCGAAGCCGGCGAACTGCGCTCGCTCGGCGCGCGGCTGTTAGAGTTGGAGCGAGAACGATCGGAAGCGCGCGACCAAGCCCGCCTGCTGCTCGCCCTCCAGGATGCGTTCGCGCGTATTGCCGTAACCCGCACGCCGCAGCAAGTCGTGGCTGCGATGTTGCGTGCGGCGTACGCTCCACTGGGGTTCTCACGCGGCATCTTCTTCCGCATCGATCGCGCCCACGGCATAGAGGCCCTCTGGCAGCTCGACGGCAGCGAGACGATCGAGCCGAGTCGTGAGATCGTCGACCTACGGCCGAGAGGCGCAATCCTACGGGCGCTGCGCGGCGAGATCGCTCAGTGCGTAGGCCGGGCCGAAGATCTCTCCGCGCCGCTCGTCGACACGCGCGGTTGGTACGTGCTAAGCGCTCTCACGAATGCCGAGGGGACCCTAGGGCTTCTCTATCTCGACGGCCATCGAAGCCGCGATCCGCGTGAATGGGAGACGGGTCTCGTACGCGCTCTGGCAACGCTCGCGGCGGTTTGCATCGACAACAGCTTACTCCTCGAACGTACCGAGGAACTTGCGACGCGCGATCCGCTCACCGGCCTCCTAAACCGGCGCGCGTTCTCGCAGAAGCTCGCCGAAGCGCTTCAAGCGGGCAGCTCGGAAGGCCGCTCACTGACCTACGTGCTGATCGACGTCGACGACTTCAAGCGGATTAACGACACGCGCGGACATGCCCACGGAGATGCTGTCTTGCAACATTTGGCGCAGACGTTAACGCGTAGCTCGCGCGCGGGTGACATAGTCGGGCGCTACGCCGGCGACGAGTTCGTCGTCCTGCTCCCAAACATCGATGTCGAGATTTCGCGTGTCCTGGTAGGACGGCTCTCGACCGAACTTCGTGCACAGGGCCTGCACTGCTCGCTCGGCGCAGCGATTTTTCCTAAAGACGCGATCGACGCAGAGGGCTTACTTTGTGCCGCCGATCGCGCTCTCTACGCCACGAAAGCCGCGGGGAAAAACGGGTTCTCGTTCGCCTGACGCCTGCTACTCTGGGGTCGCGCTTGGCTGAGCAGCGTCCAAAGCGATCTTCCAACGATCGCCGACGCGCTTCCAGACGATCACATAGCGGCCCGTCAGCGTCGTTCGCGCTCCGTTTGCGGCGGCAGCGACGATATAGCGGTAACTTCCCGTTTCAAGTACCGATTCACCGTTGACACGCGTATCGATGGTGGACACTTCGGCCTCGGCGAAGCGCAGTTTGTCGAACGTCTCCGCCATCGCGGCCTCGATCGCGCCGCGGCCGCGGACGATCGGTCCGAATCCCGGCATCGAAAGCGCGTCTTCGGCGAATTGCTCGGCGTAGCCGTGCGGATCCGAGCGATGTAGTGCTTCCAGCAGCGCGGCATTCGCCTGCGCTATCGCCGCGTGAAGCGAGAGGTCTCCGGCAAGCTTCGATCGGGGCTGGGGGCGGCGGCGCGACCCCGCTTTAATGAGGAACGCAAACGATATGCCAAGCGCTACGAGCGCGAGCAGCAATAGGCGTTGAGCGGAGCGAGACACTCAACGGCGCTGCACGGGCGAAAGACCCGAAGCCACGTCTCGATAAAGGTGGCGCATCGCGTCGACTAGGAGCGCGCCGACGCGGAACACCCCGTCTCCCGAAAGGCGCACGGCAGTCCATGGCGTGCCCCCGTGACGTTGCACGAGCAAATACGTGTCGTCCGCTTGCGCGTAGATCGCAAATTGGTCCGACTCGGCGACCGGGGTGAGGCTCGCGACGGTCGCGGGATCGAAATGCTCGATGAAATCCATTGGGCTAGCAACGCTCCTTGAAAACTGATCGCTGCGCGAGCCTTCGCTGGATGCGGCGTCAAAACCGCTCTTATAGCAATCATTGGGATCTCGGCGTTCTCATTGGGCTTGGGTCCGCAGCCGGGAAATCGTGGAGAGAGAGACCCCGGAGACGATCACGATGCTGACGAGAAACGCAACGTAAATCCAGCCGGCCGGTTGGGCCCAGTCGATAGCCGCCGGAAAGCGGGCGACGGCGACGAGTTCGAGCAGGCCGATGAGGCCGTAGCTCGCGCACGCGGCTCCGATGCGGGTCCAGTCGTTCTCGCGGGCAGCTTGGACGGCGGCAACGCCGAATCCGAGCAGCCACCCACCCGTCACCTGCGCGGTGAAAAGCGTCAGCTTCCAAGGCCACAGCGGCGCGGCGACCGCCGGCACGACGAACAGCGCCGCTCCCAGAACGAGCATGATCGCGGCTTGCGCGCGGAGCGTCCAGCGTACCGGCGCCGGCATCGGCGCCGTGCGCGGAAGGTCTATGCCCGGTGCGCGCAACTGAAGATACAGGACGACGGCTTCCAGCGGCGGGACGACCACATAGACCACCATCCACGCCCACGCCGCAAATCGTGGAAAAAACGCGGAATCGTTGAAATGGAATGCGTCGAGGTGCTGGAGGCTCGCGATCAACATCGCGAACGTGAACGCCATCGGCGAGAAGAGCGAGATGCGCGCTCGCGTCCAGTAGCGCTGCCTCGCGCCGCCCACGACGAGGACGAAGCTGGCGTAATAGGCCGCGCCCATGAAGGCCGCGGTAATCGGGGACTTGATCGTCCAGGCAAAATCTTGCTTCGTGTTTTCCGGGAACACGAAGAGCTGCGTGCCGGCGATCAGGACGAGCCCCGCCGCAAGGATCAGGACCGACTTGACGCTTACGAGCAGCCGCTTTGGCTGCTCCATCGTCGTCGCGGATTCTTGCATTCGACTTACTCCTGGACCCAGGGTGATCTCTTGCTTCGAGGCCGGTCTTCCGCTTTCCGCGACAGCGCCGCCCGAAATCGCCTCCGTCTCCACAGGGCATTCGCAGATATTCTTAGCTTGCCACACCTTATTCAAGAGCCGTGCACAGGCCGAGGGGCGAATAGAATGGGGTGGAGCCGGAAACGTTCACGCTTATATTAAGCAGGGGAACACACGTGATTTCGAGTGAGTCGGCGGCAACGCTGCTTTATGCACTCGAGAACGGTTTGCGCAGCGCCGAGATTCAGTTGGATCTCTCCGGCGGTCTCGATGCCGAGCGAACAGCAGTCGTTGCGACGAGCCATATCGTCGCATTGACGCGTAATTCTCGGCGACCAGCTCCATCGGATGCTCAGGCCGATTGCAAAATCACGCGAATCGTTCCGAAAACGCTCCCACGTGCGCAGGCGCTTCGATGAGCGCGAGAATCCGCTCGAAGAGCTCCCACGCCGGCTGGATTTTGGCCGCCGCGACGTTGCCGTCGTAGTAGGCAGCGATGTAGATTCCGGTCAGACGTTCGGCGACGTGTGCCGGCGGGATCTCGCGCGCGCGGCACGTGCCGCACACGGCAAAGACCAACCGGTCGCAGAGAAACTCACGCATGTCATCGTCGCACTGCTCGACGATCGCCTCGAGATTGTCTGCCGGCAATGGGAGCGTTGGCTCGAGCTGCGAATCCCAAGCCACCCGGCGCAGCTCGTCGCGCCAAGAACGGCCTGTTTCCTCATGCCCGGCCGGGGCGAGCGTCTGTTCGCGGGCTGCCGCCGCAAGTTCGGGGTCGTATCCGTTAACCCAGGCGAGCTTTGCGCTGTCGGAGGCGTGGATGTCGAGCGGCGGCACGTTGCAGAATGCGCACCGTTCCGCCTCGCGCGAGCGAATGACCGCCGCCTCGCCCAGCGCCAAACCGAAAACCGCAACGTCCGAGTGTTCGGGAAACATAAGGGCCAGCTGCCTTGAAGATCTTATCCGGAATGCCCTCGCGAACGCGCGTTCGAATTTTACTTCGCAGCCTGCTCGACCGCGGCGAGATTCGCCGTGCTGAAAAGCTCGCGCTTCGCGTAGACGATGGAACCGCCGGGGTCGCAGACGACGATGCCGGCCGTCTTCTTGTCACCAGGCGGCGTCAGCTCGCGCCAGCCGGCGCCGTTGAAGGTGATGAGCACGTTGTTCATCTTCTGGTCCTCGGTCCCGACGGAGGCGCCTTCGACGATCTTGCGCACGTGCTTGCGGGCGAAGGACGCCGTCCTGTCCGCCACGACGACAACGTAGACGGCCGCGTGGTCGCCGACCCGGTCGTCGAGCAGCTTGCGCGACCACAATTTCACGTCGCCTTCGGATTCTTTCGTGAAGGCAAGCAACAGGACCAGGGGTTTGCCCGCCACGTCGGCCGGCAGCACGACGTGCGTTCCGCCCATCGAATCCGCCTCGAGCCGGGGCAACGTTCCGGCGACTGCGGTCCCCGCAAGCGAGAGACCAAGTGCGAGGGCGAGAGCGAAGCTACGGTACGGCGGCGGGAACTTCATGGGTGAGTCTTTCGAGGACCGGTTCGGGAACCCGGCCCGCGACCGCGGACGGACGGCGCAGGTACGGCACGAGCAGCAGCGAGACGAGCATGAAGCTGCCGATCAGTACCCAGGCTTCGTTGAACGCTACGGTCGCGGCCGCCCGTGCGATGATCGGCGTGACGAAGGTAACGTCGCCCGGATCTGCGTGCGCGACGTCGACGCCGCGCAAGAGATCGACCGGGATGCCGACGAACGCGGCAGCCTGGGCGTTGCCCAGCACGAGCTGATCGACGAGGTGCTTCGCGATGGCGCCGGGCCGAACGTTGACGATCGTATCGACGAGGCCGATTCCGACGGCCCCGCCGACGTTACGCAAAAGGTTGAGCAGCCCGCTTGCGTTCGAGAGCTGTTCCAACGGAAGTTCGTCGAGCGCGACGTTCGTGATCGGCAGGATACAGAACAGGAGCGCCGCGCCGCGCAGAATCTGCGGCCAGAGCAAGTCGCCAAAATCCGTCCGCGGTGTTTGAAACGCGTTCGCGAACGCCCCCGCGCCGAACAGCGCGAAACCGATGAACACGACCCACTGCGCCGGCAGCCGCCGGTCCGCTATCGTCGCTAGCGGCGCGGCCGCGAGTTGCGAGACGCCCATCACGGTCATGATGATGCCGATCTCGAGCGGCGAGTGAAAGCGCACGTAGCCGAGGAACAGCGGCAACAAATACAGCGAGCTGAAAAGGCCCACGCCGAGGACGAAATTGTAGACGCAGGCGGTCGCGAAGCCCACCTGCCGCAGCGGCGAGAGGTCGACGAGCGGTTCGCGTCTGAGCACGCAGCGCCGCACGAAGACGTAGCCGCCGGCAATCATGAGGGCCATTAAAATGTAATCGCGAGACGCGACCCAGCGGTCCTCGGGCGCGACTTTGAGCAGCGTCTCCAGGCATCCGAGGCAAACCGTGAGGGCCGCGAATCCAAAAATGTCGACGGTGCGCCACGCGGAGCGGTCCGCCTGGTCGACGCGGACGAGCGCGATTACAATTGCCGCGACGGCGAGTCCGATCGGGACATTGATTATGAAGAGCCAATTCCACGCGAGCTTCTGCGTGATGTACCCGCCGAGGACCGGCCCAACCGATGGCGCGAGCATCGCGACCACGCCCGCCAGCAGGATCGCTCGCGGATGGAGGGGTTTCGGAAACATCTTGTAGCCCGCCGCGAAAACGGTCGGGATCATCGTGCCGGCCGCGTAGCCCTGCAACGTGCGCCAAACGATGAGCGACACGAAGTCATGTGAGAGCGCGCAGCCGAGACTCATCGCCGCGAAACCGAACGACGCGGATGCAAAGAGCCATCGCGTCGACATCGCGCGCGCCAGGCGGCCGAACATCGCAATCGCGATGACCTCGGTGATGAGGTACGCGGTTTGCACCCAGCTTAACTCATCGAGCGGTGTGTGCAAGGATTGCGCGATTCGCGGCAGCGCAGTGGCGACGATCTGAATGTCCAGAATCGCCATGAAGAGCCCGAGGCTCATCACCGTGAAGCCGATCCATTCGCGGCGATAACTCTTGGCCGGCACGTTAGTCAGAATACTACCGGGGAGGGCGGGCGCGCTTAGAGCAACGCGACCGGCGTCGAGCGGACGACGTCGTGGTTGTGGGACGCACCGTCGAGCGCCGTCATCTTATGGGTGACGGGATGACGCGCGAAGTAGTCGATACAGCGGGCGATGTCTTCGAGCAGCAGGTCGGCCATGTGGCGGCTGAACCCGTGGCGCACGAGGATCCGCATCACGACGACGTCCTCGAGATTCGGCACCATCGTGTACGCGGCGACCTGCCAACCGCGCGCGCGCAACCGCTCCGAGAAATCGAACAGCGAGTAACCGGTATCGACACCGTCGCGCAGCTTCCAAGATACCGCCGGGATGCCTTTGGCGCTATCGCCGTCGAAGTACAAATCGAAGGGGCCGATCTTCGGAATTTCCTTCGCCAGGTGCTGCGCCGTCGCGTAGCAGGCCTGGTGAATGAGGCGATAGCCGTCTTTGCCCAGGCGTAACATCAAGTAATATTGGCAAACGATCTGGCCGCCCGGGCGGGAAAAGTTTAGCGCGAAGGTCGGCATGTCGCCACCGAGATAGTTCACGCGAAAGATAAGATCCTCGGGCAGATCGGTCTGTTCGCGCCACAATATCCAGCCAACGCCGAGGGGCGCGAGGCCGTACTTGTGCCCCGATGCGTTAATCGATTTCACGCGGGGAAGGCGAAAATCCCAAACGAGGCCGGGCTCGACGAACGGTGCGATGAAACCACCGGAAGCGGCATCGACATGGATCGGAATGTCGAGCCCCGTCTCGGCTTGCAGCCGGTCGAGGGCGGCGGCGATCTCGGCGACCGGCTCGTATTGGCACGTAAACGTCACGCCCAAGGTCGGTATGACGCCGATCGTGTTCTCGTCGACGTACTTAAGGACTTCCTCGGGGGTGAGCCCGAGTCGCGCCGGCTCGAGGGGAATCTCGCGCAGCTCGACGTCGAAGTAGCGTGCGAACTTGTGCCAGCAGACTTGGACCGGCCCCGTGACGAGGTTCGGGCGTTCCGCGCTTCGGCCGGCCCGCCGCTGCCGCTCGCGCCACTTCCATTTCAGGGCGAGCCCGCCAAGCATCGCCGCTTCGCTCGAGCCCGTCGTCGAGCAGCCGATCGTGGTCGTCGCAGCCGGGGAGTTCCAGAGGTCCGCGAGCATATGTACGCAGGCATTCTCGAGCTCGGCGGTGGCCGGATACTCATCCTTGTCGATCATGTTCTTGTCGATGCTCTGATCCATCAGTTTGTGGATCTCGTCATCGAACCAGGTCTGGCAAAACGTTGCCAGGTTTTGGCGCGCGTTACCGTCGAGCATCAATTGATCTTGGACGATGTGGTAAGCAACGTCCGGCCGCACGCTTTCTTTGGGGATCCGCCCCTTCGGAATCGACGTCTCCATCGCTTGCGTGGCGTACGTGTCCGCACTGTGATTGTCGGCGTGGTGCCGGCGCTGATGGATGGGCAACGAACAACCTCCCGAGCGGCAAATGCGTTATGGTCATTCTGTGCGAGCCCGCCCGGCACCGGCCTGGCACCATAGAGGCGCCCTAAAGACGAGTTTAGGGCGTCTGAGGCGCGACCAGCGGCGCGGGCCGCCGTACGTGTTGGCCCATTCTCAGGAAAGGCAGTTCGATATAGCGCCGCGAGATTGCCGCGAGAACGTACGCTGCGACGAGCACGATCGCCGAGCGCAAGAGGTTCACGCGGAGCGGCCCGGCCGCAGCGTCAAACAACGGAAAGAAATGGTTGACGAGCGCTTGATAAGCGTCGATCAGCGGAACGTGAATCAAGTACAGACAGTAGCTGAAGTCGGCGGTCATGAGCGCGAACGGTACGCGCATGAACGCGGACCTCGACGATCCGGTATGCGAGACGGCGAATATGACGAGCGCCGAGAAGAAGCAAAGGGCCTCGCTGATCCGCGTTGCCCTGCTGAGCGCGCCACCGTGCAATCCCCCAAATGGAATCGTCGGTAAGATGATCGCAATTCCCAGGGCTACCAAGGCCAGCGCGAGGCGATTGTCGTTGCGGCGATTGTGGAGTGGAGAAGTAAACCACAACGCGAGCAGCGCGCCCGTGGCAAGGCCGTCGCAACGGAACCACGTAAGGTGAATTCTGTCGTCAACGTGGCCGGAGCGCAGTATCGGACAGATAACGACGATGGCCGCGAGGACAATCCACATCTTCCGCCGGTCGAGTGCCAGCACCAGCAGCGGCCAGAGCAGGTAGAACTGCTCTTCCACCGCCAGCGACCATAATGGACCGCCGCCGTTGGGAACCCCGACGTTGGTCAGCGGCGATAAATTGGCTACAAATGCCAAACACATCACGAAATACGCCGGCCCGGTTATCGGCACGTAGGCGATCGCGAGAATCGCGAGCACAAGCAGGTAGATGGGAAGGATGCGTAGCGCGCGCCGTTCGTAAAACCGCCCGTAGTATCGAGCGGGGCCGTTTCCCTTGGTTCCCAGCAGAATACTTGTGATGAGAAAGCCGGACAGAATAAAAAAGAGATCGACGCCCAGCCAACCGTGATCGACCGCTACGTCGAACCAGTGCGGAAACCCGGTAGGCGTATGCGTGACGAGGTTCGGCGTCGCGACGAACAAGTGGTTCGCGAGCACGCCCCATATGGCCACCGCGCGGAGGCCGTCGAGTTCGCGTACGCGCGCTGCTCCGGACGACGGCGCCACCTGCGCCGTAACGAGTTTCGACTCGATTGGATCTCCTTGGCGTAGCGGCCCGGGAGGGGACCCGGAACATGAAGATACCCGAGGGATAGTATTGCCGGACGCTCGCGCTGCCCTGGGCACGCGACCGGGCGCCCCCAAAAGCCCTGCTATGAAAAGCCCGGCTGTCAGCGTCTTCACTTCGGCGTTCAGCTCTTCCTCTTGTTGCCTACCCGAGCATAGCGAGCGTCCGCTCGTCGGGCGAATCGCGGCACCATCGACTGAGCGCGCGGGCATAAATACTCTCTTCGCTAGCTGCCGCGAACGCGAAGAGCGTCATCGACGAACAAAATTTGAGGTCGTCCGGGTCTCCAAAAATCTCGTGCAACGAGCCGGCGGTTGACGCTGCGACCAGGGCGCTGCACGTTTCGAGCCGCGGGCCGAGAACGGGATGCGCGAGGTAGCGGCGCGCCTCGTCGAGCGAGGCAATGCCGTAGTACTGCGCCAGGCTCGAGAAACCCAAACCGCGCAGCTGCGGAAATACGAACCACATCCAATGCGTGCGCTTGCGCCCGCCGCGCAACTCGGCCAGAACGGTCTCGTATACCGGATCCTGCGCGGCGACGAAGCGTTCGAGATCGGAGGCGTCAAATCGATTGGCGGCGTTGGCGACCGCGCCCATGCGAACCTGGTTCGGCGCCCTGGAGATCAGTTTCCCCCGTACGGCAGGCGCCGGCCTTCGCCCGTAGCGGCAGGGCCGCCACCGAACTCGGCTTGACATTTTGCGAGAATATATGTATATACAACGATATGGCCGGCTCCGAACCTCTCGTCCAATTGCCCTGCGTTTGCGCCTCGATGCGTCGTGCAACGCGCGCCGCCACGCGCATGTACGACCGGGAACTACGTGAAGACGGGTTGCGGTCGACGCAATTCACGTTGCTCCAAGCGCTCCATCTCGCCGGCACGATTACCCAAGGGAACCTCGATTCGCTGCTATCTCTCGATAGCACGACGCTTTCCCGCAGCCTCCAACCCCTCGTCGACGCGGGCTGGGTGAAAAGTGAACGCGGCGACGACCGCCGCGAACGTCATCTGCGCCTAAGCGTCTCAGGCGAACGCAAATTTCAAGACGCGCTGCCGGCGTGGCGCCGCGCGCAGAACCAGTTGACAAAAACGATCGGGCGCGATTGGAATCGGCTCGAACGCGACCTGCGGTTGATTGCCGCCTCCGTTGCTTAAGCTTTTTTTTGAGGACGTATATGTATATACACACTTCTGCCGACAAGCCCGTCACCGCCAACGGCCGTCAATACGGTTCTTCTAATCCCGAGCTCGACTACCTAAAGGCCGTGAACCTCGGGGCGCCTCCGCAGGATCCACAGTTACTGTTTCTCCTGATGGGCGCATTTTCCAACGCCAATCAGCCGGCCGAAGGCGCAGAGTTCTTCACTGCCCGGCTGAATGAATTCGCACCTCGCCTCGCCGATGCGCAAAAGGCACTCTATCTGAGCGCCATCGGCATGCTGCGCGCCCAGCACGCTTCTTCCGTCTCGCTGTTCAGCCGCATGGGCAATGTCAAAGAAACCATCGCGATGCTCGACGAGGCGAAAAAGCTTTCAGGCGGCCAGATTTTTGTTGTGACCTGGATTTCCGGCGTCGTTCGCTCTCAATTGCCGGGCGTTTTTCACCAGAAGCAAGCCGCGATCGACGACCTGCGCTGGTGCGAAGCGAATATCGCAAAAGCTCCTCATAGCGGCTGGCTCCGGGAAGTGAACTTTCGTTTGGGAAAGCTCGCTCTCGACGACGGCGATGCTCCCAGAGCCGAAGACTACCTGCGCCGTAGCGGTTACAAGAGCTTCGACAAGTTGGTAATGCTGACAACGCCTTTCTCAAGAGATTCGATGTCCGGCCACACGTTTAGCTCGCGACGCATTTTCGAGGTCGTGCCAGGCAGGGTCTATGGGCTCTCAGGCTTCGAGTTCACGGAATACTATTTCGTGGTCTCCGACGATGGGACACAGCTGATTGGGATAGACGCCGGAACTCGAGCAGATTCGGCAAAAGCTGCTTATGAAGCATTGCGTGCTTATGCGCCGGGCCTGCCCGAACTGACGACGATCTTCATCACCCACGCGCATTGGGATCACGTTGGGGGAAACCGCTACTTCCGCGGGCTCGATCCCGCGCCACGGTTCTACGCGAGAAGCAATTATCACGAAGAGATCGCCGGAGAGATGAACGCCCCTGCCTCAATCCCGAGGCACTTCTTCGGCGACCAATTCAACCCGGATGACGTGCGCACGTTCGAGCCGGATGTAACGGTCGATCGCACGACCGATATCACGATCGGTGGAACGCGCATCGAGTTGGTCCCGGTTGCCGGCGGGGAAACGCAGGACGCCATGTTCGTGAACCTACCGGATCTGGGCGTGCTCTTCGTCGGCGACTTTATCATGCCGTATATCGGCGCGCCGTTCGCAGTCGAGGGAAACCTCGAAGGTCTGTTCGATGCGATCGACGTCGTCGTTCAGAAGCAGCCTCAGTATTTGCTGCACGGGCATCAGCAGCTGACGCAGAACTTCTCGTCGCCGGAGATGCTGATCCAGGTGAAGGACCATCTGCGATGGTTGCGTGACGAGGTACTCGCCGCAATCCGCCGCGGCGAGGCGCGGCCCGCAATCCATCAGTCAAACCTGATTGCGCCGGGCCTTCTCGACGGGCGTCCCGACGTGCTTCTGCCGTATCTGGTCTTAAGGGAACATGTGATCGATCGCGTATTTGCGCAAAACGTCGGCTATTGGCAGGCCGACCTCGAGGGTCTCGACCATCTCGGTGATTCCGATCGCGGAGAACTCTTGGCGAACTATCTTGGTCTGTCAGAGAAACAGCTTGTGAGCGCCGTCCACAACATAACGGCTGACGCGAAATACGAACTCGCCGCTTCGCTTTTGAAATGGTCGATCGCGCATTTCGGTCGCACCGAGGCCCTCGTTAAGGCCGAGCGCGTTGTCTATCTGAGGTTGATGGAGAAGTATCAGAACACCGACCCATTCAAATACATCCTTTACTCGGCACAGATCGGCGAAGAAACGCCGGCGATGCCGTAACCGGCCGGGTCTTACGAGGTCGCCGCGGTCGTGCTGCGAAGGCGACGAACTGCGGCGACCACCTCGGCCGGCGCCTCGCGCGGCAGAAAGTGCCCTGCGCCGGGAACGACCCGGCGCTCGTAAGCCCCCGTGAAGAACCGCTCGTGGCCTTCGGTTCCCTCCGCAGGATCGACGCCGTCGGCGCCGCCATGGAGCAAGACGGTCGGTACGCCGATGGGTGGGCGCGCGCTTAGGCGAGCCTCGATAGCATCGAGCGCCGGATCGCCGGGAGCGGTACCTTGGCGGTGCCGATACGAGTGAATTACGATGTCCACGAAATCGGGATTGTCGAATGAGGCCGCCGTTCGCTCGAACGTATCGTCGTCGAACTTCATATTCGGCGACCACAGGTTCCAAAGCAGGCGGCAAAACTCTCGCCGATTCCGGGTGAGACCATTGCGCCCGCGCTCGGTGTTGAAATACCACTTGTACCATCCGCGCCGTTCGCTCTCTGGTGGGGCGGGCGTTCTCGCTTTCGCGATGTCTTGTATGCTATATCCGCCGATCGGTACGAGCCCGCGCACGCGCTCCGGCCAAAGCGCTGCGACGATGCACGCGGCTCGCCCGCCCCAGTCGAATCCAACTAAGAACGCGCGATCGATTTCAAGCGCGTCGAGAAGCCCCAGGAGGTCGTGTCCCAGCGCCGCTTGTTGGCCGCTGCGAAAAGATTCGGCGCCCAGAAATTGCGTGGGGCCGAACCCGCGCAGGTACGGCACGACCGTTCGAAAGCCGTGCTCGACGAGCTCGCCGGCGACCCCGTCCCATGCGCGCACGTCGTCGGGGAACCCGTGCAGCAGCACAACCGGGATCCCATCGCCGGGGCCGCTCTCCTCGTACGCGATGCGCAACGAGACGGTGTCGACATGTCGTTCGATGCTCCCTCGACTCATGGCGGCTCCATCGTCATCGACTCTCGGCGAACCCTGCCGGCTGAAGGGGGTTGGCATGAGCCGCCTAAGGGCCTCCACAGGGCCGAGGTAGGCCCGTAGGAAGCAGATGGCGCTGGGGAAGATAACCGCTCGCGCGACGATGAGGAGCGCTTAATTGCGGCGCGCGAATTTCAATGCGATCCTCGCTGCGTCGCTTCTCGGGACGGTCGCGAGCTCGTGTACGCGTGCGCCGGACGAGCCGGACGCAAAGACGTTTGCTGATGCCCGGCGGGCGATCGAACACGACATTGCGATGGATGCCGGCGATGATACGCTCTCGCTCGAGGGGCGAACGCGCTTCTATCATTACGGCAGACCGGTTTCGCACGCGATCCTGCTGCTGCACGGTTTCACGAACTGTCCGCAGCAGTTCGACGAATTCGCACGCGACTTGTACGCGCGTGGCTGCAACGTCTACGTCCCGCGCATCCCCCATCACGGGAAGAAATACCGATTAACCCAAGATCTCCAGGACTTGAACGTCGCCGAGATGCGAGCGTTCGCGGAGCGCACGTTCAAGCTGTCGCGCCTACTCGGAACCCGCACTACGGTTCTTGGCCTCTCGCTCGGCGCGACCCTCGCGATGTGGCTCGCGCAAACGCAACCGGCAGACCTCGTCATTCCGATTGCTCCGTTCTTGATGCCCGCCGGATGGAACCGGACCGCCGGCGGTGCGACCATGCGCGCCGCCATGCTGCTGCCGAACTTCTATTGGTGGTGGGATATCCGCCTGCTCACCGGTACTCGGCCGCTTTATGCATACCCCGGCTACCCGATCCACGCACTCGCGCAGATCACGTTCCTGGGCGATAGCATCTTCGACCTGGCAGCGAAGGCGAAGCCGTTAGCACGCCGTTGCGTGCTCGTGTTGAACGCCGACGACAACGGCATCAGCAATTCCGTCGCCGCCGACCTTCTCGCCATATGGCAGCACCAACGCGCTCCGTATACCGAAGTCGTCCTGCGCGATTTAGGCAAACCGCGGCACGACATCATCGACCCCACGACGTTCCCCGACGCGCGCACCCTCGTCTATCCGCGCCTAGCGGCGTTGGCCTTGTCGTGACCAGCGATTCCCGTGGGCGCTACGACTCCGCAGGGCGCAGTACCGCGTTGTATCGGATGTGCGCCGCGTGGTACGCGGCGTCCATGACTTGGATCTCCGCGTTCCAACCGGTCCGCTGCGCAAGCGCCACAAACTCCGAGGGCGCGCGCCACACGCCGAAGGGGGACTCAAAGTCACTCGGCTCTGGCCGGTAGGCGCCGCGATAGAAGGAGTCCGGCATCCGGGACTTGTCCGGAACGTCGCCCACGAAGAACGCATCGAGCGACGTAAAGCGTGCGCGCAACCCGCGCAAGACGGCTTGTGCGGAGGACGGCGCAAGATACTGAAACGCAAAAAAGCAGAGGCCTTTCGTAAACCGCTCCGGCTCCGAGGCTGCCCAGACGTACCGCTCGACCTCGTCGCACGCGAACTCCACACGCGGCGGATCCTCGAAGTTGGCCTGCGCCGTCGCGACCATGCGCTCGGAAAAATCGACCCCTACCCCACCTGCGCAGCCGTCGAAGACGCGCCGGCTCAGCGCGCCGTTGCCGCACCCCAGGTCGAGCACGACGTCGCCCG
>Ga0302324_100003095_pt1 | contig 37668 bp, 36 predicted proteins | sample Palsa_T0_1_FD_201949 | JGI IMG/M metagenome (GOLD analysis project Ga0302324, IMG submission 201949) | Peat permafrost microbial communities from Stordalen Mire near Abisko, Sweden - Palsa_T0_1 | ecosystem: Environmental > Terrestrial > Soil > Palsa > Peat permafrost | place: Sweden: Abisko... | reverse complement strand
ATCGAAAAGAATGGTGTGCCCACCACCCTGGATCAGCCAGATGATCATGGCGATGTCGACCTTCTTGTCTCCAGCCGCGCCAATAACCAATTCGCTGAACGGAAAATCGTGAATAGTAGCGTAGCGGATAGCGCGAATCGTGTATTCGGGCTCCGCGCCCGCCGCTTGCCGTCGGGAATTAGCGTGCGCGAAATGCCAGGGACCGGCGAGGCAAGAATAGAGGACGAGCGAAATCAAGCAAACGCGAGTAGCCGGTTTCACGGGGTATGCTCCCAAGCCTCGTCGCAAGGGTATACGTCGTCGACCACTTGCGGTCAAGTCAGAATGCAACATTCCATCTGACGCAGTCCAGGCCAAGAGCACTCATCTACCACCAGAAACCTAGTGGGTCTTCTCGTCCCGCTCCACCCGCCCGTCGCGAACGCGAATGATCCGATGCGCGCGGGCAGCAATATCCGGCTCGTGCGTTACCAAAATAATCGTATTCCCCTGCTCGTGCAGCCGCACAAACAGCGCCATAATTTCCTCGCCGGTCACCGAATCGAGGTTCCCGGTAGGCTCATCGGCCAGCAGTATCGACGGCCGATTCACCAGTGCTCGCGCGATCGCCACCCGTTGCCGCTGCCCGCCCGAAAGCTCGTTAGGCCGATGCATCATTCGGCTGGTAAGGTCCACCTGCTGCAGCGCTTCCTTGGCCCGCTCGATGCGTTCTTCCGCCGGCGTTCCGTTATAGATCAGCGGAAGTTCCACGTTGTGCAGCGACGTAGCCCGCGGAAGCAAATTAAAAGTCTGAAACACGAAACCGATTTCCTTGTTCCGAATGTAAGCCAATTCGTCGTCGTCCAACTCACTCACCTGCCGCCCCGCCAGCCAGTATTTCCCGCTCGAAGGGCTATCCAGACAGCCGATCAGGTTCATCAGCGTGGATTTGCCCGAGCCGGACGGCCCCATAATCGCCACGTATTCGCCTTTGTGAATTTCCAGGTTGATGCTTTGCAGCGCGTGCACTTCCTCCGAACCCATCACGTAAGTCTTGGAGAGATTCTCCGTGCAGATGACGACCCCACTATCCACCAGATCCTGGCGGTAGGCCTGTGACGCGACGGTGCTTTCAGCGGGCATGGGAATTCACAACTCCTGGAATATCCTCTACGTCTACGTCGTCGAATCGACGGCCTTCGCCGGCGTGTTATCCACCTTAATGGTATTGCCCGGCTTCAGACTCCGCAGCGCTTTGTAGCTCCCGGTCACCACCGTATCGCCTTCCTTCAGGCCGCTGGTAATTTCAATGTCCGTCACCCCGGTCACGCCGGTCTGCACCCGAACGAAATCCACCTTCTTGTCGTGGACCACGAAGACTCCCTGGATGTCACTCGTGGCATCGGCGGCGGAAACAGGCTTAGCGGCGGCCAGCGTAACGTCGCCCTTGCCCTTATTCTCCTGGCTAGCCTCTTCCAGGTCGTGCTTGGACCGCATCGCCAGCGCCTGGATGGGAATGGTCACCACGTTTTTTCGTTCCGCGGTACGAATCTTGGCGGTCACCGAAAGGCCGGGGCGAAGCGTATCGGGAGGATTATCGAGCTGCACCACCACTTTAAAATCGCGAGCCTCTTGGGTGTTGGCTTCCGTTTGCGTGCTGGCCAGGCCCGAGGACCGCAACAGTGCTTGGTCGCCCACCGCGGTAACGTGACCGGGAAACGACTTCCCGGGAACCGCGTCGATAGTAACGTCGGCAGTCTGCCCCAGTTTCACGTTTACGATGTCCGTCTCATCCACCTTCACTTCCGCGGTCACCACCGACATATCCGAAATCGTCAGCAGGTAGCTGCCCGTAGCGTTCTGGATTCCAGGAACCACGTTCTCGCCCACCCGCACCGCGATATACGTCACCAAACCATTGATCGGTGCGCGATAAGTTGTCTTGCGAAGCACGTCCTCCGTATGCGTCAGGATCGCCTTGGACTGGCTAAGATTCGATCGGGACTGTTCCAACGACGCCTGCGCCTGCGCCGCTTGGGCCTGCGCAGCGTCGACCGCGGCGGTGGCGCTGAGAAAAGTCGCCTTGGCGGTATCGTGGTCCGACCTGGAAATCAGTTGGGCGTCGTAAAGTCCCTGGCTGCGCTCCCAGTCCAGCTTGGCTTTGTCGAGGTCGGATTGCCGCTGGGCCAGTGTAGCTTTGGCGGACTGCAGCGACGCAGCCGCCGCCTTGATCGAGTCGGCCGTCGCGTCGATGCTGGCAGATTGGGCCTCCACGTCGGCAGCCGGCTGGATGCTTTCCAGGTGCAGCAGGATATCGCCCACCTTGACGTAGTCCCCTTCCTTCACATTGATTTCAGTAATCTTCCCGATGCCCTCACCCAGCACATTCGTATACGTCTTCGGGCGGACTTCCCCCGACGCGGTGACCAGCGCGATCACGTCTTGCCGCACCGCCTGGCCGGTCTGCACCGTCACAGTTCCCTTATGCGCCTGTTGGATCCCGACGCCTACGGCAACCGTCAGCACCAACGCCACACCTATCCCGATCAGGACTTTTTTCCAGGTCTTCATTACCGTGCCCGTGCTCCTTGAAAAAGGCTCCGCTACCGACACTTCGGCGTCACATGTCTATACGGTCCAAGCGAATCAAATGTTTCCGGGGTTTCGTCCTCGGGGATCAGAAACGCGCGGACCAAGCTCCGCCGGAAGCTCCATGTGGGCTCGTCAGGGACGAATCTTCCAGCCGCCCTGAAAGTTTGCGACTTCTACCTAAGCATTGTAACGACTTTGGAACGCGAATGAAACACCCCCGGTAGCCCGACAATCGGGTCAGATGCACCATCCCCAGGCCTCCCAACCATCTGCACTTGGACGTAGCAAACCGCAAATAGGCTGCCGCCGTTATTGGCCATCACGACCCCAAAACTCATCTCGCAAAAACCGGCCCCCAGCCCGGCGGTGACCCGTGCGGCCAGCCGGCCCCGGGACCGCCCCCGGAGCCCCCAAACCCAGGCAACCCCACCGCATCTAACCCGCCTCTCATCCCCTATAGGCCTATTCTGGGGCCGAATTCTTTGAATTGACCTGTATGTATATTACGAGCTAAACTTCCGCGCGAGACCAAGGGCATGGTGTTTCTATGATGTATCGTCGTTATTTGATCCTATTTGGCACGATCATTTTGTTCTTAGCCGTTCCTCGTCTACTCCTACACGCCCAACAGACCGGCTCATCCGATTCGCAACAAGGTTCATCCGACCAGCAGTCCACCGACAAGCCAAAAGACGACGACGCCAAGCCGCAGCCCTCCGCCAACAAAAAGCAAGACCTTGATAACCGCAAGAAGCGCGATAAAGAGCTCTATAAAGAATTAGATAGCCCCTATAAGAAGTGGCTCAACGAAGACGTGGTCTACATCATCACCGCCGAAGAGCGCGCCTCCTTCCTTCACCTCTCCACCAACGAAGAGCGTGAAGAGTTCATCGAAGCGTTTTGGCAGCGCCGCAATCCCGATCCGGATTCCACCGAAAACACTTTCAAAGAAGAGCACTACCGCCGCATCGCCTATACCAACGAGCACTTTGCCTCCGGCATCCCCGGATGGAAGACCGACCGCGGCCGCATTTACATCATGTGGGGACCCGCCGACGAAGTGGATTCGCATCCCTCCGGCGGTTCGTACGAACGCCCCGCCAACGAGGGCGGCGGCGAAACCTCTACCTACCCGTTCGAAGACTGGCGCTATCGCTACCTCGAGGGCATGGGCGAGAACGTGGAAATTGAATTCGTCGATCCCACCATGACCGGCGAATACCATCTGACCATGGACCCCTCCGAAAAGGACGCCCTGCTGTACGTCCCGGGCGCAGGCTTAACCCAGATGGAGTCCATGGGCATGGCCTCCAAGACCGCCCGCTTTAACAACACCGACGGCACCCACCTGGCGGCTCCGCTCGGCGGCGAACCCGAGAACCAGAATGAATTTACGCGGCTCGAGCTTTTCGCCAACATTCAGAAACCTCCACCGGTAAAATTCAAGGACTTGGAATCCGTGGTCACCCAGCGCATGGTCCGCGACCAGGTGAAGTTTGACTATCGCTTCGACTTCCTGCGCATCACCGGCGACACGGTTCTCGTGCCCATCACCCTGCAAATTCCCAACAAGCAAATGCTCTTCACCGGCAAAGAAGGCGTGTCATCCGCGGTAATCAACATTTTCGGCCGGATCACCACCCTGAGCGGACGCGTCGTCAACACCTTCGAAGACACCATTCGCAAAGACACCACCGACGCGCAGCTACCGCAGATGACCAAAGGCGCTTCCATTTATCAGAAGGCCGTGCCGCTCAGTCCTGGTCTGTACCGCCTGGACCTGGTCATGAAGGACGTCAATAGCGGCAACGTGGGCGCCGTGAATACCCGCCTCGCTGTCCCGCGCTATGACGAGGACAAGCTCGCTTCGAGCTCCCTGATCATTGCCGACCAGATCACCCCGGTCTCCTCCAGGAACATCGGCCTCGGTCAGTTCGTCTTGGGCGACCTAAAAGTTCGGCCCAAGCTCGATAGCGCCTTCTTCTCCCGGGACACCTTGGGCATCTACCTGCAAGTTTACAATTTAAAAGTTGACGACAAGACCCATAAGGCCGATGCTTCCGTCGAGTATGTTGTCACCCAGGGGAAGGATGCTTCTCCCATCCTGAAGATCGAGGACACCAGCGACAAGCTCAGCGAGCATGGCGAAGAAATGACCCTCGACAAGCCCGTCGCTCTTTCTTCTCTCGCGCCCGGCAAGTACAAATTGGAAGTCCGCGTCACCGATAATCTCGGCAAACAGACCATTACTCCCACCGCGGAGTTCACGGTCAAGGAAGCCGCCCAACAGTGAAATTTCGCAGCTTGCATCTCGGAGCCTTGCTGCTGTCCTTAGCGGCTTTGCCGACGTGCGCTGCAGCGGCTGGTTTCGGTAGCATTTCGGGCTTGGTGGTCGATCCCAATGGCACCCCGCAAATGGGCGCCACCGTACTCATCAGTGGCGAAGCGCTGGTCGCCGCTGCGCCGGAAGAGCTGCTCACCAACGTCAGTGGACGCTTCCTCAGTGACACGTTGCGGCCCGGCCTGTACACCATTCGCGTTACCCTGGCCGGTTTTCTGCCCGCCATGCAACAGCACATTACCGTCACTGGCGATCACACCACGCTGTTGCAAATCGGCGTTGGATCACTGTTGTCCTCCTTCGAAGGTTTGCGCAAGCAGCCCAAACAAACCGTAGCATCCGACGAATGGGAATGGGTGCTGCGCAGTAGCTCCTCCACTCGCACCATCCTGCGCTTCGACGATTCCGGCGTCGTTATGGCTGACTATCCCACCGGCCGTGAAGTAGTGATGGCCGATCAGCCTCGCGGCGAAGTCGAGCTCACCGATGGCGCACGCCATCCCGGTTCGATTTCCAATCTGGCGGAGACTCCCGGAACCGAGTTCGGTTACGTCGACCGCCTCGAATCCGGTGATAAGCTGCTCTTCGCCGGCCAGTTTAGTTACGAAGACCTGGCCTCGGCAGGCGGCTTGGCTACCGAATGGGTGCCCGCGGACGACCCCGGGACAGTCACCAGCTTGGTAATGCGCGAATCCCGCGTGGGTCCGATGGGCCCCATCTTCCGCGGCCTGCGACTCGATCACGAAAGCCAGTTTGCGGTCGGCGATCGCGTCTTCGCGAAATACGGCGCCGAATATCTCTCTGCAAGCTTCCAGGGAACCACCAACGCGCTCCGCCCGCACGCCGAAGTGATGGTCCAGGTCAGTCCAAACTGGCAGACCACCTTCACCGTATCCTCGCGCACTCCGCAGGAATCCGGGCTGTCCGAACTGGGCACCGTCGAATCCGCCATCGATTCGCTGGACGCGTTCCCCACGCTGCTCCTCAATCACGGCCGCTCCGTGCTCCAAAATAATCTGCACGAAGAAGTCGCCGTCGAACGATCGTTGGGCGGTAAGTCCGGCCTGCAAGCCGCCGTCTTTCACGATCACTCCGACCACACCGCGGTTTTCGGCGAAGGCGCCGCGACGAACTCCGATTTCCTCCAGGATTTTTTCTCCAATGCTTTTGCCTACGATGCGGGCGCCTCCAGTTCCTGGGGCACGCGCGTGGCTTATCACCAGAAGATTTCCGACAATCTCGACGCCGCTCTGATTTACGCCTGGGCCGGAGCCCTGGCCCCGGATGCCTCCCCGCTGGGCAACGCCGTCGCTGAACTTCGCGACTCCCTCGCCACCCGCTACCGCCAAAGCGTGGCAGGCCGCCTATCGGCTCGCATGCCGCGCACCGGAACCCAATTCAGCGTCAGCTACAAGTGGATTAACGGCGCCACCGTCTCGCGCCAAGATGCCTACGGAGAAAGTTATTTCCGTGTTGACCCAAATTTGAACCTGATCATCCGCCAATCGCTCCCCGGTCATTTCGAAGCGATCTGCGATTTCGGTAATCTTTTGGACCAAGGTTACGTTCCGGTGGCTTCCACGCGCGATGGCGTGGTTCTGCTGGTGCCGTCGACCCGCTCCATCCGAGGGTCGCTAAGTTTCCAGTTCTAAGTAACGTAGGCAGCCGCTACTAGAAACGGGAATGTACCTACCATAACTAGTACCGCGGTTCCTGAATTTCTGCCTCCATCTTGTAACTTTAAGATACAAAAATAGATATCTAAAGCAAATCTCCGCTAATCTGGAAGTCCACTTGCACTGCTATTCTGGTAGGATTTCTTTGCCTCGATGAACGAGAGCGTTCGCGTCCGCCTTACCGTCGTTTTACTGGCCATCGTCACTCTGGCCGGTATCGTATTCGCCTTCCTAAACTTCGAACAGCGCTCCCGCTTTAACTCTCCCGATGATGGCGTTTCCTGGGTAGACACCCAGGACGGCGTCCAAGCCTGGCACATCCTCCCGGATTCGCCCGCCGCCAATGCCGGAATCAAGCCCGGCGACATCCTGAAGGGAATCGATGGCACTCCAGTTTATGGCGCCACTCAAGTCACCCGGCGCCTCTGGCGGCTGGGAGTTTGGACCGGTATCGAGTACAACGTCGAGCGCGGCGGCCGGGCGTTTTCCGCCAAGCTGGTCACCGTTCCCTCCGGCACCCCCGGCCCGTTTGAGAGTTCGGTTCGCGTGGTGGGCCTGCTGTATCTCTTCATCGGACTATTCATTTTTGCGCGCCGGTGGAACGCTCCGCGCGCCATGCACTTCTACGTTTTCTGCCTGGTCTCATTCATTTTCTATTCGTTTCACTACACCGGAAAGCTCAACGGGTTTGACCAGGTCATCTACTGGGGCAACGTGGTTGGCCTGTTACTCCAACCCGCGTTACTCGTGCATTTCGCGTTGGTGTTTCCCGAGCGCCGCGGCCGCTTGTTTCCCAAGCTCCTGGCCACCTACGCCCTCCCGGCCGGCTTGCTCCTGCTCCATGTTAGCGTCGCTGCGCAGATGCTGGATTTCCTCCCTTCCGTCGCCAACGAACATTTCCTGGACCAGATCGAATACGTCTACCTGGGACTTTACTTCCTTGCCGCGGCCACCATCTTTCTCCGCAGCTATCTGCGCGCCCCCAGCGGCGTCCTGCGCCAGCAACTGAAATGGATTACCGGCGGCACGCTCGCCGGCATACTCCCGTTTTTCCTGCTCTATACCGTGCCCCTGTTCATCGACCGTCTGCATCCCTGGATGGGAGCCTCGGTTCTTTCCCTGGTCTTGATCCCGTTGTGCTTCGGCTACGCCATCATTCGCTACCGCCTGATGGACGTGGACGTAATTTTCAAGCGCGGCCTGGCCTACACTTTCGCCACCGGCGCGGTGGTGGCCATCTATTTCGTCGCCGTCGCGCTGATCGGCGAACTCTTCCACATCGCCTGGCCCACCGGCGCCCCCGGCAACGTAATCGCTATCGTGGTGGCCGCCTTCTTGTTCCAGCCCATGCGCGATTTAGTGCAAGCCAAGCTCGACCATTTCTTCTACCGCGACCGCCTGGATTTCCGCCGCACCCTGATTGAGTTCGGCCGCGCGCTCACCAACGAAGTGCGCCTCGAACCGTTGCTGGCATCGGTGCTCGATCGCATCTCCCAGACCCTGTTGGTCGATCGTCTGGCCGTGTTCCTCGAAGATCCTGCGAACCCAGGAGCCTTCACCCTGGCTCAATCCATGGGTCTGCAATTCGACGCCCCGCTCGATCTCAGCTTCCTGGATCCTGCCCGCCCAGCGCTCGAGCGTGGATGTTTATTTTTCGAATCGGCCCGCGCCGCCATCGGTGAAACAGACTCCGTGCGCCGCACCATCGATCAGCTCGACTTGAACTATTTCCTCTCCTGTCGTTTTCACGACCGCACCGTAGCCATCCTCGGGTTGGCCAAGACCGTCGACGGCGACTACCTATCCAGCGAAGACCTCGAGTTGCTTCTCACCATCGCCGGCTACGTCGCCATCGCCATCGAGAACGCCCGCCTCTACCGCTCCCTCGAGCAGAAAGCCGTGCAGATCGAGCGCCTGAAAGATTTCAGCGAGAATATCGTCGAATCCCTCAACGTCGGCGTCCTCGCGGTAGACCTCGAAGATCGCGTCGAATCCTGGAATCCTCAGCTCGAGCAAATGCTCGATGTCCCGCGCAACGAGGCCATCGGCGCCAAGCTTTCTGACGTCCTGCCCGCCGACCTGGTCGCCGAGCTCGCCGCCCGTGTCACCGACGAGCGCGTCTCCGGAATTTACAAATTGCGTTTGCAGCAGCGCTCCGGCCGCACCTTCATCATCAATGCTTCCATCGCCCCGCTTATGGGCAAGACCGGCGCGCGCCTGGGCCGCTTGATTCTGCTCGACGATATTACCCAGCGCGTGCACCTCGAAGAACAGGTGCTCCAGAACGAAAAGCTCACCTCCCTGGGTTTGCTGGCCGCAGGCGTGGCCCACGAAGTGAATACGCCGCTGGCGGTAATTTCGAATTACATCCAGATGCTCTCCAAGCAAATTCCCGGCGACGATCCGCGCCAGAAAACGATCGAGAAGATCGTCAAGCAAACTTTCCGGGCCAGCGAGATCGTCAATAACCTCTTGAATTTTTCGCGTATCGGTCCCGCGGAATTCGTCCCAGTGAACTTGAACTCGGTGGTCGAGGAAACCCTCTCCCTGGTTCAACACCCCTTCCGCACCGCGCGCATCAACGTGATCCGCTCGCTCTCCGCGGGTTTGCCTCCCATCCTCGGTTCATCGCCGCGCCTGCAGCAGGTTTTTCTAAACCTGTTCTTGAATGCCCGCGACGCTATGTCCGGCGGAGGCATGCTCGAAGTCCGCACTTCCGCCCACAACGGCTCGGTCGAAATCGAAATCACTGACACCGGCACCGGCATCTCTTCCGACCATCTCAACCGCATTTTCGATCCCTTTTTCACCACCAAATCTTCGGGAAAAGGAACCGGCCTGGGCCTCTCGGTGAGCTACGGCATCATCCAAGAACACACCGGCAAGGTCGACGTCCGATCGACCCCCGGAAAGGGGACATCCTTCCGTTTGGAATTCCCAGCCGCCCGGAACACCGTTCATGCCTAAGGGACACATACTCGTAGTCGACGACGAAGTCGAAATTCGCGAAGGCCTCGAAGCCTTGCTGTCCTCGGAGGGCTTCGACGTCACCCCCGCCGAGACCGGCGCACAGGGCCTCGCCGCTCTGGAAGTCCGCCCATTCGATCTGCTACTCCTGGACGTCAGCCTCCCGGACCGCAACGGCCTCGAGCTCCTGCGCGAAATTCGCCGCCGAGAACCCTCCCTTTCCATCATCTTAATTACCGCCTACGGCTCCATCGACATGGCCCGCGCAGCTTTCAAGAGCGGCGCGCAGGACTACATCACCAAGCCGTGGTCCAATGACGAACTCATCGCCCAAGTATCCCTGGCCATCGAAGGCCACCGCCTGCGCGAAGAAAACGTCCAGCTAAAGCGCGCCTTCAAGCAGCGCTACAACTTCCCAAACATCGCCGGCAAAAGCGACAAAATGCTAGCGGTCTTTGACCTGGTCTCCCAAGTAGCCCCCTCCCGCTCCACCGTCCTCATCACCGGAGAAAGCGGAACCGGCAAAGAACTAATCGCCAAGGCCATTCACTCCGCCTCCACCCGCGCCGACAAGCCTTTCATCCCCGTAAACAGCGGCTCGATTCCAGTAGACCTCCTCGAATCGCAGCTCTTCGGCCACGTCAAAGGCGCATTCACCAGCGCCGTAGCCTCCAAAAAAGGCCTCTTCGAAGTAGCCGATCAAGGCACAATTTTCTTCGACGAAATCAGCACCGTAAGCCCGGAAACCCAAGCCAAACTGTTGCGCGTGATCCAAGAGCGCGAATTCATGCGCCTGGGCGGCACCGACACCATAAAAGTAGACGTCCGCATCCTGGCCGCCTCCAACGAAGACCTGATGACCCTGGTCCGCGAAGGCCGCTTCCGTGAAGATCTTTTCCACCGCCTGAACGTAATCTCGGTTCATCTCCCCCCGTTGCGCGACCGCCGCGAGGATGTCCCCTTGATGATCGAGCGCTTCCTCGAGCGTTTCTGCAAAGAAAACGTAAAACCGCCGCGCTCCTTTTCCCCCGGCGCCCTCCGCCTGCTAATGGACTACGACTGGCCAGGCAACGTGCGTGAGCTGGAAAATGTAGCCGAGCGCGCCGTGGTTCTCTCCACCCACGAAGTAATGGACATAGATTTGCTGCCGGAAAGCGTCCGCACGAGAGAAATAGTAAAAGGTGTCCGCCTCCAGCTCTCCGATTTTTTGCCCCCAATGCCAGGTGAGGTGGGAGCCAGAACCACAGCCCCGTCCCATTCCCTATTCCAAATCCTGGAAGAAGTAGAGCGCCGCATAATAATCGACATGCTCGAGCGCACCAACTGGAACCAAACCGAAGCCGCCGAACGCTTCCAAATCCCCCTAAGCACCCTAAACCAAAAAATCAAGCGCCTAGGGATCGAGACCCGCCGCAGAAACCCCGCCGGCCGCGGCACCATCCCCGCCCCCTTCCCAGCCGACTCCGCCGACCTCCCCGCCAGCAGAACCTAGCCCCGTGGCACAGCCAATCTGGCTGTGGGTGCCCCGCCCTCAAATCTCCACCGCCGACAAAACAGCCCAGCCCAATTTGCCGCGCCCTTGATTTTTCCTGGAAGTTGTCGTTGGCCGCGCCGCAACAGGCTAGGCTCACTCCACAACCCTAACGAACAGTATTGGCTGCACCTGGTTTCCTCGCCCGAATGAACGCGCTGATGAATTTACCCTCCACTTCCGCAGCAATCGCATCGGCGTCGATTCCCTGAGCTCTGAGAAACTGCTGCGCGTCTTGCACCCTATAAACCCGCGTAGCCTCAATGGTCACCTCTTCAAACCCGGCCGCGGATAACTTGGCAACGTATTCAGATTCTCGCAAAGCACCCGCCACGCAACCAACCCACAGTTCAATATTTTTTCGGATGTCCGCTGGCACATCGCCTCGAACAACAACATCGGAAACCGCAAATCTACCTCCGGGACGGAGCACCCGAAACGCTTCCGCCAGAACTCTGTCTTTGTCGGCCGATAGGTTGATCACGCAGTTTGAAATCACAACGTCGACCGAATTCGCGGGCAGCGGTATATTTTCTATCTCGCCTTTCAGGAACTCCACGTTGGTCACCGATGCCTTCTTTTGGTTTTCGCGCGCGAGGACCAGCATCTCGTCGGTCATGTCCAGGCCGTAGGCCTTGCCACCGGGACGCACCCGCTTGGCGGATAGCAACACATCGATGCCACCTCCGGAACCTAGGTCTAGGACGATCTCACCCGGCTTCAACTCCGCGAGCGCGGTAGGGTTGCCGCATCCGAGGGACGCCATCACTGCGTGTTCCGGGATTCCCGCGGTCTGCCCAACATCGTAGAGATTCGCGGTGATCGGGTCTCCACCGCAGCACGTTGACGATGGCCCGGCGCCGCACGACGCTACCCCGCCCGAGGACACCCGGCTCGCTGCCTCTCCATACCTTTCTTTCACCGCCTGGGTGATGTTCTCTAGCTCATTCATTTTCTTCCCCTTGATTTAAACTGCGCATCATACTATATTCGCTTAGGCGAATATAGGACATGTCTAAACCCACTGTCAATCTCATGTTTCGCGCTTTTTCCGATCGCACCCGCTTGCGCAACCTGCACCTGCTGCTCACCGGAGAGTTGTGCGTCTGTGATCTGGTGTCCATCATCCAGGTCCCCCAGCCCACCGCCTCGCGTCATTTGGCCTACTTGCGCAAGGCCGGCCTGATTCAAAAAAGAAGGCAGGGGCTGTGGGCGTACTACAAGCTGACGCCTCCAGCGTCCCCATTCCACCGCAGCCTGATCAAGTGCCTGAAAGAGTGTTTTCGCGATGTTCCCGAGCTGGCCACAGACGCCAAGCGCGCGCTTCGCTCCTGCTGTGATTCCGTGCCGCCGTGCAAACCCATGCGATGACTCTCACCAGTCACTACAATGTTTTGTTTCTCTGCACCGGTAACTCTGCCCGCTCCATCATGGCCGAAGCCATTCTCAACCGTAAAGGTAAGCCCGCCTTTGCGGGCTACAGCGCGGGCAGTCATCCCACAGGCATCGTCCGGCCCGAGGCTCTGAAGCAGTTGAGAATCGCACATCTGCCTACCAAGGGCCTGCGCAGCAAGAGTTGGGAAGAGTTTGCGGCTCCCGGTGCCCCACAGATGCATTTCGTCTTCACCGTCTGCGATAGCGCCGCAAAGGAAACCTGTCCCATTTGGCCGGGTCAGCCGGTCAGCGCACACTGGGGTACTCCGGATCCAGCGGTCGTGAGTGGGTCGCCAAAAGTCGTTGAGCGTGCTTACCAGGATGCGTTTATGATTCTGGACCGGCGGGTCGGCCTTTTTCTGTGTCTGCCTTTGGCCAGCCTGGATGCCCTTGTCATCAAGAGAGAAGTACACCGGATCGGCCAGCAATGACAGCCACCCTTCCCCGTCGGATTGTTGCAGAGTTTGTTGGCACTGGATTCCTCGTGGCCGCCGTGATTGGTTCCGGGATCATGGGCGAACGGCTGGCGGCCGGTAACATTGCGATAGCTCTCCTCGCGAATACGATTGCCACCGGCGCCGCGTTGATCGCTTTAATCCTCACGTTCGGCCCGGTCTCGGGCGCCCATTTCAACCCGGCGGTAACGCTCGTGGATGCCATCGAGCACGGTTTGACGTGGCAGGACGCTGGTTGTTATGTAGCTGCTCAGTGCCTGGGTGGCGTCGGCGGTGAAGCCGTAGCCCATTTGATGTTTCGCTTGCCGCTGGTTTCGATTTCACTCCATGCCCGAAGCAGTGCGGCTCAGGATTTCAGCGAGTTCGTTGCAACGTTTGGCTTGTTGGCCGTGATTTGGGGGTGTTCGCGGCTGCGCTCCGAAATGGTCGCGTTCGGTGTGGGAGCGTACATCACTGCTGCTTATTGGTTCACATCGTCCACTTCATTTGCAAACCCGGCTGTCACCATTGCGCGTTGCCTCAGTGACACATTCGCAGGCATCCGCCCCAGCGATGTTCCAGGCTTCATCGTTGCTCAGTTTTTGGGAGCCATTGCGGCCACAATCGTCTTCCGCTGGCTCGTTCCCAGTCTGAGTATTCAGGCCGAAAACGTTGTCGTCCCTCATTCTCAAAGCAAATTCGGTAGCTGACCCCACCCCGCGTCGTGGCACGGCCAATCTGGCTGTGCGTGCAAATCACTAAGCGGCAACCGCCCTAATTAGTTCCACCCCAATGATCCCCAAGCAACAAATAATTTTTTGACACCCTCCCACCACGCTTCCCCGCTGTACCCTATTCATGTGCCGGTTCCCACTTGGGGGAAAGTCTGGGCCTAGGTTCCCTGACAACCCCAACCACCACCACAACCCTCCAACATAATGGAACTAGCGCGAACGCATTTCGGGAACTAGTACGAAGGCCGGTAAGGTCAGAAACGTGAATTCAACGAAAAAGGACCCCCACAAGAAACCCGCGCGCTCGGCCCGAATCCCGTGCAGAGGCCAAGCCCGAGCCGCCGGAAGCCTAGCCTGCCTGGGGCTAAGCCTAACCCTTGCCGTCCTACTCTATTGCGTTCCAGCAAGGGCTCAGTCTCAGCAGCAGCCACCACCACCACCAGCAACGCCGGCATCGCCCGCCCAGCTGCCCGCCCAGCCGTCCGCCCAACTCCCAAACAGCATCACCGGAACAATAGTCGATCCCAGTGGCGCCGCCGTAACCGGAGCCCGAGTAAAACTAACCCACGAAAATCAATCCACCACCCAAGAAGCGCTCTCCGGCGACGACGGCCAATTTTCCCTAACCGACGTCTCCCCCGGCCCCTTCCAGCTCACCATCACCGCGCCAGGCCTGGGCACCGAAGTAGTTTCCGGGATCCTGCACCGAGAAGAGATCTACACCGTCCCGCAGACCACCCTGGCGCTAGCCACCGCCACCTCGCAGGTATTAGTCACTCTCCCTCAGGAGGAAATCGCGGAAGTGCAGATTCAAGAAGAGGAGAAGCAGCGGGTGCTAGGCGTGGTCCCAAATTTCTACGTCACCTACATCCCCCACGCCGCCCCGCTAACCTCCAAGCAAAAATTCAAGCTGGCCTGGAGGTCCACAATCGATCCAGCCACCGTCATCGTCGTCGGCGGTATTGCCGGAATTCAACAAGCCCAGGATGATTTCAGTGGATACGGCCAAGGCGCGCAAGGCTACGCCAAGCGCTTCGGAGCCAACTACGCCGACCTGGTCACCGGCACGTTCATCGGCAGCGCGATCCTTCCATCCCTGCTAAAACAGGACCCGCGCTATTTCTACAAAGGAAGCGGCAGCACCCGCTCCCGCATCCTGTACGCGCTAGCCAACGCCGTAGTCTGCAAAGGCGATAACAGCCACTGGCAAGCAAACTACTCCAACATCCTAGGAAGCATCGCCTCAGGCGGCATCTCCAACCTCTACTACCCAGCCAGCAATCGCGACGGTGCCGAACTAACCTTCGAAAACGCCGCCATCGGCATAGGCGCCACCGCCGCCGCCAATCTCCTCCAAGAATTCGTAATCCGCAAACTAACCCCCAACGTCCCCACCCACACCCCGGCCACCCCCTAACCCGTGCCGGCGTAGCCCCGGCAATCGGAAAACATCCAATCGCAAAGGTAATCCAAAACAAAAATCCGACTCCGCCCAACATCGCACCGTTTGGCGCCCGTGCTAAGCGGGTGCCCGACTCTCCCCCGCCTGCCCGCCTCTTAGAATTTGGCCGGGCTCTGGGAACGTGGGAGTTTTCATTTTTGTTTTGGTTCACGGTTCCAAGTTTTTCGGGTGCCCCACTCTTCCCAGGTTTTGGGAAGGATGGGTGTTTTGATTTGGTCGCCGTTGACGTTCTCTTCGCCGTACATCTCGCACGCTTTGCCGGCAAAAGGGTGACCATTTCAGCCCATGTGAATGGTGATGGCATTGAAGATGTCACGCTCACAGACAAATCATGTGAAGACGTTGGGATCGCGGTCTTAACGCCCGACCGCTTTGTAGGCGAAGCACCTTTCACCAGGGCTCTCCAGACCGGTCCTCCCGGAACGTTGGATAAGACGATAGTGGGATATTCATTGGGATCTTCCGCTGGCCACCGGACAAAATGCCAAAGAGGAGCCTGGTGCTAAAGGAAGCCAAGAGCATCCAGGTGGTGATGCAGGAGCATTAATCGGATAGCTTTCTAAATGCCGACCTTCAGCCATGACAGCACTCCACGCTTTGTGTCCGTTGTCTGCAAAACACGGCTTCGATCCGAACGGCGCTCAGAAAATCTTGGACTTCCTTCATAACAGCCCGACCTATGGGCCGATCTTCAATGATTCGGTTTTCGATCCGCAGAACTTCCCACGAGGTGCACCATGGTGAGCAAGGGTAGAAACCTGCGAGCGGGCTTGAGCGTCATTTGTTCTGATGCTTCTTGCGGCAATGTGGGCAGAGGGTCAGACAGGCACAGCTCCGAAAGTAAACTTCTGTAACGTGGTCGCGTCTCCTAGCGACTACAACAGGAAGGCGCTTTCCGTTGAGGTGATTCGGTGGCCTAGCGATCACTCGCTCTCTCTCTATGGGGCAACGTGTGTACCAAAGGAAGGCTACGACGTCACGACGCAAGCGATACTACCTGCGGCGTGGGAATCCCTGCCCAATGGGAAGAAGCTTCGGAAGTTCCTTCATCGCGGAAAGAGTGCAAGTGTAAAGCTGGTCGGCACGTTCGAGGGGGACGCACATCGCTACGGCCCAGATGGAGCTCGGTTCCGCTTCGTTATCAGTGAAATCTCGTCGGTCGAAAAAGCGCCTCCCGACGTCCACCCGTAGCCATGAGCCCGAGAGCGTCGGTCGCCTTCGTCCTGGCGCAGATCTTCGGCGATCTTGGGCCGTGGGCTGGGCTTCGCATGAAGTCGTCTCTTGGCCCGGCTCTGTGGGTCGCTAGGATATGTGCCGCCCCGGATCAAAGAGCACGCTGCCTCGTGGGGATGAAACTTCCGAACGCCCCATACCTAGATCCAACGAAGTGATCCCTTCCAATCCCCTCCGCAGCGTGCTACGTTCCGCGAGGAGAGCTCGCCGATACTGGAATCCACCACACCCTTTCCCGTTCTGGCACAGCCTCCACTCCGTTGCCGCGCCGGGCAGACAACTTCACCGCGAACTCCGATCCCCCAGAACCATCCCCAAGTACCGGCTCCGAAGAGCAACCCGAATCCCTTCGCGAAACCCCCAACTCTAAACCGCAACACTGCCAGCATACCCTCACCGATGCGCCTGATTCCAAAGGCCAGAAAACTCCCGAATCCAGGCAAAAATCCGTTTCATCCTTTCGATGACCGCTACTTCGCACCTACGAGGAGCAACGCGAGCCCCTTCCCAAAAGCCAAAATTCCGAACGCCAACCGCCGCTTGTCTAGTGTGCACGTGCTACGCGGGTGCCCGACTCTCCCCCGCTTTTGGGAACGGCGAGTGTTTTGATTTTGGTGTCGCAGTTAACGTCCTCTTCGTCCTGGGTTATGTTCGTATCCCCGACAATCGGTGCGCACTCACATCCCTAGAACTGCCAAACCAAAATCGCAAGCAACAGATCCCAAGGTGATTGGTTTAACTTTGAATTAAATCCGGCCGGCTCCGGCTATTTCTTCACTTCCACGAAAGGTTTCCAATCCCAAGGCAGCAGCGCCGTACTGAGGTCCAACCCTGAAAGGTCCACGCCCTCAAGGTCGGTTTCACGGAAGACGGTAGTGGTAACGTTAGCCCCCTGAAAATTCGCGCCCTTCACATTCACCCCGCGAAAATTCACATTCGACAAGTCCGCGCCGCGAAAGCTCACATTCCCGAAATCCGCGCGCAACAATTCCGACCCGCACAATTTCGCCCCTGACAAATCCGCCCCAGGAAATCGCGCCTCGGTCATATCGCTCTTACAAATGTCCGCGTGCTCGAGCTTAGCCCCCGAAAGATCCGCAAACGTAAGACTAGATTCGCGCAAGTCGGTATGCGAAAGGTTCGCTCCCTGCAAGTTGGCATAACCCAACCGTACGCCCTTAAGATTCGCATACGAAAGGTCCGCCCCCGCCAAGTCCGCCCGCTCCGCATCCGCATGACCCGACAAAAATTTCTGATGCGCCTCCAAAATCTTAGAAAGTTTCTTACCCTTATGCCGTATCGACCCAGGCGATTTCGACCCGTCCGCTTTGCTAAATAATCCCAAAGGTTTCACTCTCTCCGCGCGCCAACCGCGCACAACGTCCCACCCATCCATTCTACAAGAACCAGCACCCAGAACGTACCCCGCGAACCGCAGTGCCGCCACTCCAAGCTGTACGGCGCGGTCCTCGACCGCCAAGCCGCTCCCGCCCCAGCAATCAACGCACGCTTGCGGACCGTTGCGCCTGAGTACTTAGCCGTCGCCTTTTAGCGCCCCGCGTGAACGGCCTGTGCTAAGTTAATTGCCCATGCAGATTCTCGACAAACTAAAAGACCGCGCCCGCGGCTACCGCCGCCACATCGTCCTAGCCGAGGGCGAAGATCCCCGCGTAATCCGCGCCGCCGCTCAAGCCGCCTCCGAAGGCACCGCCAAAATCACCCTACTAGGCCGCCCATCAGCAATCGAATCCGCCGCGAAAGAAATGGGCCTCTCCCTCGCGACAGTAGCAATAGTCGATCCAGCCCAGAGCAATCGTCTGGACGCATACGCCAGCATCTATCTCGAGCGTCGCCGTTCCCGAGGCATCCGCTTGGACGAAGCCCTCGAACAAGCCCGCCGTCCTCTATATTTCGCCTCGCTGATGGTCGCCGCAGGAGACGCCCACGGCTCAGTAGGCGGCGCCGCCAATTCCACCGCGGAAACCGTCCGCGCCGCATTGCACGCCATCGGCGTAGCTCCGGACGCGCGCCTGGTCTCCAGCTTCTTTCTAATGGCGCTCCCCGATCGCGGCCCCGGCGCAGCAGCCATGGGCGAGAAAGGCGTAATGCTCTTCGCAGATTGCGGCGTAGTCCCTGACCCAACCCCCGCGCAACTAGCAGAGATCGCCCTAAGCACCGCAGATAGCGCTAGAGATTTTCTAGAAGTGGAGCCTCGCGTAGCCATGCTCTCCTACTCCACCAAGGGTTCAGCCGAACACGCCCGAGTAGCCAAAGTTCGCGAAGCTCTCCGCATAGCCAAGGTCCGCGATCCCAATCTAGCCATCGACGGCGAACTCCAGGTCGACGCCGCTCTGGTCCCGGAAGTAGCCGCCAGCAAAGCCCCAGGCTCGCCAGTAGCAGGCCGCGCCAACGTCCTAATTTTCCCCGATCTCGATTCCGCCAACATCGGCTACAAACTAGTCGAGCGCATCGGCGAGGCCACCGCCCTGGGCCCCATCCTGCAAGGCCTGGCCCGCCCCGCCAACGACCTATCCCGCGGCTGCTCCGCGAGCGACATCGCCAACGTAATCGCCATCACCGCCATCCAATCCGCTAGCGAGAAGAGCCGCCCCGCAAACGGCGACTAAAATTTTCGCGAGGCCCAATCTTCCCAAGACCCCGGACTCCCATGCGGGTAACAGCGCCCACCGATGTGATTCCTTGACCTAGCCAACACCCGCATTCACAATTGCCGAATCAGCGAGAAGCGCGACGCAAATATGCAACACCGGTCCCGCGAAGCAGGGCGAGCGTGCAAGCAGTTCCCAAAAATCAGAAGTTTTTCTTCCGCCGATCCCGTATCGCGTTCCTGGCCATAGCAATCGCGTTCGCCCAAGCATTTTGCCCACCGCAGCACACCGCGCTCCGCGCCGCCCCCCAAGAAGAATACGAACAACACGACGAAGTAGTAGCCAACCTGGCCGCCGGCCGCGTAATCATCACCGTCCTAAAAGACGCCATCCTAATCGCCTCCATCGAAAATCACCTCGAACCCGAAGCCCAAGCCCCAGCCATAATCCAGCTAGGCGCCCGCCGCGCCGCAATCCTGCTAGGCGCAATCTCCTGGAATTCCCCCTCCCCCCCAGTAGAATGGGCAAACCTGGCCACCGAACTTCCCACTCTCCACGCCAACATGACCGTAGCCGTAGCCCCCCACCTGCAAGGGAGCGCAGTAGGCGCGGAAGCCAAGGACCTAGAAGATGTAGGCGAAGGCCTACGCATCCGTCTAAGCTCCATGATGAAGAAAGTTCACGGCAACCTGGAAGTCCCAGAAGACGAACCCCTCGTAGAACTGGTCCTGGCAGATTACGTAGTCGACTACGGCCCCGAAGTCTGGACCCTCCAATACGCAATCAACCAGCAACCCGAGCGCGGCGATTTCTGGGACTCAAAAATTCAGCGCCCCCGCTACGCCCAACTTTGGCCCCCCGAAAAGACCGCCCCGCACACGCTGATAGAAATTCAGTACCCGCAAGGCGAGAAGACTCCAACGCTCCTGGATTTGCTCCGCCAAAAATCCCCGCAACTAGAAGTGATCGGCACCAGCGACCCAGCCATGGCCGCCGTAGCCGCCGCCATCCTCCGCGGCGACACCTCCAAATTACAATCAGCCGATGCCGTCCCCTACCTCCGCGCCTGCCTTAACGCCCTAATGCCGCCAAGCGCCACCCTAGCCATAGCGAGAATCGACCAAGAACAAGGTTTCGAGTGGCTCCTGGCTCCGCCGCCCCCACCCAAAAAAATCCGCCCAGAAACCGAGCCCAACGCCCCGTCCCTACAAAAGCCGCAGCCCAACCGCCCATCCCTGCTAAACCCACCCCCAAAGTAAGCCAGCGCGAGCTGTCCTGGCGCAACCACTCTGCTCCTGAGCATCGCAGAATTTCAGTGTAGTCGTGGCCGTAGGCCTTTCTTGACCCATCCCCCGCGCTCATCTAAACTACATGTTTTGCTCATGTCCGCTGCGGCGGACCGATGTCCGGATGTTCGCCTTTTTGCGGGCGCCTTTTTCGCCCTGCGAGCGCCCGGGGTGAATCCCGGGCCGTGCTCGTGCCGAGCCTCCCGAACCTTGAAGGAGACAGGAATTGCCGAAACGTACCTATCAACCCCGTGTGCGGCGCCGTCACAAGAAGCATGGTTTCCGCGCGCGCATGAAAACTAAAGGTGGACGGAAGGTTCTTGCCGCTCGTCGGAAAAAAGGACGCCACTCTCTCACGGCGGTCTGACCATTCGCCGCTCGATTTTCCGCCCGGCTGCCGGCTTCTCCGCCGCTCGGATTTTCAGGCGGCGTATCGCGACGGCCGCCGCAAATCGAACCAACCTTTTCTCATTTTCATCCGTCCGAACGGCCGCACCATCAGCCGCTTCGGCATGAGCGTGAAGAAAGCGCAGGGCGGTGCCGTCCTGCGAAATCGCATTCGCAGGCGCGTTCGAGAAATCGTCCGCCTGCATCGCCAGGAGATCGCTCCCGGATGGGACATTGTGATTCACTCGCGCAGTTCGGCCGCCACAGCGGACTTTCCCTCGCTCGCCACAGCGCTGCTCGAGCTGCTTCCGCGCCCCACGGCCACCCCCGTGGTCAAAACGATCCAATCGTAGCCGCGCCGGACTTCTCCGCGCGATTGCTGCGCCTGCTGGTCCGCGCCTACCAGGTCACCTGGGGACCATTCCTCGGCGGCGCCTGCAAATTTTATCCGTCGTGCTCGAACTACGCCCTCCAGGCCATCGCGATCCACGGTGCTCGCCGCGGCGCCTGGCTCGCACTCCAGCGGCTCGGACGTTGCCGCCCATTCACGCGCGGCGGATGCGATCCGGTTCCGGGCGCCGGGGAGCTCTCCTAATGGAAGAAATGTCCGACGGACGCCGCGCATTTATCGCCATCGCGATCTCCCTGCTCATTCTTTTGGTGTGGAGTCATTATTATAAGCCGCCCGCGCCTCCCGCGGCGCCTCCTGCGGCCGCCGGCCAAAACGCACCGTACCCGAACGGAACTACTTCCCAAGGTCCCGTTCCGCTCGCGCCTTCCGCGGCGAGCGCGATGGCCGCCCCGGTTCAGTTGGGCGCGATCCAGTCGCAGAACGAACAGACCACCGTGATCGAGAGCCCGCTGTACCGCGTGGCGCTATCGAATCGCGGCGGCGTGGTGAAGAGCTGGGAGCTCAAGAAATATTCAGACGATCAGTCTCCGCCGCACCCGCTCAACCTGGTAAACGATCAGATCGCCCAGCAACTCGGCGACTGGCCCTTCTCCGTGGCTCTGGGTGATTCCGCCATGGAGGCGAAAGCGAATTCCGCTCTCGCCATGGTCAGCCTCGGCGGCGCGAAATCGTGTCCGGTCGCAGGTCAGACGCCTGACGCGGACTCCAAATCGCCCAACGCAAAAAAATCCGGAAGCAAGCAGAAGCCGCCAGCTTCTGCAGCTCCAGCCACCCCCGCGAGCGCAGAGAACGCCGTCGTTCCCGCAACGCTGACCGCCCCCGCGGACATCTGCTACGTGTGGAGCGACGGTCAGCTCGGCTTCACCAAACGCCTGAAGTTCGACGCCACTTACGTAGTGGACGTCGAGCTCTCCGTCACCGTCAACGGCTCCTCCATTCCCGCGGCCATCGCCTGGCGCGGCGGCTTTGGTGACCGCAACGTCTACCAAGCCGCGCAACTCGTCACCGTTTACTATCGCTCCGGCGGCAAGCTCACCCAGATGCCCTACAAAAAACTCGGCGTCGCCGGCCACCAGGATCAGCGCGTCTTGCAAGTGGGCCCGATCGAATACGCCGGTATCGAAGACCAGTTCTTCACCGCCGCATTTCTTCCTAACGGCCCCAGCCTGGACCTCTGGCACTGGGCTCGATTCCACGACGTCACCGTCGACGACAAACCGTCCCAGGATCCAGTAGCCAGCATGGCTGCGGGCAACGCCGTTCCCGGCCCGGTGGACATGCGCGTTTTCGTCGGCCCCAAAGATTTCGACCTGCTTTCGAAACAGCATCCACCGATGGAAGATCTGATCAACTTCGGCTACATCAGCATCCTCGCCAAACCGCTGCTCTTCAGCCTGCAGTGGGTCCACCGCTACGTCTCCAACTACGGCTGGTGCATCGTTCTGCTCACCTTGGCGATCAACACCGTGCTCTTCCCGCTGAAGATGTCCAGTTGGCGCTCCATGCAGAAAATGCAGGTCGTCGCGCCGGAGATCAAGCAGATCCAGGATCGCTACAAGAAATACAAGATGAACGATCCTCGCAAGCAGGAAATGAACAAAGAAGTGATGGCGGTTTACAACCGCGAGGGCATCAATCCCATGGGCAGTTGCATTCCCATGCTCATGCAATTTCCCATCTGGGCCGCTCTCTATCGCATGCTCGGCGGCACCATCGAACTCCGCCACGCCCCATGGTTCGGCTGGGTGCACGATCTCTCGGCGCGCGACCCGTATTACATTCTTCCCATCCTGATGACCCTAACCATGTACCTGATGCAGAAGATGACCCCCACCGCAACGGTCGATCCCGCCCAGCAAAAAATGATGACCTTGATGCCGCTGATGATGGGCTTCCTTTTCTTCCGCCTCTCAGCAGGCCTGATCCTTTACATTTTCACCAGCAACCTGGTAGGTATGGCCCAGCAATACTATTTGAATCGCAACAAGCCCGTGCCAGCCAGCGCCAAAGGCAAGCCCAGAAAAAATAACGGCGGTTGACCCCGCCGTCGATTTCTAAGTTTCGGTTGTGCAGTCGAGGCTTCGCAGTTCCGATTGAAGTTTTTTGCTTTACGCTTCGACGCCCCAATCTTTACCTTTACGTTTTTGAATTGAGGTTCGACGCTGTTATCTTAGGCACCTCACAAGCCCAGTCCAATGTGGGTTGCGTGAATCCGTTGCCGTCGGTTTTCTGCGCCCCGTGCGAGCGGTCAGCGCCCCGTGCCAACGGCGCACCGAAGCAAAGGCGGAAGGTGAATATGATCCCGCAACCTGCGCGACAATCCAGCACCGACCTCCGGCTAGACGCCGCGAAAACCGAATCCGAGCTCCGCCGTTTTCTAGACCAGGCACTCGCCTCCATGCAGCTCGAGCTCACCTACAAAATCACGGTCACCCCAGCCGCCGAAGCCGGCGCCGATCTAGCCGTAGATTTCGACGGCCCAGACTCCGCGCTGCTCCTCGATCGCCAAGCCGAACTGCTCGTCGCCCTGGAATACATCGCCCACCGCTGCCTGCGCCTGGATCCGCGCCAACACGACCTGGTCCGCTTCGATTGCGGCGAATTCCGTTCCACCCGCCTGGAAGAACTGAAACTCTCCGCCCGCGTAGCCGCCCAGCGCGTCCGCGAAACCGGCCAGCAATTCCGCTTCAATCCGATGTCCGCCCGCGAGCGCCGCATCCTGCACCTGGAACTAACCGGCGCCGCCGGCGTCCGCACTTCCAGCGACGGCGCAGGCGAGCGCCGCCACGTAATCATCTATCCCGCCACATCCACCACCAAGTAACACCGTTGTGGCAGTAGCCGTGGCACAGCCAATCTGGCTGGGCAGCCAATCATCCCCGCTTCTTACTTTCGATCATCCTCACCCGCGCCCGAACCATCTTCCGAACCAGCCCAGCAGGCAGCCCCTTCTCCGCAGAAAATTGAATGGTCCCCTTGGATGTGATGTACCCCTGCAGTTCCTTCTTGAACGCCTCGATCACCGCCGCAGTCGGAAACAAACTGCAGTGGTCCGAAAACGCGGCGTAATACACCAGCACGCCCTTCCACTTGAACACCGGCATCCCATGGCTGATCACCTCACTGGCCTCAGCCGGTACAGCCGCCCGAATCGTCGCGCGAATCTTGCTCAACGTGCCGCGCGCAGGTTCCGGGACGCGCGCCAAGTATTCATCCACGCTCTTCGGTGCGCCGGTGCTTTTTCTTTTCACGCCAGAACCGCTTCCACCAACCTTTGCTGTTCTCATGCGCGGATGCTACAAGAACGATCCCATCGAGTCTAATTTTGTTTAAGTTCGACCGCGATCCGATCCCCGATCCAGCAGCCGAATACCGCGACCGCCGCACCCGAATGATTTCAGAAGCCGCCACGGTGCAGTACAATGTCCCCAAGATTAGCCCCAAGATCAGAAGGAGGAGAAATCATGCGTCCAGACCAAGTAGAAGTGTCATGGGATGCCCCCAAGTCGAAGTGGCTAATCCGCATCCAAATGGGCGAAGAAGTAATTCGCCGCCACAGCGACGCCCCCAAAAACGCCGACGACCAAACTCTCCGCGCCGCCGCCCAAAAAACCGTACAAGACGAAGGCTACGATCTGGATCCCACGAAAATCACAATTCGCCACTAGCCAAGCCGTTTTGATTACGGTTCGACGCCCTTATCTTTTCCGGGCCTGGGGCCCGCCGCGGCGGGTGCCCCACTCTTCGCGGGCTTCTGCGAAGGGAGGGCGTGCAGTCTTAGGGAATGAAAGTAGGAAGGCAACAAGTCGAGTCCACACCGCCGTTGGTTTTCTGCGTCCCGTGCGAACGGTTAGCTCCCCGCACTAACGGGCCTGAACACAATAGAAGCCGTAGCCCGCTCATCCCGCACCACTTCCTCAGGCCGACGACCATACTCCCGGCCAATCTCCCCAGCGATCCGACGAAGCCCCTCAAACGAACCCTCCAACGCCCGCACAAACACCCCCGCACCAAGGTTCGACAATATCTCCGAAGTCTCCCCGCGCAGAAACGCCGTCAATTCCGTCAACGGATGCCGAATCTCCAAATACAGATACGGAACCGCATCGAACGCATCGACGCCGATCCCCCGCTCGCCCAACAGCCGCAGAAAATCATCCAGCGCCGTCTGCAAATACTCGACGCCCCAACGCCCGCGCCGCTCCAACATATTTCTGTACAAACCGGCTAGACCTCCGCGATCTTCCCAGCCTTCCCCACATTAAAGCAAGGCGTCGCCCCGACCCGATCCTCCATCCCGGCCGTCTCATGGATATGCCCGCAGTAAAGACCCAGCGGCTGTTTCCGCTCCACCCACGCCCGCACCGCTGGACTTCCGCCATGCTTGCCTGGCGCGTACTCATCGAGCAGCGTCCCGAACGGCGGTACGTGTACCGCCAAATAAAATTGCGTGAGCGAGTCGAACTCGCTCAGCGCCTGAGCGATTTCCTCCTCTGTGTATTCTCCTGGAGTATTGAACGGAGTGATGTTGCTGTAGCCTAGCCCGGCCCACACACTTGCCCCTGCCTTCCGCACCTGCCGGTGAAAATCGACCAGACCGAATTCGTGGCAGAACTTTTGTGTGTCCGCGTGCGATTCGTGGTTCCCGGGAAGTATCCAGGCGCGCTCGCCCAGAGGGGCGAGCAGCGGACCGCAGCGTTCCAGACCTCTTCCAAACGTGGAGAGATCCCCCGCGGAGATATACATATCCGCCGGTTGCGCGATGGCGCGCTCCAGCGCGCGCAGGTCGCCGTGAATGTCGCTGAAGATCATTATTTTCATGGCGTGAGTTTCATGGCGTGTCTGGCGGAACTTCTGCGTCTCCGTTATCCGTGGCCATGTAGTCGCCCAGACGCAGCCAGCGTACTCGCATCAGATTTCCTCGGCGGTCGAAAATCACCCGCAAGGTTAGCGGAACCACCCGGCTGCCCGGCAGCGTCCGGAACCGCAAGTCTCCAAAATCGACGATCTGCTGATCGCCGCTCGTTCCGGTGTGAATCATCGGAAAGCGCGCAAAATTCCAGTACACCTGGACGTCTTTCAGTTCCACCGCCCGCGCCACGAAATCGGTGGGCGCTGAATCCTTCACGAACACAAATTCGGGCGGCTGTTTGTCGCGCAAATCAAAGTGCGAGATGTATACGCCCGCTGGAGTCCGGATCAGCCCGTTCCACGTGAACAACGACGGCGGCGAAGGCAACGCGCCCAGGCGGTCGATGGCCAACCCTGTGCCATTGGCAAATTCCGAAACGCGCCGGAGCGCCCGATGATGCTGCACTCCGCACGCCACGAGGTACGCCAGCGTTACGTACACTCCCACGCGGCACCAGCGTTCGCGCGAGATTTCCAGGCGGTGGCCCAGAAAAGCCGGCAAAAGAAAAATCACCGCGAAAATCGCCGCGATGAGCGCCGCCACCCATATCGAAAACGCCAAGCCGATCTTGGTGCACAGCAACCACACCGCAAACGCCGCTGCACTGAACAGCGTCCACATACCAATTCCCCGCTCGCGGCCTTTTGTTGCGTTGCTGCCCACCCAAGCCGCCACTTGCGGGACCAAGACCAGCGCCGTAAACGTGAAGTCGATAATGAACAGCACGTCCCAAGCCACGCGCGCGCCGGAGACCGGATTCCAGATCCGCGTGCCGTAAGAAGTCATCGCGTCGAGCAGGATGTGGCTGGCGAGGCCCACTGCGTAAGCCAAAATCAAAAACCCGAGTCCGGGTGACTCACGTCCGCGCCGCCGCAGCAGCCACCACGTCCCGAGCGCCAGCAGCACCGCAAAAAGCGGCAACGCCAAAAACGAATGCGTGAATCCGCGGTGATACTCGATCATCGCCACCACGTTCCGCGAAAACTCATAACTGACGAAATCCGCATCGGGAAACATCGCCCCAATCGTCACCGCGGCGATGCCAACCCGCGCGCGAGTAGTCTCTTCCGGCCGCGCAAAGAACGCCTTGCCAATCAGCGCGCCGGCAATCCCATGTGTGATGGTATCCATGCGTAGCCCCGACACTCGTGTCGGCTAAAACTCCAAAACTAAAAAGCGTCCTCGATCATTGATCGAAGCGCGATGTTCAGTTCAGCCCCGGTTGTTGCAGTCGCCGCGGCACAACCATTCCTGGTTGCGTAGGATCCAGATCACACAATTCCCAACTCTTAATGATGCGAGCACAACCGTCATCAGCGCGCCCGGTCGTCGCAGTCGCCCTTTAGCGCCGCGTGCCAACGCCGGTTACACGACTTGAATCAGCGGCCGCCGCTTCTCCACCACTTTGCCAATAATTTGCGCCGAAATGCCCGCGCCGGCGAGCGCCAACTGCGCCGCGGCGGCCGCCGGCGCATCCACCGCGACCAACAAACCACCCGACGTCTGCGGATCAAACATCAGCAGCCGAATTTCCTCCGATACGCCGTCCGCAAATCCCACGCAATCTTCCACAAATTCCCGATTATTCCGCAAACCGCCGGAGACGAACCCGCCGCGCGCCGCGTCCAATGCTCCCGGCAAAAATTCCAGCTGGGTGTGATCGATCTCCAGCGAAACCCCGCTGGGCATCGCCATTTCCCGTGCGTGTCCGAGCAATCCGAATCCGGTAACGTCGGTGACCGCGTGGACCGGCGTCTCCCGCCCTTGCGATTTTTCGAAATCGCGTAGCGCCGCTGCCGGCGCGCGGTTCAACCGCGTCATCGATTCGATCGCCGCCGCCACCGCGAACTCTGGGGCGCTTTCTTGCTTCAGCGCGGTGGCGATCACCCCGGTGCCCAGCCGCTTGGTAAACAGCAAAACGTCCGACTCGCGCGCTCCCACGTTGCGCCACACCCGGCTCGGATGAATCAGGCCGGTCACTGCGTAGCCAAATTTTATTTCTTCGTCGCGGATCGAATGGCCGCCCAGGACGGCGCATTCCGCCTCCGCCATTTTCGAGAGGCCGCCGCGAAAGATTTGCTCCAGGACGTCCGGCGATCCTGCCGCGGGAAACCCAACCATCGAGAGCGCGGAGATCGGCCGGCCGCCCATCGCATACACATCGCTCAGGGCGTTGGCTGCCGCGATTTGGCCGAAGGTAAATGGATCGTCGACGATCGGCGTGAAAAAATCCACGGTTTGTACCAGCGCCAAATCGTCGCTGAGACGATAGACGCCGGCGTCATCGCTGGTTTCATAGCCCACAATCACTGCGGGGTGGCTCGTCGGCGGCAGCCGGCGCAGCACCGAGTCCAGCATGCGCGGGCTCATCTTCGCCGCACATCCTCCCGCTTTTGAACCCGCCGTCAACCGGATCGTGTCGCTCACGTTGGCCCTCGTCTAACTCTGCTTCCACAGAATGCTGACATATATCACGAACGCAACGGAACCCAAATTGGATGGGATCAACGAAGACGAGGAAAAATGCCGGACGTCGCGAGATTTCAACCGCGAGACGCTGCGGACAGTTGGACCTGCAACTATGCTACGCCTGCGGAACGCATCGAACCGGAACCGTAACGGCAATTTTGTCGCTGCTTTCCGGCAGCATGTGGCACTTTCCGTCAAACACCGCGCCCGGCTCCATCACCAGGCACGGCGTGTGAACTTCACCGCCCACGACCGCGGTCGCTTCCAGTTGCACTCGACTGCGCGCCACAATTACGCCGTCAAATTTTCCGCTGATGATAACGATATTGCCGTCGATCCGCCCTTCCACTTCGGCGCGCTCACCCAGAATCAACGACTGCTCGGAGACCAACGTCCCCTTCACATGGCAATTGAGCCGAAAGGTTCCGGGAAATTCGAAGGTGCCGTCCAGTTTCGCGCCTTCCTCGATGAACCCGGTCCAGTCAGTCGTTTCTAGCTTGCCACCCGAGAGCAAACCCCACGGCATCGGCTCGCCATCCTAAATGATAATTAACTAGTATATAAACTATTTGATTAAACGGTCGTAAATCCTTACTAAATCTTGGTCGGTATAGAATTCAAAGATCAGTTCCCCGGCATGCTTGGGAGTCCGCGGGTGAACGATTACGCGGGTTCCGAATTCATATTCGAGTTCCTGAATCGCCGCTTTGGTATTGGCGTCGAGCGGCGGCGGAGCGAGCGGCGCCTGGCGCGATCCTCGCGTCGCCATCTTTTCAATTTGCCGCACGGTCATTCCGCCTTTTGCAGCTCGCTTCGCGACGCTCACTCGTTCGCGCGTATCCTGAATCGAAAGAAGCGCGCGGCCATGTCCGGCGCTCAGCTTTCCTTCTTCCAACAAATCCTGGATCGGTTTTTCGAGTTTCGTCAGGCGCAGTGAATTCGCAACCACTGTGCGATCTTTTCCAGTGCGATCGGCGGCTTGCTCCTGCGTGAGATGAAATTCGTAAATGAGTTTTTCGAATGCGGACGCTTGCTCGATCGGATTTAAATCTTCGCGCTGCAGATTTTCAACGAGCGTCATTTCGAGCGCGAACGCTTCGCTCACGTCGCGCACCACGACGGGAACTTTTGCGAATGCGCAGCGTTGCGCTGCGCGCCAGCGGCGCTCTCCGGCAATCAGTTGGTAGCGGTTTCCATTTTTCCGAACGATCAGTGGTTGGACGATTCCGGTGGTGCGAATCGATCGCGCCAATTCTTCGAGAGCTTCTTCGCGGAAGCGCGTGCGCGGCTGGTACGGACTGGGATCGATTAAATCGATATCGACTTGGATAAAGCGTTCTTCCGAGTGCGCGGCAAGACTTGGAGCTTCCGCGGATTCGGTCTGCACGCCGACTATATTTTCAACGGCTAGTGGCGCCGCTGCTGGCGGTGCGGGTGGATTCGCCGAGGCCGGCGGCTCCGGCTCCCGAATCAATGCGCTAAGCCCCCTGCCCAATGCGTTTCGCGACATTAGTCATTACCTCCTGTGCGAGCTGGATATAACTTTCTGCGCCTTTACTGTGGATGTCGTAGAAGATCACAGGCTTTCCGTGGCTCGGTGCTTCCGCCAGGCGCACGTTGCGCGGAATTATTGTATTGAAAACTTGCGCGCCAAAAAAACTGCGCAAGTCAGTCACTACTTGCCGGGATAGAGTGGTCCGGTCGTCGTACATCGTTAAGAGAATTCCTTCGATCGCCAGCGCGGGATTAATTGTGCGGCGCAGACGGATCAATGTGTCGAGCAGCTCGGAGACGCCTTCCAGCGCTAGATATTCACACTGAATGGGGACCAGGACGGAGTCGCTGGCGGCTAGCGCGTTGAGCGTGAGCAAATCCAGCGCTGGCGGGCAATCGAGCAAGATGTATTGGTAGCGGTCGCGGATGTTATCGAGAATTGCTTTCAGTCTGTACTCGCGGTTTTCCAGGCCGACCAATTCCACCGCGGCACCGACCAAGTTTTTGTCGGAGGGAATTAGATCCAAGCCTTCGACTTGAGTCTGCATGACGATTTTGTCAAAAGGCTCGTCGAGAATCAGGGCGTGATAGAGAGTTTTGCGGCTGGGATCTTTGGGGAAGCCCAAAGAGCTGGTGGTGTTGCCCTGGGAATCGGTATCGATAACTAGGGTACGCTGCTCGGCGGCGGCGAGAGAGGCTCCAAGATTTACGGCGGTGGTTGTCTTGCCGACGCCACCCTTCTGGTTGGCGATCGCAATGATCTTACCCAAAGAATTCTCCAAGGCCCGATGAGGAATTTAGCACAGGCTCTCATATATGCAACTTGTTTCACGTGAAACATTATTTTTGCTGGATGTCGGAGGTTGGGAGACAAAAAACGCCGGGATTTCGTTCGAGCGTACGCGTTTTGATGTTTCACGTGAAACATTCCGGAGGGGGCTGCCTATTGGGCCGCCCCCACAGCCAGGTGGGCTGTTGTGTGCGCACGCTCGGGCGGCGATCAGTGTTTCACGTGAAACAATCATCCGGCCAGGTCCTTCAGGGCATCCGCAAATTGTTTCACGTGAAACATTCCCAGAGGGACCGGCCGCTTTGGACCGCTGCCAAGCTAGGTGGGATGTGCCACGATTCTGGCAGGCCTGGCTCCAGCGGTCCTTCGTAAACCCTGATCGTCCCGAAAGATTGTTTCACGTGAAACATGGTCTTTTGTGCCGGCCCGCACAGCCAAGTTGGCTGTGCCACGAGTCGCACTGGTTGGCTTCTGGCGGTCCTTGGCCAACCACCGCGGCCGTCGCGGCCATTGTTTAACGTGAAATATTCCCAGAGGGACCGGCCCCTTTGGATCGCTTCCAGAGCCAGGTGGGCTGTGCCACGATCCTGGCAGGCCTGGGCTCCAGCGGTCCTTCGCAAACCATGATCGCCCCCGAAAGATTGTTTCACGTGAAACATTCGGGCACGGATATGGTCTTTTGTGCCGGTCCACACAGCCAGGTTGGCTGTGCCACGGGCTCGGCCGGCACGGCTTCTGGCAGTCCCTGGCCAACCACCGCGGCCGTCGCGGCCAATTGTTCCACGTGAAACATTCCGGGCCGCAGTTGTGCGTTGGGCCGGTCCACACAGCCAACTTGGCCACGAGTCGGGCGGGCTGGCTTCTGGCAGCTCCTGGCCAGCCACCGCGTGCCGCGAGAATTGTTTCACGTGAAACATTCCGGAGAGGGGGCGGGGATTTTGCGCCGTTCTGCACAGTCAAGTTGGCCGCGACTCGGGCGGGCTGGTCGTCTGGCAGCTCGCTCCTGGCTAACCAACGCGGGCCTGCGGAAATTGTTTCACGTGAAACATTCGGACGACAGGGAAATACCTGGCTATTTGAACCGTTCCAATTTGAATGCGGCAGAAACCTGCTAAGTGGCACATTCCATACTAGGTTGGCATCGATTCCGGCGGAAGTAGGTTGCTGTTTCACTTGGACTATGGAGAAACTAAAGCAAAGAGCCTACTACGATGTAGCGCTGCTGCGACCCTGGAATTAGCTTCGGTTCTTGCCAGGACCAACGCTTGTCTGCGTGAAGATATGGCATCGCGTCCGAACCTACCCATAGGACCGCCTTGCCTCCTGGGGACAGATATGAGTGACTCCAGTCGAGGAGATCAGGAAAGTTTCCTACCGCTCGAGCGGTCATAAAACCGAAGTGCCTGCCGTCGGGCACCCACGATTCGGCGCGGCCTCGAAAGACCTCTACGTCTTTCAGATTTAGGGTGCGGACCACTTCTGCCAGGAAGGTAGCCTTCTTTGCGTTTGATTCGATTAGAGTTAACTGCAAATCTGGGCAAAGTAATTTTAGTGCTAAACCTGGGAATCCGGCGCCCGAGCCAACGTCGGCGAGCCGACTTTTGCGAAAATCGACGAATTTTTTCGCGTAAAACGATTCTCCGAAATGCAAACGCAAAATCGCGTCCGATCCACGCACGGAAGTTAGCGAAATTCTTTCATTCCAATGCTTTAGGAGGTTTGCATACGCCCGAATCGATGAACACAAGTCCGCCGTAAGCTCCACTCCATAGGGAACTAGGGCGGTGCGGATGGCTTCTTGGCTTAGCGAGTCATAGCTCATAGCTATTTTATGCTCTTCATCCATATCTGTGAAATATAAAAGGGTGGCTCTCACGCCATTCCCCAATTTGCGTCGATCACCGGCCTGACGAGCGCTTCGCCTGTTGACACCTTCCGCCGTCACGTCTTATCGTGCTTCGTTGATGAAAATCCTGGTCATCGGCGGCGGCGGGCGCGAGCACGCCATCGTTTGGAAATTACGACAGAGCCCGAGCGTGGAACAGATCTGGTGCGCGCCGGGCAACGGCGGCATTTCCGATGACGCCGAATGCGTCCCTTGCGATGTGAAGGACGTGAAGGCGCTGGCCGCGTTGGCGGAAAAGCTGCACGCCGATCTCACCGTCGTTGGTCCGGAAACTCCGCTGGTGCTTGGCGTTGCTGATGAGTTCGCGTCACGCGGACTGGCGATCGTAGGTCCGATCGCGCTCGCCGCGCAGCTCGAGGGCAGCAAAATTTTCGCCAAGCAATTCATGCAACGCCACAATATTCCTACGGCGGCAGTCTATCAAATTTGCGAGAGTGCGCTTGAGGCTTATGCCGCGCTGGTCGAGGTCGAGTGGCCATTGGTCATCAAGGCCGATGGGCTGGCCGCTGGGAAAGGCGTGCTGGTGACGTCGTCCGCGGACGAGGCGAAGGAATTCATCGATCGCGCCATGGACAAGTATGAATTCGAAGGCGCTGGCAGCCGAGTGCTTCTGGAAGCGGGGCTTTCAGGGCCGGAGCTCTCTTACATGATTTTGACCGACGGGACTCACTGGATGCCGCTGGCCCCGTCGCGCGATTTCAAGCGGGCGTTCGACGACGACAAAGGACCGAATACCGGCGGCATGGGCGCCATATGCGACGATGCGTTGCTGTCCGCGGATCTGGAACGGCAAATTCGAGAGCAAATCGTCGAACCTACCATCCGCGGCCTGGCGTCCGACAAAATTCCGTACAAAGGGTTTTTGTACTTTGGGCTGATGCTCACGGCTGAGGGACCCAAGCTGCTAGAATTCAATTGCCGGCTGGGGGATCCCGAGACGGAAGCGATTGTGTTGCGGATGGATTTCGATCTCGCCTTGGCGCTACAAGCGTGCGCCGACGGCAACCTGAAGTTTTTCTCGCCGAAGTGGGAGCCTGGGGCGAGCGCTTGCGTGGTGATGGCGTCGGAGGGATATCCTGGGAGCCCAAAAGTCGATCGCCGGATCGATGGCCTGGGACCATCTGATACAGGCGTGGTGTTCCACGCCGGGACGGCCAAGAGAGGGATCGAATACTACACATGTAGCGGACGAGTCATCGTTATTGCTTCCGTTGGTGTTACTCAAGAGGAGGCGATCGCTCATTGTTACGACATAAGTAGTAGTATCGATTTTAAGGGCTGCCATTATCGGCGAGACATCGGCAAGATTGCCCAACAGGAGCGCAGCGCGAAATGTGTGGCGACGGAATGACCATTCCCGAAGTGAAACATCTCTTTCTGTGCAAGATCCACCGGTTCCCGATGGAAGAGGTGGAAGAGGCTTTGGCGATTTACCAGCAGGGATTTAAGGGCTGCATTCACGGCCGGAAGGACAGTTCGCGGCAACTCTCGTTGATGGACTCGGAGACCTTGGTTCGTTTTGGGCTCGCGCCGGGCACGGTGAAGGAAAACATCACCACGGTCGGGATGGATTTTCAGGCGCTGGAGACGGGGATGCGGATGCGCGTCGGAGAAGCGCTCTTGGAAATCAGCGAGCCGTGCCACCCTTGCGCGCGCATGGACGATATTCGCCATGGGCTGCGGCGGGAACTGAAGGGTCAGCGAGGGTGGTTGTGCCGGGTGGTGGAACAAGGAACGATCCGGCGCGGCGATGGGATCGAATTGTTGGCGGCGCTGGAGCGGGTTGCTCGTGCCGACGACGGAAATAAGGAAGAAAATTTAGGGCGATAGTTCACGTTCACTCGAGGAAACCAGGGATGGCTCAGACTAAGAATCCGGTCGTAGGGATATTGATGGGTTCGGATACCGATCTGCCGGTGATGGTGGAGGTTTCACGGACGCTGGAAAAATTCGGGATTGCGTATGAAATGGAGGTTTGCTCGGCGCACCGATCGCCGGCGCGGACGCACGAATACGCGTCGAAGGCCGCGGGGCGGGGGCTGAAGGTGCTGATCGTCGGCGCGGGCGGGGCGGCGCATTTGGCTGGGGTGGTGGCGTCGGTGACTTCGTTGCCGGTGATTGGGGTGCCGCTGGCGACTACTGCTCTCAATGGGATGGATTCGTTGTTGGCGATTGTGCAGATGCCGGCGGGGATTCCGGTGGCTACTATGGCGATCGATAAGGCCGGGGCTAGCAATGCGGCGATTTTCGCGGCGCAGATATTAGGGACGTCGGATCCGAATATGGCGGCGCGGCTGGCGGCGCATAAGGAAGAGTTAGCGCGGTCGGTGCAGGAGAAGAATTCGAGGTTGCAGCAGAAGATCGCGGACCTGCGTTAGCACCCGCCAAATGCGAAGAGGCTGGCGCGCGCGGCGCAGGACAACGACGAAAACAACGGCAATAAATTTCTCCTATTGCGGTTCGAATCTCCGGATTACGAATTCAAAAGAGCACTGAAGATTCTGATCGTAGTCGATGCGCGGGCGGGGCGGTGGCGTTGGCAGCCGCCAAATTTGAGAAGGCGGGCAGGCGGCGCCGAGCGGCAGCCCCGCCGGGTTTGGTCCATCACTCCGATCGTGGGATGCAGTACGCGTGCGGAGACTACGCCCAGATATTGGAACAACAGCAGATCATTCCCAGCATGAGTCGGCCCGCGAACCCGTATGACAACGCCAGCTGCGAAAGCCTTATGAAAACCCTCAAGCAGGAGGAGATCTATGCACACCACTACCGGGATCTAGAGCACCTGCGGGAGAACGTCGAAGAGTTCATCGAGCAGTACTGCAATCGGCGCCGATTACATTCGGCGTTGGACTATCGGTCACCGGGAGGAGTTCGAACGGGAAGCAAGTGCCACGGCGAATTCCCTTGGACCCACCATGAGCTTTTTCAGGTATAAGGAAATCCCTGATATGAGAAGCGCAAATCGTTGAACCGCACGTGTGGCAAGTGTCGCATCTCAGATTGTCTCAGCCGCGGGGTTCACCCCAGAGGGGTTCACCCCAAAGAGTCGCTGTGCCCCAACTACTGTGCCACAGCGGCAAAGGTGTCTAGAATGATCGTTGGAAGGCTTGGTGGAATCGGAATCTTCTCGCGAGGTGACCTTTGGTGCGATTCGCATATGTGTGCAGGGGTGGACCTGGAGTTTGTTGGAGGGCTTGCGGGGCGACGGCATGCTTTTTCGCGCTGATTGGTGTGGCTGCTGCTGGAGCGCAGACTTCGGGACATGTCACTTCGTTGGTGGGCACGGTGTCGAAGGCTGATGGGACTTTGGCGGATGGCGGGCGGGTGACGATTGAGACCGCCGATGGCCGAGTGCCAGAGGCTACCGCGGTGGATGCTTCCGGGCACTTCCACTTTACGCGGTTGAAGGCGGGGACATATAACGTGCGGGCGTATTACCGGGGCGAGTGGTCGGAGTGGCAGCGGAACGTGATCGTGCGGTATGGCAAGGTTACGGAAATTGCGTTGCGCGTGGCTCCGGTGGCCGTGGAGAAACCTAAGAACTGATGCGCATAATTCGTGAGGTGGGTGGGCGATCGCGGTTGGTCATGATGGTTTCGGCGGTGTGGGTGATGTGCTCGGGGTTGGCCGGCGCGCCGACGGCTTTTGCAAGTGACCTAACGCCGGAGGCGGCGCGGGCATTCGACCATTACATACGCGCTACGGAAGCGAATGCCATTCCGGCTGGGAAACCTTTCCTGGAGGTTGATCGGCTGGCGGACGGAGCGCGGGGCGAGGCGTTGGCGGAGCTGCGTGATGGGAAAGTGTGGATCGAGAAACTTGAGACGCTGGATGGCGGGGGGAAAATTGCGGCTCCGGGCGCGCTGATCCATCACTGGACCGCTACGGTGTTTATTCCTGGGGTGACGTTGGCACAGACCTTGGCGCTCGAGCAGGATTACAACGCGCACGCTAAATATTTCCAGCCGGACGTGATGGCTTCGAAAATCCTGCACCGGAATGGGGAGGATTTCGAGATATATCTGCGGTTCCATAAGCAGAAAGTGGTTAGCGCGGTGCTGGATACTACGCACAGCGTTCACTACCAGTTGCTTGGCGCTACACGGGCGGCTAGCGAATCGCATACTACGCGGATTCAGGAAGTTCAGGATGCTGGGACGGCTCGGGAACGGCTGGAGCCGGAGGGACAGGACGACGGATTTTTGTGGCGGATGAATACTTATTGGAAGTTTGAGGAGAAGGACGGAGGGACTTACGTCGAGAGCGAGAGTATATCTTTGACACGGGATATACCTGCGGGGTTGGGATGGATTGTGGGGCCGTTTATTGATGGGATTCCGCGGGAGTCGTTGACGTTGACGTTGGGGACTACTCGGGCCGTGCTGCTGCGGGAGTTGGGTCGGTGACACTTGATGATTGGTCACGCAGGATTGTGAAGGTGTGATTTCCGTGCGCACATTGTAGTCGGATTGAACGCCTGCCTTCCCAAACTCCGCCAAGTGCTAAGGGGCGGGGCAGGCCCGAGAAGAGTCGACGCACCCGGAAAAGATAAGAGCATCGAACTTCGAGTCAAAAACATTCCCAAAAGATAAAGCGTCGAACCGTCGAGTCAAATCAAACGCCAAATTTTAGAAGGAGGTCCAGCCGAGGAAGATGTCTTCCAGGTTGTTGGTGTCGTCGTTGACTAGGTTGCTGGCAAAGGAGAGGAAGGCTACGGAGTGGCCGTCCTGGCTGATTTGGGGGTAGTCAGAGTTGCCGTTGCCTTCGGTGGTGGTGTTGGAGATGCTGCGAAGGACGGTGGTAGGGGTGCAGGTTTCTCCCGTGGTAGTGACTTCGAAATTCAGGCAGGTGTCGCGAACGAAGATGTTTTCGTAGCCGTTGGTGGTGTTGGGGGCAACGTTGGTGGCTAAGGATGCGAAGGCTACGTACTGGCCATCGTCGCTGACGGTGGGGTACTCACTCAGCAGATTGCCGGGGGTGGTGGGAGCAGTGGTCATGTCCGGTGAGGAAATCAGGA
>Ga0302324_100003094_pt1 | contig 37668 bp, 31 predicted proteins | sample Palsa_T0_1_FD_201949 | JGI IMG/M metagenome (GOLD analysis project Ga0302324, IMG submission 201949) | Peat permafrost microbial communities from Stordalen Mire near Abisko, Sweden - Palsa_T0_1 | ecosystem: Environmental > Terrestrial > Soil > Palsa > Peat permafrost | place: Sweden: Abisko... | reverse complement strand
CAGTTAAATCTGGAAGGGATTCCGCCTTCACCGCGCGGCATGCCGCAGATCGAGGTCACCTTCGACATCGACGCCAACGGGATTCTGCACGTGTCGGCCAAGGACAAGGCGACGTCGAAGGAAAGCAAAATCACGATCAAGGCGAACTCGGGCCTTTCGGACGCGGAGATCGACCGCATGGTCAAGGATGCGGAGTCACATGCCGAGGAAGACCGCAAACAACTCGAGATCGTGCAGGCACGCAATCACCTCGACTCTCTGTTGCACAGCGTGAAAAAGTCGCTGGCCGAGTACGGTGAAAAGATCGATGCCGACGAAAAGGGCAAGATCGAGGCAGCCCTGAAGGACGCTGAAGAACTGCTCAAGCAGACTGACGCCAGCAAGGATGCCCTGGAAGCGAAGGCGCAGGCGCTGATGACCGCCTCGCAGAAGCTTGGCGAGGCGATGTACGCCAAGACGCAGGCCGATGCCCAAGGCGCCGCGGGGGATGCGGGCGCCACGAGCGGCGCGAAGGAAGGCGACGAGAAGGTGGTCGACGCGGAGTTTACGGAAGTCAAAGACAAGAAGTAACGTTCCGTCAGCGGCGCCAATGGCGCCGTCGATCCGGTGTGCGCAGCATCGCACCGGAACGGGAAGTTCTGGCCGAGCCGAAGCGGGCGTCTGTATGGTCCCTTCGCTCGGCCGTTTGTATGTGGATGAGCGGCACTAGAGGGCTCGAAATCGAACTCGATGGCTAAGCGCGACTATTACTCGGTGCTCGGCGTCAATCGCGACGCTTCCGATGAAGACATCAAGAAGGCTTATCGGAAGCTCGCGATGAAGCATCACCCGGACCGGAATCCGAGCGACAAGACCTCCGAGGAAAAATTCAAGGAAGCGAAGACGGCGTACGAGATTCTTTCTGACGCCAAGAAGCGCGCCGCCTACGACCAGTACGGCCATGCGGGCGTTGACGCCGCGGCCGGTTTCGGCGCGGCCGGCGCGCGGGGCTTCGGCGGCGGTGGGGAGGGCTTCGGCGGATTCGCGGACGCGTTCGGCGATATCTTCGGCGAAATCTTCGGCAACCAGGGACCCGGCACCGGCGGGCGCGGCCGCGGCAACGGCGTCTACCGCGGCGCCGATCTTCGTTACAACCTCGAGCTTTCGCTGGAAGAGGCAGCGCGCGGCACCGATGCCAAGATCCGCATTCCGGCCATGGAGCAGTGCACGACCTGCCACGGTGCCGGCGCCAAGCCGGGGACCCAGGCGAAGGTCTGTCCCACCTGCCATGGCCAGGGGCAGGTACGGGTGTCGCAGGGCTTCTTCTCCATCCAGCAGACCTGCCCGCAATGCCACGGCAGCGGCAAGATCATTGCCGATCCGTGTGTGGACTGCAGCGGCGCCGGCCGCATCAAGCGACACAAGACGCTGTCGGTCAAGATTCCCGCCGGTGTCGACCAGGACGATCGCATTCGCCTAGCGGGCGAGGGCGAGGCGGGATTGAACGGCGGGCCACAGGGCGATCTTTATGTTGTCGTCAATCTGCGGCCGCATGCGGTGTTCCAGCGCGACAACAGCGACCTGCATTGCGAAATGCCGATCTCGTTTACCACGGCCGCCCTGGGGGGCGAAATCGAGATTCCGACCCTCGATGGCCACGCCAAGGTGAAGATCCCGCCTGAAACGCAAACCGGGCAGGTTTTCCGGCTGCGCAACAAGGGCATCAAGAGCGTACGCAGCAGCGTCCACGGCGATCTTTTTTGCCACGTCGCGATCGAGACGCCGGTCAGCCTCACGCCGCGGCAGAGGGAGCTTCTGCGCGAGCTGGAGCTCATCAACGCCGAAAATCCCGGTGCGCACAATCCGCGCGCCAAGAACTGGTTTGACCGCGTGCGCGAGTTCTTCGGGCCGTAAGCGGCTCGACTGATCGGCCGCTGTCAGCCGCCTGCGGTTGTGGGCGCGCGCTGTGCGGCTTAGCATGCGCGTCTTTCCGGCATCACCCTGAGGGGAAGCACTTGTTGCCCCACGTTGCGCGTGTCGCTCTGCTGTGCTTGTTGCCGCTGGCAAGCGCGTCGGCACAAATCAAGATAGGTCTCATGGTGTCGGCGACCGGTCCGACTGCCGCGATCGGCATCCCGCAGAAGAATACCGCCGCGTTGCTTCCGAGGCGGATCGGGGATGCGAGCGTCCAGTACATTCAACTCGAAGACGGGGGCGACACCACGCGGGCGGTGCAAAATGCCAAGAAGCTCATCGATGAAGACAACGTCGACGCACTGATCGGCCCGTCGACGACTCCGAACGCCCTGGCAATTCTCGATATCGTGGCCGAGGCGAAGGTACCATTGCTTGCCACGGTTGGCACGCAAGCGGTGGTCGAACCGGTGGACGCGCGCAAGCGCTGGGTGTTCAAGCCCACGCAGAACGATGATCTGATCGCGGCGGCGCTGCTCAAGCACATGGTGAAAAGCGGTGTTCGGAGCGTTGGCTTCATTGGCTTTGACGATCCCTATGGAGAGAACTGGTACAAGGTCTTCGCCGGCCTCGCCAACAAGGCGGGTATTCGCATCGTCGACAGCGAGCGGTACGCAAGGACAGACCAGAGCGTCACCGCCCAGGTATTGAAACTCATCGTCGCGAAGCCCGACGCGGTGCTGATCGCCGCGGTCGGTGGCCCGGCGGTGCTGCCGCAAGCGACGCTTTTCGACCAGGGCTACAAGGGGCGCATCTATCAGACTCACGCGGTCGCAACCGATGACTTCATCCGCCTCGGCAAGGAAAAGGTCGAGGGTACGGTACTCGCAGCCGGCTCAATGCTTGTCATCGACGACATTGCCGACACCGACCCGATCAAGAAGGTCGCGCTGACCTACATCGTCGCCTACGAGAAGCAGTTCGGGCGGAAGCCGGCAACGTTCGGGGCCAACACCTACGACGCGGGATTGATTCTGCAGCGGGCCATTCCTTCGGCATTGAGGGTCGCCAAGCCGGGAACCGAGGCGTTCCGGGTTGCCCTGCGCGACGCGATCGAACAGGAGCGCGACGTCGTCGGCTGCCAGGGAGTGTTCAACATGAGCTCCACCGATCACAACGGCATGGACGAGCGTGCCCGGGTGCTGGTCACGGTCAAGGACGGCAGGTTCCGCTTGCTGTCGGAGTAACTCACACGTGCGCGAGCGTCCGATCGTCGGCATTCTGCTCGCTGCCGGGAGCGCGTCGCGCTTCGGGGGCGAGAAGCTGCTCGCCCGGCTGCCCGATGGCACGCCGATCGGCGTTGCCGCGCTCAGGCATCTGGCGGCCGCAGTCGACACCGTGGTCGCAGTCGTGCGCTCGCGGGACGAGCTGCTCGCGGCGGCGCTGGCGGCGGCTGGCGCGCGCATTACGCGCTGCCCGCGGGCCGCGGAGGGAATGGGGGCGAGCCTCGCCTGGGGCGTGTGCGCTGCGCCTGTCGCCGCGGCGTGGGTGATCGCGCTGGCCGACATGCCGTGGGTGGAGCCGGTTACGATGGCCGGCGTCGTCGACGCCCTGCACGGGGGGGCGACCGTTGCAGCGCCGAGTTACCGCGGCCGGCGAGGGCACCCGGTGGGCTTCGCCGCCCGCTGTTACGGGGAGTTGAGCGCCCTGTCAGGTGATGAGGGCGCCAAGGCCGTTGTCGACCGGTACCAGGTCACGCTAATCGACACCGACGATGCGGGGGTTCTGCGCGACGTCGATACGCGGCAGGACCTCGAAACCTGACGCTACTTGGCGTGAGCGCGCCACATGTCGGGCTGCCGCCCGACGATGCGATTTTCTTCTTCCTGCATCGCCCACCACGAACGCAACTCGGGCGCCTCGAGCGGGCGCGAGATCAGGTAGCCCTGCGCTTCCTCGCAGCCGTGCTTCTTGAGAAACTCGAACTGGGCGACGGTCTCGACACCCTCGGCGATAACACGCAGCCCGATGCTGTGCGACGCCGCGATGATCAACTGCGTGATCGCCTCGTCGTTGCGATTTTGCTCCAGCCCGTGCACGAAACGCTGGTCGATCTTGATGCTCTGGATCGGAAGCCGCGCCAGATAGAACAGGCTTGAATAGCCGGTGCCGAAGTCGTCAACGGTGATCGAGACGCCCATCTGCTTGAGCTTCTCTAGCGTTGCCACCGCCCGTTCGGGATTGGTGATGATGACGCTTTCCGTGATTTCGAGGTCAAGATAGCGCGCTGGCAGGCCGCTCGCGCGCAGCGCGTCTTCGACCACCGAAAGCCAGTTGTCGTGCTGCAACTGCTGCACCGACAGGTTGACCGAGAGGCGCAGCATCATGTTCTGGCGATGCCAGCTCATGAGCTGTCGGCAGGCGTCGCGAAGCGCCCGCGAGCCGAGCGCCTGGATCATTCCGGACTCCTCGGCGATCGGGATAAACTCGGTCGGACCGATAACCCCTCGTATCGGGTCGCGCCAGCGCAGTAATGCCTCGACACCGAGCGCCCGGCCGGACTCCATGTCGATCTGCGGTTGGTAGACGAGGAAGAATTCGTCGTCCATCAGCCCGCGCCGCATATCGGTCTCGAGTTGGAGGCGCGCCTGCACGCGGACATTCATGTCCGCAGTATAGAAACGGTAGGCATTGCGCCCGGCTTCCTTGGCGGCGTACATCGCGGTATCGGCTTGCTTGATGAGGCCATTGGGATCGGTCGCGTCGACGGGGTAGACGGACACGCCGATCGAGCAGGTCAGCGTCGGAGTCTGATCGGCGAGCCGGAACGGCGCGAGGAACGATTCACGCACCCGGGTGAGCACCGTCATCACCTCGTAGGCCGCATGTTCCGGATCGAGACCCGGCAGGATCAGGACAAATTCGTCCCCGCCCAGCCGGGCGACGGTATCCGATTCGCGCACCGCGCTGGTCAGTCGCTGGGCGACCGCCTGCAGCAACTGGTCGCCCGCGTCATGACCCAGGGTGTCGTTGATACGCTTGAAATGATCGAAATCCAGAAACAGGCAGGCAACCTGGTGAGCGTCGCGCGATGCCTGGGCGACGATCTGTTTCAGGCGCTGGTTGAGGAGTGCACGGTTGGGTAACCCGGTGAGAATGTCATGCTGCGCGAGCTTGTATGCCTGCGCGGTAGCGATTTCGAGCTCCTTGGTACGCTGGGTGACCTTGTCCTCGAGCGTGCGTTGATAGGTGGCGACTTCGGCCTGCGATTCGGCAAGTCGCTGCGTCATGTGGTTGAAGGTATGCGTGAGCAATCCGAGCTCGTCGCTCGAATTTGCCGGCACGTAAACGTCGAGCCGTCCGGCGCCGACGGCGCGCGCAGCGCGCATGAGCTGCCGCATCGGCGCGACCAGGCGGCGAGTCAACAACAACGTCGCCGCACCGGCGACGATCAGGAGCCCGACGACGACGGTGAGTGCACCGATCAGGTTTGCGCGCATTCGCGTCCATGCCCGATCGAAGCTCATGCCGAGACGGATGTAGCCGATGACGGGCCTGACTGTCGTCCCAGCATGGCCGCTCAGGCGCGGCGGGGTGTAGACGGGCACGGATACGTCGAGCAGGCGCGAGTCCTCGATGCCAGCATCCGAGCTGGCCGCCTCGTCGGCGCTGGGCGAGGTGGGCACCGCGGTGCCGGTGTAGGTGCGCACAATCAGCGGGCGGTGTTGGGCGTCGAGCACCGCCACATAGGCGATGTCACGATCGGAGGCAAGACCGTCGAGCATTGAGACCACATTGGACATGTCGGCGGAGCTCAAAGCCTCGTCGGCCACTTGTGCCAGCATGGCGGCCAAGGCGAGCCCCTGGGTCCGGAGCCGCGCCTTCTCGTCGTGAACCTGTTGGCCTATCAGGAACGCGGCGACGCCGAGCGCGGTGGCGACGATCAGGCCGATGGCGAGCAGATTGAGCTTCGTAAGCAAGCCCATTCGCACCGGCGGCGCATTGAGCGGCGAGATGGTGTCGCCGCCGAGGGGTGAGAAAAACTTGGCCATTTTCGGGCGCGCGCAGGTGTCGCTAGGCGGTGGCAACCGGAATCTTGCCGATTCTCTGCTGCCATTCACGCGGGCCGGTCTGATGCACCGACGTCCCTCCGGCATCGACGGCGACCGTCACCGGCATATCGGTTACTTCGAACTCGTAGATGGCCTCCATGCCGAGGTCGGCAAAGGCGACGATACGGGCCGCGCGAATGGCCTTCGACACCAGGTATGCAGCCCCGCCGACAGCCATCAGATATGCCGCCTTATGTTTACGGATGACCTCGACTGCAGCCGCACCTCGTTCGGCCTTGCCGATCATGGCGATGAGGCCTGCTTGGCCGAGCATCATTTCGGTGAATTTGTCCATCCGCGTCGCTGTCGTTGGCCCGGCCGGGCCGACCACTTCATCGCGTACCGGGTCGACCGGGCCAACATAATAGATCACCCTGTTCTTAAACGAGACCGGTAAAGGCTCGCCTTTGGCCAGCATTTCCTGTATTCGTTTGTGCGCCGCGTCGCGGCCGGTGAGCAATCGGCCGTTGAGCAAGAGACGTTCGCCGGACTTCCAAGAGGCCACTTCGGCCGGCGAAAGCGTATCGAGCGCAACCCGGCGTGCCTCCGGGGAGGGTACCCAGTGCACGCGCGGCCATCGCGTCAAGTCCGGCGGGTCGAGTTTGGCCGCGCCGGAGCCGTCGAGCTTGAAATGCGCGTGTCGTGTCGCGGCGCAGTTGGGGATGATTGCCACTGGCAGGCTTGCCGCGTGCGTCGGATAGTCGAGAATCTTGACGTCGAGGACGGTGGCAAGACCGCCCAGTCCCTGCGCGCCGATGCCGAGCGCATTGACCTTGTCGTAGATCTCCAGGCGCAGCTCCTCGATCCGGCTCAATGACGCGCCGCGCGACGCACGGGCCTTAAGCTCATGCATGTCGATGGTCTCCATCAGCGCTTCCTTGGCCAGCACCATCGCCTTTTCCGCACTGCCGCCGATGCCGATGCCGAGCATGCCGGGCGGACACCAGCCCGCGCCCATGGTCGGTACCGTCTTCAATACCCAGTCGACGATGGAATCGGATGGGTTGAGGATCGCAAACTTGGATTTGTTCTCAGACCCACCGCCTTTCGCGGCCAGCTTCACTTCGACGTCACCTCCCGGGACGAGGTCGAAATGCACGACGGCCGGCGTGTTGTCGTTGGTGTTGGTCCTCTTGCCGGCGGGGTCGCGTAGGATCGACGCACGCAGCTTGTTGTCGGGGTCAAGGTATGCGCGGCGGACGCCTTCGTTGATCATGTCCGTAACCGACATCGTGGCATCGACCCAGCGCACGTCCATGCCGACGCGAACAAAGACGACGACGATGCCCGTATCCTGGCAGATGGGGCGATGCCCTTCGGCGCACAGACGCGAGTTGGTGAGGATCTGCGCGATCGCATCCTTGGCCGCCGGCGATTCTTCCGCGTCATACGCGCGCCCCAATGCCTCGATGTAATCGAGCGGGTGATAGTAGGAAATGTACTGCAGTGCGTCGGCGACGCTTTGGATGAGGTGTTCCTGTTTGATCGCGGTCATGGGGCCTCCGAGGCGGGTTGGCGGGCAGCAGACAGATGGCGGCCGCCGGGTACCGGGCCCGGGTATGGAAAACGGCAAGGGGAGCCGGGGCGAATTCTAGCATCTTGCGCTGCGACGATCGGGATCGCCCGCGAAGCCATCGACAGCCGAGGAGCGCTCCGCCAGGTTGCGCCGCGCGGGGCACTCTCGTTAGACTGCGCCTCATAAGCAGGCGCGCGTCGTCGGCAAACATCCCAGGAGGCTCCAGCATGTCCACCATCGAGTCTGTGTCGCACGAAAGCCGTCTGTTTGAGCCCCCACCGACGTTCGTGGCGCAGGCCAACATCAATCAGGTCGCATTCGACCGCCTCAATGCCGCCGCCGCGGCGGACTATCCTGGATTCTGGGCCAATCTCGCCCGGCAGGAATTGCTGTGGCACAAGCCGTTCAGCCGGGTCCTCGACGAGTCGCAGGCCCCGTTCTACAAATGGTTTGAAGACGGCGAACTCAACGCCTCCTACAACTGCCTCGAGCGCAACCTGCAGAACGGCAACGCAGACAAGACCGCGATCCTGTTCGAGGCAGACGACGGCAAGGTAACCAAGGTCACCTACCAGGATCTCTACCATCGCGTCTGCCGGCTGGCGAACGGGCTCAAATCGCGCGGCATCAACAAGGGTGACCGCGTGATCATCTACATCCCCATGTCGATCGAAGGCGTGGCCGCGATGCAGGCGTGCGCACGCATTGGGGCCACCCACTCGGTCGTATTCGGAGGCTTCTCCGCCAAGTCGCTGCACGAGCGCATTATCGATGCAGGCGCGGTCGCGATCATCACCGCCGATGAGCAGATGCGCGGCGGCAAGGCACTGCCGATCAAGGCGATCGTTGATGAGGCCCTCGCCATGGACGGCTGCGACGCGGTCAAGACGGTGATCGTCTATCGACGCACCGGCAACGCGGTCACGATGCGCGACGGACGCGACATTTGGCTCCATGATTTGATCGCCGATCAGGCAGACACCTGCCCTCCTGTCTGGGTAGGCGCAGAACACCCGTTGTTCATCCTCTACACCTCGGGGTCGACCGGCAAACCCAAAGGCGTGCAGCATTCCACCGCCGGGTATCTGCTGTGGGCGATGCTCACCATGCGCTGGGTATTTGACATCAAACCGACGGACACGTTCTGGTGCACCGCCGACATCGGCTGGGTAACCGGACATACGTACATCACCTACGGACCGCTGGCCGTTGGTGCAACCGAGATCGTGTTCGAGGGCATCCCGACGTATCCCGACTCGGGGCGGTTCTGGAAGACGATTGCGAAGCACAAGGTCACCGTCTTCTATACTGCGCCGACCGCAATCCGCTCGTTGATCAAGGCCTCGGATACGCATCCGGAAACCGCACCCACGAACTACGACCTTTCCAGTTTGCGCCTGCTAGGAAGCGTCGGAGAGCCCATCAATCCCGAGGCGTGGATGTGGTACCACCGCAATGTCGGCGGTGAGCGCTGCCCGATCGTCGATACCTGGTGGCAGACTGAAACCGGTGGCCACATGATCGCGCCACTACCCGGCGCCACACCTTTGGTCCCGGGATCGTGCACCCTTGCGCTCCCCGGCATCATGGCCGCGATCGTCGATGAGACCGGGCATGACGTGGCCAATGGGCACGGCGGTATTCTGGTCATCAAGCGTCCGTGGCCCGCCATGATTCGCACCATCTGGGGCGACCCGGAGCGCTATGTCAAGTCCTATTACCCGGAAGAACTTGGGGGCAGGCTCTACCTCGCCGGTGACGGCGCGGTGCGTGACAAGCAGACCGGGTATTTCACCATCATGGGCCGCATTGATGATGTGCTCAACGTTGCGGGCCATCGCCTCGGGACGATGGAGGTCGAGTCGGCGCTGGTTGCCAACGCACTGGTGGCCGAAGCCGCGGTCGTCGGCCGTCCCGATTCGATGACTGGCGAGGCAATCTGCGCGTTCGTGGTATTGAAGCAGGCGCGACCTGCCGGCGCGGCCGCGGAAACAATCGCCAAACAGCTGCGCGACTGGGTCGGCAAGGAGATCGGTCCGATCGCCAAGCCCAAGGACATCCGGTTCGGCGACAACCTGCCCAAGACCCGTTCAGGCAAGATCATGCGCCGGCTGCTGCGTTCGATTGCCAAGGGCGAGGCGATCACGCAGGACATTTCGACGCTCGAGAATCCGGCGATACTCGAGCAGCTCAAGCAGGTACTGTAGAGCGCCTTCGTCGGCCTGGGCGGCGCAGGCGTGAAAGGCTACGCCGTCGGCGGGACGGTCTCGGTGAATGACGGCCGCTTGGCCAGCTTTTCCGCGAGCTTGAACAGATTCGGATAATTGCCGCGCCAGTCGATGGCGGCGTGACGCAGGTCGAGATAGCCCAGCGCGCATCCGGCAGCGATGTCGGCAAGGGAATACGCCTCGCCATAGCACCACGGCTTGTCGCCGAGTTCGCGTGCAAGCTCCTGCAGCCCCAGGTCGACCTTGCGCCGCTGGCGCAGGAGCCAATCTGGGTCTTGCTTCTTCGCCGCGCGTTTATTCTCGAGCGTGATTGCCACGGCCGCGTCGCAGATCCCGTCGGCGAGCGCTTCCCAGCGCCGAACGCCGATGCGTTGTCGATTGGGTTCAGGAATCAACCGGGACACCGGGCTCACGGTGTCGAGGTATTCAACGATGACGCGCGAGTCGAACAGTGTCGTACCGTCGTCGAGCACCAACACCGGCACCTTGCCCAGTGGGTTGTAGCTCGGTAGCGTTGTCTCGGACGACCAGGGCGATTCCTCGATCAGGCTGTATTCGATCTTCTTTTCGGCAAGTGCGATGCGCACTTTACGTGCGTAGGGACTGGTAAGCGAGGCAATGAGCTTCATATGCGGAGCGGAAATACAACCCTCCGCGACACCGAGTTACCCACAATCCATAAATTATAGCATCGCTCCCCGATGATCCCGCTTGGAGCACGCGCGGGACGATGCTGCGCGTCGCGGAGCGCCGCATGACGTGTGCTAAACTTCAATCGCCCCGCGCGCAACGTCATCATGCCGAACGCCGACGCGTCCGTCCCATTTTCCGCGCTCACCGCGCTTAGCCCGCTCGATGGGCGGTACCGCCGCAAGGTGGCGGCGCTGGCGCAATATTTCAGCGAGTACGGCCTGATACGGCACCGCATCCAGGTTGAACTCGCCTGGCTGCAGGCGCTCGCCGACGAGCCCCGCATTGGCGAAGTTCCACCGTTCTCGGCGCCGGCGCGTGCACTGCTCGCCGAGGTGCCCGCCGCATTCACCGTTGCCGACGCCGAGCGCGTGAAGGCGATCGAGCAGACAACCAACCATGACGTCAAGGCGGTCGAGTATTGGCTCAAGGAGCGATTCGCCGCAGTCCCGGAACTCGCGCGCGCGACCGAGTTCATCCATTTTGCCTGTACCTCGGAGGACATCAATAATCTCGCGCACGGACTGATGCTTGCCGGCGCGCGGCGCGAGGTGCTGCTGCCGGAACTCGGCGCGCTGATTGCCGAGCTGCGCGCACTGGCTCACTCGCATGCAACGCTGCCGATGCTCGGACGAACGCATGGCCAGCCGGCTACGCCGACGACTCTGGGAAAGGAGATGGCCAATGTCGTCGCGCGCCTCGAGCGCGCGCTGCCGGCGTTCTCGCACGCCGTGCTTCCGGGCAAGATCAACGGTGCCGTGGGCAACTACAATGCGCATCGCGTCGCGTACCCCGATGTCGACTGGGAGGCATTGGCGCGCCGGGTCGTGACCGGGCTTGGCCTCGATTTCAATGCATACACCACGCAGATCGAGCCGCATGATGGCTTTGCCGCGCTGTTCGACGCACTGGCGCGGATAAACACCATCATCCTCGATCTCGATCGCGATGTTTGGGGTTATGTATCGCTGGGCTACTTTCGCCAGAAGACCAGGGAAGGCGAGGTCGGCTCGAGCACCATGCCGCACAAGGTAAACCCGATCGATTTCGAAAACTCCGAAGGCAACCTGGGACTGGCCAATGCATTGCTGCGGCATCTCGCCGACAAGCTGCCGGTATCGCGCTGGCAGCGCGACTTGAGCGACTCCACCGTGCTGCGCAACGTCGGGGTCGCATTTGGCTACGCCTTGCTCGGCTATACGTCGTGCCGCCAGGGACTCACCCGCTTAGAGGCCGACCCCGAGCGTTTGGCGGCGGATCTCGACGCGAACTGGGAGGTTCTCGCCGAAGCGATCCAGACGGTGATGCGAAGGTTTGGCGTGCCGGAGCCTTTTGAACAGCTCAAAGCGTTGACACGGGGCCGCAGGGGGATCACCCGCGCCTCGTTGCATGAATTCATCGACGCTCTCGCCATTCCCGCGGACGCCAAGGCGAGCCTCAAGGCGCTCACGCCGGCGACCTACATCGGCGACGCGGCCGCACTCGCCAAGCGGATCTAGCCGCTCGCCTCGTCGTCTCTGTGCGCCGTGCGGGAGCGGCGTTCCTTCGCGAATTGAACCGCCGCGGGTAGCAGCGACACGAGTACGATGCCAACCACGATCCAGGCAAGATTTTCTTTTATCCAGGGAATATTGCCGAACAGGTAGCCGGCGTACGCCAGCGACCCGACCCACGCAGCAGCACCGATCAGGTTGTAAGCAAGGAACTTGCGGTAGGTCATTGCCCCAACGCCGGCGAGAAACGGGGCAAACGTGCGCACGATCGGCACGAAGCGGCCGATGATGATCGTGAATCCGCCGTATTTTTCGTAGAAGCGGTGCGTGCGATCGAGATACTCCGGCTTGAGCCAGCGACCGAGCCGGGTCTCCTGCGGTTGGTTGAATGCCTTGGGTCCGATATAACGACCGACGCCGTAGTTGAGCGAGTCGCCCAGGACGGCGGCGACGAACAGCGTTAGCACGAGCAGGTGGATATTGATGCTCGACGATGCCACCACCGCGCCGGAGAGAAAGAGCAGCGAATCGCCAGGCAGCAGCGGGAAAATGACGAGGCCTGTTTCGGCAAAAATGACGAGGAACAGGGCCGCAAACAGCAGCGTGGCATGCTGCGCCGCGAGGTCGGCGAGCCGCTGGTCGAGCGCGAACAGCGTATAGATCAGCGTCGTCAACATGGGGTCCGACCCGATTTCCGGCTGCGGCCGCAGACGGTGCAACGTTCCATCGAGAAATCGAACCTGGCCCCGGGCGGCGGTCAGGGAAGTATCTTCTCCGCGCCTCCTGCGCCCGCTTTTCTTTCCGCTCTGACCAGGTCCTCACGCGACACGCCCAGCCACATCACCAGCGAGGCCATCACCAGCGCCGAGGAGTAGATGCCGAAACAAATCCCGATAGCCAGGGCGAGGGCGAAGTAATGCAGGGTCTCGCCGCCGAAGAACAGGATCGACAAAACCATCAGCAAGGTACAGCCGTGGGTGATGATCGTCCGAGACAGGGTGCTCGTGATCGCGCTGTTGATGATCTCGGGCACGCTTGCCTTGCGCATCTTGCGGAAGTTCTCGCGTATCCGGTCGGCAATCACGACTGACTCATTGACCGAATAGCCAAGGACCGCAAGCACCGCGGCCAGTACCGGCAAGGAGAATTCCCACTGGAATAAGGCGAAGAAGCCGAGAATGATCACCACATCATGCAGGTTGGCGGCGATCGCTGACACGGCGAACCGCCACTCGAACCGGAATGCCAGGTAGACCACGATGCCGATGCAGACGAGCAGAAGGGCAAGCGCACCGTTCTCGTAGAGTTCCTTGCCGACCTGAGGGCCGACGAATTCGACCCTTTGCTGGGTCACGCCGGGGTCGTCGGCCTTAAGCGCAGTCATCACGCGCTCGGAGAGCTGGGCGGTCGATATCCCTTCCTTGAGCGGCAGCCGGATGATCGCGCTGTTTGCGCTGCCGAAACTCTGCACGGCGAATTCGCCGAGGTTCATCTTGTCGATGACCGCGCGCACGTGGCCAAGATCCGCCGCTTGGGCGTACGCGATCTCGATCACCGTTCCGCCGCGGAAGTCGACGCCGAGGTTGAGACCGCGGGTGGCCAGAAAAAATACCGCCAGGACGAACGTGACCAGCGAGATCACGTTGAACACGAGCGCGTATTTCATGAACGGAATGACGCGCTTGATGCGGAAGAATTCCATCGTGGCTCTCTAGGCTTGTACGGGCCGGACCGCTCGGGTTCGGGCGGCAGGAATCGGCGCGATCACGTTGCCGGCTTCCATACCTGTCCGATCGATATCCGCTCAAGCTTCCTGCGTCCGCCATAAAGGATTGCGACGAGCCCGCGCGAGACGAATACGGCGCTGAACATGGAGGTAAGAATGCCAAGGCAATGCACGACAGCGAAGCCACGTACCGGACCGGAACCAAAGATCAACAGCGCCAGGCCGGCGATTCCCGTCGTCACATTCGAATCGAGAATCGTGTTCCAGGCACGTTCGTAACCGGCCTGGATCGCAGCGTGCGGGGTATCTCCCCAACGCAACTCCTCCCGAATTCGCTCGTTGATCAGGACGTTGGCGTCAATCGCCATGCCGAGCGTGAGCGCGACCGCGGCAATGCCCGGCAGCGTAAGCGTCGCCTGCAGCATGGACAGGATGGCGATGAGCAGCAGCAGGTTCACTACCAGTGAAACCACCGAGATTACGCCCATAAGCTCGTAGTACACGCAGATGAAGCCTGCCAGCACGACGAAACCATAGAGCACCGAATGGTAGCCCTTCTCGATATTTTCTTTTCCGAGCGACGGGCCGACGGTACGCTCCTCGATGATCTCCATCGGGGCAGCGAGGGCGCCGGCTTTCAATAGCAGCGACAGATTTTGCGTTTCCGTCGGGGTGAACAGCCCCGTGATCTGGAATCTCGATCCAAGCTCATCTTGAATGACGGGCGCGGTAAGCACTTCCTTCTTGCCTCGTTCGATCATCAGGATGGCCATTCTGCGTTTGATCGCTTCGCGGCTGGCATCGCGGATGATCCTGCCGCCGGCGGGGTCGACGTTGATCATGACGGCCGGGCGCCCGTTTTGGTCAAATCCCGGACTTGCATCGGACAATCTTTCCCCGGTGAGCAGCACGTTTTTGCTAACAAGCAACGCTTCCTTCCCGCCATGCGAATTGTCGAAGACGAGCTCGGTGCCGGTGGGCACGTTGCCAGCGAGCGCTGCCGCAATCTTTGCCGGTTCGTAGTTGAGGCCGCCCGGATTGGTGCTCTGGCCTTCGACCATCCGGAACTCCAGGCCCGCGGTTCTGCCCAGAATATCCTTGGCGCGCGCCGTGTCCTGAACTCCTGGCAACTGGACGACGACCCGGCCGCTGCCCTGCTGCTGCACGATCGGCTCGGCGACGCCCAATTCGTTGACGCGATTGCGCAGGATGGTGATGTTCTGTTGCACCGCGCCGTCCGCAATGCGCTTCTGCGCTTCGGGTTTCTGGCCGGCAAGAAGCTCCAACTCGCCACCCGCGTCAACCTCCCTAATCTGCAGATCGGGAAACGCTAGGCCAATTTGCTCGACAGCCTTGCCGCGCTCCCCCGCGTCGCGAAAACGCACGGCTACTGTCTGGCCTTCGCGCGCGATACCGGCGTAGAGCACTTTCTTTTCGCGCAACAATGCGCGAAGGTCGGCCAGGGAGCGGTCAGCCGCCTTGTCCAATGCCGCCTGCATGTCGACCTGCAGCAGGAAATGGACGCCGCCGCGCAGATCAAGTCCAAGGTACATGGGCCGCGCGCCGATCTTGGTCAGCCACCACGGCGAGCTCGACAGAAGGTTCAGCGCGACAATGTAATTCGGGTTGTTCAGATCCGGATTCAACGCCGATTGCAATACATCTTTGGCTTTAAGCTGCGTATCAGGGTCGGCGAAGCGGACCTTGACGCCGGTTGGATCGACCGACTCGCCGTTGTAGGAAATATTGGCCGCTTTGAGCGCCGCTTCGACGGTTTGCAGCGTCGCCGCGTCGATCTTGAGGTCCGACTTGCTGGTCGATACCTGCACCGCGGGAACTTCGGGGAAGAAGTTCGGCAGCGTGTAGACGACACCTATTACGAGCGCGACCCCGATGAGGACATACTTCCAAAGCGGATAACGATTCATGGCTACGTAGGACCGGCGCGTGGCGGATCAGAGGCTCTTAAGTGTTCCCTTGGGGAGCAGCAGTGAGATTGCGCTCCTCTGCACTGTGACCTCGGTGTCGGGCGCTATTTCGACATGGGCGTAGCCGTCGGAAAGCTTGGATATCTTGCCGACGATTCCGCCCGCAGTGACGACTTCGTCGCCCTTCTGCAGCGCCTCGAGCATTGCCTTCGTTTCTTTCGCGCGCTTCTGCTGCGGACGGATCAGGAAAAAATAGAATACGACGACAATGGCGATCATCGGCAAGAAGGTCATGATGTCGCCGCCGGGCGATGCTCCGGAAGCCTGGGCGTAGGCAGAGCTGATGAACACGGGTCATTCCTCCTTGCGGTCAGCTGCGCGTCGCAGCGGCGCAAAATCGAGTCAATGCGCGTACACCGGCGCGGGCGAATGCGGAAAGCCGGTTATTCTACCACGCGCGAGCGGTCACTCTGGAACACCTGGACATAGGCGGGCAGGGCGTCCGCGGCGATCGCCTGCCGCAGTTCCGCCATAAGCGTCAAGTAGTAGTGCAGGTTGTGCAGGGTATTGAGCCGCGCGCCGAGAATCTCGTTGGCGCGCTGGAGATGGTGCAGGTAGGCGCGACTGAAATGGCGGCAGGTATAGCATGAGCAGGTGGCGTCCAGCGGTTCGGGATCCGTACGGTGGCGCGCGTTGCGGATCTTGATATCGCCGTGCCGCGTGAATAGCCAGCCGTTGCGCGCATTTCGCGTCGGCAGCACGCAGTCGAACATGTCGATTCCGTCGTGCACCGCCTCGACGATATCTTCCGGCGTACCAACACCCATCAGATAGCGCGGACGATCGGCAGGCAGGAGCGGCGCGACGCGGCTCCGGATGCGGCGCATTTCCTCCTTCGGCTCGCCGACCGACAGGCCGCCGATGGCATAGCCATCGAAGCCGATGCGGCGCAGTTCCCCCAAGGAATCCTCGCGCAGATCTTCAAACATGCCTCCCTGCACGATTCCGAACAGGGCGTTGCGGTTGTCACCGTGCGCAATCTTTGACCGTGCCGCCCAGCGCATCGACAGGGTCATCGATGCGGTGACCTCGTCGCGCGATGCGGGGTAGGGAGTGCATTCGTCAAACACCATCGCGATATCGGCGTCGAAGACGCGCTGAATCTGCAGTGACAGCTCCGGCGTCAACTGGAGGCGATCGCCGTCGACCGGCGACGCAAACGCAACGCCTTCCTCGAAAACCTTGCGCAGGGGACCTAAGCTGAAGACCTGGAATCCGCCCGAGTCGGTGAGAATCGGGTGCGGCCAGCCCATGAAGCGGTGCAGGCCGGCATGGGCAGAGATGACTTCCAGGCCGGGGCGAAGCCACAGGTGGAAAGTATTGCCAAGCACGATCTGGGCGCCGAGCGCCTCGAGCTCGTTCGGCGCCATCGCCTTGACCGTTCCGTAAGTTCCAACGGGCATGAAGACCGGTGTCTCGACGGTGCCGTGGGCGAGCACGAGTCGTCCGCGTCGCGCGGCGCCGCAACGCGCCATGACCTCGAATTGCATCGGTCGATTGTAGCAGCGGTACCGGAGTCAGCTGCCCGGACCGGTTGCGTCGGCGCGCTCGAGCAGCATCGCGTCGCCGTAACTGAAGAAGCGATAGCGGTAGCGGATCGCATGGGCATAGGCGGTGCGAACGGGTTCGAGTCCCGCGAAAGCGGATACGAGCATGAGCAAGGTCGAGCGCGGCAGGTGAAAGTTGGTGAGAAGCCGGTCGACCACGCGAAAGGGGAAGCCCGGTGTGATGAAAAGATCGGTTTCGCCGGTGATGGCGCGCAGGGTCCCGGAAACGGCCGCTGCTTCCAGCGCGCGTAGTGACGTCGTGCCCACGGCAATCACCGAGCGGCCAGCCGTGCGTGCGCGATTGACCGCCGCCACTGTCTCGCCCGGCACGGAGAAGCGCTCGCTGTGCATGCGATGCTGGTCTAGGTCTTCGACAGCAACGGGCTGAAAAGTGCCGGCGCCAACGTGGAGCGTGACGTAGGCGGTAGCGATACCGCTATCGCGCAGGAGTTCCAGCATGGGGTGGTCGAAATGCAAGCCGGCCGTCGGCGCGGCAACCGCGCCCGGGTGGCGCGCGTACACGGTCTGATAGCGCTCGCGATCGGCTGGCTGTGGGGAGCGGCCGATATAGGGCGGTAACGGCACTTCGGCATAACGCTCGAGATAGGCATCGAAAGCGACATCGCCCTCGAGACGCAGGCGAAAGAAACGTCCGTCGCGCTCGAGCACGGTGGCCTCTGCGCCGCCTTCGAGCAGGACACTGCTGCCAAGCCGGGGAAGGTGGCTGGCAGCGAGCTGCATCCATGCTTCTGCCGGGGAGACGATACGTTCGAGCAGTAACTCGACCTTGCCACCGCTTGGCTTGCGGCCGTGGAGGCGCGAGCGGATGACCTTGGTATCGTTAAAAACGAGAAGGTCGCCGGGGACTAGCAACCCTGGCAAATCGGAGAATTCACCATCATGCAGCTTTGTCCCGGCTACGCGCAGGAGCCGGCTCTCGGTGCGCGAAGGTGGGGGCGCCTGAGCGATCAGCTCAGAGGGCAGATCGTAATCGAAATCGGAAAGGCGGGTGGGCCGGTGGCTGGACATCGCAGGCATCGGCTCGGGCGCGTTTGTCGCATGTAGCCGTTTCCGCGATAATGCCGACTCCAACTCGCGCGGGCAACCTCCGGCCTACCGCCGCGCCTTGCGCTCCACTAGCCGGGATGGCGGAATTGGTAGACGCGCTGGACTCAAAATCCAGTTCTGGCAACAGAGTGAGGGTTCGATTCCCTCTCCCGGCACCAAGCATTCATTCTTAGCGGACAAAAAAAGCACTCGTTTTCCTGTCTTGACCATTGGAAAATCACAATCTTCCCGCGTAACGCCATGCTCTCCGCAAATGACGCAGTGGACCGACTTCGAGAGGGGAACCGCCGCTTCGCGTCGAATACCCCCGCAGGGTCCACCCACGGGCTCACTCGGCGTGATGCACTTAGACGTCAGGAGCCATTCGCCATCGTGCTCGGTTGCTCCGACTCTCGTGTACCGGCTGAGATCATCTTTGATCAAGGCCTTGGCGACTTGTTCGTAATTCGCGTCGCTGGGAATGTCGTCGCCCCGTCTGGTGTGGGAAGCGTTGAATTTGCCGCAGCGCGGTTCGGAACTCGTCTCGTTGTCGTTCTCGGGCACTCGGACTGCGGGGCAGTTGCCGCCACCATCGAGGAGCTGCAGGGCGTGCCGCAGGTCCGCTCCCAAAATCTTCGCGCCATCGTGGACCGCGTACGGCCCTCTGTGGAGAGCCTTCTTGAGGTGTCACGCGCATGGAGCCCGGAGGAACTTCTCCGTCAAGCGGTACGGGCCAACATTCGCATGTCTACGAATCAATTGCGGCACGGATCGCAGCTGCTCGAACAGCTCATTCAGGAGGACGGGCTGATGGTCGTGGGTGCCGAGTACTCTCTCGACACCGGTCTTGTCGATTTTCTGGAAAGGCCTGGTGATGCCGTCTAACCCGTACCTCAACCCTGATGCCTCGCCGGCGGAGGGGGCTGTGTTCGACGCGGGCGTCTCAGTTCGCCGGTTTGCGTCGAAATCTTTCATCCATCGGAGGTCAAAATGAGTCACTCGTCAATGCTCAAAGCCAGACGGCAGCACCAAAAAACCAGGAGACTTATCGAGGTCGCAGCCAAGCAGGCCAAACGGCTGGCGAAGCTGGCATTAAAGGGTCCGGCCGTAAAGAAGGAGAAGGTGAAGAAGGAAAAGGTAAAGAAGGAAAAGATCAAGACGGAAAAGGTGAAAAAGGTGAAGCTGACCAAGGAGGAGGTTGGCAGGCAAGACGCGAAGAAGAGCAGTGCGGGCGCCGGGAAAAAAACCTCGTCCTAGCCTTTCTCGAGCCGGAACCAGGACGCTTTATTGCGTTGAATCGCGCTGCACATGCTTGTCTAAGGCAGCGGACACTGCGTTTCCGCGTAGGGGTATCCCTTGATGATAGGCTTGGCTGGCACGGTCCGGCGCTTAAGGCTATATTGCCGGCGCGAGCGTCAACCTGACACGCCCCACGGCCGAGCCCTGACGTTTAACTGTGCGTGGCCAGCGGTGGCGCCGATGGCGCACGAGACGGCGTCCCCATGCAGTCAAACCTACCGCCCGTCCTCAGCACAAATATTCAGCCGCCGCGCGCCGCCGCGGAACTGATCGAGCGGCCGCGGCTGCTCGGTCTCCTACCGACGGTGCGTACGAAGTTGCTCAGCGTCATCAAGGGTCCGGCCGGCTTCGCCAAGACCTCGGTTGCGCTTGCCTTGGCACGGGGCCTTGAGTCGCCCGACTGCCGGGTCGCATGGGTTACGCTGGACCCCAACGACGACGTGCCGAACCGGCTCCTGTTCTCTGCGGTGCGTGCCCTACAGCGGACTTCGGAGGGGCTCGGTGCTTCGGTGATCGCGATGATCTCGGACAACTCGCTGCTTCCGATCGAGACCCCCATTTCTCTTCTCATCAACGAACTCGCCGAGCTCGATGAGGACGTCTTTCTGTTCCTTGACGACTACCACCATCTTAGCGAGCCGGCGATTCACCAAGGACTCTCATTTTTTCTCCGTAACGCACCGCCCAACTTCCATCTTGTGCTCACGACTCGCAGCGACCCCCCACTTCCGCTGGCGCGTCTAAGGGCGCAGAAGCAACTGCTCGAAGTAGACACAACCGAGTTGCGCTTCGATTTGTCCGAAACCGATCAACTCCTGAGCCTCGAGCACATAGCCGTTTCGCCTTCAGATGTCGAACGCCTGCATTCGATGACCGGCGGCTGGCCCGCAGCTCTGCGTCTGGCGACCTCCACATCGGCGCACTCCGGAGGGGGGCTCGCGTCTTACCTTCGCTCGCGAATCGGCCTGTCGCCTGCAATCAATGATTACATCGAAGACGTGATCGGTACCCTGCCAGCAGCGCTGGTGTCATTCATGCTGCGCACGTCAATACTCGATCGATTCAATGCCTCTCTATGCGACTCGGTTACCAGCACGCGGTCGAGCAAAGAAATGCTGGCGTCTATTCGGAAGAGGCAGCTTCTGATGACGCCACTCGTGGGACGAGAGCAGTGGTACACCTACCATCCGCTGCTTGCTGAGTTCCTGAGAGCCCAGCTACAAAGTCGGCATCCCGACGAAATGCGGGAGCTCAATCGACGGGCGGCTCACTGGTTCGCATCGAGTGAAATGTGGATGGAAGCGGTCGAGCATGCCCTTGCGGCGGGCGACGTGGGCGAGGGGCTGCGCTGGATCGAGAACTGCGCTATGGACCTCGTGAAGCGAGGCGAGCTGCTGACGTTGCTTGGATGGCAGCGCCGGCTTCCGAGCGAGGTCATGCGCGGGCAAATGAGGGTGAGGCTCGCCATAGCTTGGGGAATGTCATTGGCGATGCGATTCGATGAGGCCCTCGCACTGCTCGCTGACATCGAAAGTGATCTTGTTTCGGCAACGGCCAAAGAGCGCGAAGAAATAGCAACAGAATGCCAAACGATCCGTTCGGTCGTTATCGGATTGCAAGACGATAGCAGCAGAGCGCTGGCTTTGGCTGAGCCCTGCGTCCAGCCGCGCAGCGCCGATCCCTGGAATGCGAATGTCGCCTCGAATGTCGCGCGGTTCGGCCACTGGAAGACTGGCAATCTGGAAGCCTTCTACGCCGTGCCATGGATACCCTACTCGGTTGAGGACGATACACGCAATCTTCTGGCGGACGTGTATCGACTGTGCCTTCAGGGCTTCGCGGAGCTCCAGCAACTGCGCTTCGGAGTAGCCGAGCGCCACTATCTTGATGCGCTGCGACGGTCCGAAGAACAAGTTGGCAGGCAGTCCACGGCTGCCGCGCTGCCCGCCAGCCTGATCGCGCAGCTTCGCTATGAACAGGGTCGATTGGACGAGGCAGAGTCGATGATCGGCGATCGCCTCCCAACGATCAACGGCACCGCCATGCTCGAATGCGTGCTCACCGCCCACGTCGTACTCGCGCGAATCGCCGCAAGTCGCTCCAACATTGAGCATGCCTATGCCTTGTTAGAACAGGCCGTCAGTCTCGGCTATTCGCGCCGCTGGGGTCGCCTCTGCGCTGCCGTCGAAGTGGAGCGCGTTCGGCTCTATCTTGGCGAGGGCCGGCTCACTGAGGCCTCTGCCTGCCTTGCGCAACTCGATCGCCTTGTCGACGAGTATCCTGCTTCTGCCCGATGTGCGTGGTCGGAGATTGCCGAGTATCGGTCGCTCGCACAGAGCTTACTGGCGCTGGCGGGAACCCGTCCTTCTAATGCAGTGGATATCCTAAGAACGCTTCGCCGTGACGCATTGGGCACGCATCGGCATTATTTCGCTTTACGCCTCGATGCGTTGCTGTCTGCGGCACTTCTCGATGCTGGTAGACCCGAAGAGGCCGTCGAGCTGCTCCAGGATGTAATACAGCGTGCAGCTCCTGCAGGTATCTATAGAACGTTCCTTGACTCGGGGCCCGAGATCGGATCAATGCTGCAGCGACTCAGGGAGAACGTTGAGCGCAAATCTCAGCCTGATGACCGGTTGTCGTATCTAGACCGCGTGCTCCAAGGCTGGCGCGCGACGTGGCAGCCGAGCATTGAGCAAGGACCGGGCTTGAAGATCGCGGAGGCCCTCGCGCCGCGAGAGCGTGCGGTGCTCGAGCTCATTGGCGAGGGTCTCTCGAACAAGGAGATCGCCCGGCTGCTCGGTATTGCCCCGGAAACCGTTAAGTCTCACGTCAAGAGAATCTTCGACAAGCTCTCGGTCGGGAAGCGTGCTCAAGCGATTGCACGCGCGCAAAGTCTAGGCCTGTTGAGAACGAGGTAGTCAGGTTCCCCCAAGTTGGCCGCTAGCAGAGATCGCAATTCGACTGCGCTTTGACCATTTGTCGACTTGCGCGCAACGCCACGTTGCGCCGGCGACGCAAATCTGTCTTGAAGGCGGTCAATGCGAGTGGCTTGAAAATTCATGTGTTTACCACTCTGAGAAGATTTGACTGGTGTCGTGGCTAGATCAGAGCGTACGCGAGTGCAACGAGCATGAAACCGGCCAGCACCCCGAGCCAGAAGGGCGGGAGGTTACGTAATTTGAGTTGAAGCTTGTGCATTTTCAGTGTCGATTGCGAATCGCTTCCCGACGCGCCACTAATGATCGCCTTGATCATCTCGAATTGCCCGATGGCTGTCTCCGCGGCACCTGGTTCTCCTTAGGGAATGTTCTCCCCGATCATCTCCCAGACGTCGTGACCTTTGCCGTGAAGTATCGCCTTGGCGGTGTAGACCGCCATCCCGACGACGGCTTCCGGCGAAACGAAAGGCGAAGGGGGCGTCACCAATTGCATCGGCTTTACCTTCACGTGCAACACGGCTGGGCCTGGCTGCGCCAGCCAGGTCTGGATGGACTCCTCGAGCTGGCCCGCCTTGGAGACGCTGCGTCCCCAGACTCCCATCGCCTTCGCAACTTCGCCGAAGTCGGGATTCTTCAGGTCCGTGTAAACCGGTTCCAGCCCGGACGCCATCTGCTCGATTTCGACAAACCCGAGCTTGCCGTTGTCGTAGATGACGATCTTGATCGGCAAGTTTTCTTGCACCGTCGTCAGCAGATCGCCAAGCAGCATGGTGAATCCGCCGTCGCCCGCCAGGCAGATCACTTGCCGGCCAGGCTGCGCCTTTTGTAGCCCGAGCGCCGCTGCCATGCCGCTCGCCATCGTGCCGTGGAGCATACTTGCGAACGTTCGACGCTTGCCCCCAGTGTCGATGTGACGAAACATCCAAACCCCCACCGTTCCGTCATCCGCTGCGAACAGAGCATCTTGGGCGGCGTGCTCGTTGATGAGTTTGGTCAGGTAAGTGCCCGAGATTGCGGCGTCGGGACCCGACACAGTCTCGGCCTTCGCCGATGCGACGTCCTTCCGGTGGCGTTCCACGTGCCTCGCCAGGAAGCTGTCAGTCTCGTGCTGGCGCAGCCGGGGTAGCAGGGTCTCAAGCGTCGATTTGATATCGCCGACTGCCCCGAACGCGACGGGATGGCGTCGGCCGACATGGGTTGGATCGGCATCGATCTGGATGATCCTCGCCTTGTCCGGATAGAACTGACTCCAGGCGAAGTTCGTTCCGAGCAGAAGCAGCACGTCGCAGTCGAGGATCGCGTGATAGCCTGCCGCCCCGCCTATGATGCCGGTCATGCCGACGTTGTAGGGATTGTCGTACTCCAGGAAATCCTTGCCGCGTGAGCTGTGGGCCGTGGGCGCCTTCAAACGCGCCGCCGTGGCGACCACTTCGTCGTGCGCGCCTTCGCAGCCGGCTCCCGCAAAGATCGTGATCGCTTCGCCCTCGTTAAGGACGGCTGCGATCTTATCGAGATCCGCATCGCTGGGGCGAACGATCGGCCGTCGCGCATGAACGGAATACGCCAATTCATCGTGCGCCTCAGCATCGGCGACGTCTACCGGCACGACCAGCACGGCAACACCGCGTTTGGTCAGCGCTGCCTGACAAGCTGCAACTGCCTTGCGACGGGCCTGTTCCGGCGTAAGGATCATTTCGCAATAGACACTGCAACCCTTGTACACGTCGTTGAAATCGACCTCCTGGATCGATTCGAAACCTATGTCCTGCAGCATGATCTGCGACGCGATTAGGATGACCGGGGCGCGGTTGCGATGAGCTTCATAGAGACCGTTGATGAAGTGGAGGCCGCCGGGGCCGCAGCTTCCAGCGCAGGCCGTCAGCCGTCCAGTGAGGAGTGCTTCCGCGCCCGCCGCGAAGGCGCCCGATTCCTCGTGCCGCACGTGCACCCAGTCAATCTCGCTGCGCTCGATAGCGTGAGCGATGCGGTTCAACGTGTCGCCGACGATTCCGTAGCACGTCTTTACACCGGCGCCCTGGAGCGTTTCGACCAATAGATCAGCCACTCGTTTACTCATTTCAGAACCTCCGTATCGCTAGGCCATCAGAGTTTCCGCTGAAAGGGATTGCTGGACATATCCCCCTGATGGGGGGCTGCCGTCCAGCGACCTGTGTCACAGCGGCGCGGGGCCCCGATCCCGACAAACACTGCGCCCCCACCCGGGGGATAGAATAGTCTGCGGAGCCCTGGGTAAAATCCATGGTAGCCATGACTAGCACCGCGCACTCCTGGCCGGTCAGCCTCCGGCTCCACCAGTTTCTTGCGCTCACCAAGCCGCGCGTCGTGGCGCTCATCGTCTTCACTGCGGTAATCGGGATGTTCCTCGCGGTACCCGGCACGGTCGCGTTCCAGTCGCTCCTATTCGGCGCGATCGGCATCGCGCTGGTAGCAGCTGCGGCTGCCGCGACCAACTGCCTGCTCGAGCGGAGGATCGACGCGCTGATGACCCGCACACGCACACGCCCTCTGCCGATGGGCCAAATCCATTCGGCCGAAGCGCTCGCCTTCGCGGTCATCATCGGGGCCATCGGCGTCACTTTGCTCTACGCGTTCGTAAATCCGCTGACCATGTGGCTCACGCTTGCGACCTTCGTCGGGTATGCCTTCGTGTACACCCTGATCCTCAAGCCACGCACGCCGCAGAACATCGTGATCGGCGGGGCGGCAGGGGCGATGCCCCCGGTCCTTGGCTGGGCGGCCATGACCGGAGAAGTCTCGGCGGACGCCCTCCTGCTTTTCCTCATCATCTTTACGTGGACCCCGCCGCACTTCTGGTCCCTCGCGCTGTATCGCAGAAGAGAGTACGCTAAGGCTGGCGTCCCGATGCTGCCGGTAGCGCGCGGCGAGCGCTACACCCGCCGTCACGTGCTGCTCTACACCGTCATTTTGTTCGCCGTCAGCCTGCTGCCGTTCTGCACGCGCATGAGCGGGCTCATCTACGTTGTCAGCGCGCTGGTTCTCGGCAGCATCTTCCTAGCGCACGCGGTCAACCTCTACCGCAGGTACAGCGATCGGCTGGCGCACGCAACGTTCCGTTACTCGATCGTATATCTTGCGCTGCTGTTCGCAGCGCTATTGGCTGACCACTATTTCCTGATTCGACTCTGAGCGATGGAGAAGCCGATGAACGCGGTCGCACGACTGCTCGGCGGAGCAATCGCCATAATCGGCGTTGCCGCACTCGGCGGTTGCACCGAGGGTGTCCTGGATCCGAAAGGACCAATCGCCAGCGCCGAACGCCAGATCCTATTCAACGCGCTCGGCATCATGCTCGCGATCGTGATTCCCACGATTCTTGCGACGCTTGGCGTCGCCGCTTGGTTTCGGGCATCGAATCGCCGTGCCCGCTATTTGCCTGATTTCGAGTACTCCGGCCGCCTCGAGGTGCTGGTTTGGGCGATCCCGGCGATGACGGTAATCCTGGTGGGCGGCGTCGCATGGGTCGGCGCGCACGACCTCGATCCGCGGAAGCCCATTGTCTCGACGACAAAGCCGATCAATATTCAGGTCGTTTCGCTCGACTGGAAATGGCTGTTCATCTATCCGGACGCAGGCATTGCCAGCGTCAATCAACTCACGATTCCCGCCGGGACGCCGGTTAACTTCGAGCTGACCTCCTCAGGGGTGATGAACAGCTTCTTCGTGCCGCAGCTCGGCAGCCAGATCTACACGATGGCCGGCATGGTCACGCACCTTGCGCTGCAGGCCGACCGTCCTGGAACCTACCGCGGACTATCGGCACAATTCAGCGGCAACGGCTTTGCCGATATGCGCTTTAGCGTCGATGTGGCATCAGCCGAAGATTTCACACGGTGGGTGGACGCAACTCGCAGTGCCGGTCCGGTGCTCGACCAGCAAGCGTACGCCGAGCTGGTCAAGCCGAGCCATGCGGTCGTGCCGTTTACCTATGGCGCCGTCGCATCCAACTTGTTCGGCGGCATCGTCGGCTCTGTCATGCAGCCGGACGCACCTTCGCAGCTGAGCCATTCCACAGCGCAGAGGACCGAAAAATGAATCTCCTGGGCAAACTGAGCTGGAGCGCGATTCCGCTCGACCAACCGATCGTCATGGGCGCGACGGCGTTCATGGTGCTTCTCGTCGGCGGCATTCTCGGGTGGGTCACGCTGAAGGGATACTGGTCCTATCTGTGGCGGGAGTGGCTCACCTCGGTCGACCACAAGCGCATCGGGGTCATGTACGTCGTGCTCGCAATGCTCATGCTGCTGCGCGGCTTTTCCGACGCGATCATGATGCGTGCGCAGCAGGCAGTCGCAGCCGGTTCCGCGCACGGATATCTGCCGCCGGAACACTTCGATCAGATCTTCTCGGCGCACGGAACGATCATGATCTTCTTCATGGCGATGCCGTTCGTTATCGGACTGATGAACTACGTGGTGCCGCTACAGCTCGGCGTGCGCGACATGGCATTTCCGACGTTGAACTCGGTGTCCCTGTGGCTGACCGCCTCGGGAATCCTTCTAACCAACATCTCGCTGGCGGTCGGCGAATTCGCGCAAACGGGCTGGGTGGCCTATCCGCCGCTAAGTGAGCTGCAGTTCTCGCCTGGCGTGGGCGTGGACTACTACCTCTGGGCGCTACAGATTTCCGGTGTCGGAACCTTGATGACCGGCGTCAATTTCGTCACTACGATTCTCAAACTGCGCGCACCCGGGATGAGCTTGATGCGCATGCCGGTGTTCTGTTGGACGGCGCTGGCCTCGAACCTGCTCATCGTCGCGGCTTTCCCCGTCCTCACCGCGACGTTCGCGATGATGCTGCTGGACCGTTACCTCGGATTCCACTTCTTTTCGGTTGATGCCGGGGGCAATCCGATGATGTACGTAAATCTGTTCTGGGTCTGGGGCCACCCCGAAGTGTACATCCTGATCCTGCCTGCGTTCGGCGTCTTTTCGGAGGTCGTTGCCACCTTCTCCGGCAAGCCGCTGTTCGGCTATCGCTCGATGGTTGCCGCGACGATGGCGATCTGCATTCTCTCGTTTGTCGTCTGGTTGCACCACTTCTTCACGATGGGTGCAAGCGCAGATGTCAACGGCTTCTTCGGGGTCATGACTATGATCATCGCGGTGCCGACGGGCGTGAAGATCTTCAACTGGCTGTTCACGATGTACGGCGGCCGCGTGCGCTTCACAGTGCCCATCCTCTGGAGCATCGGGTTCATGGTGACGTTTATCATCGGCGGCATGACCGGCGTGCTCATGGCCGTGCCTCCTGCCGATTTCCAGCTGCACAACAGCCTGTTCCTCGTGGCGCACTTTCACAACGTGATCATCGGCGGCGTCGTGTTTGGCGTGATGGCTGGCTACAACTACTGGTTCCCGAAGGTGTTCGGCTTCAAGCTCGATGAGCGCTGGGGCAGGGCGTCATTCTGGTGCTGGCTCATTGGCTTCTATCTCGCGTTCATGCCCCTCTATGTTCTCGGTCTGATGGGCATGACGCGGCGCATGCAGCATTACGACAACCTGGCCTGGCAGCCGTGGCTGGTGGCGGCCGCGATCGGTGCCGCCGTCATTCTTGTCGGGATCGTCTGCCAGGTCGTCCAGCTCGTCGTATCGATCCGCGACCGCGAGCGGAACCGCGATGTGACGGGCGATCCATGGAACGGCCGCACCCTGGAATGGTCCACCGCCTCGCCGCCGCCGGCCTGGAACTATGCGGTGCTGCCCCAAGTCACCGAGAGAGATGCCTTCTGGTACAGCAAGCAGCGTGCACGCGCAAGGCAAGACCGGTTGGCCCAGGCAGCCAAGTACAGGTCAGTCGAGGTGCCGACCAACAGTGCGACCGGCTTCATCAACGCGTTCTTCGCTGTCCTCATCGGCTTCGCCATGATCTGGCACATCTGGTGGATGGCCGCACTGGGAGCGCTTGGCGCACTGGCGACGGTACTCGCCTTCGCATTTCGTGAAGCAGATGAAGTCGAGATAAAGGCCGAGCAAATGGCCGAGTTCGATCGGGCTCACCCGGTCGAGGTTGCAGTATGACTATCGCTGTCGAGATCGATCGTCTCCATCCCGAAGTGCTGCCAGCTGCAAGCGAGGCCGGTCCCGCCCCAAAGCGGATCGTCGTTACCTACGGCTTCTGGGTCTTCATTCTGAGCGACATCGTGATGTTCGCCGCGCTGTTTGCGGCTTACGCGGTGCTCGTGCGCGCGACCGCCGGCGGTGCAGCGGGAGTCCAGCTCTTCAATCAGACCAGCGTGGCAATCGAGACCGCGTGTCTTCTCGCCTCAAGTTATACGTGCGGACTGATGTCCCTGGCAGTCCGCTCGCGACGCCATGCCGGTATTTACTTTGCCGCCATAGTCACGTTTGCGCTCGGAGCCGCATTCCTGGGTCTGGAGCTTCGCGAGTTCGGCGCCATGATTGCCCGCGGCGCGACGCCGCAGAGCAGTGCCTTTCTTTCCGCCTTCTTCACCCTCGTCGGATGCCACGGGCTACACGTTACCGTCGGTCTCGTCTGGCTGGTCGTGATGATGGCTCAGGTCGCCGTCAAGGGCATCCAGCCCGCCGTGGAACGCCGCTTGCTCTGTTTTGCGCTGTTCTGGCACGCCCTCGACATCATCTGGGTTTGGCTGTTTACGTTCGTCTATCTGATGGGAGTCCGCCCATGATGGAAACGCAACATGTGCTCGAAACGCCGTACGATCGTGCGCCCGGAGACACGCCCGAACCTGCCGAGGAAGGAACATCCTCGGAACTGCTGGTCTACACGATCGGACTGCTTTTCGCCGTGATTCTCACGGCGACGGCATTCTGGGTCGTCAACACGTCGCTGCTTTGGGGACCCGGAGTCCATCTGGGCCTCGCTGTGCTTGCCATCGCGCAGATGGGGGTACACCTGGTGTTCTTCCTGCACGTTAGCACCGGATCGGATAGCAAAAACAACGTGCTGGCCGTTGCGTTCGGCGTGCTTATCGCCTTCCTCGTCGTCGCGGGATCGCTATGGATCATGTCCGACCTGAACACCAGCATGATGCCGGCTGCCGGGATGATGAACATGCCTTGAGCAACCTCGCATGACCCTTCCGCTGCCTGCAGCCGAGCGACCGCTACTTCGTGCGCCGGGTTACTCAACGAGAGCGTGGTAGTCCCACGAACCTTCTCAACGGGCACCCGAGTCACTTGGTCTGAATCGTCCCGGTGGCGAAGGCCAAAGCGGCCGCGGCGGTGAACACGTTGGCATGTGCATCCTCCTTGTCCGCATCGGCGCTCGCCAACGCCGTCTGTTCGCTTGCCACGTCCGTATAGGTTCCGACGCCATGCAAATAGGCATCGAACGCTGCGTCGTACGCCGTTTGAGCTGCCTCACGCAGGGTCAGCGCCGCGGCGTATGCCGACAGACTGGTGCGGAGGTCGCTATAGGCACTTACGACCTGTTGTACAGCCGCATCTCGCACTTGAGCGAGCTTGTCGCGCGCAGCGGCGACTTCCGAGCGCGCTGTTGCGACATGGTAGTCACGTGTGCCGCCATCGAACAGCGGCCAGCTCAGCGTGAGCAGGATGTTCCCTCCCGGCTTGTTTACACTGTAGTACGGACTCCCGTCGGTGCTCAGCTGTCCCATGTTCTGGTAGACCTGCGCAGACAAGGCGATCGTCGGTTTATAGGCCGCGCGCTGGGTCTTGAGCGTCCCTTCCGCCGCCTCGATTTTGCCCAGCGCAGAGATGACATCGGGTCGATTGACCAATGCATCCTGGACTGCTGCCGAAAGATTCTCGGGCGGCTCGCCTGGCAACGGCCTCTCCGAACTGTCGGTGACATCGATCTGCGTATCAGCGGGCAATCCGATCGAGGCAACGAGGTTAGCGTAAGCAGTACGCTCGTCGCCGTTCGCTTTGGTCAGGTTCAGACGGGCTTGCGCGGTTTGCCGTTGCGCTTGGGCGACAACGACCACGGTCGTCAGCCCGTTTTCTCGACGGGACTGTGCGGCGTCCTGCACGGTTTCGGCCGTCTTCAGCGCCTGTCTGGCGGCGCTCAGGCGACCGCGTGCGGCGCCCAGCGCAAAGTAGGCGCGGCTGACGACAAAGATGAGCTTCTGGTGGGCACCGGTGAAGGATACGTTGGCAGCGAATGAATTGGCGCGGGCCGCCTGCTCCTGGCCTTCCCGGCGGCCGAAGTCGAACAACAGCCACTTCAGCGCCACGACAGGTATCGCTTCCTCGGTGTTGGCAATGAAATAACCTCTGGGAATGAGCGTGGTAGGAATCGGACCGGGCGTGTGCTGAAAACCGACGATGGCCTCGATCGAAACTTGCGGGGCGTAACTGCTTTCGACAAGGCCCACGCCAATCGCCGCCTGGCGCGCCTGCTCCCAGGCCTCATGCGTCTCCGGGTTGAGGCGCTGCGCGAGGTCGATGAGCTCGGCAAGATCGTAACGATGGTCTCGCTCGGGCGGAACCACCGTCCACGTTTCGGAGTCGGCCGCGCCGCTCGAGCCGGGCAAGACGTTCGACTCCGCCAGTCGCCGCACGGCTTCCGCAGGCGACGGAATGACCCACGGCTTCTCCGGCGTAGCCGGCGCGAGCTCATCCGGATCGAACGCCGAGGCGGCAACGGGCGAAAGCAGCGCGAGAAGCGCCACGCAAACGCGCGTTCGCAGAAGAAGCGAACTACGCCCGGACGGAGGCGGCATATTGCATTTCACGGCGCAGGAACGCCCTGGCGGCAAGGGCCTGGCGCAGGAGCGATGGCGCAGCGTCCTGAGAACCCAGGCGCCCCGCGGCCAGCTCGGATTCATCGATAGGCGCGGGCGGTGGCTCTCCGGCAGCGAAGCGACGCGCGGCGTCGGAGAACCACGTGGACGCTCTAGCATCCTGCGTTCGAGCCGTCTCATCGAGCGCGGTTTGGCTCGGTTGCGCAGCGACCACGAACGTCGCGGCGGCGAGACGGTCGAGATTCCGGACACCCGTTTCTTCGAGCGTCTCCGGCCGATCTCCCCGCTGCAACAAATGCGCCTCGAATGCCGCGATCGAAACCAGCCGCCGAGCCTCGGTGACCTTCTGTACCGCCGTCAGACGGATGTCGCCTGGCGCCTGACTCGCATTGCGAACCAGTTCGCCCAGCGCGCCAAGGGCCTGCGCGAGGGCCTGTCGTGCGCGCTCGAGCGCACTGACGGGCCACATCGTACTGAACACGATCGTCATCAGGACATTGCCGAGCAGGATGCCGACGATGCGGTCGCGCGCCGGCGTGAGCTCCGTCGTCGGACCGTAGTCGCTCAAGACCCCGAGGAAGAAAGCAAACGCCATCTGCAAGCCGAGATACGACAGGAGCTCGCTGCTGGTGGCGACCCAGGCGCTCACGGCCGACATGGCGGCGATCAGCAGAGCGAGCTGACCGATATCGGTCATTTGCGGCAGCACGTAGACGATGCTGAGAGTGGCCGCCGCGCCCCCGATCAGCGCGCCGCCGATGCGTAGCGTCAGTTTGTGCACGGTTTCGCCGAAGCTACCCAGCGCGACGAAGAAGCAGGTTGTCACCGCCGTCTGGATACCCGGCCAGTCGAGCATGTTGTAGATGAAGTAGGACGCCATGACCGCGATCGTGGTCTTGAGGGCGAAGTGCGCGTGTTCCGGGTTGCTCCAGGCGTCGGCGGCCAGCAGGGTTGCCTTAGCCGATGCGGCCGGCGCATCGGCTCCCGTGCGCCGGCGAGCGATGTCCGCGCCGAGACGGCCGAACGCATCGCCGATGGCCGCGACGACCGATGCGGTCTCAGCGTTGACTCCGATCAGAAGTGAGGCGGGCACGGGACGCGGCGCAGGAAGCGGTGCGTCGTTGGATGCCAACGCGAGTCGGCATTCCCGGCTGGCGTCGGCGAGCCACTCGCGCACCTCTCGAGGCATGTCGTTCGGAAGCGCGCGGAGCATGGTCAGCAATTCGACCAGCGTCTCGATCAATCGACGATCGATCTCGGCGAGCCCGCGCACGCGCCGGTCGGTCATCTGCGCATGCTTCTTTAGCTCGAGTAACTCGAGGGCCTCGGCTTGTCGGTCGCCGGTATCGGCCGATGGGCGTCCCAGCAACGTGGCCGTCACGGAATCGAGCAGACGCAGTCCGGTCTGCAGCGCGAGCCTGCCCGGATTTCTCCCGAAGGCGAGATCGACCAACGCTGTCAGCGTCGCGGGAAACATCACCACCACCCAGAGCCACAGCACCAGCCGCGTCAATACCTCGGTCGAAGGGGTGATATCGACGAGCGTCTGACTTATTACGAGGACGAAACCGGCGAGGAACGCGATCGGTCCCAGCGCGGAGGCGCGGACCAGGAACATCCCCACGAACGTGCTGACCGCCATCAGTGGAATCCGAAGTGCCGGCTCCCCTGCGTCGACCATGAAGAACAGCAGAGAAAGCACGACGCCCACCGTCGCAGCGAGAGCGCCACCCACGGCGCTTATAAGCGTGCCAATGTATTCGTCGCGACTGAGGAGCAATACGATGTAGGCTATATAGGCCGGCAGCGGGATCTCGAAGACCATTGCGACCACCACCGTGAATGCGCAGCAGACGGCAATGCGTGCGACCGCTGCACCTCTGCCCGGCCTCGGCGCAAGCTCGTCGCGAAGCCACGCAGCCAGGTCAGTCCATCGCGACGTTGTGTCAGTTGCCGGCATGCTGGACCCGAACCGAAACGGTCGCTCCGATCCTCGTCAACTGCGGCGGCGGATCGTCCAGCCGTACCCACACCGGAAAACGTTGCGCCACGACGACCCAGTTGATCGTACGGCCCACGACCGGCAACCCGGGGCCGCTCTGATCCTCGGGTTGCACCCCTGCGCCCAGGCTTGCGACGTGGCCGCGGATCGGCAGATCGTCCGATCCCATGACCCATACGGTTGCGGGGTCGCCAACGCCGATACGTGGCACCTCCGTCTCGCGGAAATCGGCAATGGCGTACCACTCGTCGCTCTTGATAAGCGTGAACAGCGACTGCCCGGCTACGGCATAGGCGCCTTGCGCGATTCGCAGCCCCACCACCAATCCATCGTACGGGGCCGGCAACGTCGTCAGGCGCAAGTTGCGTTCGGCCAGCGCAAGGCTCGCCTCCGCACCCGCGAGCTGCGCGATCAGGCTTTCGGTGTCGCCGACCGCCAGCCGCGCCTGACGGGCCTGATGCGTCGTCGTGGTCAGGGCGACGGCAGCGTTGCGCTCGTTGGTGCTGGCCTCGTCGATCTGCTGCTTGGTCACATAGCCCTTCCCCAGCAGCGGCTCCAGGCGCTGAAGGGTGTCCTGCGTCAGCTCGAGCTGCGCGCGCGCGTGATTGATCTGTGTCGCGGCCGCATCGGCTCCGGACATTTGTGATGCGACTTGTCGCCCGGTCAAATTGATCTGCGCCTTCAGCGCCGCGACCTGGGCGCGAGCCTGGCGTACCTGCAGTTCGAACGGTTCGGGATCGATGTTGACCAGCGGCTGCCCCTGTTTTACCCGTTGGTTATTGGTGATGAGCAGCGCGACGATGCGTCCGCTTACGTCCGGCGCCATGCCGGCGCTGTATGCGAAGAGGTAGGCGTCGTGCGTGCGTGGACGGCGGTCGATCACATAGAGCGTCCAGGCAGCGAGGACGAGCGCAGCCGCCACGGCAAGCGCCGCGATCAATCGGCCCAGCCAGGTGCTGGCACCCGTCATCGCAACCATCCGCCTAGGCGAGCCATAGCAGCCAGATCGCCAGAGAAAAAGCCGTCGCGAAGGCAAGGTAGACGACGATCGGCGTCGGCAGCTGCTCGTCGATGCCGGTTTTTGCCAGGACAGCGCGAAGAACGACCGTCGCGGCCATGCCGATCAGCGCGCAGATCATCCATGACGGGAAGTAGGAACCCAGGATGTTTCGGGACGGAGCGGAACTGCATCCGCTCAAGAGCGCGAGCCCGGCCACTGTCGACCAACGGCCGCGCCTCATGCCGCTTACGCCGGTCGAAGCGTCGATGACGTCGTTGATACGGTCCATGGCATCACTTTTGTGTCGGCTCATCGCTCGCAAGTTGCGGTTCGCGGGATGTCCGATACAGGACCGCTAGAGGCACCAAGCTGATAAGCAGGAAGAACCCACCAAAAAAAACGACGCACCGATCGGACCGAGAAACCTGTCGAGACCCAGCCACAGACCAATCAGCACGTATCCGGCGCCTACGAGAGCCAAGGCGGAGGCGCCGACGACGAGGGCGAGCTTCCGGGCTGCGTTCCTCAGAGTTTCCGCAAGCCTCGATTGGATCTCGATTCCGAGAGGGGCGAGGCGCTCCCGAAGGGTGGCGATGCTCGACTCGAGCGCGCCGATCGGATCCCGCAGGAACGCAAGAGTCCATCGCAACCCATTCATGTGACCGCCCTCGCGTTGCCCTTTCAGTGGTCGATCCGTTCAGTGTGCCGTTATCACGGGTAAAGCCATATCCCCCCTGTGGGGGATGAGGCGGCTTGACCCTGAGGATGCCGTGGCCAACTGCGCATCCGAGGTACCACCGTCTCACATGGTCCACTCGTGCGTGCGTAGAAATTTACAAGCGAATCCAGGCGCACTTCTGAACAAAAAAAGCCGGCTCACACGGACGAGGTGTGAGCCGGTCAAGGGGCCGAACGTCCAGGGAGGAAGCTGGAGAAGGTTCGGCATGGGGAAAACTCTCGCTGAGTCCTGCGGCGCGGCGCTAACCGTTCTGCTTCAGCAGCAACTCTTGTTAGGGCCCATGTTCCGCGACTCACCTGGATTTTGCGTGATGTTCTCGATCGCGTTTTTCAAACGAGCTCCTGCCGGCCTGCCGATCCGCAGGAGCGCCCAACTCCACGCGAGTGTTCGAAAAGTCGATTCAGTCGGTTTGCGTTCGAAGTCCGTTCCATGAAGGCGCGCCACCGTGTGAAAGAGCGCGCTCAGCCTTTCCCAAGTGTTGTTGCAAGTCTCCCTGTCCAGCCGCTTACGCGGTATCCCCCGGCTGGGGGACGGACGCGATTCGATCCTCGCCGTCTCGGACTTCGCCGGGTGCGTCCCGGACCGACTGCCTTCTATCCCCTCCGTGGGGGATAGCGCGCCTACCGTCGATATCTCACAGTGTCGTGGGAGAAGGGCAAGTGACGATCGACGGATTGATTAACGTTCGCAGCAGCTTTGCATATGGCGAGACGTTGGCCAGGCTCGAGGCTGCAGTTCGGGCCAATGGATTGCGTATCGTTGCGGTGGTCGATCATGCAATCGCCGCATCCGAAGCCGGCGTGTCGCTCGACGCAACGACGGTCCTGATGGTCGGCGATGGCAGACGACAGGCCGCGCTGATGAAGGCTCTTCGATTGATCGCTCTCGATCTGCCTTTTAAGATGCTGGTCTGGCAGGATGGCGCCGGGACCTGCTTGTCCTATATCGATTTTCGGTGGCTTGCGACACGTTACGGAGCCGGGCCCGAGGAGGTGCGCCTTATCACGGACATGGCCGTGATGATCGACGGCATCGCAAGAAAGACAGGGTCGCCGCCTTAGCAGCGTGGACTGCCCCGGTGCTGACGACGCCTTTCAGGCAATGGCCTTTCCCGCATCGCCTGCTCGTCAGCGGCCGTCGCTTATCGGCCTCCAGCCCGAAGGGGCCGAAGCGGTCGCACCATGGGCGCCCATCGCCGCCGCCTCTTCATCGGGTGGCGCAAAAGAATTAGGAAATATTAGGAACCGAAAAGGACTTATCGCGCGCGGGCCCTGACAATCCGCACAAGCCGGCCTCGGAAGCTCGCGCGATCAGCAGCTGCCGAACGAGGATGGTCGCCGGTGCTTCCTAAATGTGCAAAAGGAGCAGTGGATATGAACAGCTCGCTCGGGTTGGTGCATTCCGCAGAGTCACCGCGTGCGTCGCTCTCGGTGGCATTCTCCGAATCCGAAAGCGCGCTAGCGAACATGGCGAGAGATTCGGGGGGGACTCGACGCCTTTCGGCGCGCGAACGTACGATCGTGCTCCTGATGGGCCATGGATTATCCAACAAGAGAATCGCTCGTCAGTTGAGTATCGCTCCAGAGACAGTAAAGTCGCATGCGAAACGCATTTTCTTGAAGCTGACCGTCCAGACTCGCGCGCAAGCGGTCTATCGGGCATCGGAACTTGGCTTCATCTGAGTGCCGCGCCTGATCAAATTCTGGCCAGACCATCGACTAGGGCCGCAGGTTGCTGGCCGCTGGCGATTGATGTAAAAGCAAGTCTCCTGCCTTCCAGCGTTGCGCGATGGAGCGGTGGCCATTCCCAAACATCCGGAATCGGCGCAGTCCCGCGTCCTGAAAGGGATGCGTGACATCAGCGTCGAACATTCCACGAACATCTCGCCCGCATTCTCGCTAGCGCTTATGTCTGGAGCCTCGCGGGTTTACCCGAGCGACCGCCAGAGCCCCCTCTTGCGATCGCCGACCCTTTGGGGCCAGGTTGGAGTCATCGTCGCCGCGCTGCTCATTCTGTCGACGCCAATGGCGTCGACCGCGCAGGACACCGCAACCGGAACTGTGGTCGTGCCTGGACCCGACCCTGCGGGCACGGGCCCGGCGGCCATGGCGCGCTCCCCGTGGTCGATCCCGGATCGTGTGCAAGTCGACCTCGGCTACACGTACGACGATAACGTGACCCGGGCCCGCTCCGCCGATGAGATCCTCGCGGACCAGCTGCTCGGGCTCAACCTAAGCACGGACGGTGCCTTGCGCATCAACGACAACACGCGGGTAGTCGCGACCGGTATGCTCGACGGCGAGAAGTTTTTTACCTACGACGGCTTGTCAAATCTGTCCGGCGGTCTGCGGGCGGAACTCCAGTACCGCCAATCGGCAGCTTTCGACGCGGTAACGTACGGCGCCTTCGCGGGTGGCTGGCTGGATAACTACGCGTCGCACCTGCGCGACGGCGGCCATATTGCTCTGGGGGTCGACGCGCAGGGCGCTCTGACCGATCGCATCGGCGTCTACGGAGCACTCGCGTGGAATCGGCGCTACGCCCAGAGCGAGGTGTGGGACCTGAACTACTATTCCGCGCGCCTGAACCTCGACTATTCGCTGGGGCGCAGCGGTACGGTGTATCTCAACGGCGAATATCTCCACGGCAATACCGTGTCCGATGGCCGTCCCTCGCTCGTGAACGTGAGCCTGGCGCAGGTCTTCGTGCTGGACGACG
>Ga0302324_100003093_pt1 | contig 37670 bp, 27 predicted proteins | sample Palsa_T0_1_FD_201949 | JGI IMG/M metagenome (GOLD analysis project Ga0302324, IMG submission 201949) | Peat permafrost microbial communities from Stordalen Mire near Abisko, Sweden - Palsa_T0_1 | ecosystem: Environmental > Terrestrial > Soil > Palsa > Peat permafrost | place: Sweden: Abisko... | reverse complement strand
GTTCCCGCAGGCACAGCGCACGCGGTGAGTCAGCAGACCCCCACCCCAACCCTCCCCCTGAAGATGGGGGAGGGAGGTAACCCTAAAACTTCACCTGCGGCGCCTGCTCGACCGTCTTGCGGTCGTCGCCGAGGTCGAAGAAGGTCCGCGGCGTGAAGCCGAACGAAGCCGCGAACAGCGCCGCCGGGAACTGCTGGATGCGCGCATTGTACTCGCTCACCGCATTGTTGAAGAACCGCCGCGCCGATGCGAGCTTGTTCTCGATGTCGCTGAGCTCGGACTGCAATTGCAGGAAATTGGTGTTGGCCTTGAGGTCCGGATAGGCCTCGGCGAGCGCGAACAGCTTGCCGAGCGCGCCGGAGAGCTGGTTCTCGGCCGCGACCTTGGCGTCCTGGCTCTGAGCGTTCACGGCGGCAGTGCGCGCCTGTACCACCGCTTCCAGGGTGCCGCGCTCGTGGGTGGCATATCCCTTCACGGTCTCAACCAGGTTCGGGATGAGGTCGTGGCGCTGGCGCAGCTGGACGTCGATGTCGGCAAAGGCCTGGCTCACCCGCTGTCCCAGCGCCACCAAGCTGTTGTAGACGCCCATGACCCACAACGCGACGCCGACGATGACGGCAATGACGATCCAGCCGGTAGTGGACATGTTGTGCTCCTCGGTCGTGAAATATCTCGGGTAGCGGAAGATTTCGCGCGAACGGCGAAGCCGGCGCGAACCGGTGCATCTCACTACCCCATAATAGTGATCTAAGCACGTATAGGGTGGGCAAAGCGAAGCGTGCCCACGACTCGACCGGCTGATGCCCGATACGTGGGCACGGCGCGAAAAGCGCTCCTTTGCCACCCAGGTTTGTGCCTACCGGCTTACCCCGTCGCCCCAGCGCCATGATTTGCACCGGCGATAGGCTTCGCCGTCTCGCCTGGCGACCGTATCGGTGACGAGACCCTCCGCCGTGCACAGCTTGGAGGTGATCGCGCCCTTGGTGACCCTGGGCGGGGCGAGCAGGCGGGCATCGATGCGGCACGGCGGGGCGCGCGACGCCACCACATAGGAGAATTTCTCGTCCTCGAACGGCACGAAGGCGCCCTTGACCTGCTGGTGGTCGCGCGAGCGCGGCAGCCGCTGGGCGAAATGACACCAGTCCGGCGCCGCCAGCGGGCAGCCGCGCTCGTGCGGGCAAGGTGCCGCCACATGGGCGCCGGCCTCGATCAGCAGGCTTCGTATCCGCATGATCCGCCCATAGCCCGCCGGCGTGCCCGGCTCGATCACGACCAGCGCCTGCGCCGTCGCCGCCCACAGCGCCAGCGCGAAGCCTGCGAGGTCGCCGGGCGCCAGCTCGCCGGCCACGTAGCTCGCGACCACGAGATCGGCCGGCACGGCGCCGGCGGGCGCGAGCGAGCCGTGGTAGGAGGCCGCGCGCAGCACCGGGCGCGAGGATTGCGCCATCAGCGCTGCCCCCAGTTCCCGCATCCCGGCATTGGATTCGACGAGGCGGATATCGGAAAGCACGGCGAATGCTTCGGCCGCCGCGAAAGCGGCGGTGCCGGGGCCGGCGCCGATGTCGAGCAGCGATCGCGGTTCGAGGTCGCATACTTGGCGAGCCGCGTTGAACACCGCGATGGCCGCGGCATAAGTGGCTGGCAGGCGGGTGAAGGCATAGGCGAGCGCGTCGCCTTGCGAACGTATCGCCTGCGACCCGCCGCCGGCGCGGTAGTTCTGCGATTGCGCCGCTGCGCGCGCCGCCAAGTCCTTGCGCGAAACCCCGGTGGCGAGCCTGTCGAGCGCGGCGCGCAATTCGGACGGCAGGTCCGGAGGCAGCGCGGGAGCCGGCACATCAGGTCTGGACGAGGTCGTGTCGCTGCCTCCGTCAGTCATGCTCCGCGAAAGCGGAGCATCCAGTAACCCCTGAATGTTTAGTGGAACTCATGCCGTGCCCGAATCGCAATCCGGTGGTTACTGGATCGCCCGGTCAAGCCGGGCGATGACAAACAAGGTTTTCAAGCCACCGCGTCGCGGATCTTCACGGCGCGTTCGAGATCGACGGAGACGAGCTGGGACACGCCGCGCTCCGCCATGGTGACGCCGAACAGCCGGTCCATGCGCGCCATGGTGATGGGGTTGTGCGTGATGATGATGAAACGCGTGGCGGTCGACTTCGACATCTGATCGAGCAGGTCGCAGAAGCGATCGACATTGTGGTCGTCGAGCGGGGCGTCGACCTCGTCGAGCACGCAGATCGGTGCGGGATTGGTGAGGAACACCGCAAAGATGAGGGCGAGCGCGGTCAGCGCCTGCTCGCCGCCGGAGAGCAGCGACAGCGTCGCCGGCTTCTTGCCGGGCGGCTTGGCGAGGATTTCGAGGCCCGCTTCGAGCGGATCGTCATTCTCGACGAGTTGCAGTTCCGCATTGCCGCCGCCGAACAATTCGGTGAACAGGCGCTGGAAATGGGAATTGACCACCGAGAACGACGCCAGCAGGCGCTCGCGGGCCTCGCGGTTGAGGCTCTGGATGCCCTGGCGCAGCCGCTTGATCGCCTCGACGAGGTCGTCGCGCTCGGTGACGAGGGTGGTGTGCTGGGTCTCGACCTCGCGCAATTCCTCGTCGGCGCGCAGGTTGACGGCGCCGAGGCGCTCGCGGTCGCGCTTGAGCTTATCCAGCTCCGCCTCGATGTCCGCGATGTCGGGAAGCGGCTTATCGTCTTCGAAGCCGGCGAGGCGTGCGAGCGTCTCCGGCTCGGTCTCCAGGATTTCGCGGATTTCGGCGGCGAGGTCGGCGAGCCGGCGCTGCACGCCCTGGTGGCGCTCTTCCGCGCGCGCCGCGGCTTCGCGGGCTGCCGAAAGGGCATCATGGGCGGCGCGCGCCGCGCGGTCGGCCGCGGCGAGCGTGTTTTCGCCGGCCGCCAGGGTCTCGGCGGCGGCGCGGCGGGCCGTCTCCGCGGTCTCGATCTCGGTGATCAGCGCGCGGCGCTTGGTTTCGAATTGCGCCGGCGCATCGGCGAGGCCGGCGTGCTCGGCCGTGGTCTCGGCGAGGCGCGCCGCGATGGTCGCGACCTGCGCCGCGGCGCCTTCCTTGCGCTTGGTCCAGGCGGCGGCATCGGACGCGATCGCGGTGAGGCGGCGCTCGGCGAGCTCGATCTCGCGGGCGAGCGCCTGGGCCTCGGCGCGCACTTCGGCGAGCCGGCCGCGGTCGCCGGCGACGGCGGTGCGGATTTCCGCGAGCTCGGCTTCCAGCGCCGCGGAAGGCGCAAGGCCATCGAGCGCAAGCGCGGCGGCGGCGCGCGCCTCCTGGGTCTCCGCCAGCGTCGTGGTGACCCGCGCCTGGGCCTCGGCAAGGGCGGACCGGCGCGAGGTGATGCGGTTTAATTCCCGCTCGGCCGCGGCGTGACGGTCGCGGGCGGCGTCGGCCTCGTGCTGAGCGGCGCGCCAGCGGTTGCGGGCGGCGTTCTCCGCCTCCCGGGTCGCCGCCACCTCCGCTTCGGCCGTGGCCACGGTGTTGCGGCGCGTATCGAGATCGGCGCGCACGATGCGCAGCTCCGCCTCGATGTCGGCGAGGCGGTTGCGGCCGGCGAGGCGGCGGGCGGCGCCGGTCGGCGCGTGGGCGGCGACCGCGAAACCGTCCCAGCGCCACAGGTCGCCCTCCTGCGACACCAGCCGCTGGCCGGGCTTGAGATCGCGGGCGACGCGCGCGCCGTCGGCGCGGGCGACCACGCCGATCTGCGCCAGACGCCGCGCCATCGCGTCCGGCGCCGCGGTGATGAAGGCGGTCAGCAGGGCGACGCCCGGGGGCAGCGCGGGATCGCCGGCATCCGCCGGCGCGCCGGCCCAATGGATCGGCGCCGCCGGTTCGACCGGCGCGTCGAGGTCGTCGCCGAGTGCCGCGCCGAGCGCGGTCTCGTAGCCCTTTTCGACGGTGAGCAGGTCGATCACCGGCGGCCACATCTGCTTGTTTTCGACATGGAGCAGGCGGGCCAGCGTCTTCGCTTCGGTGTCGAGGCGGTGGACACTGCGTTCTGCTTCGCCGAGCGGCTGGCGCGCCACGTCGAGCGCCTGGCGGGCGGCGGATTGGGCGGCCTCCGCGCGCAGCGCGTCCGCTTCCGCCGCGGCGACCGCCGCCTGCGCTGCGGCCACCGCCGCAGCGAGCCCTTCGAGATCGATGGTGCGGGCGGCATCGGCGATGAGCGCGTCGAGCTCGGCGGTGACCACGCCGTGCTCGCGCTCCAACCGGGCGCGGCGCTCGTCGCAGCCGCGGACGGTGGTCTCGAGCTGGGTGCGTTTTGCCGTGAGGTCGGCGAGCGCCGCCGTCAACTCGCCGAAGCGGGCTTCGCTGGCAGCGAGCGTCGCGCCCGCGGCGCCGACCCGTGCCTCGACGCTGGTGCGGCGTTCCGCGCCGGCCGCGGTCTCGTGCGTGAGCGCCTCCTGCTCGGTCTGCAGGCGCGCCAGCGCCGCCTCGGCGTCGGCGCAGAGCCGCTGCTCGCGCTCGGAATCCTCTCCCAATTGAACGAGCCGCCGTGCCAGCTCGGCAATGCGCTCCTTCGCCAGCGCCGCTTCGCGGTCCAGCGCGTCGCGGGCGACCACGAGGCGCGCCAGCACGGCGGCGGCCCTGGCCTCACCCTCGCGGAGCGCCGGAAGTTCGGAGGCTGCGTTGGCCTGGCGGGTGGCGGCCTCGGCCTCGGCGCCGGTGCGGTCGGCCACCTCGCGCACCGCGGCGTCGTGGGCGGCGTGCGCCTGGGTCACCTCGGTCCTGGCCTGCACCAGGCGCAGGTGAAACAGCGCCGCCTCGGCCTTGCGGATGCTTTGCGACAGCGCGCGGTAACGCACGGCCTGCCGGGCCTGGCGCTTGAGTGCGTCGATCTGGCCGGCGAGCTGGGCGATCACATCCTCCAGCCGCGCCAAGTTCTGCTCCGCGGCGCGCAGCCGCAGCTCCGCCTCGTGGCGCCTCGCATGTAATCCGGAAATGCCGGCGGCCTCTTCCAGCACCCGGCGGCGCTGCTCGGGCTTGGCCTGGATGATCTCGCCGATGCGGCCCTGGTGCACCAGCGCCGGCGAGCGCGCGCCGGTGGAGGCGTCGGCGAACAGGATCTGGATGTCGCGCGCGCGCACCTCGCGGCCGTTGAGCCGGTAGGTCGAGCCCTCTTCGCGCTCGATGCGGCGCGCCACTTCGAGCACGTCGTCGCCGTTGAACTGGGCGGGCGCCGCGCGGGCGCTGTTGTCGATCGTCATCGCCACTTCGGCGGTGTTGCGCGGCGCGCGATTGTTGTTGCCGGAGAAGATCACGTCGTCCATGCCGGCGGCGCGCATCGCCTTGTGGGAGGCCTCGCCCATCACCCAGCGCAGCGCTTCGACGAGGTTCGACTTGCCGCAGCCGTTCGGCCCGACCACGCCGGTCAATCCCGGCTCGATCAGGAAATCGGTCGGCTCGACGAAAGACTTGAAACCGATCAGGCGCAACCGCGTGAGCTTCATCGACCGATTTCCCCGCACGCTGCGCGCAAGCGCCCACCCGGCGGCTTCCAACAAGAGAGCGGCTCCGGGCCGGCGCCGCGAGAATCAGCGGCCGGAAGCCATGGCGCGCAAACAATGGCCACGGCGCCGCCCGACGGCAACAGGGTAGGGACGATTATCCAGAGCATGTTTGCGCGCATAAAAAAACTGTGGGTTCGCGCCGAACGCGAAAACTCCAGCGGCCGAATCAGTTGCGCCAGCGTCATGCGCGGCAGGGCCGGCGTCAACTCCGGCGTCCGCGCGAAAAATCAAAGGTATCGGGGCGCCGCCCCTCCGCAGGCCTGTGCTCAGGCCTTGAGGTAGGGCTCGATCAGCTTGTCGAGTTCCTCGATCGACATGCCGCCCTCGTGGAGCTCACCGTTGATGAAGAAGGTCGGCGTCGCCTTGACCTTGAACGTCTGGGCGGCGCGGTCACGCACCTGCTGGATCTTCGTCAACTGGTCTTTGTCGTTGATGCAGGCCTCGAAGGACTGCTGGGTGAAGCCGGCCTGCTTGGCGATGGCCATCAACGGCTCGATCGGATTGCGCACCGCCCATTTGGCCTGCTGCGCGAACAGCGTCTCGACCATCGGGTAGTATTTGTCCGGCCCGGCGCAGCGCGCCAGCAGGAAGGCCGCCGCCGCCAGCCCGTCGAGCGGGAATTCGCGCAGGATGAACCGCACCTTCCCGGTATCGATGTACTTTTCCTTCAACTTTGGAAAAACCTGGGCCTCGAAGGCAGCACAGTGCGGGCATGTCATCGAAGCGTATTCGATGATGGTGACGGGGGCCGTTTCCGAGCCCATGGGAATGTCGTCGAGGGCGCCCTTGGCCATCAATTCCAGCGAGGAGATGGTCTGCGCCCAAGCCGGACCGGCCAGCGGGCCGAGACCGCCGAGCACCAGCAGGGCCGCACTGCTCATTGTGAATTCACGGCGGGTCATCATGGCGTCGATCTCCATTTCGCCAACCAACTTACAGCTATTTCGTCCACCTGCCTACCGCCAGTGGATTTCGTCGAAACCGGTAGCGTGTCTGCGCGAAAGAGGCAATCAGGCGCGAGAATTTGTAGCAGCTACCCACCCTTCACGTCCGTTTGATGGCCGCGCCGAGCCGGCCGAGGGCGGCGCGCAGCCCGTCGTCGGCGATGCCGGTCATTTGCGACGATATGGCGTCGGCCAGTTCCTGGTCGATCTTCGGACGTGCCGGCTTGACGCGCCGCCGCGCCAGCGGCGCCTGACGCAATGCGATGCCGGCCAGCGCCTGCCAGCCGAAATAGCGATTGACCCGCTCGACGATCACCCCCGACTGGTGCTGGATCTCGACCGCCGCCGGGCCTTCGACCCGCAGCACCAGGGTAGCGGGCGGGGATTCGTCGGGGTCGCTGGCGCGCGTCCACTGCATCCGGATCGGCTCCGCATGGGCCGCGATATCGGCGCCGACGATGTCCTCCCAATGGGTCACGAGCTCGCAGGAGGTGAAGCCCTGGCGCTTGAACGCGTCCGCCAGGCAGCGGCCGACGAGCGCGGCGAGCGGCTTGGGGGTGGATGGCTTGTTCATCGCGCCGGGGTCTGCCACATGGTCGATCATGAGTCTAACAGGCAGGACCAGCAGGCAGAAGCACAAGCCGGCCGCGCAGCGGAAAAATGTCGGGGATTCGCCCGCGGCCGACCGCCCCGACCCGGCCGGCCTGCTCGCCTGGTACGACCGCCATCGTCGCCGGCTGCCGTGGCGCGCATTGCCGGGGGAGCCGGCCGATCCGTACCGGGTCTGGCTGTCCGAGATCATGCTCCAGCAGACCACGGTCACCGCGGTCGCACGCTATTACGCCAAGTTCCTGGCGCGGTTTCCGTCGGTCGGCGCGCTGGCGGCGGCGGACATCGAAGACGTGTTCAAGCTGTGGGCGGGGCTCGGCTATTACGCCCGTGCCCGCCATCTCCACGCCTGCGCCCAGGCGGTGGTCGTCCGCCACGGCGGTGCGTTTCCGGCCGCGGAGGAGGACCTCCTCGCGCTGCCCGGGATCGGTCCCTACACGGCGGCCGCGGTGACTGCGATCGCGTTCGGGCGGCCGGCGAGCCCGGTCGACGGCAATGTGGAACGCGTGATCGCGCGGCTTTACGCCGTCGAGGATGAGTCGCCGGCCGCCAAGCCGGCGATCCGCGCGCTCGCGGAACAATTGCGGCCGCAGCAGCGGCCCGGCGATTTCGCCCAGGCGATGATGGATCTCGGCGCCACCATCTGCACGCCGAAGAATCCGGCCTGCGCGCTGTGCCCGTTCACGGGCGCCTGCGCGGCGCGGCGGCGCGGCGATCCCGAGACGTTTCCGCGCAAGGCCAGGAAGCGCGAAGGCCGGCTGCGCCGGGGCGCCGCGTTCGTGGCACTGCGTGCCGACGGCCATCTCCTGGTGCGGACACGCCCGGCGAAGGGCCTGCTCGGCGGCATGACCGAGGTGCCGACGACGGCGTTCCTCGCCGATTTCGACGAGACCGGCGCGCTCGCCCACGCGCCGTGCTTCGCTGCCCCGCGCGGCCGTGCGGAAAGCGCCCGCTGGCGGCGCCTTGCCGGCGTCGTCACCCATGTGTTCACGCATTTCCCGCTCGAACTCGCGGTGTATCGGACGCTGGTGCCGCAGTCTGCCGCCGCGCCCGACGGCATGCGCTGGATCGCCGCCGGCGACATCGCCGGCGCCGCGCTGCCGAGCCTGATGCGCAAGGTGCTGGAGCATGCGCGGGTGGAGTGATTCTTTCTCCCCCTGATAAGGCCCTTGAATGATGATACCGCGTCAGCCGCCGATGCTACTCGCACGCGCCCACCAATCCGGCTGGGCGTTCGCGAGCGCGCGCATCGCGGCTGTCGCGGCCCGCACGGTGTCGAACAGGCCGAAGCAGGCGGAGCCCGAGCCGGACATTCGGGCGAGCCGGCATCCCGCCAGCGCTCCGATCGTACGCAACACCTCGGCTATCTCCGGCGCGATCCCGATCGCGGGCGCTTCGAGATCGTTGCGCTGCGCCGCGAGCCAGCGCAGCAGGGCGTCGCGCTCGCCCGGCACGGCGGTACCGACCGGCGGCAACGGCCGCTGCTCGCCCGGGCGCAAACCCAAGGCCGCGAACACCGGCGGGGTCGGCATCGTGACGCCGGGGTGGACGATGATGATGCCCAGCTTGGGCAACGCCACCGGAGCCGACAGGATGTCGCCGATGCCGCGCATCATGCGCGGCTTGGGATCGAGGCAGACCGGAACGTCGGCGCCGGTCGCGCGCGCGGCGGCGAGGACGCGGGGGTCGTCGGGAGCGAGCGCATTCGCCTGGGCGAGCAGCCGCAGCGCCGCCGCCGCATCGGCGGAGCCGCCGCCGAGCCCGGCGCCCGCCGGCAGTTGCTTGGTCAGGGCGAAACGGCCGAGCGTGAGGCCGCCGATCTGCGCGGCGAGTGCATTGGCGGCGCGCAGGACGAGATTGTCGGCGACGGCGCCGGACTGCCCGGCGGTCGGACCGGACACCGCGAGTTCGAGACTGGGTCCGGCGCACAAAGTCAGGAGGTCGCCGCAACCGGCGAACGCCACCAGGCTTTCGAGTTCATGATAGCCGTCGGCGCGCCTGCCGAGGATCCGCAGCGTCAGATTGACCTTGGCCGGCGCCGGCGCGGCCCAAGAGTTTGACGCCGCGGTCGCCGCGGCGGCCGCCACGGCGGAGTGGGTCTCAGCCGCCGTCGCCGCTCGCCTTCTTGGTGTCGACCGCGGACTTGGTCTTTTCGGTCTCGGTCGCGGGCTTGGTCTTGTCGGCGTCGGCCGCGGAGGCGGTAAGCCCGTTCTTGAGCTTGTCTTCGATCGTCTTCAATTCGTCCGGATCTGGCTTGAGATCGCGCGCATGCGACCACTGGAACTTGGCCTCCAGCATGCGATCGACTTTCCAGTAGACGTCGCCGAGATGGTCATTGATGGTCGGATCGACCGGCTTCAATTCCACGGCACGTTCGAGGTTCTTCACCGCTTCGTCGTAATTGCCGAGCCGGAAATAGGCCCAGCCGAGCGAATCGACGATGTAGCCGTCGTCCGGCCGCTGTTCGACCGAACGCTTGATCATGCCCATGCCGTCTTCGAGGTGGATGCCCTGGTCGATCCAGGAATAGCCGAGATAGTTCAGCACATGGGGCTGCTCGGGATAGAGTTCCAGCGCCTTCTTCATGTCGGCTTCGGCCTTGCCCCATTGCTTGTCGCGCTCGAAGCAGATGCCGCGGAAATAATAGGTGGTCCAGTTGGCCCGGGTCGGATTGGGCTCCAGGTCGATCGCCTTGCCATAGGCGTCCGCGCAGGCACTGTATTGCTTGCGCTCGCGGGTGATGTTGCCGAGGGCGAGGATGGCCTCCAGATCGTCGGGCTTGGCCGCGATCAGCTTTTCGAGATGCTTCCTGGCCTCGTCGGTCCGGTCGAGGGCGTCGAGGTTGACGGCGAGCTGGATCTCGGCATTTCGCTTCAGCGGCGAGCTGGCGGGCACGCGCTCATAGAGCTTGATCGCGAGCTCGGGCTTTTTCATCGCCTCGTAGAGGTCGGCGAGCGCGAGCATCGCGAGGGCGTGGTTGGGCTCCAGGTACAAGGCGAGCTGCAGATAGGCGAGCCCGCGATTGGCGAGGCTGAGCTCTTCCTCGCGGCGGCCCAGTGCCGCGCCGAGGCCGTACAAGGCTTCCGCGGCGCCGGACTGGACCGTGTCGACGAGGCGGGGCAGCGGCTCGTCCTTGCGCAACGTCGCGATGGACTCCACCACCAGCGGGTAGCGCGGCAATTGCTTGTCGAACTCCGCGTAGATTTTCACCGCTTCATCGTGCCCGCCATTGCGCGACAGAAAGCCGGCATAGGCCTGCATGACCCGCAGCGCCGACGAATCGAGCTTGTAGGAATGCTCGAGGCGCTTGCTCGCGTCCTTCTTGTTGTTGGCGAGGTCGAGGATCAGGCCGGCATGCATGTCCTTGAAGATGCCGTACCATTCCGGGCCCGACAGCTTGTCGATGGTGTCGATGGCGCCCTTGGTATCGTTGGCGGCGTACGCGCTCCAGCCGGCGAGCAGCGTGGCCGTCAGGTCGGTGACCGGCCCGCGGGTGGCGAGGCCGAATTGCGCGCGGGCGTCCTTGTAATTCTTGGTCTTGAGCGCTTTCACGCCCAGCACGAGATGGGCATTGCGGTTGTTGCGATCGAGCTGGATCAGGCGATCAGCGAGCCGCACCGCTTCGTCGATGTCGCCGTCGGCGAGCACGGAGTAGAACGCCAGCTCCAGCAGTTCCGGATTGCGCTGATCGGTGCGCAACGCCGCCCGGTAATAGATCGAGGCGGCATCGGCGTCGCGTTCCAGATTGGCCTGGCGCGCCGCCAGGTAATTGCCGGACGGCGTGATGTGGGTGGTGTCGCGCGGAAGCTGCGACTGCGCCGCCAGCGCCTGGGGGAATGCCCAGCCGATGGTGGCTGCGATCATGGTGACACGAAGCGACAATATTTTCACGGGGACCTGCTCTCCAACAGTGGGCACGATCGATATCGGCGATCCCGAAGACGGCGATCCCGAAGACGCTGGATCCACACGGCGCGGGATCCCGGACACCAAGCGACACGCGGCGAGTTGCCGACCGATCTCCAAGAATGACCGGTTTGCGAGCCTCCCGCAAGGAGGTTCACCGTCACCCCGCCATACCTCATCCGCTGGTCTAGCCCCTGATATGGCAATATCGTGACATTTCCGCAGCGATTCGGCGATATCGCGCGTTCTCCCGGGTCCTTCACATGTTCTGGTAGTTCGGGCCGCCGCCGCCCTCCGGAGCGACCCAGGTGATGTTCGCGTTGGGATCCTTGATGTCGCAGGTTTTGCAATGGACGCAGTTCTGCGCATTGATGACGAAACGCGGGCTCGCGTCCCCTTCCTGAATCCATTCATAGACGCCGGCCGGGCAATAGCGGGCGGACGGCCCGGCGAAAACCTCGAATTCCGAACGCTTCTGCAGTTCGAGGTCCGCCACCTTCAAATGGACCGGCTGGTCTTCCTCGTGATTCGTGTTGGACAGGAACACCGAGGACAGGCGGTCGAAAGTGAGCTTGCCGTCGGGCTTGGGATAGGCGATCGGGCGACACCTTGCCGCAGGTTTGAGGCAGGCCGAATCGGGCTTGCCGTGGCCGAGCGTGCCGAGAGGCGAGATGCCGAACGAATTGGCCCACATGTCGAGGCCGCCGAGCCCGATGCCAGCCACGGTGCCGAGCTTCGACCACAGCGGCTTGGCGTTGCGCACCTTCCACAGGTCGTGGCCGATCGCCGACGAGCGCCAGGCCGCCTCGTAATCGGCGAGCGCATCATTGCCGCGCCCGACGGCGAGGGCGGCGGCGACATGCTCGGCGGCGAGAATGCCGGACCGCATGGCGTTGTGGGTGCCCTTGATGCGCGGCACGTTGAGGAAGCCGGCGCCGTCGCCGATCAGTGCGCCGCCGGGAAAGGCGAGGTTGGGGACCGACTGCCAGCCGCCCTCGGCGATCGCGCGGGCGCCGTAGCCGAGGCGCTTGCCGCCCGCAAAGGTGTCGCGCACCAGCGGGTGGGTCTTGAAGCGCTGGAACTCCTCGAACGGCGAGAGATATGGGTTCTCGTAGTTGAGATGGACGACGAAGCCGACCGAGACGAAATTGGCGTCATAGTGATAGAGGAAGGACCCGCCGCCGGTGCGGTTGGCGAGCGGCCAGCCGAACGTGTGCTGCACCAGGCCGGGCCGATGCCGATCCGGCGCCACCTGCCACAGCTCCTTGATGCCGAGGCCGAACTTCTGCGGTTGCCGGCCGCGGTCGAGCCCGTAGCGGGCGACCAGGGTCTTGGTGAGCTGGCCGCGCGCGCCTTCGCCGAACAAAGTGTATTTGGCGCGCAGCTCCATGCCGCGGGTGAAGCTGTCCTTGGGCTTGCCGTCCTTGCCGACGCCCATGTCGCCGGTGGCGACGCCGGCGACCTCTCCATTGGCGCCGTAGAGCACCTCGGCGGCCGCAAATCCCGGATAGATCTCGACCCCGGCCTGTTCCGCCTTGGTCGCGAGCCAACGGCACACATTGCCCAGCGACACGATGAAATTGCCGTGATTGCTCATCAGCGGCGGCAGCAGGAAGTTGGGGATCCGCACCGCGCCGGCGGGCCCCAGCATGTAGAAGCGGTCGTCGGTCACCACGGTCTTGATCGGGGTGTCTTCGCCGCGCCATTCCGGCAGCAGCGCATCGAGCCCGCCGGGATCGATCACCGCGCCGGACATGATGTGGGCGCCGACCTCGGAGCCCTTCTCGACCACGACCACCGAAATGTCGGGCGAAATCTGCTTGAGCCGGATCGCTGCGGCGAGCCCCGCCGGGCCCGCCCCGACGATCACCACGTCGAACTCCATCGACTCCCGGGGCGGCAGTTCGGCGGCGTCCATCTGTTTCTCCGTCGCGAGGGCAGCTTGCGTTTTTCCACGTTTGCCGGATCGCGGCAATCGCGGCTCGCGCGTTGGATGCATGAAACGTGCTAAGCTTCATGGCCATGAATTCCGACTATGCCGATCTGCGCGCGATCCTCGCCTTCTATGTGGAGGCCGGCGTCGATGCCGTGCTGCAGGAAGAGCCGGTGGACCGCTTCGGCTCGGATGCGCAACCCGCCCCAGTCGCTGCGCCTTACAAGGAATTGCCGGTCTCCGGAGCCGCGGCGAAACCGGCCCGCCCGTCCCTGCTTGCGGGTGCAACCCCGCGCCCGGCGGCGGTTCCGGCCGCGCTCGACGCCCCGCCGTCGGCGGATGCCGCCATCATGACGGCGCGCGAACTGGCACGAAACGCCGCGAGCCTGGAAGACCTCCGCGCCCTGCTCGACAGCTTCGAGGGCTGCGGGCTGCGCAAGACGGCGAAGCAACTGGTGTTCGCCGCCGGCAATCCGCAGGCGCGGGTGATGTTCGTCGGCGAGGCGCCCGGGCGCGAAGAGGACCTCGAAGGCCTGCCCTTCGTCGGCCGTTCCGGCCAGCTCCTCGACCGCATGATGGCGGCGATCGGCCTCGACCGGACCAACGCCTACATCGCCAATGTGGTGCCGTGGCGCCCGCCCGGCAACCGCACCCCGACGCCGCAGGAAACCCAGACCTGCCTGCCCTTCACGCTGCGCCAGATCGAGCTCGCAAATCCCGACATATTGGTCTGCCTCGGCGGCCCGTCCGCGCAGACGCTGCTCGGCATCAAGGAAGGCATCAAAAGATCGCGCGGCCGCTGGCACGCCTATCACACCGGCACCCGCGAGATCCGCGCCATCGCGAGCTTCCACCCCGCCTATCTCCTGCGCAACCCGATCGAAAAACGCTTCGTCTGGCGCGATTTCCTGGCCATCAAAAAGGCGCTGGCGGGGTAGGCGCGCGGTGCAAGCAGCAATCATGTATCAGGACCTTCGCGGATTCCTCTCGGGCGTCGATGCGCTCGGCGCGCTGCGGCGCATCGACGGCGCCGACCCGCATCACGAGATCGGCGGCATCACCGAGGTCGCGGCCGGGCTCGCCGCCTGCCCGGCGCTGCTGTTCGACCGCATCAAAGGATTTCCCGCGGGCACCCGCGTGTTCACCAATGCGGTGACCAACCCGCAGCGCGCCGCACTGGCGCTCGGCATCGATCCGGCACTGCGCCCGCTCGACGCCCTCAAGGTATGGATGGAGAAGCGCAAGACGCTGACGCCGCGTGCCCCGGTCGCAGCGGCGAAGGCGGCCTGGCTGGAAAACTCCATGCGCGGCGGCGACGTTTCGCTCGAGAAGTTTCCTGCGCCGGTGTGGCACGCCGGCGACGGCGGCGCCTATATCGGCTCCGGCAGCATCGTCGTCATGCGCGATCCCGATAACGGCTGGATCAACGCCTCGATCTATCGGGTCCAGGTCCATGGCCGCGACAAGGTCACGATCCAGTTCGACCATCCCGGCCGCCACGGCGCCATCATCGCGAAGAAATACCGCGACCGCGGCCTGCCCTGCCCGATCGCGGTGGTCAATGGCGAGGACCCCGCGTTGTTCATCGCGGGTTTCGAGTATCTCGCCGAAGGCGTGAGCGAATACGACTTCGCCGGCGCCATCAAGGGCGCGCCGATCGGGATTTTCGCCGGGCCCGTGACCGGCCTGCCGCTCCCGACCGATGCGGAGATCATCCTCGAAGGCCATCTGCCACCGACCGGCGAGACGCTGCCGGAAGGCCCGTTCGGCGAATTCACCGGCTATTACGCCACCGATACGCGGCCCTGCCCGGTCATGGCGGTGACCGCGATCCATCACCGCGACGACCCGATCCTGTTGGGGTCGCCGCCGATGAAGCCGCCGCGCTTTCATTTCGGCCTGCCGTTTCGCGCGGCCGGCATCTGGAGCAACCTAGAGGCGGCTGGCGTTACCGACGTCACCGGGGTGTGGCAGCACGTGTCCCAGTTGATGACGGTGGTGGCGCTGCGGCAGCGCTATGACGGCCATGCCAAACGCGCCGCGCTGATCGCCGCGGCGAACAGCTACATGGGCCGGCTGGTGGTGGTGGTCGACGACGACGTCGACCCGTCCGACCTCGCCGACGTGATGTGGGCGGTCGCCACCCGCTGCGAGCCGTCCGAGCAGACCGACATCGTGCGGAACGCCTGGAGCTCGGCGCTCGATCCGCGCATTCCGCCGCAGGAGAAGGAGCGCGGCGTCACCTCCCACTCCAAGCTGATCGTCGAGGCGGTCAAGCCGTTTTCCTGGATCGACCGGTTCCCGCGGCTCTCCGCGCTGTCCCATGATGACGCCTGTAAGATCGCCGCGAAATGGGGAGATGCGCTGAAATAGTCACATGCCATCCGTCATCACCGGGCTTGTCCCGGTGATCTCGATTGTCCAGGCGCGGCGTCTGGCGCCGTGTGTGGCAAGGCCGTGCCCTCATGATCGAGATCGCCGGGACGAGCCCGGCGATGACGGCTTATCAAAAAGCCGAGCTCTCACCCGCCACCCCGCACCGGCGGCAGCGCGAGGGCGGTATCGACCAAAGCGGTGGCGCGCTTGTAGTCGTAGAAGCGGTTGACGTTCTGCTTCACCAGGAACGAGGCGCCGCCGTAGAATTTCTCGTATTGGGCGTGGCGGCTGCCGAATTCGGTGCCGAGGAAGTCCCACGCCATCCGCATCAGCGCGACGCGGTCGCGCGCCGAGGTGGTGGCCGATTGCATGTAACGCTCGATGTCGGGCGCGGTCTCGGGGTTGTCGAAGTCGCGCACCGAGGACGGCAGCGTGATCATCGCCGCGCCGGCGAGCTCGCGGATGGTCTCCAGCATGCGGCCGTTGAGCTCGGACTGCAGCGCCATCACCGAATAGAGCGCGGTCTGCAGCGGCCATAGCACGCCGTCGGCGTCGATCGGCGCCACCGTCTCCTGGGCGAGCAGCATGTTCTCGACCACCGAGACGATGGCGGCGAGCTCGCCCATCTCGACCTGAACCGCCGGATTGCCGTCATTGCCGGTCATCTCGTTCATGCGCTTGGCGAGCCCGAGCATGAACCGCAGCTTGGTAGCATAACGGCACTGGGCCTGGTGATTGCCGTAGAGATGGGCCGGCGTCTTCCACCACTGGTCCCAGCAGATCTGCAGGTTGCGGTAGATGTAGACGCTCTCCCACGGCACAAACACGTTGTCGAACACGCACAAGCAGTCCGCCTCGTCGAACCGGCTGGTGAGCGGGTAGTCGAACGAATTCATCGCCGCGCCGGCGAAGGGGCGCCGCGAATAGAGCTTGAGGCCGGGCGTCTCGATCGGGATCACGAAGCCGTTGGCATAGGCCTCGTCGCCGGGCCGCAGCGGGTGGATGCAGGTCAGGTGCAGATAGTCCGAGAACACGCCCGCGGTGGCGAGCTGCTGGGCGCCCGAGACGACGACGCCGTCGTCGCGCTCCTTGACCACGCCGGCATAGAGCGTGGGGTCCTTCTGCGCGTGGGCAGGCTTGCTGCGGTCGATCTGGGGCGGGACGATCGCATAGGTGACATAACGGTGCTCGTCGCGCAGATGGGCGTAGATGTTCCGCAGGTTCTCGGCGAAGGGCGCACCGGCGACCGCGAACAGATCGGGCTTGGCCGCATAGCCCGCGATGAAGCCGGCGACGTGGTCGGGCGTGCGCCCCATCAGGCCGAAGGTCGCCTCGGCCCAGGTTTCCGCGGCGAGCCGCTTCAAGCGCAGATCGGCGTGGCTCTTCGGAATCTGCCAGGCCCGCCACACCGGCGCGCCGGTCTTGGGCGAGGGGTAGGTCATGACCTCGCGGTGCTCCGGCGCCGCCGCGATGTCGAACAGGCGCGCCACGCTCTTTGCCGCCTCGCGGAACGCCGGATGGGCGGTGACGTCGGCGACGCGTTCGCCGTCCACATAGACGCAGCGGCCGTCCTTGAGCGAGCGCAGATACTCCGCCCCGCCGCGCATGCCGCCTTGGGAAACCGACTTCCCCGCCTGTGCCATTTCCGTCTGCTCCGCCGCTCGCCTCGATAGCTCCGATATTCCGCGCCCGGGGTCAACGACCTCCCGCCGCCGTTAACCCTGTGGCCAAGCCTGTCAACATTCCCAGGTGTCCCGACGGCGCGGAACATTTTCTAACAGGTGCAACAGGGGCGTTTGCAGGCAGGTCGGGAGTGGGTTCGGTGTTCCACAGATTTTCGGTGTTCGGTGCCGCCATCGTCATTGCGGCGAGCGCGTTCGGCGCTCAGGCTGAGCCGCTGTCGCTCGCGCCGGCGGGAAATTTCCTGACCGCGCCGTTCAATCAGATCCTGCGCGACCCCGCGGGCAGCGAGGCGGTCACCGCCGAACAATTGCGCCGCCAGGTGGTCGAATATCCCTCCCGCGAGGCGTCCGGCACCATCATCGTCGATACCGCCCACACCTATCTCTATTTCGTGCTCGGCGGCGGCAAGGCGTTGCGCTACGGCATCGGCGTCGGCCGCGAAGGCTTCACCTGGTCCGGCGTCGAGACCATATCGCGCATGGCGGAATGGCCGGATTGGAATCCGCCACGGGAAATGATCGGGCGCCAACCCTATCTGCCGCGGTTCATGGCGGGCGGCCCCGGCAATCCGCTGGGCGCGCGGGCGCTCTATCTCGGCAGCACCGATTATCGCATCCACGGCACCAACGATCCCTCGACCATCGGCCACCGGGTGTCGAGCGGCTGCATCCGCCTGACCAATGACGACATCACCGATCTCTACCGGCGCGCCAAGGTCGGCAGCAAGGTGGTGGTGCTGCCCGGCGGCGGGGATGCCGATGCCGCTCCGGCACCGGCGATCCGCCGGATCTCCGCGGGCCAGCGGATGACGGCGATCATCATCCCACGTTGATTTGGAAGTCGTCATCCCGCATTGATGGGTGTCCTTCCGGGACGGCCTGCGGGCCAGCCCGGAGTCCCACCGGGTTCCGCCGATCGGGGTGAGCGAGATGATCAAGAATTTCAGCGATCACTCTGCCAATGAACGCACGTTTCTCGCCTGGGTCCGGACCGCCATCGCGGTCATGGCCTTCGGCTTCATCGTGGAGAAATTCGACGTCTTCCTGGAGATTGCCGCGCCGTCGCTGGCGGGTCGCGCGCTGTCGATTCCCGGGCAGAGATTCGGCAATATCGCCGGGCTGGCGCTGATCGTCGTCGGCACCGCAATGGTCGCGATTGCCGCAGTGCGCTTTCTCATCACCGAGAAGCACATCGACAGCGAAGACGTGCACACCGGCACCGGATCGCGGATCGATATTGCCCTCGCTGTGATGCTGGTTCTTCTTGGGTCCGCCCTGGTCCTTTATCTGTCCCACGCTCTCGTCACGACGCAGTGAGGTCGCGCTTCGGCGCACGGCCGAGGGCGTATTTGCGCGAAGCGTTTGCGCGAACCTTTGTGGAAATTGGCCTGCGGCTGCGCGACGCCGGCCGGTGGGATCGTGATTTATTCGGTGTCCCGATTTGAACCGCCATGCGGCGGCCCCAGACTAAAAGGGGTTGCTCGGTTGTCTCAGGATTGGGGGGATGCTCGTGACGCGGATGGACATCTCGGTCGCGCTGCCGTTGTGCGCGCTTTCGGCCTGCCGCTCTGCCCGTATCGAAAGCCTTATTCGGGTGCTGGCCATCGCCGGCATGATCGTCGCCGGCTCGGCGTCGGGCGCCAAGGCCGGCGGCTTGCTCGACGGCATTTTCGGCCTGTTCGGCATCCAGACCCAGCCGGCCTATGCCTCGGTCGATCCGAACGCGAGCATCGATGCTTCCGGCTATTCCGGCGGGCAGAAGGCGTTCTGCGTGCGGCTGTGCGACGGGCGCTACTATCCGATCGCCTCGGCCGGCAATGCGACGCCGGTGCAGATGTGCAGCGCCATGTGCCCGGCGAGCAAGACCGGGATCTTTCGCGGCGGCGAGATCGATTACGCCAGCGATGCAAGCGGTGCGCGCTACGGCGATCTCGGCCAGGCGTTCGCCTACCGGACCAAGGTGGTGCCGGGCTGCACCTGCAATGGCAAGGATGCTTTCGGCCTCGTCCAGGCCGACGTGATGACGGACCCGACCTTGCGGGCGGGCGACATCGTCGCCACCGCCGACGGCCTCAAGGCCTTCCAAGGCGTGCCGGGCGAGACCCACAGGACGGCCGATTTCACGCCGGCGGCGAAATCCTACCGGTTGTCCAGGGACATGCGTGACCGGCTTTCGCGGCTGCGGGTGAGCGATAAGCGATAAAAAAGACCCCGCTTGCGCGGGGCCTAAGTGTGTATCTTGGGAGAAAACATCCAACAGAGGACCCAATACACTTAACCGAACGCGCGCCCGTTTTGGTTGCAGAATGGCCACACTCCGCCGCAAAGCAGCAGGATCACCGCTGGTGAGCCTTTCGGCCTGGGGCATGCTGTGCGCCGCGCGCGCCCGCCGGAGCCGCGAGGCTCGCGGTTCGCCGGGGCTCGTTCAGCGGCCGGGCGTGCTCCGGCTTCTTGCCCGGATGACCCCCGTGCGGCTCGTGCTGCGCCATCCTGTGGCCGGCATGGAGGGCGTGGATGCGGGTCGCCGCCACCGATTGCTTCGGGACCGCGACGGGCGCGTCGGCGGCGGCCGTCTCGGTTGAAGGCGGGGGCGGGGGCGGGGGCGGATCCTCGATGTCGGCCATTACCGATGACTCGACCGATTTCCGGACGTGGATCAATGTCACGGGGATCGGACCGTAATAGGGTTTGGATTCATCCTTCATGTCCGCGGGCTGCTCGCCGGCGGCGGCGGCAGGCTGCCCGGCCGCCGGAGGTGCCTCGGCAACAGGGTCCTGTTGGATGACGACCGGATGCTGTTCGGCGCTCGCGAGGCCGAAACCCGTGGCTCCGTCCGGCCGCTCCGTCCAGGAGGCCGACTTGGCGACCGTGGTTTGCGATACCGCGGCCTCTTCTGCCGCCGCGCCTTCAGGTTCGGCGCCAGGCGGCGGGGAAGAGCCAAAAACCATCACCCCCGCGGCGATCACGAGCGGCGGCAGTAGAATCACGCAAGCGCTCACCCCGAGTCGGGCCCAGATGCCGCCGCGCTTGCGCTTGGTCGGGCCATTAGGAACCATCGTGAATCCACCGTTTGCGATTGGTCGGGCTGCCTCCTGCCGCGGTCGCGCAGTGTCACATCACTATTGTGGCAAAAGAAATATGGTTGCAGAGGCAAGTCACTAACCATGTTCGGCCCGGTGTCTCGGCGCACGATCCCTGACCCCGGCCTCAAATCTATTCCTTGCCTTGACATCCATGAGGAGGTGGAGGATCATAGAACAAATAGTGAACATTCGTGGCCATTATGTCCATGACCATCGTACCCATGAACAACGGCAAATCATGAAAAGTAGAGTGCGTCCATGTCCGCCGTCGAGCTATCCACCGAGCTGTCTGCCGCCGGGCCGTCTGCCGGAGAACCGCGGGAAACCCTGAGCGCCCTGAGGCGCGTCATGGCCGCGGTCACGGCGTCCCGGCCGGGCGAGGAGGCGCGGCTGGGCTTAGGGGTGGCCTCGCTCGACCAGGCGCTCGGCGGTGGCCTTGCCGGCGGCGCCCTGCATGAGATCGGTCCGGCCGCGCCTCGCGATGGCGGCGCGGCGACGGGGTTTGCCGTCGCGCTCGCCGTGCTGGCGCTGTGCGAGGGCAGGCAGGCGATCTGGATCCGGTCCGATTTCGCCGCCGTCGAGGCGGGCGAGCTTTACGGGCCGGGGCTCGCGCTGATGGGGCTTTCGTTGCAACGCTTGGTCATCCTGCGGGTGCCGCGTCCGCGCGACGGATTATGGGCGATGGAGGAAGCGCTCCAGTGCCGCGCGGCGGGCGCGGTCGTGACCGAGCTCATGGGCACCGAGCTCATGGGCGATGACGGTGACCTCACGGCGACGCGGCGGCTGGCGCTGGCGGCCGGCGCCGGCGGCGGCCTCGGCCTGATCCTGCGCCACCAGCCCTGCCGGGCGCCGAATGCGGCGATGACGCGCTGGGAGGTCGCGTCGGCCGGTGGCGAGCGCGACGGTTTCGGCGGCCTCGCGCTTGCGACCTTCGCCGTTTCGCTCACCAAGAACCGCCACGGACCCACCGGCCGGTGGCGCTTGTCATGGGATCATCATGAGCGTGCCTTCGTCACCGCAGCCGTCGTCACCCCAGCCGTCCCGGCGGCGCTATCTCTCCCTGTGGCTGCGGCGCCTCGCGACCGATCGTCTCGCCCGCGGCCATTCGCCCGCGCCGGATGAGCCTGTCGTCGTCATCCAGGCGGTCAAGAGCGCCCAGCGCATCGTGGCCATGAACGATGCGGCGCAGCGCCTCGGCCTGCGGCTGGGCATGCCGCTCGCCGATGCGCGCGCCATGTATCCTGCCCTTGCGCATCCCGGCCTCGTCGCCGCCGGCGATGAGACGGCGGACCGCCGGCTGCTCGATGCCGTCGCCGACTGGTGCGACCGCTACACGCCGCTGATCGGCCTCGATGCGCCCGACGGCCTCATGCTCGACATCACCGGCTGCGCCCATCTGTTCGGCGGCGAGACCGCCATGGGCCGCGACCTGCTCGCCCGCCTCGCCAGGGAGGGCCTGCATGCCCGCGCCGCCGTCGCCGACACCGCCGGCTGCGCCTGGGCCGTCGCGCATTATGGCGACGCTTCGCTGGTGCCGCCGCAGCGGATGCGGGCGGCGCTCGCGCCATTGCCGGCGGCGGCGCTGCGGCTTGCGCCGGAGACGGTCGAGGCGCTGGCCGAACTCGGCCTCAGGCAGGTCGGCGATCTCATCGACCTGCCGCGCGCCCCGCTCGCCGCCCGGTTCGGCGAAATCCTGGTCCGCCGCCTCGATCAGGCGCTCGGCCGGCTGGACGAGCCTATCACGCCGCGCCTGCCGTTGCCGTCCTATGTGGCCGAGCAGCGCTTCGCCGATCCGATCGGGCTCGAACGCGACGTGCTCGGCACCATCGCCCGTCTCGCCGCCCAACTCAGCGCCGCCATGGAGCGGCGGCAGGACGGCGCCCGGCTCCTGCAGGCCGTGCTGTTCCGCACCGACAATAAGGTCTACCGGATCGAGGTCGGCACCGGCGCGCCGCTGCGCGAGGCCTCCCGCATCGTCCGCCTGTTCGCCGACCGGCTCGCTGCCATCGGCGAGGCCTGCGATCCCGGATTCGGCTTCGACATGGTGCGGCTCGCCGCCCTCGTCACCGAGCGCAGCGAGCCGGTGCAGGCCGCGCTCGCCCATACCGGGCGCGCCGCTCCCGGCGAGGATGCCGAGCTTTGGCACCTCATCGACCGCCTCGGCGCCCGCTTCGGCCCGCGCCGCGTCACCCGGCTGGTGCCGCAGGACACCCATATCCCGGAATTCGCCGTCGCCGCCCTGCCGGCAGCGGCTCGGAGGACGAACGCACAGCAGCAGAGTGCATCATCCGTCCTGTTTTCTCCGGTTCTCGAAGACGAGGCTCAAGACCGGACTCGGGACAGCATCGGCCCGGCCCGGCCGATCCGCCTGTTCGAGCGCCCGGAGCCGGTCGAGGCGATCGCCGAGGTCCCGGACGGGCCGCCGGCGCGGTTCCGCTGGCGCCGCGTGCTGCACGTGGTCGCCATCGCCGAGGGCCCCGAGCGCATCGCGATGGAGTGGTGGCGCGACGAAACCGGCCAGGCGCTGACGCGCGATTACTTCCGCGTCGAAAGCAGCGACGGTCTGCGCGCCTGGCTCTACCGCGAAGGCCTGTTCGGCCGCGAAACCCCGCAGCCGCGCTGGTTCCTCCACGGACTGTTCGGGTGACGCGGTCGACGCGCACTGTCATCGCCCCGGCTCGACCGGGCGATCCAGTAAACACCGACCGGGCGTACTGGATTGCCCGGTCAAGCCGGGCAATGACATCGATAGGGTCGGTGTAATCGGAAATGCTCGAATTTGAATTTGCGTCATGACCGGATATGCCGAGTTCGCCGTCACCACCAATTTCTCGTTCCTGCGCGGGGCCTCCCACGGGGAAGAGCTGGTGAGCCATGCCAGGGAGATCGGCCTTGCCGGGCTCGGCGTCGCCGACCGCAATTCGGTGGCCGGCGTCGTGCGCGCCCACCAGGCGGCCAAGGAAGCGGGCCTGCCCTTTGCCCCCGGCGCGCGGCTCGTGTTCTGCGACGGCACCCCGGACATTCTCGCCTATCCGGAGAGCCGGGCCGGTTGGGGGCGGCTGACGCGGCTTCTCACCCTCGGCAAGCGCCGCGCCGAGAAGGGCCAATGCCTGCTGCGCCGCGACGACCTCTTGGCCCATGCCGCCGGGCTCAATCTCGTCGTCATGCCCGCTCACCTGAAGCGGGCCGTCGCGGCCGAGCAGCAAGACGCGGTGTTCCTTATGGCGCTGCTGGCTGCGCTCCGCGAGGCGGCGTCTCGCGCGTGGCTCGGCGCCAGCATGCGCTATCGCGGCGACGATGCGCGCCGCCTCGCCCGGCTCGCCGCCATCGCGGGCGCGGCGCGGGTGCCACTGCTCGCCACCGGCGACGTGCTCTACCACGCGCCCGAGCGGCGCCCCCTGCAGGACGTCATGACCTGCATCCGCGAGCATGTGACGCTCGCCGATGCCGGACGCCGCCTCGAAGCCAATGCCGAGCGCCACCTCAAGCCGCCGCAGGAAATGGCGCGCCTGTTCCGCGCCGCGCCGGAAGCGGTGACGGAGACGCTGCGCCTCATCGAGCGCTGCCGGTTCTCCCTCGACGAGCTCAAATACGAATATCCCGACGAGACCCGCGCGGGCTACGCCACCCCCCAGGAGGCGTTGATCGCCGCTGCCGAAGAGGGTGCGTGCCGGCGCTATCCCCACGGCATTCCGCTTAAGGTGCGCGCCGCCCTCGACCATGAATTCGCGCTCATCGCGACGCTCAATTACGCGCCCTATTTCCTCACCGTCTACGACATCGTCCGCTTTGCCCGCTCGCAGGGCATCCTGTGCCAGGGCCGCGGCTCGGCGGCGAATTCGGCGGTGTGCTTCTGCCTCGGCGTCACCGAGGTCGATCCCACCCGGGTCGATCTCCTGTTCGAGCGCTTCGTCTCCGCCGATCGCGGCGAGCCGCCCGACATCGACGTCGATTTCGAACATGAGCGGCGCGAGATCGTGATCCAGTACATCTATGAGCGCTATGGCCGCCATCGCGCCGGCCTCGCCGCCACCGTGATCTGCTATCGCGCCCGCAGCGCCATCCGCGAGGTCGGCAAGGTGTTCGGGCTGTCCGACGATACCGTCGGCGCGCTCGCAGGCATGCTGTGGGGCTGGTCGGAGCAGGCGGTGTCGGAGAAGGATGCGCGCCGCGCCGGGCTCGATCCCGCCGACCCCCACCTCGCCCGGGTGCTGGGGCTGGCGCGCGAGCTGATCGGCTTTCCGCGCCATTTGTCCCAGCATGTGGGCGGCTTCGTCATCACCCGCGGCCGGCTCGACGAGGTGGTGCCGATCGAGAATGCGGCGATGGAGGATCGCACCTGCGTCGAATGGGACAAGGACGATCTCGACGCCATCGGCATTCTCAAGATCGACGTCCTCGGCCTCGGCATGCTGAGCTGCCTGCGCCGCGGCTTCGATCTGTTGAACAGGCATTACGCCAATTCACTCCCTCCCCCGCCTGCGGGGGAGGGTGGGGAGGGGGAAGCCACAGGCACTGAGCTTATGAAGGCTGCCCCCTCCCATCCCTCCCCCGCAAGCGGGAGAGGGATGAAGAAAACGGCCCCCTCCCTGCCCTCCCCCGCAGGCGGGGGAGGAATAAGCGCGACGCCGTTTTCTCTCGCCGCCATACCGGCGGAGGATCCCGCCATCTACCGCATGCTGTCGCGCGCCGATTCCATCGGTGTATTCCAGGTCGAGAGCCGCGCGCAGATGTCGATGCTGCCGCGCCTCAAGCCGCGCGCCTTCTACGATCTCGTCATCGAGGTCGCGATCGTGCGCCCCGGCCCGATCCAGGGCGACATGGTGCATCCCTATCTGCGGCGCCGGCAGGGCGTGGAAAAGGTGGTCTATCCCTCGCCCTCCCCGCAATGCGGCGATCCCGACGAGTTGCAGCAGGTGCTCGGCAAGACCCTCGGCGTGCCGCTGTTCCAGGAGCAGGCGATGCGCATCGCCATCGTCGCCGCCGGATTCACTCCCGCCGAAGCGGACAAGCTGCGGCGCGCCATGGCGACGTTCCGCCGCGTCGGCACCATCCAGTATTTCCGCGACAAGCTGGTCGAAGGCATGGCCGCACGCGGCTATCCCCGCGACTTCGCCGAGCGCTGCTTCCGCCAGATCGAAGGCTTCGGCGAATACGGATTTCCCGAGAGCCATGCCGCGAGCTTCGCGCTGCTCGTCTACGCCTCGGCCTGGATGAAGTGCCGCTATCCCGACGTGTTCGCCGCGGCGCTCCTCAACAGCCAGCCGATGGGCTTTTATGCCCCGGCGCAGATCGTGCGCGACGCCCAGGAGCACGGCGTCGAGGCCCGCCCGGTCGACGTCAACCATTCCGACTGGGACTGCACGCTGGAGCCGGCGACGCCTGCCCGGGTGCGCCTGCACGCCCGCCATGCGGAGATGGCAGGCGATGTCCGCGCCGACCATGCGCTGCGGCTCGGCTTTCGCCAGATCAGCAAATTTTCCGAGGACGACGGCCTCGCCGTCGCGCGCTGCCGCGGCGCCGGCTTCGATTCGATACGCGACCTGTGGCTGCGCAGCCGGCTCACGCCCGCGGCGCTGGAACGGCTGGCGGCGGCGGACGCCTTCCGCTCGCTCGGCCTCGACCGCCGGCAGGCGCTGTGGGCGGTGCGGGCGCTGCGCCGCGCCGGCGACAAGGACGATCTGCCGCTGTTTGCTCATTTCGCCTCGCCGGCGCTCGAGCCCGATGTCGCCCTGCCGCCGATGCGGCTCGGCGAACAGGTGGTCGAGGATTATCGCCGCCTGCACATGTCGCTCAAGGCCCATCCGGTCTCGTTCCTGCGCAACGAACTCGCGCGCCGCGGCATCCTGCGCCACGATGAGCTCGCCGCGACCCGGTCGGGCCGCCGCGTCACCGTCGCCGGCCTGGTGCTGGTGCGCCAGCGTCCCGGCAGCGCCAATGGCGTGATCTTCATGACGCTGGAGGACGAGACCGCCGTCGCCAACACCATCGTGTGGCCGCAGGTGTTCGAGACCTTCCGCCCGATCGTGCTCGGCGCACGGCTCGTCAGCATCACCGGAAAATTGCAGAACGAATTCGGCGTGATCCATGTGATCGCCGAGCGCCTCGACGATCTCACCGCGCTGCTCAAGCGCCTCGCCGACGACACCGGCTGCGTCGAGGCGCTCGCCAAATGCGATGAGGTCCGGCGCCCGCTCCCGGAACGGCGATTGCCGCCGCCGGCCTCCGCGGCGCTCTCCGCACCGCGCGAGGAGCCCGAATACGCCGACGAGACCGGCCCGCAAGTCCGCGCCGTCATGCCGAAGGGCCGCAACTTTCATTGAGCCCGGTCATTCCGGGGCCGGCCGCAGGCCGGAACCCGGAATCCAGGAGCCAGCGACACCGCCGCCTGGATTCCGGGTTCGCGGGCTTTGCCCGCGCCCCGGAATGACGCTATTTGGATAGCCAGAACGCAAGCGGGCACGACCGCTGCGCCACCAGGGAGGGTCGCATGCCAGTTCTGCGCCGGTGCCGGCTCGCCCTCATGCTCGGCCTCGTGCTCTTATGCGCCGCGAACACCGCGCATGCCCAAGGCACGTTTCCGGAGCGGCCGATCCGCCTCGTCGTCGCCTTCACGCCCGGCGGCGCCACCGATGTGGTGGCACGCCAGATCGCCAACGATCTCAAGGACGCGATCGGCCAGCCGGTGGTGGTGGAAAACCGGCCCGGCGCCAACGGCCAGATCGCCTGGACCCATGTCGCTTCGTCCGATCCCGACGGCTATACGCTGCTGATGGCGGAAAACGCGCTGGCGATCAGCCAGGGCCTCTACAAGCACATCGCCTTCGACCCCATCAGGCAACTCGATGCGGTGTGCCTGGTCGCCACCGCGCCGCTGGTCCTCGTCACCTCCAACAAGGTGAAGGCCAACACGCTGGCCGAATTCGTCGCGATGTCCAAGACCATTCCCGGCGAATACAATTTCAGCTCGGCGGGGATCGGCAGCGTCGCCCATCTGGTGTTCGAGGTGTTCATGGCCGGCGCCGGCATGGAGGCGGTGCACGTGCCCTACAAGGGCGGCGGCCAGGCGATCGGCGATGTCGTCGCCGGCCATATCGACGCCGTCATGTCGGCAATCTCGGTGGCACGAGGCCTGATCGAGCAGGGCCAGGTGAAGGCCCTCGCCGTCACCTCGCCGGAGCGCTCGCCGGCGCTGCCGAACGTCCCGACGCTGCGGGAAAGCGGCGTGACGACCGCCGACGTCGATCTGCGCTTCTGGTGGGGCATTTTCGGCCCCGCCGGAATGCCGCAAGCCGTGAAGGCAAAGCTGAGCGGCGCGGTCGCGGCCGCGCTCGCGTCACCGCAACTGCGTGAGCGCCTCGCCAAGCTCGACATCGACCCGACTTTTGCAACGGCGCCGGCGCTGCAGGCCAAACTCGCCAACGAGATCGCCAACTGGACCAGGTTCATCGACGAGCACGGCATCAAGGTGGAGTGACGGCGGGCGGGCGTCCGGCAACCAAAGCGCGGTCATTCCGGGGCGCACGTCTTCGTGCGAACCCGGAATCCAGACGACCTCGTTTTCCGAACCGCAGCCTGGATTCCGGGTTCGCCGTTGACGCGGTGCCCCGGAATGACAAAACAAAACGTTTGCCTCATGAACCTCACGCGGCGGCGCGGCGCGCGGCCACGATCTGCTCGGCCGGCTTGCCGGTCAGTTCGGCCATGTGGTCGAACTTGTAGGTGAAGCTGCCGACCCCGGCGGTGGCCGAACGCACCTCGATGATGAGGTCGCCGATCTCCGATTCCGGCATCATGGCGCGCACCACGTCCCAGCCTTCCCAGCCCTCGCGGGTGTCGAAGCCGAGGATCTGGCCGCGGCGTCCCGACAGGATGGCGTTGATCCTGGTGGCGGCGTCCGACGGGCACACGATCTCGACGGTGTGGATCGGCTCCAGCAGCACCGGCTGGCACTGCGGCAGCGCCTCGGTGACGCCGATGCGGCCGGCGATGCGGAACGCCATGTCGGAGGAGTCGACGCTGTGATAGGAGCCGTCGATCAGCGCCACCGCGATGTCGACGACGGGAAATCCCAGCGGGCCGTGCTTGAGCGCGTCGATGACGCCTTCCTCCACCGACGGGATGTAGTTGCGCGGCACCACCCCGCCGGTGATCTTCTCCTCGAACACGAAACCGGAGCTGCGCGGCATCGGCTTGACGTCGAGCACGACGTCGCCGAACTGGCCGTGGCCGCCCGATTGCTTCTTGTGGCGTCCGCGCTGCACGATCGGCTTCTTGATGGTCTCGCGGTAGCCGACGGTCGGCCGGCGCCGCTCGATGGAGACGCCGAAGCGGTCGGCGAGCCGCTCGGTGGCGACCCGCAGATGCATCTCGCCTTGCCCCCACACCACCACTTCGTGGGTTTCCGGGTTGTGGAACACGGCGAGCGAAGGGTCTTCCTCGACCAGCTTGTTGAGCGCGAGGCCGAGCTTCACGTCGTCCTTGCGCTCTTTGGCGGAGATTGCGATGGCGAGCACGCCGGGATAGGGCGCGACCGTCGCGACCGCGGGATGCGGCTGCTTGCCCGAGGACAGCGTATCGCCGGTGTGGGCGTGGTCGAGCTTGCCGAACGCCACGGTTTCGCCGGCCGCCGCGGGGCCGCGTTTTTCCGTCATCTGTCCCATCATTTTGGAGACGCCGGAGACCCGGCCCGCCTCCTCGGCGGGCGAATTCAGGGTGACGCCGTCGCCGATCTGCCCGGCCAGCACGCGCGCCACCGAAAGCTTTCCGCCATGGGTGGTGTGGAAGGTCTTGAGCACCAGGCCGACGGCGTCGCCGCCCGCCTTGATGCCGAGCCGCTTGGCGGTCGCCGCGATCCCCGGGGCCTCGTGCCGCAACGCCTTCATCAGGCGCAGCACGCCGTTGGTGCGGGTGGCGACGCCCATCAGGACCGGACACACGAGGCCGTCGCGCAGCTCCTTCGAAAGATCGTCGAACACACGGTCGCGCGGCGGCGGGATGTCCGCGAGAAGCTGCTCCATCAGCTCGTCGTCGTGATCGGCGAGCGTCTCCAGCATGGAGAAGCGGGCGTCCTTGCCGCGATCGAGATCCTCGCCCTCGAGCTTGATCATTTCGGACGCAATGTGCTCCTTGTAGACGAAGGCGCGCTCCAGCGCGAGATCGACGAAGCCGCTGACGATGTCGTTCTTCCAGATCGGAATCTGGCGCAGCAGCAACGGAACCCGCGACGCCGGCTGCAGCAGCTTGAGGGTCTCGCGGATCCGCTTGTCGGCCTTGTCGATCTTGTTGAGGAACACGAAGCGCGGAATCCGCTGGTCTTCGAGCTCGCGCAGGATGAGCTGGAGCTGGGGAACCTTGCGTTCGTCGGCCTCGCACACGACGACGGCGGCGTCGATCGCCGGCAGCACCGCGCGCATGTCGTGGACGAACTCGACCGAGCCCGGACAGTCGATGAAGGTATAGCTGTCGCCCATGAAGGTGGTGGAGGCGACGGTGAGCTCGACGCTCATCTTGTGGACGCGAGCTTCCTTGCTGGCGTCGCCGACCGTGGTCCCGGCGTCCACGGTGCCCTGCCGCTGCACCCCTCCGGTGCGGGCGAGGATCGCTTCGAGCAGCGTCGTCTTGCCGCTCTGGAACGGCCCGACCAGCGCAATGCACCGTGAGCCGTTCGGTACGCCTTCCTTGTCTCCCATTATTGCCTCCCTCGATTTTCGAGATCGGCCCAAGCGCCGGGTCCGTGCCGCTATCGTTTCAGGCGAATGGGGGCATTGGCAAGAGCCCAATTGACGGAGATGCGGCGCGGTTATGCCGCACCGCAGCGGTGACGCCGGAGCCATGGGAACAGCCGGGGTCACCGCCCCGATCGTGCTTCGATCACGCTTGCCGAGAGGCAAACAGCCTGCGATCAAAAGCACGAAGGCCCCGACCCAGCCGGGGCTTTACGCAGACTTCGCAGATCGCGTCAGCGCGTTCGCCGCGCGCGTCAGCGCGCCGGAACCAGCGTCAGTCCGGCAATGCCGGCCGACACATTCAAGCCGGACTGGGCCTGCCCGCTGAACGGTTGCAGCGCGAAGGAATTGTTGGAGCCGCCGACCAGAGCGTTGGCGCCGGCGCCGATTCCTATACTCGCATTTGCCTGCACGCCGCCGTAATTCCCCGCGAGGTCGCCCCGCCCGATATAGCGGGTAGGAGCAAACACCGACCAGCCCAGTCCAACGCCGTTGTTGAAGCCGAGGTCGACGCCGAGCCGCTTCATCGTCGCGTAATAGCGATGCGGCCGGCTGCCATAGGCGGGGTAGAACATGCAGCGGAACTGGACCACCGCGCCGACGACGAAGGTTGCTCCTCCGGCGCTGCGGCAGTCGAGGCGACCGGCCTGGACCCAGGCCTGCGCGCTGTTGGGCAGCAACGCAGTCATCATGGCGGCAGCAGCCGAGGCGGAAACGATACGCTTCATGACAAAACCTCCCGTACGACACGGATTAATAGGCACAGAAATGGTTGCGAGGCAGAGGGCCAAGACACATTGCGAAGGCGGATGCGGAGCGCTGCAGTCGACGGCGCGATCAGCGCACCCATCGCAATTCGATTTGGGCGACGCCGGCCGCGACGTTGATCCCGGTCTGGCCTTGGACCGAGAGCGGTTGCAACTCGACGGTGCGGTTCGATCCGCCGACCAGGACGTTTGCTCCGACGCCCGCCCCGACCGTGGCCTCCGCGGACGCACCCCCGTAAGTGCCGGCGAGCGAGCCCGCCCCCCGCGTAGTCGGCGCATAGACCGCCCACACCATGACGCCGCCGGCGGTGGCCCCGAGATCGATCCCGAGCTTGCTGATCACGCCCGCATAGAATTCGGGCGGGCCGGGCACGGCCGGCACGAACGAGCAATTGAGCGCCTTCTGTGAGCCGATGATGAAGCCGACGCCGCCGGATATGTCGCAGGTCAGCGTCCCGGCCTGAACCCGTTCGCCTGGCGGCTGTTGGGCGACCGCCATTCCGGCGGCAAATACCGAAGCCGTCATCACGGCCAGAACCACGAGCTTTCGCATGTGAAATCCCCCTTGCCTTCCAACCCCGCAGTCGCCCGCATCTTGCGGGGCGTTATTGGTGACCCGCGAGGTCAGCCGAATTCCCGGTACGATGATACGACATTATCAAAGCCGTGTCGCCCGGCATAGGCGGTCGTCGGAACAACCCGCCGTCCGGGCACCGACCTTATCATATTACCGCAAGCCGGCGCAGAAGCGTTGAATGCGCTCGCAGGCCTCCTGCAGCATCGGCGTCGCCGTGGCGTAGGAGATGCGGAAGTTCGGACCGAGCCCGAACGGGGTCCCCTGAACCACCGCAACCCCCTCCGCATCCAGCAGTTCGGTCACGAAATCCAGGTCGGTGCCGATCTTGTTGCCGGACGGCGCCAGCTTGCCGATCGTGTCCGCACAAGATGGATAGACGTAGAACGCACCTTCCGGCTTGGGGCATTGGATGCCCTTCGCCTGGTTGAGCATCGCCACGCAGAGGTCCCGGCGCTCCTTGAAAATCTTATTGTGCTTGGGGATGAAGTCCTTGGGACCGTTGAGCGCCTCGACCGCGGCCCATTGCGACACCGCGGCGGGGTTCGAAGTCGATTGCGACTGGATCATCGCCATCGCCGCGATCAGCGGCTGCGCGCCTCCGGCAAAGCCGATGCGCCAGCCGGTCATGCAATAGGCCTTGGATACCCCGTTGACGGTCAGGGTCCGCTCGTAAAGCCTGGGCTCGACCTGGGCCGGCGTGGTGAAGACGAAATCGTCGTAGACGAGATGCTCGTACATGTCGTCGCTCATCACCCACACATGGGGATGGCGGACCAGCACATCGGTCAGCGCCTTCAGCTCGGCTCTCGTATAGGCCGACCCGGTCGGGTTGGACGGCGAGTTGAGGATCAGCCATTTGGTCCGCGGCGTGATCGCCCGTTCGAGCTGTTCCGGCTTGATCTTGAAGCCGGTTTCGGCCGTGGCGGTGATCGCCACCGGCTCACCGCCCGCGAGCATCACCATGTCCGGATAGCTCACCCAATAGGGCGCGGGGATGATGACCTCGTCGCCGGGGTTGAGGGTCGCCACCAGGGCGTTGTAGAGCACCTGCTTGCCGCCCGTTCCCACCGAAATCTGGCTCGGCTTGTAGTCGAGGCCGTTCTCCCGCTTGAACTTGGCGGCGACCGCCGCCTTGAGCTCGGCAAGGCCGTCCACATTGGTATATTTGGAGCATCGGCCGTCCCGGATCGCCTTGATGGCCGCTTCCTTGATATTGTCGGGGGTATCGAAATCCGGCTCGCCGGCGCCGAGCCCGATGACGTCGCGGCCCGCCAATTTGAGCGCGCGCGCCTTGTCCGTGACCGCAATGGTGGCGGACGGCTGGATGCGCTGCAGCGTGTCGGCGAGAAAGGCCATGACCATCGATCTCCATCGCCCATCAGGGCGTCCGTTTCGTCGAGCCCTGTCGTTTCAGGTCGAATCGGATAGCGCTCCAAAGTCTTTGATTTCGAGCATCATCCTGTCCGAAAAGTCTCCTACTTTTCGGGATGATGCTCTAATGGGCGAAAGCAAGAACGGCAAGCCCAAACCTCGCTTTATTTGGCATTGCAGGCGTTCATTTCGGCAGCCCCCGGGCGAGATGCGACGTTAGTCGCCGTTGTCATCCGCGCCGGGAAGGCGCTATTGCGGTTGCAGGAACAGACCCGCCACAAATGACCGAGCCGCTTCCCCCCTATCCGCTGCACCGGTTCCCCTTCGTCCACACCAGCGAGCCCGACGAAGTCCGGCACCTGCTGCTCGACGTATTCGATGCCCGCTATTTCGACGCGCGGGAGGACGGCCGGCCGTTCCGCGTGGCCTGGAACTTCGTCCGGCTCAAGCGCATCGATTTGGGATATTCCCATTACAACAGCGCCGCCAGCATCGGAATCGCCGGCATCAACATGGTGAGACAGATGTTTTCGCTCACCGGAAGCTCACGGACCGCGTTCGGCCCCCGGCAATTCACGACCGATTGGGATCACAGCAGTCTCATTCCTGCCGGCGCCGAGGCGCTCGTCGACCGCGGCGCGGGCCACGGCGAATTGCGTTTGAGGATCGACGCGGCCGCTTTGCAGGCCAAGCTCGGCGCCCTTATCGGGACGCATGTGGTGCGCAATATCGAATTCGACGCCCCGGGGAGCGGGCCGGAATTGCACCGCTTGCGGCGCATTCTGGTGTTCCTGGCCGGCCAGCTCGACTGCGAAGACGCCAGGATTCCCGATCAGGTCCAGACCGAATACGAGCAGCTGGTGATGGTCTCGTTCCTCACCGCCAACCGGCACAATTTCAGCCATTTGCTGGACCGCGACCAGCCGGCGCCGGGGCCTTGGCAGGTTCGCCTCGTCGAGGAATACATCGAAGCGAACTGGAAGACGCCGCTCAGCATCGAGACCCTCGCGGCGGTCACCGGCGGCAGTGCGCGGAGCATTTTCAAGGCCTTCAAGGAGGCGCGCGGCGTTTCTCCCATGGCGTTCGTCAAGAGCGTGCGGCTGACCCATGCAAGACGCATGTTGCTGGCGCTCGGCGATGCCGCTTCGGTCATCGATGTGGCTTTTCAATGCGGTTTTCTCAACGCTGGCCACTTCGCCAGGGACTACCGGATGGCCTTCGGGGAGCTGCCGTCGGAGACGCTTCGCAACACCAGGCGCGGGATCAGGCAGCCCAATTTGAACGCCACCGGCGTGGCGCCCATTCCGTCCTCGCCGCCGGGGAGGGCCGGGGTAGGCTCTGCTTGATCCGACGTCGTGCCCGCGCAAACGGGCGCCACCCGGGGCTCCGAAGATGGCTGTTGCTACTTGCCCGCCGTAAACGTGCGCACGACCGGCGTCCACTTTTCCACTTCGCTTTGGAGAAAAGCGGTGAACTCCGCCGATGTCATCGGCCGGGTCAGGGAAGCGTCGCGCTCCATGGCCGCGCGCACCTCGGGCCTGGCCATGGCTTCATTGACCGCATGATTGAGCCGCTCGACGATCGCGGGCGGCAGCTTGGGCGGGCCGGAGAGCGAAAACCAGGCGGTGAGGACGATGTCGCCGTAGCCGAGCTCGGCGAAGGTCGGCAAATCCGGGAATTCAGGCAGCCGCTGCGCCGTCGAGATGGCGAGGGGAATGAGCTTGCCGGCGCGGATGTGCTCGAGGGTGGTCGACCACGTCATGCTGCCGATTTTGACGTGGCCGGCGACCAGGTCGATGATGGCGTTGCCGCCGCCCTTGTAGGGGACATGGCGCAGATTGATCTTGGCGCGCGACGCCAGATATTCCGCCACCACGTTGCCGACGGTGCCGAACCCCGGCGAGACGTAGTCGAGCTCGGTCTTGCTGTTGGCGGCGAGCGCGGCGAACTCCGCAAAGGTCTTCACGCCGAGGGAGGGATGCACCGCGAGGACGATGGGCGAGCCGCCGAAATAGGCGATGTGGGTGAAGTCGCGCATGGGATCGAACGTCGCATTGGGATTCACCACCGGGCCCAGCACCTGGTAGGGCAGGCCCGACACCATCAGGGTGTAGCCGTCGGGCACGGCGTGCGCCACCGATTCCGTCGCGATGATGCCGCCGGCGCCGGGCCGGTTGTCGATGACGAATTGCTGTCCCAACTCGGTGCTCAGCGCCGTCGCGAAGGTCCGGCCCATCAGGTCGGCGGCCCCGCCGGCGGAACTCGGCACCACCAGCCGAATCGGCTTGGTGGGCCAGTCCGCGGCCTTGCTCCGCGAGGGGCCGGCGACGACGAGCGCCGCCAGAGCGACGACGAAGAATTTCAGTCTCATGCCAGGTTCCTTGATTGCATGTGCCTCACCCCGGTTCGCCTCAGGACAGAATCCGAAATGAGGCCGGGTGAGGACCCGGAAGTCTCGGGCACCATATCAGACCCGGCGAGGCTTTGCTGACACGGTGCGGATCGCCTCGGGGTGACGAAAACGCGCACGGGTCCAGGCAGGGGCTGAGCAGGGGCCAAGCAGGGGCCCAGGCAGGTGCCGGGCCTCAACACGAGTATTTAACGTATCATGCCCACATTCGCCGATGCAGTCGGCAATGATCGTAATGCAACGAAGCGAAGACGAGGCAGGGTCCGTGAGTTCCTGGACGCCTTGGGAGCTGATCCCGTGACCGCAGGCATCACCAAGTCCTCGATCGCCCCTGCCCCCGGCTCCGCGGCGGGCCAGATCGGCATGGCAGCCGCGGTTTCGATCGGCATCGGCGGGATGGTGGGCGCGGGAATCTTCTCGATCCTGGGCGTGGTGGCGCACGCGGCCGGCAACGCCATGTGGCTCGCCTTCGCGATCGGAGGGGTGGTGGCGCTGCTGTCGACCTATTCCTATGCCAAGCTCGGCGCGGTGTTTCCTTCGGCGGGCGGAGCGGTGCACTTCCTGGTCAAGGGCTTCGGCGATGGAATCCTCGCCGGCGGCCTCAACCTGTTCATGTGGGCGGGCTATATCATTTCGCTCGCGCTCTACGCCACGGCGTTCGGCGGCTATGCCGCGACCTTCGTCACGGCCACGCCGTCGCCGCTGCTGCTCAAATCGCTCGCGGTCGCATCCGTCGTCGTGCTCACCCTGGTCAATGCTTTCGGCGCCAAGCTGATGGGGCGCTCGGAAACGCTGATCGTTGCGATCAAGGTCGCCATTCTCGTGCTGTTCGCGGCGGTCGGCCTGTGGTTCATCAAGCCCGCCAATCTTTCCCCGGCGCTGTGGCCGGAGGGCAAGTCGATCCTGTTCGGCGCCGGCGTCCTGTTCATCGGCTACGAAGGCTTCGGGCTCATCACCAATACGGCGGGCGACATGCGCGACCCCCGCAAGATGCTGCCGCGGGCGCTCTACATCAGCGTGATCCTGGTGATCGTGATCTATCTCGCGGTGTCGCTGACGGTCACCGGCAACCTCTCGAACGACCAGATCGAGCGCGCCAAGGACTACGCCCTGGCGGAAGCCGCGCGGCCGTTCCTCGGCGAATTCGGTTTCCGGCTGATCGCCATCGCGGCGCTGTTTTCCACCGCCTCGGCGATCAACGCCACTTTGTTCGGCTCCGCCAACGTCTGCTACATGATCGCGCGCGACGGCGAATTGCCGAGGGAGCTGTCGCGAACCGAATGGAAGGATGCGACCAACGGTTTGATATTCACCGCCGCCCTGGTGGTGCTGGTGACGCTCGGCTTCGACCTCTCGGGCATCGCCATGATGGGAAGCGCGGCCTTTCTCCTGGTCTACGCAGCGGTGAACGCCGGCCACCTGCGGGTGCTCGCGCAGACCGGCGCCAACGCGATCGTGGTGTGGCTGTCGCTCATCACCTGTCTCGTCATGTTCGTCATTCTCGGCGTCTACACCTACCAGCAGGAGCCCGCGGCGATCGCGGCGCTCGTCATCATCGCCGCGGCCTCCTTCGCCGCCGAAGCGATCTACCGCCGCTGGACCGGGCGCGTGATCAAGGATGTCGCGTAGCCGGAGTTGGGTGGCCGTCAGCGGGGCACGTGCCGAGCGCAGCTACCCCGGAGAGCCGCGCCGGTATGGAAGGCGGCGCGTCCGTCTGCGTGGGGCAGCCCGGAGCGACTTGAAGGCAATATCGAGCTGCCCCCTGCGACGTTTATTGTTCCTTGAGACCGTTGAGACAGACCGTATATCTTGCTGTAGGTTCGGTTCGCCTTTGGCCCCGTCCCGAGAGAGCGAATATGATGTCCGCTAGGCGTTGGAATATTCCGCCCGTAAAGACTAAGGAGGAGCCGTCCCAGCCGGCGACGGCTGGGGGGGGCTTAGCCGGTTCGGTGTGTCGGAGCATCGCCACCTTCGTGTGCCACTCGTATCCCCAGTTCCCGTTGAACCAAGTTCATGTTTCCAATACGATGGTGCGGAGCTGTGGGGGCACAACATATACGAGCGGCAGCGAGGCTTGGACGGATTTTATTCAGGGCGTCGCAACAACGCTCAATCCGTTGCCCGCGGAGACCTCGCACATGTCAAACCCGGCGACGGACCGGCTCGCCCTTTTGTCGGACTGGCAAACGGTCACATCCGATCTAGAGCAAGTTTGGAGCGGAGTTCGGGTAGCCCAGAGCTGCATTGACAAGGCTAAACATGAGCGATCAGGAACAGCCGGGCGAACCGAAAAAGAAGGAAGAACGGGCACCTAATCCTCCCGCGCAGAGCCCGGTCGAAATTCTCCCGGCTGGGCTCAACTCGGCCCTAAGAACCGCTGGGATTGATCCCACAAACCCAGAGATTTTCAGGGCTGTTGAGATCAGCCTCACGGCCATGTTTAGCGGAGCGCTTCCAATTGCTCCGCCCCAGATTTTGAATGAGTACAAGACGGTCGACCCTGCGCTCGTCCCAAAGCTAATCGAATGGACAGAACAGCAATCGAACCACCGTCGGCAAATCGAAGAACTCAGGGCGAAGCGTACAGAGGATCGTCTAGACCGGGGGCAGTGGATTGGCGCGTCGGTGGCGCTCGGCGGCCTTGTCTTGGCGGCTTGCGTAGGAATTTTTGGAAGCCCTTGGGTGGCTAGAGCATTTTCCACCTAGTGTGGTTCGTATCCGGCGTGTCGGAAGTAGTTGGCGCATTCGGAGGGGGCGAAGC
>Ga0302324_100003092_pt1 | contig 37695 bp, 33 predicted proteins | sample Palsa_T0_1_FD_201949 | JGI IMG/M metagenome (GOLD analysis project Ga0302324, IMG submission 201949) | Peat permafrost microbial communities from Stordalen Mire near Abisko, Sweden - Palsa_T0_1 | ecosystem: Environmental > Terrestrial > Soil > Palsa > Peat permafrost | place: Sweden: Abisko... | reverse complement strand
CCCGGGCTGGTGTGTTGCAGGAGCCAGGAGAGCTTCTCGGTCGACTGTGTTGAGACAGCAGCTTTTCCAGCGGGCAACCAAGCGATGCTGTGCGGAGTATGCTGCCTGGACCAGACCTGCCCTGCGGCCACAGATGCGATGACGATCCACAGCGCAGCCGAGATATGTCTCCGTTGCTTGCCCAGGCGAGCCACTGACCACAGTAACAGGAGGATAGCTGGCATCGAAGCCATGTAGAGGCGATTCCAATTCACCCTGGTGATGATTTCCAACAAGAGGGACAAGCCCAGCATGGAGAGGAGGACGAGTTGCATCAAGTCCGGCGCTGGAACTTCGCGGCGTCGACGCCAAAGGTACCACAAGACCGGCGGATAGATTCCGAGGAGCAGAAGATAGAGGAAGAGGCGTAGAGTTTGCTCCCACAACAGGCTTCGGGTCAGCGGCCTGTGGAATTGAGGAAGTAAAAACTCCCGTGTGGAGACATGGTTTTGTGGGTAGGTGACCTGAAGATACCAGAGCTGTTTCCACCCGACATGCGCAATGAAGGGCGCGCTCAACACGGTCCAAGCCAGACCGAAGGCGATGCACAGCAGGATTAGCTGCTTCAAAGTTGTTCGCCACGATCTCCTGCCAGAGGCGTGCTCCCATGCAAGCGATGCGGTGAGCGCAAGGATACCAGCGACCCCGGTGGTCTGCGTAAGGAAAGAGGCGATGCCCAGCAATGCTCCGGCGATGGCGATTCTAGGGAGTGTTCTTGCGGGCATCACGACTCTTACGGCGCACAACGCCGCCAACAGACTGAACCAGTGGTGGGTTGCATCAAGACGGTCCGCGTAGACGTAGACGAGAAAGAGCAGGGCTGCGAGCAACGCCAATCTTCTCTCCATGAGCCGTTGCGCGAGGTGAAAACAGACCCCGCAGAGAACTACGCCAAGGAGAAGCACTACAGCGTTCGTTACCCAGATATGCGGACCCAGGAGTCGAAAGAAGGCGAGATAGACGAGGTCGACTCCGGGTGGGGTGAATTGAAAGAAGTCCTGGTACAGTCGCTCCCCGTGCAGCATCCGCAGGGCATACGTCCAGAAAAAATTCTGGTCTCCGAGAAGCAGGAAAGGAACATTGGGGAAGGTGAATAGGTTCACATACAGGTATAACGAGGCAACGATAAGTAATAGCGGCTGAATCCAGTCTTTCTTCTGCTGGAGATCGCCACTCGCTTCAAGCCGTCTATCTTCATTTTGTGGTACTTCGTCGAGCACCCTCCCCTAACTAAGTTGCCGCCTATTTATTCCATACATAAAATCTTTGCTAGTAGCCGTTGGCGACGAGGTATTGCTCGGTAAGGGTGAAATTTTCCTGCGGCTGTTGTTGGCGCTCGGCGTATTTGCTGAGGACGTCGACCTCGATGTTGAGGGGGCTGCCGGGGGTGAGGGTGTGGAGGCTGGTGGCGGCGTAGGTGTGGGGGATGATCGCTACCTCGACCTGCTTACCTTCGATTGAGGCCACTGTGAGGCTGATGCCCTCGATGGTGATGGAGCCCTGGGGAACGACGTAGCGGGTGAGGGCGTCGGGGAGCTGGATGCGGAGACGCCAGTCGGTTTGGGGTTCACTGGGGGTGATGGGCGTTAACGATAGCAGTGTTGCGGTGCCGTCGACGTGGCCCTGGACGACGTGGCCTCCTAGTGGCGAGCCGGCTGGGGTGGGGAGTTCGAGGTTGACGACGGCGTCGGGGCGGAGATGCGTGAGCGTGGTGCGGGCGATGGTCTCGGCGGCGAGGTCAGCGGAGAAGCGCGGTGGGAAGGCGTTGGGTTCGATGGTGAGTGCAGTGAGGCAGACGCCGTTGACCGCGATGCTGTCGCCGGTGGTGAGGCGCGCTGTGAGCGTGGGCGACGCTATGGTGATACGGGTCGCACCCGCGGTGGGGGTGATGGCCAGGAGCGTGCCAGTGGTTTCGATGAGGCCGGTGAACATGGCTTTAGCTTATCGGATTTGCGGCGGTGCTGGGATTGGATGCAGTGGCGGCCAGGGGTCGTGGAGGTAGCCGGTGATGCAGGCGTCTTGTCTCTCAGGGGGGCCGTAGGTGGCGCGGGTGACGCGGCTGAGGGACTGCTCGAAGAGGTAGGGTGAGGCTATGCCCTGGGCAAAGGGGATCGCCTGGTCGCCCAATTCGGTCTCGGCGTAGATGAGGACAGCTTTGTCGACCAGGTTCTGACGGAGGAAGGAGCCGTTGAGGTGGGATCCGCACTCAAGCAGGAGGCTGAGGATGTTGCGCTCGGCGAGTGTGGCGAGGACGGCGGGAAGGCTGAGGCGGCCTGCGTGGTCAGGGACGGCTTCGATCTGGGCACTGTGGTCGGTCAAAGCTGCGATTTTGGCGCTGGAGGCAGTGGTGCTGCACAGGATCAGCAGATCGTCTTCCGCTGTTCTGACGAGCTGTGAGGTAAGCGGGATGCGGAGGTGGGTGTCCAGGATGACGCGAAGCAGGGGACGGCGGCGGGGCAGGGCGTTGGGGCCAAAGACGCCGCTGCGGTCGGTGAGGTTGGGATTGTCGGCGAGGACTGTACCGATGCCGGTGAGGACAGCGTCGGAGGCGTGACGGAGGAGCTGCACCTCGAAGCGCGCTGCGGGGCCGGTGAGCCAGTGCGGTTGGTTCGGGTAGCGCGAGGCAGGCGGAGGAGCCAGTTTGCCGTCGACCGAGAGAGCGGCCTTGAGGGTGACGAACGGGGCGCGATGCTGGATGAAGTGGGCGAAGGCGTCGTTGAGGTTGCGGGCCTGTTGTTGCAGGACGCTGAGGACAACTTCGATGTTGGCGGCGCGAAGTTTGGCGATGCCCTGACCACTTACTCGCGGGTTGGGGTCCTGCGTGGCGATGACGCAGCGGGTGATGCCTGCGACGATGAGCGCGTCGGCGCAGGGGCCGGTGCGGCCGTGGTAGCTGCAGGGTTCGAGCGTGACGTAGGCTGTGGCACCGACGGTGCTCAGGCCGCGTGCGGCAGCTTGTTTCAGGGCGACGATCTCGGCGTGGTCCAGATTGTCGTAGAGGTGCGCGCCTTCGCCGATGACCTTCGTTGCAGCTCCATCTGCAGTCGAGCGGACGAGCACGCATCCCACCTGCGGGTTGGGCGAGGCGAGCGCCGTGGTCTCGGCGGCGAGCTTGAGGGCACGCTGCATGAAGACTTCGTCCTGGGCGTTTTGGGCTTGTCTCTGCAAAGGGCTGGGCAACAGGCTCTCCCGTATGGCTTCGAGGATAGCGGGTTTCGTGTTGGACTGCGTTGGGTGTACCCACCCCCGTCAATAAGGGTGCAAAGTCTTCAATCGACAAGGGTTAGGCTTGTACTTGTCGGGCAAAGTATTCATTCCAGATGGTTTACGTTCAAAGTATTCTTTACAAACGGGTTAGGTGTGACTAAAGACGAAAAAAGCCCCGGTGGGTACCGAGGCATCTCTTATCTTCTGTAACCATTATAGCTGTTTGGGAATAACTGATGCGACAGGCGATTGTGCTGGTCTGGCGCGGGGATTTGATGATTGGGGCTTGACAGCTATCGGAGAAGCGAAGGCTTCCGCAGTACCTTACCCAGGAGGAGACGGCATCTCCCGAGCGAGGAAGACGGCGGATTCATTTCAAGGATCGCCTTTCCATCGGATCAACTAGTTCATAATCTTTATTCCGTGCGTAGTGCTGTCAAAGGATCAACACTCGCCGCGCGTCCTGCAGGCACTGCACTCGCCGCCAGCGCAACCACTGCCACCCCCACAACTGCCAGCAGATAGCTCATCCCATCAAACGGCTTTATGCCATACAGCGATGAGGTCAACGCACGCGCCACCAGCATCGCCAGTGGAACACCCATCACTACTCCCACCGCCGTCAGCAGCAAGCTGTCCTTCAAGATCATCCAAACCACTTGCCCACGCCGAGCCCCCACAGCCATGCGTACCCCAATCTCCGCCGTACGCATGTTCACCCGGTACGCCAACGTCCCATACAGTCCCGTCGCCACCAGCACCACTGCCAGTACTCCAAAGCACTCCGACAGCCGGGCAAACATCAGTTGCTGCGCGATCGACTTCTCAAACTGCGCACGCTGCAACATAGGCTGCGTCAGCGGCACATTCGGGTCCAGCTGTGAAATCACCTTCTGCGCCGCAGGTAATATGGCAAGCGGATCGCCCTGCACCCGCATCTCCACATGCATTGCTCCACCCCCTGTCTGCGCGGAGTCATACCAAATCATCGGAATCGGATCTTCCGTCATGCCCGTGTACTTATTGTTCTTCGCAACGCCGATAATCATGATGTTCTGGTCTTTAGACATGCCGCCCACATAATGCCCCAGCGGGCTCTGGTTCGGCAGAAACCGCTGCGCAAACAGCTCATTCACCACTGCAACCTTCTGCGAAGTCGCCGTATCGGCATCGGTGAACTCACGCCCTATCAAAATCGGCACTCCCAAAGTATGGAAGAAGTCGGTGCTTACATTGTTGCTGCGCGCCACATTGGAATTCTCGTCACTCGTCGGCTCTACTTTCTTACCATCCACCACAGCAGTATTGTTGCTCGACCATCCCGATCCAATCCGATTGCCCATCACCGTCACGCCTTCTACACCTGGCAACACGCGCAGCCGTCGCATCAGCTCTTGAAAGAACGCAACCTGCTCCGCTTCCGAATGCACACTCTGCGGATTCACGCCAAACACCACCAACCCCTCCGTTCGCATCCCCAACGGAATATTCTGCAGGTTGCGCATCGTGCGGATCAGCAACCCGCCCCCCACCAACAGCACCACACACAGCGCCATCTGCAGTGCAACAACGATCTTGCCCACACGTGTCTTCCCCGCATCCGTACCCGACGTCGCCGCCGAAGTCTTCAACACCAGCTCCGCTCCACCGGCAATCGCCACGCGGAACGGCGCCAGCCCAAACAGGACCGCTGCAAACACCAGAATGCCTAGCGTAAACAGCAGCACCGTCCTGTCCGGTGCCAGGCTCGAATTGATATTGGCCCATCGCGCCAGCGTCCGCGTCGCAAACTCTGCAAATCCCCACGCCAGCGTCCCGCCCACCGTCACCAGCAACAGGCTCTCTGTCAGCAACTGCCGCAGCAATTCTCCACGCCGCGCACCTAACGCCAGTCGCAGGCTAAACTCCCGCTGCCGCGTCGAATTCCGTGCCATCAGCAGCATCACCACATTCGTCAGCGCGATCAGCAGCACTAATCCCACCATCGCCATCAGAATGCGCAGCGGCCTGGCCGAGTCCGAACTCGGAAAACTCTTCGCCTCATCAAAGCTCAGCACCGGTGGCGTCTCTCCCGCCATCGGTGCTCCCAATCCAACATAAGTCGCCGTCCGGAACGTTCCCTGCAGCCGTGCTGCAGCCTGCTCGCGGCTCACCCCCGGCGCCAACCGCGCAAGCATCTTCAGACACCACCACTTCGGCTGCTGCAGGTAGGTCGTCCCATCGTCGCTGGAGCTGCCCCACACATTCAACTCCACACGATTCTGCAACGGAATCCAAAAGTCCGTCGAGTGCCCCGGCTCCGCTCCCTCAAATCCATCCGCAGCCACACCCACAATCGTCAGCGGAACGCCCTTCACATACATCGTCTTGCCCAGCACCCCCGGATCGCGCGAAAACTCCCGCGTCCAGAAGTTATGACTGATCACCGTAATCGCCGCGTGGTCCTTCTCGTCCTGCGCCGTAAATCCACGTCCCCGCTCCAGTCTCACACCCAACCCGGAGAAGAAGGTGCCGCTCACCATATCGCCTTCGGCCTCCTCCGGCTGTGCCCCAATCCGTACCGCCACCTTGTCGATCGAGAGCGGCACATAGATCATCACCTCGCTCAACACATCCTTCTGCTGACGTAGCGCCTCATACACCGGATAAGAAAACGATGTATTCCAATCATCCCCGGTCTGGTTCGAGCGATTCGGAGCGCCGCTCGTCTTCACGTACACCACGCTCTGCGGATCGTTCACTGGCAGCGACCGCAGCAACACTGCATTCATCACGCTGAACACCGCCGTATTCGCACCCATCCCCAGCGCCAGCGTAAGAATCGCCGTCACCGCAAACCCCGGACTCTGCCGCAGCCCACGCAATCCGAACCGCACATCTCTCCACATCTTGTCCAGCCATTCCCATCGGTCTTTGAGATAGAAGCGTTCCTGCGCCGCGCGGACGCTGCCGAACTCACGCCGCGCCTTCCACCGCGCCTCGTCCTCGCTCGAGCCCTCGCGTTTCAGGTCGTCGGCTTCCAGTTCCAGATGCGACTTGATCTCCTCCGCAAAATCTTCTGTGGTGCGCTTGCGCCAGAACATACCTATGCCTCCTCGCCGTTCGGTTCCATGCTGTTGTCGAGAATCAATCCCATCGCCCGCGTCAGACGCCGCCACTCGCCCGTTTTCTCGACGAGATGCTCGCGCCCCTTCAATGTCAACGAATAAAAGCGTGCCTTGCGGTTGTTCTCGCTCACGCCCCATTTCGCGCTTATCCACTTCTTATTTTCGAGGCGCTGGAGCGCCAGATAGAGAGACCCGTGGTCGACGAAGAAAACCTCTTCCGACTGGCGCTGAATCAATCGTGCTACGCCCTGCCCATGACACGGTCCGAGAACAAGCGTCTTCAGAATCAGCAGGTCTAAGGTCCCCTGCAACAGGGCGATGCGCTCGTCGTTATTTTCCTGGGTAGTCATCCGACCCAAGTATCGATTCGTTTGGGTCGGATGTCAACCCAAATAAAGAAGCCGAATTGCAAATCCTATTTTTTTTGTGGATGCATCCGCATTCCGTGGTGGCTAGTCGAGGAGGGAGTCGATGAAGCTGGCGCTGTCGAAGGGGATGATGTCTTCGAGCCTTTCGCCGATGCCGGCGTAGATGACCGGGAGCTTGAGCTCAGTGGCGATGGCGAGCACGATGCCGCCTTTGGCGGTGCCATCGAGCTTGGTGAGGACGATGCCGGTGACGTGCGCAGCTTCGGTGAAGAGGCGCGCTTGCGTCAGCCCATTCTGGCCTGTGGTCGCGTCCATGACCAGGAGGGTCTGGTGCGGTGCGCCGGGGATGAGTTTTTCCGCGGTACGGCGCATCTTGTCCAGCTCCTTCATCAGGTCGGTCTTGGTGTGGAGGCGTCCGGCGGTGTCGACGATGAGGACCTGTGTGCCGCGGGCCCTGGCGGCGGCGCAGGCGTCGTAGAGCGCGGCGGAGGGGTCGCCACCTTGTTTGGTCTTGATGATCTGGACGTCGGAGCGCTGGGCCCAGACCTCGAGCTGTTCGATGGCGGCAGCGCGAAATGTGTCGGCAGCGCAGAGGAGGACGCTACGGCCCTGAGCGGTGAAGTGTGCGGCGAGCTTGCCGGTGGTGGTGGTCTTGCCGGTGCCGTTGACGCCGACCATCATAATCACCTCGGGCGGCGCTGCAGGGTGACGGATAGGGCGGGCGACGCCGTCGAGGATCTGCTTGAGCTCGGATTTGAGGAGCTGCTTGAGGTCGTCGCCACCCTGGATGCCAGTGCGGAGTGCGCGTTGGCGAAGATTTTCTAGGACGAGCGCAGTGGTGGGTGCACCGAGGTCCGCGGCGAGCAGGATAGGCTCGAGACCGGTGAGGGTGGTCTCGTCTACCTCGCGAGTGAGGGCGATGACGGAGCTGATGGAGTCAGAGAGGCTCTCGCGGGTGCGGGTGACCGCCTGCTTCATGCGGTCGAAGAGGCCGCGTTTGGGCTCCTGCGGCTCGGGAGCTGCCAGAGATACCGGTTCGTCAGGTTGCTGGTCGGGTTTGTCGCGTTTGCCGAAGAGGGAAAAAGCCATGCTGACTCTAGTTTAGCAACGTGCGGGCCAGTTACGTATGAGCGCGAGACGCAACGAAGCCCGGTCAGGCCTTCGCAGACTGGAGCGAGTCCTGGTAGACGCGGAGGCGCACGCAGCCAGCCTGAAGAATCGGCGTCAGGAGTCGATGTTCGCGGCCATGGTCGAGCAGATCGCCGAGGATGGTGTCGACTTCGACAGGAGCTCCTTTTTTCAGGTCGCGGTACATGGACGAGGTGAGATTGGAGTCTTTGGCGGTGACTGCCTGGCGCAGGAAAGCGGTGACGGGTTGTGGCAGCGGGAATCCGCGGGCGGCGCCCACAGCGGCGCATTCGTCAAGGGCTCGGAGGATGGTCTGTTCTCCGTAGGGGACTGCGTTGATTTCGCCGATGGGGCCGTCGAGCAGGCAGGTGACAAGGCCAAGTGAGGCGATCATGACCCACTTATGCCACATGGCTTGCATGATGCTGGTGGAGAGTTCGGTTTCGAAGCCTGCGTTTCGCATGGTCTCGTCGAAGGAGCGAATGCGCGAGGTGATCTCTCCGCTGAGTTCGCCGTAGGTGATCTTCTGCATGGGAGTGATTTGGACGATGCGCCCTTGTTCGTCTAGGTCGGTGGAGACCATACAGACACCGCCGAGGACGGTGCGTTCCCCGAAGCGGCGCGTGAGAGTTTCCATGTGACGCATGCCGTTGAGGACGGGGTAGATCATCGTGTCGGGGCCGACCGCGGAGGCCATGTCCTTGATTGCCTGATCGAGGGCCTGCGCTTTTACGCTGAGGAAGATGATGTCGAAGGGGTCACGAAGCTCTTCGGCGGTGATGGTCTTGGGCTGGAGGGTGAGATCGCCGTGGGGGCTGACGATGTGAAGACCTTCGCTGCGGAGATGCTGTGCGCGTGATGGTCTGACGAGAAAGGTGACATCGCGTCCTGCTTGTGCGAGACGCGCTCCAAAGTATCCGCCTACAGCACCTGCACCGACTACGAGGATCTTCATGTTGTTCGAAGGGGGTTGCGTCATGAGTTGTAGGATGCAGCTCGCAAGGATCAAGGGTCAAGGGTCAAGGATCGGGATGGCGAGTTTGCTCTAACGCTTACGTGGGCAGAACGCTGGAGGGAGGCGTATAGCTCGACGTGGGAGCCGCGCTGTGCTGGGCTGGCGCATAGACGCCGCGGCGCACAAGGAGAAGCAGATAGATGATCAGAATGGCGATCAGGACGAGCCCACCGATCCAGATGTGGGGTCTGAATCCCATGTAGGTCTTGTGGCGCGGAAGGTCGGGAGGAGGGATGTGTCCGTGCTCGTGCTTTTCTTCGTGCATGCAGACAAGCTTATTTGGAAATGCGCACCTGTGCTGTCTGGAGAGGGAAAGAATTTGTGGCGGAGAGTGGTTCGGTGCAGCTACTCGTCGCGGCCGGGGCGGGACATAAGCTCGCGGATAGCCTCTTTGGGGCTCTTGTTGTGGTGGAGGATGGCGTCCATCTGCTCGGCAATGGGCATTTCGACGCCGTAGCGAGCGGCCAGGCCCAGGGCTGCGGCGGTGCTCTGGATGCCTTCGGCTACCTTGCCGTTGAGACCGGCGATGATCTCCGGGAGCTGTCGGCCTCGACCCAGTTCGATGCCCACGGCGCGGTTGCGCGAGAGCGAGCCGGTGCAGGTGAGCACCAGGTCGCCGATGCCGGAGAGGCCGGCGAGGGTCTGGCGGCGGCCTCCGCAGGCGACCGCGAGACGGGTGATCTCGGCGATGCCGCGGGTGATGAGCGCGGCGGAGGAGTTGTGCCCGAGGTTGAGGCCGTGGGCGACCCCGGCGGCCAGCGCGATCACGTTCTTTAGTGCGCCGCCGAGTTCGACGCCGGTCACATCGTCGTTGGTGTACAGGCGGAGCGAGGGCGAGGAGAACTCGCGCTGAATGGTCTGGGCGACCTGAGTGGAGAACGACGCGGCGACCAGGGCAGTGGGAATGCCCGCGGCGACCTCCTGGGCAAAGGACGGGCCGCTGAGGACGCCGGTGGGGTTGTCAGTGAGCGACGCGATGACCTGAGTCATTCGCAGGAAGGAGGTCTCCTCAATGCCTTTGCTGGCGCTGAGGATGATCTGGTTCCGCGTGAGCAGGGGAGCGATGTGGGAGATGACGCCGCGCAGATGCTGCGACGGTGTGACGAAGAGAAGAATGTCCGCCTCGAAGATAGCGTCGGGAAGGTCGGCGGTGATGTGAATGTCGGACGGGAGGATGAAGCCGGGCAGGAAGGGGAGGTTTTCGCCGGTTTCGGCGAGTTGGCCGGCCAGTGCGCTGGAGTGCGACCACAGGCACAGTTGATGATCGCCGCGACGGGCCAGCGCAATGGCGAGCGCGGTGCCCCACGCTCCCGCGCCGAGGACTGCAATGCGGCTCATGCTGCCACCTTTTTCGCGCCGAAGCGGCTCTCCGTACCAGCCAGCAGACGGCGGATATTCTGTGAGTGCTTGAGGATGATGAGCAGCGGAATGAAGAGGAAGCCGGCGATGACGATCGGCGTCCGGAAGGGTACGAAGTAGAAGGCGAAGAGCGGGAAGGTAGCCGAGCCGATGATTGAAGCCAGCGAGACGTAGCGCGTGATCAGAACGATGACGAGGAAGACCGCGAAGGTGCAGGCCGCGGAGATGGGCGTGAGCGCCAGGAAGACGCCGAGCGCGCTGGCGACGCCTTTGCCACCGCGAAAGCCGAGCCAGACCGGAAAGACGTGGCCGAGGATGGCGGCGACCGCAGCCACGACGGCGAGATCGTAGTTGCCGGGTGCAACGTGTTGGGCGATCTTGACCGCAAGGAATGCCTTGCCGAGATCAAGTAGCAGTGTGGCGATGCCGAGGCCCTTGGCTCCGGAGCGCGCAACGTTGGTGGCGCCGATGTTGCCGCTGCCGGTGGCGCGAATGTCCTGGTGCAGGAAGAGTTTGACGAGGATATAACCGAAGGGAATCGAGCCCAGAAGATAGGCGAGCGGAATGGTGAGGAGCCAGGGATTCATTGTCGTCTGGATGAGTTTACCAAGTGCCAGCGAGGATATCGCTGCGTCTGCGCATAAGATGCAGCGAAGACTCGGACGGAACGGTTCTGTGGTCTAGAGGCAACCCACATCGGAGCTGCTACAGAAGCTGCTAGAGCAGGCGGTGGCGAATGAGGCCGAGGGCGTGCTGACTGGCCCACCAGCGAACGCGCTCGCGGTCGCCGGTCAGGTTGAACTTCTCGACCATCGTGGTGTGGGCGTCGGCCAGCGCAATGTAGACGAGGCCGATGGGCTTGTCCGCGTCGGGGCCGGGTGTGCCTGGGCCGGGGCCGGCGATGCCCGTGATGGAGACGCCTAACGAAGCGCCGGTGCGATTTCGGATGCCTTCAGCGAGCGACTTGGCGACCTCGGGCGAGACCGGCCCGCAGGTGGTGACGAGTTCGGCGGGGACTCCGGTAAAGGTGGTCTTCAGCGCGTCGTTGTAGACGACCGCGCCGCCGAGGAAGTAGCGCGAGCTGCCGGGAATCGCAGTGAGGCGCTGAGCGACCAGACCTCCGGTACAACTCTCGGCAGTGGCGAGCGTCAGGTTGCGCAGGCCAAGATTCAGCAGAACGACCTCTTCGAGCGATTCGCCATTCGAGGAGAAGATGGCATCCTCCATCTCGGCTTCGATCTTTTCGGTGAGCTCATCGACGCGGGCTTGCGCCTCGGCAAGTGTGGGTTTGGCGCAGAGGAAGTGAAGCTGAATCTCGCCCGCAGCGGCCAGAATGGTGGTGTCGACGTCTGTGTACTGCTTGTAGATCGGGGCGGTGCGGGCGTCTACGTGCGACTCTGGAATCAAAGCCATCCGAAGCGTCCGCTTGGCGAGATAGCGAGGCGGAAGCGTCTCCTTCAGCAGCACCTGGCAGCGTTCGTCGAACAGCGGCCGCAGCTCTTTAGGTGGCCCGGGCAGCAGGATGATGATCTTGCGAACGGACTTTCCGGTGGCGTCGAGAACCGTGGTGTCAAGGTACTGGCCCGGGGCGCTGCCGTTCTTGTTTTCGAGGATGATGGCACCGTCGAGCACGTCGGCCTGCTTGGCGTTGTTAGGCGGCATCATCATCTGGCGTTCGGCGAAGCGTTTGCGGAGCTGGGTAAGGATGGCTGGGTCGCGAAGCATCGAGACGCCAAGCGCGGCGGAGGCGGCCTCGCGGGTCAGGTCGTCTTCGGTGGGGCCGAGGCCGCCGGAAAAAATAACGATGTCGGCGCGCGCGATGGCGATTCTCGCGGCTGCGGTGAGGTGGGCAAGGTTGTCGCCGACGATGGTCTTAAACGCGACCTCGACGCCAAGCTCGTTGAGGGCGGCGGTGACGTAAAGGGAGTTCGTGTCCTGCCGGTAGGGCGTAAGCATCTCGGAGCCGGCGGCGATGATTTCAGCGATCATGTTTCTCTATGATGACGTGGCTCCGGGTCGAAGTATCGGACACTTTGGTAATGATAGAGGTTTTAGGTACCAGACGCGCTAATACAAAATCTGGCTGCGGATGAATGTCTCTGCGGTGCCGTCTGCTGAATTCACAAAGTGGACGTCGCTGGGATCGCGGCGAGGCGTGTCAACGGCGAAGACCACGAAGGGTTCCTGCAGAATCTTCGGCGTACCGTGAACGGTGCCCTTCTTGAAGAAGACGAGTTGGCCAGGGCCAAGCTCGAAGGGTTCAGCGTCGCCCAGGAAGAAGGTTGCACGGCCTGAGAGGACCAGAAGATGTTCGTCGCAGGTAGCATGATAGTGTGCGGCGACCGGTGTGTATACGCGGAAGACACGCGCACTGGCCTCGTCCTCCTCCGTCAGGCGCGTATCGATCAACATCGTCTCGGAGGTGCTGGGAAAGTTGGCGGCGATGGCGTGAAGATCAAAGACTGCGGTTTTGCTGGCTATGGTTTCGCTCATTGCTATGACTCCCTGGGACGTGAACCCCCGCGAAGATTAGATGACCATAGCCTGCATTTTTCTTCAGACTTTGCACACCAGCGCTTAAACCAGATGCACTCACAATGTTAGCAAGCAGCGTTAGAAGAGTCTGCGGCCTTCGATGTCGAGCGCAACGTGATACAGCGCGTCGCGAGTGGCGAGGGCGGCGCAGCCATCTTCGAGGAAGGTGAGGCCGACGAGGTTATTGCCCGAGACCGCGAGCGTGGCCTTGTGGTGCGGGTCGATGCGGATGATGCCGCGCTGGCCGTGCAGGCTGGCGGCCACGTAGAGGTTGTCGTCCACGTCGAAGGCCATGCCCTGCGCGCGGCCTAACCCCTGGTAGAAGACCGTAGCGTTGCCGTCGCGGTCGATGGCGTGGATCGCCTGGTTCGAGGACGTGGTGGGGCCGGTGACGAAGAGCGTTCCAGCATCGTTGAAGGCGAGATGGTAGGCGGCCATGGAGGGCTCGAGCGTGGCGTAGACGAAGATCTCGCCGCTGCTGCCGTGCGCGTCGCCTCGGCCGATCTTGAAGATGGTGCCAGAACGGTCGCCGACGTAGAGGTTGCCGTCGCGGTCGAAGGCGATGCCGGTAGCAATGCCCATGCCCTCGGCATAGGTGGAGATGGCGCCCTCGGGGGAGATGCGGTAGACGGTGCCTTCGGCGCGGGAGCTGGCGTAGAGGTAGCCTTCAGAGTCGAAGGCGAGGCCAGTGGCGTTGAGCAGATCGCGCACGAAGGGGCGGATCTGGAAGTCGCGCTGGATCTGAAAGATGGAGACCGGGACTGCTTCGCCGCGCGAACCGGAGACGGTGGCATAGACGTTTCCGTCCGCATCGACCGCGGGGTTGGCGACGGGGTGCAGGTTCTCCGCCATGGGAACGGCGACGCGTAGGTTCAGCGGGTTGCTCGCGTGGCCGCTGCGATGCACGATGAGATCGCCGGTGATGGAGCCTTCGGGAATCTGGATGGTGGCTCGCGTGGGCCGGCTGAGAATGACGGGGGCGGTGGTGTCGCCCAGTGTGGCGCGGGGAATTCTTGGGCCGTCTGGGTCGAGATGCGCGCCGTGGACCTCAACCTCTCCTCCGGGCATGGCTGCGGCAGGGAGGACGCGGTCGAGATGCGGGTGCGGGGAGTCGGGCTTGTCGGTCATCAGAAGTGTGCGCAGAGTAGTCATGGACTAGCCTAGCGTAGCCCGGTGCGGTTTTGAGCGCAACAGGGAAGGCGTAACGGTGATGAGAGGGATAAAAACGGATAAGAGCTAAGGGAGAATGACTGGCGGCATTTGCTGATGAGAGCTGTTGGAGCTGCATCTGCTTCTGCTCGACTTTTATCCTGCTTTTATCCCTCTTATCCCCGTTACGCCGTTTTCCGATCTGGCTTAGAAGAAGAGGTGTGCCAGTTGAGCAACGATCAGGGCGAGGATGCCGGCCGCAACGTCGTCGAGCATGATGCCGGTACCTCCGGGGAGGCGCTCAAGCTGGCGAATAGGCGGCGGCTTAAGGATGTCGAAGATGCGGAAGAGAAGCAGCGAAAGTGCAGCGTGCTGCCAGTCGGCTGGGATGGCGATGAGCGCGATAAGCTGACCGGCAACCTCGTCGATGACGACGTGGCCAGGATCTTCGCGGCCGGACTCGCGTGCAACGATGGTGGCGGCAGGAATACCGATCAGCGTGGCAAAGACAGCAGCGATCGCCGTCCCGATAGCCAGAGCGACCGGAGCTGGATGGAGCAGGTGCGCTGCTCCAAACCACAAGAGCACAGCGGCGATGCTGCCATAGGTGCCAGGTCCGGGCTTGAGCAATCCCGCTCCAAAAAAGGTGCCGACTGCCCACGCCCAGAAGGTTTTCTTTTCGGACGGCGGATGAAGCTGAACGTTGGAGTTGGCCACTAGTTCACGTCGTCGTCGTTCTGGCGTTTATGTTTGTTGGAGCGTGCAAGCTCTTCAAGCAGATCAGGGTCCTGGATGGGCGAGGAGATCTTGTAGTCACCGCTGGCCCACTTGCCGAGGTCGATGCGGCGGCAGCGGTCGGAGCAGAAAGGGAAGTCCTCACCACCGGCAAGAACGATGGTGCGACAGGTGGGGCAGCGTAGGGTTTTGATCTTGGTCATGGTGCGTAGTCCTAAGGAGCAAAACTGAACATTCAGAGGATTAGATTAGCGCGATTCCACGTCCGATTCATGCAGCTTACTCGAGGATGCGGGCGACTACGTCGTAGTCGTGGGAGTCGGTGATCTCGGCGCGGTAGAAGGTGCCGGGGACGAGCGTCTCATGCGGGCCGAAGTCGTTGATGAAGACCTTGCCGTCGATCTCAGGAGCGTGGAGCGCGGTGCGGCCCTCCCAAAGAAGTTCGGTCTCTTCGGATTCGCCTTCGACGAGCAAGTCGATCTCGCGGCCTACCCATTCGGCTTTGGATTTGGTGCTGATCTTCTGCTGGAGCTTCATCAGCTTGCGGCGACGAGCCTGGATAGTGCGGTTGGCAATCTTGAGTTCGTCGGCTAGTTCGAAGGCCTTCGCGCCATCTTCGTCGGAGTAGGTGAAGACGCCGAGCCAGTCGATCTTTGCTGCGGTGACGAAGGCCTCGAGCTCCTTGTAGTCGGCCTCGGTCTCACCGGGGAACCCTACAATGAATGACGTACGGATGACGATGCCGGGAACGATGCGGCGAGCCTTGGCGATGAGGTCGAGGAATATCTGCGCGTTGCCGCCGCGCTTCATGGTCTTCAGGACTGAGGCCGAGGCGTGTTGCAGGGGAACGTCGAGGTACTTGGCGATGGTGTCGTGCTTCGCCATGGTTTCGAGCAGGCGCGTTGTGACCTTGTTCGGATAGGTATAGAGGAAGCGCAGCCAGCGCAGGCCGGGCAGTACGGCGAGCGCGTCCAGCAGTGTGGCGAGACCGTCGGTGAAGCCGAGGTCTTCGCCGTAGCAGGTGGTGTCCTGGCCGATGAGTGTGATCTCGCGGACGCCCTGCTTGATGAGGTTTTCGGCCTCGGCGATGATGGACGACATGCGGCGCGAGCGGAACTTGCCGCGCAGTTGTGGGATGATGCAGAAGCTGCAGGGGTGGTCGCAGCCCTCGGCGATCTTGATGTACGCCGACGCGCGCGGCGTGGTGAGGATGCGCGGGGTGGCGTCGTTGTAGAGGTACTCGGGAAGTGCGGCGGTTGCGCCATCCCATGACTCACGCGAGAAGCGGCCCTGCTGCTGGCGCAGATCGCCTTCGAGACGCGACGTATTTCCTGCGTCGATCCCTGCGGGGAGATGGGCGATGTGGTCGCCGGTGTGATTCAGCGGCTCGTCGCCGTGGGTGGTGCCGGTTTCGGCCAGGGACTGAACGATGCGAAGCTGTGGGGCAATCTCGCGGTCGTGCTCGGGGTCCGCGAGCGGGCGCGAGTGCTGGGAGACGGCGCTGGGAGCGCGATCGATCAACTGTTGCGTGCTGACGGATTCAAGTTGAGCGACTTCGCCGTCGGTCTGGGCCATGCCGATGGCATGCGTGTGGATCGTGGCTTCGGGGGTGCCCTGCGGAAGGATGTTGAAGGGCGAGTTGGTATGCGCGTGACCGCTGGGGGTAAGGCCTGCAGCAGCAAGAATGGCTTCCAGCTCGCCGGTGCCGACGACCGCGTCTACTTCAGGAATGTTCTTCTGGATCTCGTCGCGGTAGCGCTCGACCAGGCAGCCTGCGACGACGATGCGCTGAGCCTTGCCGCCGAACTGCCGCTTGTGCTGGACCATCTCGAGGATAGTGTTGACCGACTCCTGCTTGGCGGAGTCGATAAAGCTGCAGGTGTTGATGACGATGATCTCAGCGTCTTCGGCCCTGGGCGTCAATTCGGCACCGTTATGGTGAAGAAGCCCCATCATCACCTCGGAGTCGACGAGGTTTTTGGGGCAGCCCAGCGAGACGAAGCCTACCTTCGGTCTTACCGAGGATGCTGGCGAAGGCGCAGTGTGGACGTCGAGGACGCCTGTTGCTTCGGTTGTAGCTGGGGGAGTCACAGAGTTCTATTCTAGCAATTTTATTGGGTTTTAGCTTGGTTGCGACGTACAGGGCTGTGGCGGAGCAGAGATGGGAGGCACCATGTCCGAGAGTTAGCTACGCAAAGGATGGTTATTGGGCGGGCGGAGTTTCGTCGACGACTTTGTAGGTGGGAGGAACCGCAAAGACAGAGGCTTCGGGTTCGTGACGTTCGATGTTGCTGACCGCGACGATCTGCTCGCCGGTGCGTGGATCGGTGTGTTTGATGATCATGTAGATGGAGAGATCGGGCGAGTACCAGTACTCGTCGACGACGACTATGTCGTGACCGGTGCCGCTCATCGTGGCGGGGATGGTGTGGGATTTGCGAATGCCGGTGAGGGTGAGGCCATCGAGGGGTTGGGTGCCGATGTCTTCCTGCTTGAAGTAGGGATCATCGACCGGAGTGCGGGAGGGAACAGAGTTGGCGGGGGCTGCGGGAGGCTGAGCGAGGATGGTCTCTCTTGCGATGCGCTCGTAGGGGTTATAGAAGATGCTGAGGCGGCTGGAGGGGTCGTAGATGTGAGCGGAGAGGAGCGGAGGCAGGCCGTTGAAGTTGGTGGAGACGAGCTGGCGGCGTTCGTTGTAGATGCGTCCGGAGGAGGAGCGCGCGATGTGCGCTGTCGTGGTGCGGGTGTTCACGGAGCCGTCGGGGAGGGTCTCGTGGGAGAGGATTTCGAGGGTGGCGCTGAACGGGGCACCTGGGACAGGTGTGACAAAGATGCCGGGGACGATGACCTGGACTCCGCGATAGTCGCGGGGCATCTCGCGTGTCTGGGCGTGACTGATGGAGATGGCAGAGAGACATGCAATCGTGCCCGCGGATAGGAGAGTGCGTATAGGGAGCATCGTCACCTCGCACAAGCAGCATAACGGAACAATGAGAACAGAGCGCAAAAAACTGGAGAAGGTATGGCAGGAGCCGATCCGGGATGATCCCGAATCAGCTCCCATCCGCCTCAGACAAGTGCGTTGTGCGCGATGACCTCGCGGTAGAAGTGCGCGCTGAGCTTTGGTGTTCGCTTCTGGGTGGCGAAGTCGACGTAGTGGATACCGAAGCGGTAGGCATAGCCGTCGGCCCACTCGTAGTTGTCCATCAGGCTCCAGCAGAAGTAGCCGCGGACAGGAACGCCCTCGGAGACGCCGCGATGAAGTTGCGTGAGGTAGTTGCGGAGATACATCACGCGGTCGGTGTCGTAGACATGGCCGTCGGGTGTGAGAACGTCGGTCGAGGAGGCTCCATTTTCGGTGATGTAGATCTCCTTGATGCCCCAGATCTGCGCGGCGAGTTTTGGTCCCCAGTAGAGCGCCTCAGGCCCGATATGGAGCCACGGGCTCATCATGTGGGGGAAGGACGTGGGCGGACGAACCACTACGAAGCCGGCAGGGGAGTCGTCGGCGCGGACGTAGGTTGGGGTGTAGACGTTGATGCCGACGAAGTCGATAGGTGAGCCGATGGCCTTCATGTCAGCGTCGGTGAACTTGGGTGCGTCGGCTCCGTGATGAGCGAGGTACGCGTCGGTGTAGCGGCCCTCCATGACAGCGGTGAGATAGCCCGCGTTGGTCTCGCGCATGGCTTTGGTGGCGGCGAGGATGTGCTCGGGGGTTTCGATGACGGGGACGCATGAGTTGATGTTTTCGGCTAAACCGACTTTGGTGCCCGGTTTGGCGTGGGCGCGGATCGCCTGAACGCCGAGGCCGTGAGCGAGGACGGCATGGTGGCGGACCTGGTTGACCCCGGCCGGCGGAAGTTTGAGACCCGGGGCGTGGCGGCCGTCGCGGTAGCCGATATCGACGAAGGAGCTCATCTCGTTCATCGTCATGAAGTGCTTAACGCGGTCGGAGAGGCGTTCGGAGACGTAGCCGGCGTAGTTGGCAAAGGCAACGGATGTGTCACGGGACTGCCAGCCACCCTTGTCTTCGAGCGCCTGGGGGAGATCCCAGTGGAAGAGGGTGCAGAAGGGCTGGATGTTTGCGGCGAGAAGCTCGTCGACCAGACGATTGTAGAAGTCCAGGCCCTTTGGGTTCGGCGTTCCCGCTCCCTGCGGAAACACGCGCGGCCATGCAACGGAGAAGCGGTAGCTCTTGAGGCCGAGGTTCTTCATCAGCTGAACGTCTTCTTTATAGCGATGGTAGTGGTCGTCGGCTACGTCACCGGTGTCGTTGTTGTTGATCTTGCCGGGAGTGTGGGAGAAGGTGTCCCAGATGGAGACGCCGCGGCCGTCTTCGTGCACCGCGCCCTCTACCTGATACGAGGCAGTGGCCGAGCCCCAGAGAAATCCTTCAGGGAAATGACGAGCCACTGTTGTTGCTGAAGCTGTCTCTGCGGGAGATTCGCCGAGAGCCGAAAGTGCGGATGGGACTATAGCTGCGGAGCCGAAGAGTTTTGCAAAGGTGCGCCTGGACAATCGATTCATCAAACGGATATCCCTCGTTGACACGTGTCTGAGCAGTGTAGCGGCTTCGCGTTCAGGATGCCAGCGGCCTACCTCGAAGAGAAGTTTTTTTGGAAAAATATAGCTTCGCTTCAGTCGGCCTCTGCTGGCGAGACCACGACACAGATGGAGAGACGCGGACACAGGTTGCGATGCGAGCGAAGGATGGTTTGAAGTGGTAAACTAATCTCTGTGCCGGGTCCTACGCGACGTAATCCCGCCAACCCCGCCAGGTCCGGAAGGAAGCAACGGTAACGGGTCATTACGGGCGCAGTAGGTCGCCCGGTGCACTTTAGCTCCTGCGTTGAAACACTTCCGCTATGGCACAGTAGTCGCCGAGTACATTTTCTAGCCTTCACATTTTGTTAAACACTTCCGCTATGGCGCAGCATGTCGCCCGTTGCGTTTTCTCGCCTGCACAAAATCCTGAAGTACCTTCCGCGATGCGCATCTGCTCTCGCGGTTCTCGTCCTGCTGCCTCTTATTAATCAGATGAAACACCATACCCCAAGGAGCCTTAGTACTTTGAAGCTTATCCATGCAGTATCTGTTCTTGCTCTTATGACAATATTGGCAAAAGCCAACGGCCAAATCCCCACTCCCCCCTCCAACGCAACAGTATTTAAGGACGTCCAGAACTCAGCCGGCAACCCCGGACATTGGGTACTCACCGCAACGAAGCAGGAAGCGGGTGGACTGATAGACGGTTCAGCCTCGCAAGACTTCAACGTTCCTACACCCTCATTGAGTGACTCCGCCTACTCCATGGACTGCAGAGGGGCAGGTGCCAACTGCCTCGCCTATCGCCACCTCGGCTGCACGAAGTTTCCTGACGGTGTGTGCAGCGGTGTGTGGAACGTAAAGGACGACTTTTACTTTCTCATCCCGGAGTCCTCCTCGACGATTCAAGCCTGGGAGACCGATCCCGATGCATACGACGGCACGCATGAGGAGTTTCCTTCACACCAGCTGGATTCAGTCACTGGTCATTGGCGCTTCTGGAACATGGCTGCGAGAAAGTGGACGGAAACAGCCAAGGTTTACCCATCCAATCTCCTCAAAGAGAGAGGGAAGTATCATCACTTCCAGTCGCTCGAAGTCATAGACATGAATAACCACACGTATACCTACGAGGACCTTTCGATCGATGGAGTCCCCGTCTACTCCCACCTGGGGCTCACCTACGCTGGAGCGCCTTTAGAGGGCAATCGCGACTTCAACATCGAGCATCAGATCGACAACAGCAAGAAGGGCGAATCCAACACCGTGTTTATTGACGAGCAGACAGTCACGGTTTGGCCAGTCAAATAATAAACCTGAGAATGGGGCCATGTTGCCACTGTGATCTACAGTATTGTGGCTAAATACACGTTGTGGTGTAGGTGACATGCGTCCCTTTGTCGGAGAGAATGGTTTCGCAGGCAGTGACGACTCATCGTGTCTTTCTGTGTTTTGATTGTTGTAGAGACGTACGAGGTGAGAGTTTGAGTTTGACGTTGAAACCGCAGATGCGGGTACGCGCGAAGATCAGTTCGGTGGGGGCCTATGTTCCGCCGCGTTTGTTGACCAATGCCGACCTCGAAAAGATGGTGGCGACAAATGATCAGTGGATCGTAGAGCGGACCGGGATTCGCGAGCGGCACATCGTCGACGCAGGTGTCGCGACGAGCGATCTGGCGGTCGAGGCAGCCCGGCGGTGTTTGGAGGTTCGTGGAATTGCAGCGAGCGAACTGGAGGTCATCATTGTCGCTACGGTCACGCCGGATATGTTCTTTCCGGCGACAGCTTGCCTCGTACAGGACAAGCTGGGAGTGAAAGGTGCCTGGGGGTTCGATCTCTCGGCGGCCTGCTCGGGGTTCCCGTACGCGCTGCAGGTGGGCGCGAAGCTGGTCGAGAGTGGAATGCACAAGAAGGTAATGGTGATTGGAGCCGATGTGATGAGCTCGATCATCGACTATACAGACAGGGCGACCTGCGTGATCTTTGGCGATGGCGCGGGCGCAGTACTGCTGGAGCCTTGTGAGGAGGGAGAAGTCGGGTTGGTCGACTACTTCCATGAGATTGATGGGTCGGGTGCGGCAGCGTTGAATATGCCAGGCGGTGGAAGCCTGCATCCGCCGACTGCGGAGACGGTGGCGGCGAAGATGCACTACGTGCATCAGGAGGGACAGGCGGTCTACAAGTTTGCCGTACGCAAGATGGCGGAGGCGGCGGAGATCGTGCTGTCGCGGAATGGGGTAACGGGAAAAGACCTCAGTTGTTTTATTCCGCATCAGGCCAACAAGCGGATCATTCTGTCGACGGCGGAGCGGTTGGGGATGCCGGAGGAGCGGGTCGTGATCAACATCGACCGCTTTGGCAATACGACGGCGGCCACGATCCCAATGGCGATGCAGACAGCGCTCGAGGAGGGTCGCCTGAAGAAAGGCGACCTGGTGCTGCTGGCCAGTGTAGGGGCTGGGTTTACGGTAGGGGCTACGTTGTTGCAGTGGGAGATGTAAGAACAGGATCAGGACAGCGAACCGGGGCGAAGACATCAGTCTTCGCCCTGTTCTATTGAGGAGCGGATCAAGATTCTCCTTGACCTATATATCTTTTAGATATATATCTTGCAGCTATGAAGATGGAAGGCGGAGCTACACCAAATGCTTTGCTGGGACTGTTGAGCCTGGGGCCGATGTCCGGATACGACATTCGGCAGCTGATTCCGCAATCGATTGGGCATTTCTGGAGCGAAAGCTACGGGCAGATCTACCCAGGATTGAAGCGGCTGGCGGCGGCAGGGCTGGCGGAGAAGAAGACGGAGCGGCAGAAAGGAAGGCCAGACCGCCATCTCTATTCGCTTACGGCTGCAGGACGCAGACAGTTGCAGCAGTGGTTGAAGTTGCCGGTGGTAGAGAAGGAGGTGCCGAGAAACGAGATGTTGCTGAAGCTGTTCTTTGGAGCGCAAGTTTCTCCAGCGGTGAGCCGCGCGCATGTGCAGACATATCTCGAGCTGCACCAGAAGGAGTTGCAACTCTATGCGCTGATGGCGAAGACACTGCGGAAGGAAGCGGCGCATGATCCGCAGCTGCCGTTCTGGCTGATGACGTTGAATATGGGACGACATGAAAACGCGGCGATGGTGAAGTGGTGCAAGGAGACCTTGATCGAACTGGACGAGATGGAGCACACGCAAAGTGGAGGCAAGTGATGCATACAGCAGACCCGTTGTGGATGAAAGTCTTTCTTGGAGTGCACATTACGGCTGGGGCTTCGTCGTTTTTGCTCGCTCCAGTGGCGCTGGCGACGGCCAAGGGCGGCAAGCAGCATAAACGCTGGGGGATGGTGTATCTGTGGTCGATGGGAGTCGTGGCGGCTACGGCGTTGCCGATGGCGCTCTATCGGCCTGTCTTGTTTCTGGCGCTGGTAGCAGTCTTCAGCTTCTACCTGGCGTTCTCTGGATTTCGCGTGCTGCGGCTCAAGGAGCTGGCACGTGGCGGCAACGCAAAGCCGATCGACTGGATCGCCGCTGGGATCTGTTTCTCGGCGAGTGCTTGCCTGGCGGGATTTGGCGCGTTTCGTCCGGCGTGGGTGCAGGGGTTCGGGATTGTTTCAATCGTATTCGGATTTATCGGGATGCGAGCAGCCGTCGCCGAAGTGTGGAGTTTTGTACGCAAGCCAACGGAGAAGATGTTCTGGTGGTACACGCATCTGGGCAACTTTATCGGCAGCTACATCGCGGCGTGGACTGCGTTCTCGGCGGTAACGCTGACTCAGTTCTTCGGGAGCACGTGGTATGTGTGGCTGTGGCCGACCATTATTGGAGCGCCGGCGATTGCGTTGACGACGGCTTACTACAAACGCAGGTTCGCTCCACGCGTAAAGGCTGTCGTGGCTTAGCTCAGGCGGTGGTGTTGGATTGTTTTGTGAGAGTTTGTGGGATGGCGCCTACGGTGCGTGAGGTCTTGTAGAGCTTCCAGAAGGCAATCGCGCAGCTGAGGACGATGATCGTCCAGACAATGATGAGAACGGGTGTAGCGTACTTTGCCGAGAGGCTGTTCCACAGGTGCACGATGTGTCGTCCGTAGTGAATGCCCAGCCACGCTGCAATGCTGTGACGCAGGCATCGGCTGATGATGAAGGTAGTGAGGAATTTATTACGCGACATGTGCAACGCACCTGCAGCCAGCACGAAGGGGCTAAGCGGCATGGGGGGCGGCAGAATCGCAGGCAGTGCGACGGAAAGGATCGCGTGGTTCTCCATCCATTCGCAGACGCGTTTGAAGATGCGGGCGGGGATGTGTTTTTCGATGAAGGCCATGCCGCCGGACTGTCCGACCTGGTAGCTGAAGTATCCGCCGAGCGCGGAGCCTGCTGTAGCGAGGAGAATCAGCAGGATCCAGCTATGGTGCTGTGCGGCCATGACGATGATCATGATGTCCGTGATGCCGGGGACCGGCAGCGGGACAAACGAGCTGTCCACAATCGAGACCAGAAAGACGCCGAAGAGGCCGAAGCTGAAGAGCAGGTGCAGCAGCGGGCTACGAGGTCCACTATGAGCAGGCGCAACCCTGGGCGCTGCTGTTGCGACATATCTAAGCGCGGTAATGGCAGCTGCGATTTGCTTCATGGGGAATAAGACGCGATCGGGAGCCCGGAAGTCGAAGATCTTGAAAGATAGATGAACTTGAAGGTACAGCAGAAGGCTTATCAGAGGAAGCGAAGCTGAGCAAGTGGAGGGAGCACGTCCACCTCCGCAGCGTATTGGCGAAAGAGTTCGATGGCCTGGACGCAATCGGTGTTGAGGACGTAGTGGATGTTGTGGGAGAGGTAGTGTCGGATGGTGGCGGGAGGAATTGCGATGCGGGGAGTCCATTGTTCGACAAGCCGGTCGATATTAAGCAGACCGTGATTGCGCGAGGCTTCGAGATCTTCCGTGAGCTGGCCGGCAGTAACGCTCGACGGCCCGAGGGCGTCCGGGCGGACGGCCCATACGGCGGCTACCCAGGGAAGGTCAGTGCGTGTGCGCCACTCGTGAGCGAGGTCGAGCCACAGACAGGGACCGACCGCAGCTTCGATCTGCACGCGGGCTTCAAGAGCCAGCAGGGCCGGGTCGCCGATGAGGATGGCGGCGTCCGCCTGTCGTAGCATGGCGATGGGGTCGGCTGGGCTGGGGAGAAAGGTGGGATGCGTGCCGACGAACTTGCGGAAGAGAATCTCCGCGTAGGCCAGAGAGCTGCGGGAAGCAGTGTCGGCGGCGATGGTGGCAACGTCTTCAAGGATGCTGATCGTGTCCCTGTCTGCTCGATCCCTGTCTGCTCGATCCCAGTCTCGCTGGTTGATCTTGACGATGAGTTGAATGGAGCGGACTTCGTCTAGCGAGGCGATGGTGCAGCCCGCGACGATGGCAAGGTCGGGAGTGAGGGCGGCGATGGGGATCAGGCCGAGGTCGGCTCGTCCGGAGAGCAACTCCGCGGCGCAGAGGGAAGGTTGAGTGTAATGAAGCGTGTAGCGCTGGGCCAACTCCGCTGCGCGCGGGGCGTGTTCAAAGTCCCACATGAGCGGAGCGGGATTGAGGAAGTTGATAGCGGCGACACGGAGCATGGAAGATGATGATTTCGCGGTCAAAGGTTAGTTAGGTCAAGGACTAGTTTATTGGATGCGAGGAGACAATGTGCGATGCAAAGGCAAGCGGCGGGTTTTTCTCAGGACCAAGAGAGGCGACGGGCTGCGCGGCTTGCGGTGTAGGTTGGGAAGGTGACGAAGTGTAGGCGGATTGACAGGCGTGATAGTCTCCAGCGAACGTGGTTATTCGAAACGAAGATTCGGAGTAAGAGAGAGCAATGAAGACAAGCAGCGACGCAGAGCAGTTGGCGCTGAACAAGGTGGATGCGGCAAAGATGGCATGGATGGCGTTGACCTTGACGCCGGGCATGGGGCCTACGCGGATATGGAAGGCGATGAACCGGCTGGGCGCGGCGCAGCGTGTGTTCGAGGCTTCGTTGACCGAGCTGGAGGGCCTGGGGATGCCGGCCCAGTCGGCGCAGTTTGTCTTTGAAGGTAAGGCGCGCGCGGCTGCCGAAGATGAGTTGAAGCGCGTGATGGAAGTCGGTGGAAGTGTGCTGACTCCCGAGGACAAAGCGTATCCCGAGCGGCTGCGCGAGATCTACGATCCGCCGGCGGTGCTGTGGATTCGCGGCAATGTAGAGCTGCTGGCAAGGCCGGGCATCGCCGTTGTGGGGACGCGGCAGCCTTCACCCTACGGTGCGGGAATGGCGGAGTTGCTATCGCGTGACCTGGCGAATCGGCGGCTGGTTATCTTGAGTGGAATGGCTCGCGGAGTGGACACCGCTGCGCATAAAGGAGCAATCGAAGCAGGTGGTAAGACAGTTGCAGTTTGGGGTACGGGGATCGACGTGATCTACCCCAAGGAGAACAAGAAGCTGGCGGAGAGTATCGTCGCGACCGGCGGAACGATTGTGAGCGAGTATCCGCTGGGAACGTTTCCTGCGCCGCAGAACTTCCCGATACGCAACCGGATTCTGAGCGGGATGAGCGTCGGCGTGCTGGTCATCGAGGCGGCGGAGTACAGCGGCACGCGCATCACCGCCCGCTGCGCGATGGAGCAGAATCGCGACGTCTACGCCGTTCCGGGCAACGTGACCAACAAAAACGCGTGGGGTCCTAACACGCTGATAAAACAAGGGGCTAAGCTCACCGCTACATGGGAGGACGTGTGGGAGGACCTGCCTTCGCAGATCAGGCTGGCGTTGGAAGATGAGATGGCCGCGGCGGGGCCGGGTGAATCGAAGGCGGGAGGGACAGCATCTCTATTTAATGACACGCCGTTACCGGAGCATGAGCGGATCGTCTTTGACAAGCTGCGGCACGATGAATCGATGCAGCTGGATGAGTTGATCGAGCAGCTTGAGGGGACACTGGGATCGGCTGAGATCTTCGCGGCGCTCTTCGAACTGGAGCTTGCTGGCCGGGTAAGACAGCTGCCAGGCAAAAATTATGTGCGGGCATTTTGATTCTCATTCGAGATGGTGGCTGAATTTGCAATCGCCCATCACGTCAGATGAGAACCGAAGTGCAGTGAGTTGTTCGACTTACTGCAATCTTCCGTAGTGCGTTTCTCTGTGGATAAAGACTGAAGAAGAGTGACCTTCCGAGGCCGTTTTCGTCAGTTTAGAAATTGTGCGGAGATGACGCGTTTACGGAAACCGTGTTAGGTTCGCAATGGAATAAGGAAGCGTGGAACGTTTTGCTTCGGCAATGCGTTCTGGTGGATGAAGGGAACGAATGGCTAAATCACTTGTGATCGTAGAATCGCCCGCGAAGGCGAAGACGATCAATAAATATCTCGGCAGCGACTACATTGTGGAGGCCTCGATCGGCCACATCATGGACCTGCCGAAGAACGACATCGGCGTGGAGCTGAAGAACCGGACGTTTGAGCCGACGCTGATCGTGTCTCCGGGGAAAGAAAAGGTTGTGGAGCGGCTGAAGAAGCTGGCGGCGAAGGCAGATATGGTTTATCTGGCGCCTGACCCGGACCGCGAAGGCGAGGCCATTGCCGCGCATCTCGCGATCCAGCTACTGCCGATGGTGAAGGACAAGTCGAAGATCCGGCGCGTCACCTTTAATGAGATTACGAAGAAGGCCGTGCAGGCTGCGTTTCTCAACGCTCGGGATGTGGATGAAAACCTTGTGGACGCGCAGCAGACGCGCCGGGTGTTGGATCGTTTGGTGGGGTATCAGGTATCGCCGCTGCTGTGGGACAAGGTGCGGCGTGGGCTTTCGGCGGGACGCGTGCAGACCGTTGCGCTGCGATTGATCGTCGAGCGCGAACAGGAGATCAACGACTTCAATCCGGTGGAGTATTGGACGATTGATGCGTCGCTGGAGTCCGCTACGGCAAAGCAGAAGCAGAGCTTTATTGCGCGGTTTGTCGGCGTCAACGGCACACCCTCGCGGGTGGCAAACGGCAAGGATGAAGATGGCAAAGAGCTCTATCTGGCGAACGCGCTGCCGGATAAAGAGGCTGTGGATGAGGTGGCCGGCGAACTGGGGCATGCGAAGTGGAGCGTGCGCTCGGTGGAGAAGAAGGAGCGACGGAATAACCCCAAGGCTCCATTCACCACCAGCAAGCTGCAGCAGGATGCGTCTGGCCGGCTTGGCTTCAACGTACGCCGCACCATGGGCGTGGCGCAGCGGCTGTATGAAGGCGTAGAGATAGGCACAGAGGGTACGGTTGGTCTGATCACCTACATGCGTACCGACTCGACGCGGGTCAGCGCCGATGCCATCGCCGAGGCTCGCGAGTTTATCGGAAAGCTGGGCGCAAAGTATCTGCCGGCGACTGCGAACGAATACGTAGGCAAGAAGCAGGCCCAGGCGCAGGATGCACATGAGGCGATCCGACCCACGAACGTAAAGTTCACGCCGGAGTCCATTCGAAAGTACCTCAGCGATGAGCAGTTCAGGCTCTACAAGCTCATCTGGCAACGGTTCGTCTCCAGCCAGATGACCTCGGCAGTCTTCGACCAGACCACGGTTGACATCGTGGCGCAGGCGAAGCTGTCCTATGACTTCCGCGTGAGCGGGAGCGTCCTGAAGTTCGACGGACACCTGAAGTTCGAAGAGGAAGAGAAGCGCACGCGACAGGCGGCGAAGGACAAGGCTGCAAAGGAAGAGATCAACGCGAGCAAGCCTGCGGAACAAGTAGCTAAGGGCGAAGCGCCATCCGAAGGCGAAGAAGAGGCTGAGAGCAGATTGCCTGAGTTGAGCGATGGAGAGGCACTGCGTCTGGAGAAGCTGGATCCGCTGCAGAAGTCTACTCAACCACCGCCGCGCTTCAACGAGGCAAGTCTGGTGAAGACGCTCGAAGAGAAGGGAATTGGCCGTCCTTCGACCTATGCCTCCATCATTAATACGATTCAGGATCGCGACTATGTGAAGAAGATCCAGTCAAAGTTTGTGCCGACCGAGATTGGAACCGTCGTCACCAAGCTGCTGGTAAAAAACTTTCCGTACATCTTCGATACCCAGTACACGGCCACGCTTGAAGGCGAGCTCGACGCTGTGGAAGACGGTAAGGAGCGATGGACCGATCTATTGAGCGGGTTCTATGACCACTTCGAGAAGGAGCTGGTCGTCGCTGGAAAGAACATGGAAGACGTGAAGCGGATGGAGCAGAAGACCGATCAGATCTGCGACAACTGCGGAAGCCCGCTGATCTTGAAGTGGGGCAAGTTCGGCAGCTTCTACTCCTGCAGCAACTTCACCAAGGTAAAGCCGATGACGGTTGCGGCTGGCCCCTGGAAGAAGGACTCGAAGGCGATTCTGAAGAAGATTACCGCGGCGCTGAGCTATCCGATTACCGTGAAGGCGACGACCGAAGATGTGATCGAGTACTCGAAGGAGACCGACGACGCAAAGGAGCTGACGGCGGCCATCAACGAGGCGATGCAGCAGGGAAAGAAGATAACGGCAGAGCCATTCAGCTGCGACTTTACCAAGGAGAACTTTGCCGCGAAGCCTGACCTGAGCGCACCGGGAGCCGATGAGGTTGCGGAAGAGGAGTTCTGCGACAACTGCGGTCGTGTGATGGTGCTGCGCAATGGGCCGTGGGGGCCATTCATGGCCTGCCCAGGGTACAACGAAGATCCTCCCTGCAAGACGATTCGGAAGCTGAACCAGAAGGTGCAGCAGAAGCCGCCGGTGCAGTTGGAAGAGGCCTGTCCGAAGTGCGGCAAACCGCTTCTGCTGCGCAATGGGCAGTATGGCGAGTTCATTAGCTGCAGTGGCTATCCAAAGTGCAAGTACATCAAACAGGAGTTGTTGGAGGTGAAATGCCCGAAGGATGGCGGCGATATTGCGGTGCGTAAGACCAAGCGCGGCGATCTGTTCTATGGTTGCGTAAACTATCCTAAGTGCGACTTTGCTTCGAACCTCAAGCTGATCAACCAGGTTTGTCCAAAGTGCGATAGTGCCTACGTTCTCGAAGTGACGAACGATAAGGGAACATATCTTGTGTGCCCGAACAATCGTGAGGCATTGCCGAAGCGGCGCAAGAAGAAGGGCGCGCCTGAGGAAGAACCGACCACTCCGGCGTGCACGTATGAGAAGAAGATTGCGGGTCCGCCACCGGTTCCCGAGATGATATTGCCCGATCCGGCGAAGACCCGTGCGGTTGTCGAAAGCGTAGCTTAAACCGAACGAGAAAGAGCAACACGATGGCAACAGCAGCAGACGCAGAGTTGATATTAAAGTTGTACGAGCTTCGACGTGAGGAGACGCTGCGCGCAGCAAGAAAATTCATGGTCTTCGACTTTCACCCTAAGACTCTGGAAGAGTTGCGCGCGGTATCGCGAGATGCGAAGGCGCCAAAGAACGTGTATTGGCGACAGGCGATCAGCTACTGGGAGATGGCAGCTTCGCTCGTATTGCAGGGAGCTTTGGATGCAGGGTTGTTTCTGGCGACGAACTTCGAAGGAGTTCTTCTCTACGCCAAATTTCATCACTTCCATGCCGCAACCGAGAAGGCGAGCGGCAACCCTTTCATGGCGCAGACCGCCAATTTGATTGAAAAATATCCGGCGGCGAAGGCGAGGTATGAAGCGTTTTTGAAGGCATTTGGGCCTCAGGCCGAGGTTTAAAACAAGCGGCTGGAGCTACCCCTGGGCCTGCCTCCGGCTTTCCTTTTTTGCATCGTTTCTGTTACAAATGCGTTATGACCTCTGGGTTCGCACCCGCGGTGATGGCCCGATATCTCTGTGTGCCCGCCGTAACTCGTTGAAAAGAATGCAGGTAGTGGATTATGGCGAAGGCAGTTTGGAATGGCCAGACGCTGGCCGAGAGTGAGACCTTTGAAACCGTTGAGGGGAATATTTATTTTCCCGAAGAGTCAGTGAAGCGGGAGTTTCTCAAGGCGAGTTCGACGACCTCCAGTTGCCCGTGGAAGGGTCAGGCGCGCTACTACACGATCATCGTGGATGGGCAGGAGAACCCTGATGCCGCCTGGTATTACCCTGATCCGAAGCCGGCTGCGCGCAATGTAAAGCACCACATCGCGTTCTGGCGGGGCGTCGAAGTTACAAAATAATCGTCAAGCAGCGAAGCAACGGAAGAGGTTACGGCCTCTTCCGCTCGTTTTAGTACGCTTGTGCGCGGTCAAGGGGAAGACGAATCTGGAAGCAGGTGGCGTTGGGCTTCGATTCGACCGTGACGAACCCTGAGTGCTTGCTGACGATGCGTTGCACGGCGTCCAGACCGAGTCCCAGGCCGCGGCCAGGAGCCTTCGTGGTGAAGAACGGCTCGAAGATGCGCGAGCGAATCGACGGGTCGATGCCCGGGCCGGAGTCCCAGACCTCGATCAGCGCCAACTGGCCGCTGAGGTGGGTTCTCAGTCGAAGGGTTCCGTGGTCGTTCATCGCTTCAAGGGCATTTTCGATCAGCGCCGTCCAGACCTGATTGAGTTCGCTGCCGTAGGCGCTGACGGGCGGAAGCTCCGGGTCGAAGTCCAGCTCCACGACGACGTTCTTGAGCCTGGAGTTGAACATCACCAGCGTGTTTTCAAGCGACTGTGCGAGGTCGACGTCCTGAATCGGCGCCTGGTCCATGTAGGAGTAGTCCTTGATGGCGCTGATGAGGTCGAAGATGCGGACGGTGGAGTCGACGACCGTTTCGGCCATGCGTTCGACGCGCAGCGAGCTGGCCACCGTAGCGACAGCGACCGGAAGGACCTCGGGACGCGTGATGACAGCAAGCTCATCGAGCAGGTCGATGGCCAGGTTGGTCTCGGAGAGCGCGGGCGCGATCGTCCAGGGCTGCGGAATGTTGTGCGCGGCGAGCCAGCGCATCAGAACCTCTTCGCGGTCGCTGGTAGCAAGTGGACTCTGCGGCCCCTGCGGACGGCCGGAGAAGGCCGCCATGCGCGCGCGTGCGTTCTTTACCCAGGCTCTGTAGGCTGCGATCTCCTCTTCGGAGAGACAAAGATTCCCCAGACGATACTTCTGCTCGCCATATTCGCGCAGCTCGCCGAAGAGGCTCGCGGCCGAGCGCTGCGCGGCGGACGCCGGGTTGTTCAGCTCATGGGCGAGGTTGGCGGCGAGCTTGCCGAGCGCGCTCAGCTTCTCCGACTGCTGCTCAATGCGTGTCACCTCGCGGACGCGATCCAGCAGCACCGAGACGCAGCGCTGGGCCATGGAGGGAATCGCGGCCAGCATCTCAGGGAAGAGCGACTCCGGAATATCGATAGACCAGACGGGGCCAACCGAGAAGCCCTCCCCGCCATAGTTCTTCATGCGCGAATAGGGAAGCTTGCCGGTCATGGAGCCCGCGCGGCCGATAAACAAAGCGACGTTGCCTGCATGGCGCCGCCGCACTTGTACCTCGCCGCTAAGAATGAAGTTCATATTGCAGGCCGGCTCGTTGTCGTGGAAGAGAATGGAGCGGTCCGGACCAACTCGCTCCGTGCCGTGCGTCGCGATCCATGTGTACTCCTCTTCACTTAGGCCGTCGAGCTGGGTGACGGCACGCAGAGCGGCGACGATCTCAGGCAGTGGCGTCGGCTCTGCGGGAGCGCCGGCGTACACCGGCTGGTCTGTTTGGCTCAGCTGTTCTGTGGGTAGCATGCCTTCGTAGCTGTTCAGAGTGGCCATCTAGGAACTCCTTCTTCTGCATGGGCATCGAATCGTCTTTGTTTATCTACGTCTCCATTGTTACAGGAGTTCCAGGTTGCATCTCTCTCACGACCTTCTTTTGCCGCGAAAGACATGAACTTGAAGGGAAGAGGCGACATCGTGTTAGATGCCGCCTCTTGGAACTTCGATCTGTGAAAATTTCGCTCTATCTTCCTGAGACGGTTTCGGTTATGCCTTATGAACCTGTCCATCCTTGACCACGACTGGATCGAGGAACGGCATAGACTTCCGCAGCTCAGCGCCAACCTTTTCAATCTGATGAGCGGCCTCCTGCTTACGGATACGAGTAAACTCGTGGCGTCCGGTCTCGTTCTCCGCGATAAACTTCTTCGCGAAGGTGCCGTCCTGAATGTCGTTGAGCAACCCCTTCATCGCCTTTTTCACGTCAGGCGTAACGATCCGCGGGCCAGCGACATAGTCGCCCCACTCCGCCGTATCGGAGATGGAGTGGCGCATGTACTCCAGCCCGCCGCGGTACATCAGGTCGACGATCAGCTTCAGTTCATGCAGCACCTCGAAGTACGCAAGCTCAGGCTGATAGCCAGCCTCGACCAGGGTTTCGAAGCCTGCCTTTACCAGAGCGCTGGTGCCGCCGCACAACACGGCCTGCTCTCCAAAAAGGTCAGTCTCGGTCTCCTCCGTAAAGGTCGTCTCGAGCACACCGGCACGGGTGCAGCCGATGCCCTTGGCGTAGCTCAGGGCAAGCGCCAGTGCATGGCCGCTCTTGTCCTGCTCCACCGCGACCAGCGCAGGAACGCCGCCGCCCTCAGTGAACACCTCGCGAACACGATGGCCCGGAGCCTTGGGCGCAACCAGCGAAACATCGACGCCGGCAGGTGGCGTAATCGTGCGGAAGCGAATGTTGAAGCCATGCGCGAACATCAGCGTGGCGTTCTCCTTCATGTACGGGGCGATCTCTGCGTGGTACACCTTCGCCGCCGTCTGGTCCGGCGTCAGATTCATAATGACGTCCGCCCACTTCGAGACGTTCGCAACGGTATCGACTACCAGCCCGGCCTTGCGGGCACGCTCTGCGTTGGGCGAGTCTGCGCGAAGGCCCACGCGCACATCAACGCCGGAGTCCTTGAGGTTGAGCGCATGGGCATGGCCTTGCGAGCCATAGCCGATGATGGCAACTTTCTTTGCCTGGATAAGAGAGAGGTCTGCGTCTGCGTCGTGGTATGCCTTTGCCATTTTTTCCGTTTTCCTTTGTCTTTGATGGTAGCAAGTAGTGAAGTGTGAGAGAAGAGATCTCAGGGAGCGGTATGGGATGCTTCGACAATCTCGGGCCACGTATAGGTCTCGATTGCCTTACCCCAGTCGGCGCTGAGATCGAGCCACGTGGGATTAGTCGAAATCATCAGCTCCAGTTTGCGGATACGGAGCCAGCCTTTGAGTTGCTTCTCCCGGGCAATCGCAGCGGAGATGGTGGTGAAGCGTTCGAAGTAAACGAGCTGGTTGATGTTGTATTTGGCTGTGTGACAATTTAGATCTTTTTTCTGTTTGTGCTGCCGAATCCTGATTTCGATCTCGGCGGTGACACCGATGTAGAGCTTCTTGAAACCGTTGGCGAGTATATAGACATAGGCGTATTCGCCCATAGCGCTCCTCTTCCTTTCCGTTCTCCCAACACTCCCGTCGTAATCCCTCCTCAATCCGCCGTCATCCTGAACGAAGTGAAGGATCTCTGTATTTAGCTGTTGCTTGTTTTGGTTGTCCTTTCAATCGTTCAGAACCGGATGACGGGATTTAAAAGGCAGTTACTCCTCCTCATGAACATCGTTAAACTCGTTAGGCAAAATCTCCACAGGCTCGATCTCTCCCGGCAACGTGGCGTCGCTGGAATCGGTCGTGCCAAGCGCCTTCAAAACCCGGCTGGTATGGTGCCCACGCCGCATCGCCATGCGCCCCGTACGAGACACCTCAAGAATGGTGTAGCCGCTCTCAGTGACAACCTGGATAAGCCCTTCAATCTTGGACGAGCTGCCCGTCATCTCGAGCATGATGGACTCTGGGGCAAGGTCGACGACACGCGCCTTGAAGACGGTGGCCAGCTCGAAGATCTGCGAACGCGAGTTCTGCCCCAGCGGATGCGAAGGCCCCGCAGCAACCTTGATAAGGCAAAGCTCGCGAATCACCGCCTCGCTGCGGCCCACCTCATCGACATCGACTGTAATCTCCAGCTTGTAGAGCGAAGCACGAATGCGATGTGCCGCATGATCCGGCGCCTCGCACACGATCGTCATACGCGAAACCTCCGCCCGCTCGCTCTCGCCCACAGTAAGCGAGACGATGTTGATGTTAAGGCGCCGAAACAACGAAGCGACTCGCGTAAGCACGCCGGGTTTGTCTTGAACCAAAGCTACGAAGGTGTGGAGCATGTGATCGTCTCGATTCTTTTATCTTGATATTTCAGGACCTGATCGGTTCGATAGCCGAGGAGAATCGTTGCAGCAAGCAATGTCCAACGGGAAATTTGTGGTGAAACATAGAGCACGATGTAGCCAAGACGATGAAGAGCCGAAGCTGCATCGAGCGCGAATACGATCGCACTGAGGATCAGAACCGTTCTCTCAACCCAATTCGTAGTCGCGCGCGCGAACCCAAAAAGTATCCAAACGCAAAATAGAGGTCCAAAGATCAGATCGACGAATATGAAAAATGAGGGATCGAGGTGCGTTGGGGGCGCATTAGAGTTCCGCTTAAGTATCCAATGAAGAGTTGACTCCAAGTAGAAGCAGAAGATCCAGACATACCATCGGGTTTTGATAGCTGGTTTCATAGGGGATGTGAGGTTAGGAGCATGAGACCTCGTTGGAATTTGGATTGTGCAGGCTGTATAGCGTGTGACGCTCGTACTGGTGGCCTGCCGGGATACGGGGATGGTTGAAGTCGAGCTCGGGACGATGGGTCATGCCTAATTTTTCCATCACGTGGCGCGACGGGCGGTTGGGAAGAGCAGTGATGGCGACGACCTCCGCCAGACCGAGTTGGTGGAATGCGAAGTCGATGATGGCGAGTGCGCCTTCGGTCGCCAATCCCTGGCCTTGACTGTCCTGCGTGAGCCGCCAGCCAATCTCGACCGCAGGCTGAGGAAGATTGGGGACGACATCACGCATGGTTTGCAGGCCGATGGTTCCGGCGAAGGCGCCGGTGTCGCGCAGGATCGCGGCGAAGAAGCTGAAGCCTTCGCGATCGAAGGCGGCGAGGTAGCGATTGATCGTCTCATTGCTCTGCTCAGTAGTGAATGGGGCGGCGAAGTAGCGCATGACGACAGGGTCGGCATTCATCGCGGCGAAGTGCGCGCGATCTGCCTCCTGCCAGCGGCGAAGGATGAGACGTGGTGTTTCGAGTTGAAGCGGCTGGGTCAATTCTTCGGTCTCAAAAAGATTCGATGTGACAGGTTCGGAGTCCATCAGTAGCTCTGCGGCGGCGGAGGCAGCGGAGGCGCGGGATAGCTGGGGATGTAGGTCTTCGGGGTCTCGAAGAGGATGAGTTCGCCGGGTTTGGCTATGGGCTTGGCGCTGCTACAGAGGTTGCCCGTGGTGATACCGCTTTGGAGGATCGTGTCGATGGAGTAGTTCGTGTAGAGCTCCCCGCGTGGCCGGCAGTCGGCGTACATATTCGCGAGGATGCGGATGATGGTTCTCTTTCGAGGGTCAACTTCGATGATGCCGTTCTTGTCGGTTGCCATCGGTACCGAGCCGATCTGATCCACCTTGAGCGCCACGTTCAGCCTCTCGTCTGTAACCGGGTGGCCGGTCTTTGCATTGATCACCTTGATGTGAATCACCGGCGGCTGAGTCTGGGCAAAGGCGGTCGACGCGCTCACAAGCAGCAACGCGACTCGTATGGACATGCCGAACTTGTCTGAGGCCTGGGCTGCGAAGTCGTCAAACATTTAAAAATCCCGCCTTCCGATTTCCAAACTGGGCTGCGAAGCAAAAAATAGTTGAAGATCGTGGCGCATTTTTCTGCGGCAAAAAGTGACAGTTTCTTGTCCACGTTTACCACGCATTCCACCACGTTTGCACCACAAAAAAACCACGGTCTGCACACCGCTTTTCTCAAAACACCCCTCAAAAACAGGGGAAACTGAGGCAAAATCCGTTCATCACCACGCGCATTTTTTTTCTGCGCAAATCGAAAAATTATTCGTCCTCCGAAGTCTCAAGCAGAGGGTCCTTCGCAGGTCGCCGGACCATCTCATGCAGGGCCGAACCAGGAGCGATCATGGGATAGACCCCGTCCTCCTTCTCCACCTGGAAGTTGATCAGGAACGGCTTGCCGCTGGTGCGCGCCTTTGTAACCGTGGGGATCACACTCTTGCGCTCGCTAACATGCGCCCCGTCAATGCCATGCGCCGCTGCCAGCTTCACAAAGTCAGGCGACAGGATCGGCGAGGCCGCGTAGTTCTTGTCATAAAAGGCCTCCTGCCACTGCCGCACCATTCCAAGGAAGCCGTTGTTGATCACAGCAATGTTGATCGCAAGCCCCTCCTGCACAATGGTCGAAAGCTCTGCCGCAGTCATCTGAAAACCCCCGTCGCCAGCGATCACCCACACATCTTTCTCCGGACAAGCTACCTTCGCGCCGATGGCCGCAGGCAGCGCGAATCCCATCGTCCCCAGGCCTCCGCTGGTGATCAGAGAGCGGGGCATGTCGTGCTTGAAGTACTGCGCCTCCCACATCTGGTGCTGGCCTACATCTGTAACGATGATGGTCTGCGCAAGACGCTTCGCAGCAAGCGCCTCCGTCCAGATGTCGTTGATGACGTGAGCAGCATAAAGATGGCCATTATCAGGCAGATTGATGATGTCGCGGACAGCAGCATCACCCTTCATCGCGTTGACTTCACTGATCCAACCTGTGTCGGACTTCTTTGGCAATAAAGGGAGCAGGAGCTCAAGCGTCTCGCGCAGGTCGCCGATCAGGGCTACGTCAGCCTTCACGTTCTTGTTGATCTCGGAGGGGTCAATCTCGATATGGATCTTCTTCGCGTTTGGCGCGTAGTGGGCGAGGTTGCCGGTCACGCGATCGTCGAAGCGCATGCCGAAGGCGAGCAGGAGATCTGCCTGTTGAATGGCGTTGTTGACCCACGACTCGCCGTGCATGCCCATCATTCCGAGCGAGAGTGCGTGCCAGGTGGGGAAGGCGCCAAGGCCTAGCAGGGTGCTGGCGACGGGGATCTGCTGGCGTTCGGCGAAGGCGAGGACCTGGGCTTCGGCGCCGGAGTGCGTGATGCCGTGTCCGGCGAGGATGACGGGCTTCTTTGCGGCCTTGATGAGTTCGATCGCCTGGCGGATGGAGGAAGATTCGGCGCGCAGCATCGGGTGCGGGCGATAGGGTGCCGGGGCGGCGGCTTCGAAGTTGAACGGCGCGGTGGCTTGTTGCGCGTCTTTCGTTATATCCACAAGAACCGGACCTGGACGCCCGGACTTCGCGATCTGGAGCGCCTCGCGGATGGCGGGGGCGATGTCTTCGGCGCGGGTGACGAGGTAGTTGTGCTTGGTGATGGGCAGGGTGATTCCGGTGATGTCGATCTCCTGGAAGGCGTCGGAGCCGAGGACTTTGCTGCCGACCTGTCCGGTGATGGCGACGATGGGGATGGAGTCGAGCATGGCGGTGGCGATGCCGGTGACGAGGTTGGTGGCGCCGGGGCCGGAGGTGGCGATGCAGACGCCGACCTTGCCTGAGGCGCGGGCGTAGCCGTCGGCCATGTGCGCGGCGCCCTGCTCGTGGCGGACGAGGATGTGGTGGATGGGGAACTTGCGCAGGGCGTCGTAGGCGGGGAGGATGGCTCCGCCAGGGTAGCC